>ENA-ORCU01000169-ORCU01000169.1-marine-metagenome-genome-assembly--contig:-NODE-169-length-35166-cov-15.179087_pt1 | contig 35166 bp, 27 predicted proteins | sample MGYA00248631_ERZ508512 | MGnify/ENA primary metagenome ERZ508512 (study PRJEB26183, sample SAMN06268844) | marine metagenome | isolation source: Tt an P1 anaerobic enrichment on pine from sediment taken...
ATGAACGTGACTAAAACTCTGTATTTACTGCTGGTGTGTGTCTTGGTTGCTGGCTGTAGCAGCAAAGCCGTGTATGACAATGTGCAGCGAAACAACCGACAGGAATGTGTCAGTGTGCCACCCCCTCAGTATGATGAATGCATCGAACGTTCCAGTAAGTCATACGAAGAGTACGAGAGGGATCGGTCTGAGGTACTCAAGTCTGAACCATAGAGCCGTGGGCGGGAAAGTCGGGCTCATTATGTGATGACCTTTCGCAGCCTTTCCGCCGCAGTGGTGGCACCCCGAAAACCCGCTTGTAAGCCCTCGAAAACGCCGCTTCGGATTGGTACCCCAGCTCTTCAGCCAACTCGGTCAGTGTCACGGGTGATTGACCAATTCTGAGTCGCGCCAGGTTCATCCTCCATTCGGTCAGGTACTGTTTGACTGAAGTGCCTATCACCTCGGTAAACCGGGCGGAAAACCCCGAGCGGGACATGCCCGCGTGCCTGGCCAGCCGGCTGACTGTCCAGTCAGCCTCAGGATGTGCGTGTATGGCCGCCAGAGCCTTGCCCAGTTTCGGATCTTTCAGCGCGCCCAGCCAGCCTTTGCTGGCTTCCGCGCTGGAGTTGATCCAGTGTCGTATGGCCTGAATCACGATGATATCTGCCAGGTGGGCCATCACCGTGACCCCGCCGGGTGATAGTGCGCAGGCTTCCTGCTCCATCAGTTGTATCAGCGTTGTAAGCTGGGCGGGCAGGGCGCCATCGTCGCTTTTTATGTGAATGCACTGTGGCAATTCACGAATGAGCTTCTGAGCCGCAATCTGGTCGAAGCCAAGCACGCCGCAGGTCAGTCGGGTTTCTTCTTCGCCCGTGCGCTGTTCTTCCGTGCCGGCCCCGCCATAGCGCATGAACTCAAAGCGGTCTGTCAGCCGGGTGACGGGAATATCGAAAAAGGGCTCGCACGGCTGATTGTTACTATGGGAGATACAGTGGCCTTCCCCTTTGGGTACCAGCGCCATGTCGCCCGTTTTAAGGAGCAGGCTGTCCTGGTCTTTGAAACGCAACCAGCAGCTTCCCTGGGTGACGATGTGAAACATCATTTTGCCCCCGAGCGGCGGCATCTCCATGCCCCAGGGGCTAATCAGTTCGGCAGTCGCGTAGACGGTACCGTCCATGCGAAGTGAACACAGCGTCTCGCCGAGTGGATCGGAGGTTGTCGGCATGCGGCGCTCAAGTTCAGGGATCATTGTTTCTCACGTGTTTTGGACGATCTGCAAAATATAGTGGATTAAAGAGCATTAAGCATCGGTTTTTGTCCTCGTAAACTGGAATCTTCGGGGGTTAGCACCCTCATCAGAAACTGATCGTTAAACGAGGACCAGGCCATGAAATCAGAAGTCATCGCTGTTGTTGGCGCCACCGGTAAGACCGGTTCCAGGGTATTGGCAAAACTGGGTGAGATGGGGTTGGAGGTGCGCGGCCTGTCACGCTCTTCTCCCATCCCCTTCGATTGGGCAGACCGCAGTACCTGGGCCGCGGCACTTCAGGGAGTGCGTGCTGCCTACGTTACGTATTTCCCGGATCTCGCGGTGCCGGCGGCGGAAACGGATGTGCGTGCCTTTGTGGCGGAAGCTAAACAGCAGGGTGTGGCGCACCTGGTGTTGATGTCGGGGCGTGGAGAGGCCGGCGCACGGCGGGCAGAACAGGTGCTGGAAAGCAGCGGGTTGGACTGGAACGTGGTTCGCGCCAGCTGGTTTATGCAGAACTTCAGTGAAAGCTTTATGCTGCAGGGCCTGCAGGCGGGTGAGCTGGTGTTGCCCAGGCCCAACGCCAGGGAACCATTCATCGATGTGGATGACCTGGCCAGTGTGGCGGTAGCGGCGCTGACCAATCCCGCATTGAAAAACCAGGTACTGGAAGTTACCGGTCCGGAGCTGCTCTCGTTCGAGGAGTGTGTGCATGCGATTGCTGCGGCCAGTGGCCGTGAGATCCGGTTTACGCCGTTACCGGTGGAGGCCTATCTGGATGGCGCCAGGGCGCAGGGTATGGCAGACGACATGGCGTGGCTGATCAACGAACTGTTTGTGAACATTCTTGATGGCCGCAATGAAAGCACCACTCCAACGGTTGAACAGGTGCTGGGGCGGCCTGCGCGCCGGTTCAGGGACTATGTTGCTGATGTTGTGCCTATGGGGGTGTGGTAATTGGGTGATCGCTTGCTCGAGGTTCGATATTGTCTGTGTCCGGAGTTCATGAAGAAGTTTATGGTTTTGTGAACTTTCCACGATAGACTCAGAGGACTGACGATAATACTGGATTGCCAGCCAGTGTTGACCGAAAGGAGCCCTCAGCTGCATGCCGCGCACGGTATTGATAATCGAAGACAATCCCGGTATCGGCGAACTGGTCCGCATGCAGGTATCCGACCTGGGCATGACTGCGGTTCTTCGGGACCGGGGCGACAGCGGCCTGGCGCGTTTCCGGGACGGTGGTATTGACCTGGTGATTCTGGACCTCATGCTTCCGGGCCTGGATGGCCTGGCGGTGTGCCGGGAGATACGCTCCAGTGCGGACTATGTGCCGGTGCTCATGCTGACCGCCAAGAGCACCGAGCTGGACAGGGTGCTGGGGCTGGAAATGGGGGCGGATGACTACCTCACCAAGCCTTTCAGCGTGGCGGAACTGTCCGCTCGCATCAGAGCTCTGTTCCGGCGGGTGGACGCGCTCTCCCGAAAGAGCTCAGCCGAAGACGATGTGGCGGAGATTGAGGCGGACGGGCTGCGGATTGATCCGGTTCGGCGCCGGGTGTTCCTGGAGTGCCGCGAGCTCGATCTGACCGCTCGTGAGTTCGATCTTCTGTGGCACTTTGCTTCCCATCGTGGCCGGGTTTTCAGCCGGGCCCAATTGCTGGATGCCGTCTGGGGGTACAATCACGACGGCTACGAGCACACCGTAAACACCCATATCAACCGCCTGCGTAACAAGATTGAGCCCGATCCGGCCGAACCGCGTTACGTTCAGACGGTCTGGGGCGTGGGCTATCGGTTTATGGATTAACCATGGGCCTTTCCGTGCTTCGAACCCTGTATGCGAGGCTGGCCATCGGTCTGTTCCTGCTGCTGTTGGTGGTGGGCGGGCTATTCACTTTGCTGAGCCTGGCCTCGGTCAGGGAGTATTCGGCTGCCGTTAACCAGCAACTGAACCGGAATCTGGCGCAGAATCTGGTCTCTGACCGAAACCTGGTCACCGATGGCCAGTTGAATCGGGATGCCCTGAAGCAGCTGTTCGAGCTGTATATGACGATCAATCCCAGCCTTGAGATTTACCTGTTGGATACCGACGGGGCCATTCTTGCCTATTCCGCCGATCCGGACCGAATCAAGCGCAATCGGGTATCCCTCGAACCAATCCAGACACTGCTCGAAAACCCGGACGCCTATCCTCTGCCGGGGGACGACCCTCGTAGTCACGATCGGCAAAAAGTGTTCTCTGTAACCCCTGTTCCCTCGGCAATCGACCCTGCCGGCTACCTTTATGTGGTTCTGAGGGGTGAAGAATTCGACCTCGCGGAGAGCATGGTGCACAGCAACCGGTTGTTGCAGATGGGCGCAGGCGCCCTGGCGGTGAGCCTGCTCGTCGGGCTCCTGGCCGGGTTGGTGTTCTTCCGAATGTTAACGCGGCGGCTGTCCCGGCTGACTGAACGGGTGGAGTCGTTTGAACGGGAATTGTCCTCTGAGCAGAGTCCTCCACTGGCCGAGAAGGGCGACGACATTGATTACCTGGCCTCTCGGTTTGATCTCATGGCGCGACGCATTGTGGCGCAACTGGATCTCCTGAAGCACAAAGACGCCCAGCGTCGACAGCTGGTTGCTCAGGTGTCTCACGATCTTCGAACACCGCTGGCGTCTATTCAGGGCTACCTGGAAGCGCTGCGGATGAAGCATGAGACCCTGGAAGCCGAAGAGCGAGGCCGGTTCCTGGCGGTGGCCCTGTCAGAAACACACCGGTTGGGCAGGCAGGTCGAGGAGTTGTTCGAACTGGCCGCCCTGGACGCCCGTGAAAAACAGCCGGATATCGAGCCGTTTGTCATGGCTGAGTTGCTCTACGACGTCGTTCAGAAGCATAGGCCAGCAGCAGACCGAGCTGGCGTTGAGCTCATCATTTCGGCGACAGAGACCGAGAGCGTGCTGGCGGATATCGCGATGACCGAGCGGGTTCTGGACAATCTCATCAATAATGCCATCGTCCATTCTCCGCGGAATACAAGAGTCATACTCACGATGTCAGTACGGGATGGTGGAGCAGCGATCACTGTTGCCGATGCTGGGCCTGGCATCCGCCAAGAAGACCTTGGCCAGGTGTTTGACCCCTTCTACCAGGCCGCCGGAGCCGAACGCACCGGGCATGCCGGCCTGGGACTTGCGATCGCCCAGCGCTTGGTCGTCCTGCAGCATGGCAGGCTCTCAGCGCACAATGCGAACGGTGCTGTCTTTACCCTCTGGCTACCGTTAGCTTCCTCCAGCTAGCTTTCCGCTGCGTTATAGATTTGTGATAGTTGCTGAACGTTTTTGTGAATTCAGGTCGCTAGGCTGTGATTATGGATTCAAGCGAGGAGAAGTGTCATGAAACGCAAAGTTATAGGCCTGTTTTCCGCCCTGGCGCTGGTCTCCGCCGCCGGTCTTTTTGCGGCACGGGTGGCAGCAGAGCGAGTGGATAGTGCAGGTAATGCCTATGCACCGGATGATCCGGATCTGGCCGTGGCAACCTTTGCTGGCGGCTGTTTCTGGTGCGTGGAAGCCGGCTACGAAAAGATTCCTGGTGTTGTCGAGGCAGTGTCTGGCTACGCTGGTGGAGAAGAAAAAAGTCCGACCTATAAACAGGTCTCTTCCGGGCGCACAGGCCACACTGAAGCCGTCCAGGTATATTACGACCCGGATAAAATGACCTATGAGGGCTTGCTGGCCGGCCTCTGGCGAATGATGAATCCGACCGACCTGGAGGGCCAATTCGTTGACCGTGGTCGGCAGTACCGGCCCACCATTTTTTACCACAACGAGGAGCAGAAGCGCCTCGCAGAGGCGGCAAAGCAGGCACTGGAGGCTTCCGGCGTCTATGACAAACCGGTGGTGATCCCCATTGAGCCGCTCAAGAGATTCTATCCGGCGGAGGAATACCACCAGGACTACTACAAGAAGAATCCGGTCCGCTACAAGTTCTATACCTTCAATTCGGGGCGTTATCAGTTTATTGAAGAGGTCTATGGCGAGGATTATGAGCTGGATTTCTCGCGCTATCAGCCCAATAACGGAGTCAATGACTCGATGCCTGCGGAGGCCGATCCGACAGAAGCGGCGGCAAGCGGGGGTTTTAACCCCGAACGTTTTCAAAAACCGGATGACAAGACTCTTCGGCAGCGTTTGACGGAAATGCAGTATGAGGTCACGCAGGAGGATGGTACTGAACCCGCCTTCAACAATACCTACTGGGACAACACCAGGGCGGGGCTTTATGTGGATGTCGTTTCCGGTGAGCCGCTGTTCTCCTCACGGGATAAGTACAAGTCCGGTACAGGCTGGCCGAGCTTCACTCGCCCGATTACGCCAGAGGCAGTGGTAGAACGTGAGGACAAGTCGTTTTTCATGACCCGGACGGAGATTCGCAGTGCCCATGCTGATTCTCATCTGGGCCATGTCTTTGACGATGGTCCGGCGCCGACGGGATTGCGCTATTGCATGAATTCCGCAGCCATGAAGTTCATCCCGCTGGAGCAAATGGAAGCCGCGGGGTATGGCAAATGGATCGACGCTGTCGAGTAAGATTGCGCGATAATAGCGTCGGAATAATTTACATAACTGGCTTTCTGTTCTAATAAAGGTGTTTGATATCAATAAGATATAAATAGGCACGCTATGTGCTTCCTTGCTGGCAACGTCATTATCTCTGGAAGAAGCAAATAAGGAAGTACAGATGAACAAGTTGGGCAAAGCTCTTTCTGTTGTTGTAGTGTCCGGGCTCGCCAGCGTTGCCAACGCGGGTGTTATTGAAACCGTATCTGGCTGGAATGGCTCCAGCGAAATAGCCGCCTTCGGTGAATCTAACAGTGCTACGTACGGACAAACCTTCAAGGTGGGCGGTTCTGAAACCCAGTTGGATAGCTGGACGTTCTTCCTGAACGACAGAGTGAACCCCGATTACGTGGACTTTGCTTTCTATGTAATGGACTGGGATGCTGCCACCACCCGCGCGACCGGCTCCGTGCTTTTCCAGAGTGCCGCTGTGTCCTCAACCAACAACGGTGGTCTTGATGGTATGGAAGAGTTTACCTTCAACACCGGCGGGTTGAATCTTGTCGGGGGTAACGACTACATCGCGTTTATCAGTTCGACCGGCTTGTTCGATGGCCAGACTGGTACCGCCTCTGCAGGCTCACTGCGTGACGAGTCTGCCTATCTGGACGGTGGCTTTTTCTGGCAGAACAACGGCAATAGTGCCGGTACCTGGGATACCCAGAGCTGGAGTTCCGGGTCGAACTACGGCGACCTGGCGTTTTCAGCCTCCTTCTCGTCCGCCGCGAAAGTGCCTGAGCCAGCCAGCCTTCTTTTGCTCGGCCTTGGTCTGGCTGGGCTGGGCTTCTCGCGCAGAACGAAAGCCTGATCCCATTGAAGACGGACGCCGGCACACTATGTGCCGGCTTCGTTCCATTCAGGGGGTTGCGTTAACGCACCCGGACCTGATCGCCGTCTTCCAGGCCACGGCCGGGGTGCCGGACCACCTGAACGCCCTCTTGCAGTCCCTGCGTTACTTGAGTCATTAAACCGTTGGATGGTCCTGTCGTGACTGTCCGGCGTCTAGCCATTTCGCTCTCAACCACGAAAACCGCAGAAGCGCCGTTGTATTCGAAGATCGCTGAGGTGGGTACCTGCAAGGTGTCTTCGCTTTGCCACAGGATAAAGTCAGCGTCCACTCGGTAGCCGTCTCCCAGCTGTCGCCACTGCTCCCGTGGGCTGACCATATCGGCAATAACCTGAACCCGTTGTTCTTCCACGCCCAGAGCGGATACATCCTCAAACCCGATAGGCTCGATACGACGAACCGTTGCTTCCAGTACCGGCCCGCCCCAGCCACTCAGTCGCACGCTAAGGCCGGGTTCCAGTTTGACGGCATCGAAACTCAAGACCTCGACTACCACTTCCAGAGCGCCAGGGTCTCCGACCTCCAGTATCGGCTCGCCGGCCTGGATGACGCCCTCGCTCTGGCGAACCAGAGCCAGAACCGCGCCGTTAACCGGAGAGCGCACGGCGACGCGCTCGGCAGGTTTCTGGCCATTGGAGGACGCGGTTGAGATCTGCAGCCGGGTTTGAGCGGCGGCCAGTTCATGGGCGGCCACCTCTTCATCAAACCGGGCGGAACGCAGGATAGCCTGTGCCCGGGCTGCCGTGGATTTCGCCTGTTGTAACTGTTCGGTGGAGACAAAGCGGGATTCTTCCAGAGCGAGCAGGCGCTGGTATTCATTCTGAGCGAACTCAGCATCAGCCTCCGCCGCCTGAACCTTTTGTTGGATGGATTGAAGTGCCGCCTGGGCGGCGGCTGCCCGAGCCTCGGCTTCGGCGCGGGTTCGGGCGTCCAGGATGCTGGCGGGCGTCGGGTCCACAAACGTCAGTAGCTCCCCGGGAATCACCGCGTCGCCGACGTCCAGCTGAACCCGGTGAATATAGCCGGCCACGGGGGAGGAAATCAGATAGCGATCTTTGACCCGGGTTTTACCCTCTTCAAGAATGGTCACTTCCATGGGGCCGCGTTCGACGGAGGCGAGGTCAACCCAAACTGCCTCTGGCCGCAGGATAAGCGCGAAGACGATGGCGGCCACCGAGGCCATCAAAAGCCAGAAGGCCCATTTTCCTTTGGAGATGCGTTGTGTCGCCATGTTGGGTCCCATGTGTGTGTGTGAATTATTCCCGGGTTTTCAGAACCGCGACAAGGTCCAGTTTACGAAGTCGCCACCAGGTGATGAAGCCGGAAATCAATGCCGACAAAATGACCACGTTGGCCGCCAATGCCAGGGTTTGGCCGGTCAGGACCAGGGGAACGCGATAGAGTTCGGTCTGCATCGCGGTAACCACAAAACTTGCCAATCCAAAACCAACCGCCCAACCCAGAGGAATTCCCAGTAACAGCAGTATGGCCAGTTCTCCGAGCAGAATGTGGGCGACTTCGTTGTGGCTGTACCCCAGTACTCTCAAGCTCGCCAGGTCTCGCCCTCGTTCGGCCAGGGAAATCCGCGCGGTATTGTAGATCACACCAAAAGCAATAATGCCGCCGAGCAGGCTGATGATGAAGGTGTAGGTCAGGAAGGTGCGCGCGAGAGTCTCGAAGAAGCTGTCGAGCATGGCCTGTCGCAGATTGGTGGCCATCACTCCCGGCGTATCCCGGAGTTCCTGGTAGACGGTGTTGGTTTGCTCCGGCGCCAGATTCATCAGCATCTGGTTCACTCTCGGGCCTTCGCGCAGCGCCTTGTTCATGGCGGTCAGATTCATGTAGGCGCCCACACCGAGGAACTCGCTGGTAATGCCAGCCACCGTGAGGTCCAGTTCCGGGCGTCGGCCTTCCAGCACTCGCACCCGAACCGTGTCTCCGGTCTCAACATTCAGGGCCTTGGCCAGAAAGTCGGTTACCAACAGGCCGGCAGCAGGAATGGCCACGTTCTCCAGATCCTGGTTAACCACGAATTGCAGTTTGGCGTCCCGGGGTAAGCCGGTGAGCACCGTGCGCCATCTGCGGTGTTCGTTAACCAGCTCTACCGTAACGGCCCGGCGTCCTTCGACGTAACGCACACCGGATTGGCGCGCCATTCCGTACAGTGCGGTCGGGTTGACCGGGTCGGTGAGTGTGGCGGTCAGGTCCTGCTTCTGCACCCGGGCGAATTGGGTGTGCACCATCAGCGAAACAGAGCTGAACTGGAAATTGCCAACCACCACGATGGCCGTGGCCATGGCAATGCCAAATACCGAGAGGGCGGTTCGGCCTGGCTTGCGGGCGAGCTGCCTGACGATCATGCGTGAAGGCTGATGAAAGCGCACCCAGCCCAGCAGCCGTTCGGTAATGGTAATCCGGTATCGGGCGGGGCTCTCGGGCTGCATGGCTTCCGCCGGGGGCAGGGCGGCCGCAGCGCGGATGGAGCGCCAGCCGCCGAGCAGTGCAACTGCCATGCTGATCAGGGCCAGTAACGCCAGCCACCAGGGATTGATTCGGAACAGTAGCGAAGGGAAGCGGTAGTAATCCATATACAGCTCTCCCAACCGATGCCCCAGCCAGAGGCCACTGGCGCAGCCGATGGCAAGCCCGGTAAACGCAATGGCCAGCACCAGTTGGCTATAGTGCCAGCCGATCTGGCCATTGCTGTAGCCGAAGGCTTTGAGAATGGCGACGATTTCCCTCTGGGTACTGATCAGGCGTGTCACCACCACATTGAGCAGAAACATGGCGACGCCCATAAAAATGGACGGAAAGATAATCGCCATGGCCTTCAGCTGCTCGAGCTCGTCACTGAGAAAACGGTGTGAGAACTGGTCAGCCCGGGCGAACGCACCGGTACTGCCGTAGCGCGCCAGCAACCGGTCCAGTGGGTCGATCACATCTTCCACAGGATGCCGCGGGTCGATCTGCAGCACCAGACTGTTGAAGGCACCCCGCATGTCCATGGCGGCGGCCAGTGCTTCCTGATTCAGCCAGAGCACGCCAAAGCGCTGATAATCCGGAAGCATGCCCCCCGGAGGTATCACGTAGATGAATTCCGGCGACTCGACAATGCCCACGATTTTCAGGGTTTGTTGTCGGCCATTGATGATGGCGTTGAAACTGTCGTCCAGAGTGAGCTGGTGCGCATCCGCGAAGCTGCCAATGATTGCGACTTCATTGGCGTGGGTGGCGCTTGGCAGTCGACCTTGCCGGACATACAGCTGGTTTACCTCGGGTTGGCCGGCCGGAGGAACAGACACCAGGTGGGCCGACACAGGTTCATCGTAATCGGGGAGATTGAGCTTTGCGGCGCCTTGCACCCGGCCGCTCAGGCGGGTCACACCCGGTAGCTTGGAAACCGTTTGCAGCACATGGCGGGGGGCTCGTTTTACCGAAACGAAAACATCAGCAAACTGGTGCTCCTGATAGTACTGATCCCGGGTGGCCGTCAGGGAGGAGTAATTGACCAGGGACATCAGGCAAACCGCGATCCCGCCCGCAATCACCAGCGCGATCGCCAGCAGCTGGCCGCGCATCTGCCAGATTTCCCGTCTCAGTTTGGTGTGCAGTACGCTCGGCCCGAAAATCATGGCATCACCAGCTCAGGGTGTTCGGGTCCTGGCGTTCTGAGTTGCGGTGCTCACCGCTGATCACGCCATCCGAAAGGGTGATCACTCTGTCCGCCATGTTCGCGATTGAAGCATTGTGGGTGATGATCACTGTGGTGGTGTCGGTTTCCCGGTTGGCCCGTTCCAATGCCGCGAGGACCAGAATACCGGTGGCCGAGTCCAGGGCTCCGGTAGGCTCATCGCACAGCAGCACCCGGGGTCGCTTGGATATGGCTCTGGCAATGGCCACTCTTTGTTGCTCGCCACCGGAAAGCTGAGCCGGGAAATGGTCCAGGCGACTGGCCAGGCCCACCATGTCCAGGGCTTCTTCCGGCGCCATGGGGTCACGGGCAATCTCGGTCACGGCGATGACGTTTTCGCGGGCGGTCAGGCTGGGGATGAGGTTGTAGAACTGAAACACGAACCCGACATAATCCCTGCGATAGCGGGTAAGCTCCCGGTCTGAGGCGCCGGCCAGGTCGATGTCCTGATAACGAACTTCGCCGGTGGTGGGCACATCCAGTCCGCCCAGAATGTTCAAAAGCGTGGATTTGCCTGAGCCTGAGGCGCCAAGCATCACTACCAGCTCCCCAGGATAAAGGCTGATATCGACCCCTCGCAGGGCATGTACTTCCACATCGCCCTGACGGTAGGTTTTGGTCAGGCCTTTCGTTTGAAAGACAGGAGCGGTCCGGTCGGCGTGACACGCCATAGCAGGTTCCATTGCAGTCCAGTTGATCCAGAGCCGAGTATAGCCCAATACCGATGACCGATTATTGATCCCGCGCAGACGTATTCCACGTGCGTACCCGTGCCGGATTCGGTTACAGTCATGCCACTAACCCTGTTAAGCCAATGGGAGAAAACGGAATGAGTGACCCAACTTACACACCTCCGAAAGTCTGGAAGTGGGATCCGAACAACGGCGGCAAGTTCTCTAACATCAACCGCCCCATCGCCGGCCCTACCCATGAAAAAGAGCTGCCGGTGGGGGAGCATCCGTTCCAGCTTTATTCCCTGGCAACGCCCAACGGTGTGAAAGCAACGGTCATGCTTGAGGAGCTGCTGGAAAAAGGCATCAAGGAGGCGGAATACGATGCCTGGCTGATTCGAATCACCGAAGGGGATCAGTTCAGCAGCGGGTTCGTGAAGGTGAATCCCAACTCCAAGATCCCTGCCATGCTGGATCGCAGTGTGGACCCGGCCATCCGGGTTTTTGAGTCTGGTTCCATTCTGTTCTACCTGGCGGAAAAGTTTGATGCGTTTCTGCCCAGGGACCCGGCCAAACGCACAGAAACCATGAACTGGCTGTTCTGGCAGATGGGCAGTGCGCCTTTCCTGGGAGGCGGCTTTGGTCACTTTTATGCCTACGCGCCAGAAAAGTACGAGTACCCTATCAACCGCTACACTATGGAAGTGAAGCGCCAGTTGGACGTGCTCGATCGTCAGCTGGCGGATAACCAGTACATTGCCGGTGATGAATACACCATCGCCGACATGGCCATCTGGCCCTGGTATGGAGCCCTGGTGAAAAACATGGTGTACGAGGCGGCCGAATTCCTGGAAGCCCACACCTATACCAACGTGGTTCGCTGGACCGACGAGGTGGCCAAGCGCCCGGCAGTTAAGCGTGGCCGTATGGTGAACAAGGCCTGGGGCGATCTTGCCTCCCAACTGCACGAGCGGCACGATGCCAGCGATTTTGATTTGCGCACCCAGGACAAACTGGAAGGCAACGCCTAAGCCATAAGGAGGACGGATGGCTCTGCCCGACGCACTTACCGAAGACCGGATCTACCATCGGTGCCCGCTGGACAAACTGGATTTTGAAACCACGGAAAGCCTGGAAGATCTGGCTCTGCCATTCGGTCAGGATCGGGCACTGCGTGCCCTGGAATTCGGGGCTAGCATGAAGGCCCAGGGTTTTAACCTGTTCGTATTGGGGCCCTCCGGTGCCGGCAAGCATGAGCTGGTACGGCGGGTATTGGCCAGCCATGCCGCGGAAAAACCGGTGCCGTCGGACTGGTGTCATGTGTTCAATTTTCAGCAATCGGACAAACCCGGGGCCATCGAGCTGCCGCCGGGGGAAGGTCGCATATTCAAGGCCGATATGAGCGAACTGGCCAACGAACTGAAGTCCACCATACCGGCCACTTTTGAAAGCGAGGAGTACCAGGCCCGTATTCAGGAACTGCAGGAAGAGGTTACCCGGCGCCAGCAGCAAGGCCTGTCTGCGATTCAGGAAGAGGCAAACGCCAATAATATTGCCATGCTCACCACCCCGGCCGGTTTCACCTTTGCGCCCATGCGCAACGGCGAGGTGATCGAGCCTGAGGAATACAAGACCTTCTCCGATGAAGAAAAGGAACTGGTGGAATCCAAGGTGGAAGACCTCCAGAAAAAGCTGCAGCAGGCCATACAGCAGGTGCCCCGGCTGCGCAAGGAAGTCCGGGAGCGGGTCCATGCCCTGAATGAGGAAATGGTCCAGCTTACCCTGGGCGGGCCCATGGGTGAGCTGCGCGAGAAGTGGGCGCATGTGCCGGCCGTGGTCGCGCACCTGGACGCGGTTCGAGAGGATGTGGTGGAGCATGCCGAGGCCTTTCAGGATACCGAAAACGGCGCACCGGCAGGGTTGTTGAACCGTTACCGGGTGAATCTGCTGGTGGATAATGCCGAGACCCGTGGGGCCCCCGTCATCTATGAAGATCTTCCCAACCACCAGCACCTGGCGGGCCAGATCGAACACCGGGCCCACCAGGGTAACCTGTACACGGATTTCACCTTGATTCGGGCCGGGTCTCTGCACCGGGCCAACGGCGGCTACCTGATTCTGGATGCCCGGCGGGTACTGTCGCAGCCGATGGCCTGGGAAAGCCTCAAACGCATACTCTTTTCCGGCGAGATCCGCATCGAATCCCTGGAGCGCCTGTATGGCCTCGCCACCACGGTAAGCCAACAACCGGAGCCGATTCCGCTTTCGGTAAAGGTGGTGCTGCTTGGCGACCGGATGTTGTATTACCTGCTGTCCCACTACGATCCGGACTTTCTGGACCTGTTTAAGGTGGAAGCGGATTTTGAGGACGACATGGAGCGGGATGAGGCCAGCTACTTACTCTACGCCCGGATGATTGCCACTATGGCCCGGTCGGCTGGCGTAAGAACCCTGGACAGGGAGGCGGTTGCCAGGTTGATTGAACACGCGAGCCGTCTGGCCAGCGATCAGAACAAGCTGACGGCCCACGATCGTGTACTGAAAGATCTGCTCACTGAGTCGGACCACTGGGCTGGTGTGGCCAACAGCCCGCAGGTGTGCGCCAGCCATGTTCAGCAGGCCATTGACGAGCGGGACTACCGGGCGAGCCGGGTCCGTGAGCGCAGTCTGGAGCAGATTCGCGGGGGTGTGGTGATGATTGCCACTCAGGGCGAGCAGGTGGGGCAGGTGAATGGTCTGTCGGTACTGCAGCTAGGCGCCACCCGCTTTGGTCAGCCCACCCGAATTACCGCCACGGCGCGCCCTGGCAAGGGCCAGGTGGTGGATATCGAGCGGGAAGCCAAGCTTGGTGGGCCGATCCACAGCAAGGCGGTGATGATTCTGTCCCGGTTCCTGGCCAATCGTTATGCGCCGATGAATGAGCTTTCACTGTCGGCCAGTCTGGCCTTTGAACAATCCTACGGTGGCGTGGAAGGGGATTCTGCCTCGGTGGCGGAAACCTGTGTGTTGTTGTCCGCCATCGCCGGCGTTCCTCTCAAGCAGTCCCTGGCGGTTACCGGCTCCATGAACCAGCATGGTGAGGTGCAGGCGGTGGGTGGCGTCAACGAAAAGATTGAAGGCTTCTTCAATGTCTGTCGGCAGGACGGAGGCGTGAATAGCCAGGGAGCCTTGTTGCCGGCCAGCAATGTGGAGCATCTGATGCTGAATGAATCGGTGCGGGAAGCGGTGCAGGACGGAAGGTTCTCCATTTATCCCGTTACCCATATCGACCAGGCCATTGAGTTGTTGACGGGCCTGGAACCGGGGCAACCGGATGCTGATGGCGTGTTCCCTGAGGGCAGCTTTAACCGTCGCGTGGCAGACAGGCTGGCCGCGTTTGCCGAGGTTGGCAAAAGCAAGGAAAAAGACACGGGTCAGGATAATGGCAATGGCGGACACAACGGTCAGTCATAAAACTCCGGAACCAGACCCCGCCGTGGTCCGGCGGATACTGGTGTTGCTGGATGGTTCCAGGCGGAGTCTGGCAGCCCTGGAGGCTGCGGCAGACATTGCACGTGCGCAGCAAGCCGAAGTTCTGGGTATCTTTGTGGAGGAAGTAAGCCTGCTGCGTAGTGCCGGTTACGGTTTTGCCCGGGAAGTAGGTCGGAGTTCCGGCGTGGCGAGGCCCATGGATGTCGACGCTCTGGAAGTCCGTATGCAGGCAACTGCAGAGAAGCTTCGCCGTACTCTCGAGCGAACCCTGGCGCCCTGGGGTGTGGCCCAGGCACTGAGATTATGCCGGGGTGAAGTGGTAGAGCAGGTATTGGGGCTGGTACAGCCTGATGATTTGTTGGTGCTCGGCGGGGCTGGCTGGTCCGGTATTTCATCTTTCAGGCTGGGCTCAACCGCGCGGGGCCTGTTGCGGCAGGCGCCGGGAGATGTGCTGTTGTGGCCGGAATCGCGCTCATTACCACCGGGCAGGGTGGTGGTGTTGCTGAACCACGATCAGGGCGCGAATCATCGGGCTGTGCGGGTAGGCGTGGAGCTGGCCAGGCGTGGGCAGCGGGCGCTGACGGTTCTGGTGCGCTCAGACGCCGCTGATGATCCCGAATTGCTTGAGGAGCGTGCAGCCATGCTTGAAGCCATGCTTGAAGCCGGGGGCATTGCTGCCCGGGTCAGGCGTTTGCCCAAAGCCGGTGCTGCTGCCATGGCGAGGGCCGTGCGGGAGGAGGGAGCAGCACAGCTGGTGATCAGCCGTCAGTGCAGCCTGTTTGAACAGCAAGGCGCGGAGTCCCTGCTTTGCCAACTGAATCTACCGGTCACCATCACGCCCTGAGCAAACCGCTGTTGTGCCGGCAGTTGTTCAGGCGGTCTCCCGGCTGCGAGCTTCCTCCAGCACCTCGGTTATTTCCCCGGCTGACAGGGTTTCCCTTTTCATGACGGCTCTGGCAAGGGCATCCAGTTCCTGCCGGTGTTCGGTCAGGAAGTTCACGGTAAAGGCTTCAAAGGCCAGTAATTGCGACTGGATTTCCGAGTCGATCATTTCCGCGAGTTTTTCGCTGTACTCCCGGGGCGCGCCCATTTCCCGGCCAAGGAACACATGTTCTTCGCCGATGCCCAGGCCCAGCGGGCCGATCTTTTCGCTCATGCCCCACTGGCCGACCATTCGTCTCAATAGTTTGGTGGCTTCTTTCAGGTCATTCTGGGCGCCGGTACTGACTTCCCCGTAGATGATTTTTTCGGCAGAACGCCCGCCCAGCATCACCTTGATCCGGTCCTCCAGGTAACTTTCGGTGTAATTGTATTTGTCTTCTTTCGGGGTCTGTTCGGTCACTCCCATGGCCATGCCGTGGGGAATAATGGTGATCTTGGTGAGAGGATCTGCCTTGGGCATGTAATAGGCCATAATGGCATGCCCGCATTCGTGGTAGGCCACGGCTTCACGCTCTTCCGGTGTTAACTGGGCGTCCCTTTCCTCACCCAGAATCAGGCGATCGTGGGCCATTTCAAAACAGTGGTTGTTTACCTCAACGAGGTTGTCGCGGGCGGCTGTAAGGGCCGCTTCGTTCACCAGGTTTTTCAGGTCGGCGCCGGAGAAGCCGGTCGTGCGTGCGGCCACCTGCGTCAGGTCCACATCCGCAGCCAGCGGCACCTTGCGCACATGTACCTTCAGAATAGCTTCCCGAGCCTCCCGGTGAGGGCGGTCCAGGGTGATTTTCCGGTCAAACCGGCCCGGGCGCAGCAGAGCGGTGTCCAATACATCCGGGCGGTTGGTGGCGGCCAGCACAAGAACGTTCTCATGGGCCTCGAAACCGTCCATTTCCGTGAGAATCTGGTTCAGGGTCTGTTCGCGCTCGTCGTGGCCGCCCCCCAGGCCAGCTCCCCGTGAGCGCCCGACGGCGTCCAGCTCATCGATAAAGATCAGTGCCGGTGCTTCTTTGCGAGCGGTCTGGAACATGTCCCGAACCCGTGCCGCGCCAACGCCCACGAACATTTCGATGAACTCGGAGGCGCTGATGCTGAAGAAGGGAACTTCCGCCTCGCCGGCAATGGCCCGCGCCAACAGGGTCTTGCCGGTGCCCGGCGGGCCAACCAGGAGAACCCCCTTGGGCATGACGGCGCCCAGGCGACGATACTTATCCGGAGACTTCAGGAAGTCGATAATTTCCGAAATGTCCCGTTTTGCGGACTCAATGCCCGCCACGTCGTCCAATGTCGTGGTGGAGGTTTCCCTGCGGGCGCGGCGGGCCCTGGACTTGCCATAATCAAAGGGACCGCCGCCCTGAGTCATGCGTTTCTGGGCGGCACCCCAGAACCAGAACATCAGCGCCAGTAACAGGATCCAGGGCAGGAAGCCCAGGATCAGCTCCTGCCACCAGGGGCGGCCAGAGCGGGAGCCCCGAACCAGGACTTCCTGTCTTTCCAGTAGTGGTAGTAGCTCCGGGTCTTCCACCTGTGGCCTGAGCGTTATGAAACTGCTCGACGGTGGCCGGCTGTCGTTGGCAAACCGGCTGGCACCGGAATCCGTAAAGCGTCCGCTGATCTCTTCGGTGCGCAGGGTAACTTCGGCAACCTGGCCGCTTTTGACGGCCTGTTTGAACTCGGAATAGGCCAGTTCCTGTTGTTGCTGTTGGTTGTTCCCCTGTAGCCAGAAGAACATCAGGAAAATGGCCGCGCTCAACCACAGAAACGAGTACTGGTTGGGTATCGTCGGTTGCGGCTGCGGTGTCTGGTCCTGCTTTCCGGGTTCTTTGCTGGGTGTCATCTCGGCCTCCGGTCACCCTCCATGATTTTTGCTACAAACACCGATTTGCCGTAGGTCTCGAAAGACCATTTCATGGTGTCTGAGAGCACCTTCATCACTTCGTCATACTCGCCGAAGATCTCGGTACTCATGCGACCAGGGTGGACCTCAAGGCTGGTCTGTTCCAGGCGTGCAATCAGATCCCAGATCGGTTGTTTGTAGTCGTCCTTGAGCGGATAGCAGCTCAGTTGTACGGAAAGATACATCAGTTACCTCCTGTCCGGGATGCGCCCGGTCAATATTGAATGGCTCAGAATCCCATGGCAGACGAGGTGCTGCGCCGGGGATCGGCTCCGCCGTAAAGCGTGCCGTCTTCGCCAATCAGGATGCTCTGGATGGCGCCCATGGCCGAGCCGGTGTTGATGGTGTGCCCTCGCGCCCGGAGCAGATCCAGAGTGTCCGGGCTGATACCCTGTTCCACCCGAATCTCGTCCGGTAACCACTGGTGGTGGATGCGCGGCGCACTGACGGCTGTCTGTATGTTCATATTATGGTCGATCACATTCATGATCACCTGCAAGGTGGTGGTGATGATTCGGGAGCCGCCGGGGCTGCCGGTTACGAGGAAATTGCGGTCGTCCTTTCGTACGATGGTCGGCGACATGGAGCTGAGCATGCGTTTACCTGGCTCCACCTTGTTGGCTTCGCCGCCGATCAGGCCATAAGCATTGGGAATCCCCGGCTTGGCGCTGAAATCGTCCATCTCATTATTGAGCAGAAAGCCGGCACCGGCCACGGTAATGCCCGAGCCATAGCTGAAATTGATGGTGTAGGTGTTTGATACCGCGTTGCCCCAGCGGTCCACCACCGAGAAGTGTGTGGTCTCCGGGCTTTCCCAGGGCCCAGGTTTTCCAGGCGCGATCTCGCTGGCGGGCCGGGCCTTGTCTGCCTTGATGGATGTGCGAAGTTGGTCGGCGTAGCCCTTGCTGGTCAGCCCTTCCAGCGGCACAGCTACGAAGTCTGTATCACCCAGGTATTCCGAGCGATCTGCGTATGCCAGTTTCATGGCCTCGGCCATGTGGTGAATGGTGTTTGCGGAGTTGTGCCCCCATTCGCCGATGGGGTAGTCCTCCAGAATGTTGAGGATCTGCACGATGTGAGTGCCGCCAGATGAGGGCGGCGACATGGAGTAGATATCAAATCCCCGATAGGTGCCGTGGACCGGCTGGCGAACGGCCGGTTCGTAGTTGCGCAGGTCTTCCAGAGTAATCAGACCCTCGCCCCGTTGCATTTCCGCCACAATCAACTGTGCGGTTTCACCTTCATAGAAGCCTTTTACGCCCTGCTCGGCAATGCGCTGGAGGGTGTCGGCCAGTTCCGGCTGGCGAAACACTTCGCCAGGTTGTGGGGCCGATCCATCTTTTATATAGAAGGTAGCGCGGGTGGCTGGCCAGCGTTCAAGGCGGTCCCGGGCCTGCTCCAGGCCTTCGGTGAATCGGTGGGGCACCACAAAGCCCTCCCGGGCCAGTCGAATCGCCGGGGCCAGGGCTTGGCTCAGGCTCAGGGTGCCGTGCCGCTCCAGTGCCAGCGCCAGCCCGGCTACGGTGCCGGGTACCCCGGCGGCCTTATGGCTGAACCGGCTGCGTTCGCTCACGACATTGCCGTCCTGATCCTGAAACATGGTTTCGGTGGCTGCAGCCGGTGCGGTTTCGCGATAATCAATGGCTTCCGGGGCATCGCCGTTACCGGGCGAGTAGACCAGAAAGCCGCCACCGCCAATATTGCCGGAACGGGGTTGGGTGACGGCCAGGGCGAAGCCGGCGGTAACAGCGGCATCAATGGCGTTGCCTCCGTCTTGCAATACCTTCAGGGCAACCTCTGTGGCCAGGGTGTGGCTGGTGGCAACCATACCCTGGGTGCCCTGAACCGGATGGAAACGTTCCCCTTCCAGAATGGCCTGTTCGTTGGCGCTTGTGTTGTAGGCGAGCAGGAAAAGTATCAGCGCGGCTGTCGCTCTCCAGAGCCGCCTGTGGCTGATTTTCGAAGCGGGGCTGTAGATCACTCTGTCCATGGTCGGATTCCTCGTTTCTGGCTGTCAGATAGGCTATCATAGCCGGTCATTTTTACCGGTGCGTACCGACCATCGCCGTGAATGTCCGGTTTGTGGTTTCCTGTCGCGCCCGCTTTCCCCGGATTCAAGTTAAGGAAAGGCTTCATGGAGCATACCTATCGTCTTGTTATTTCCTGCCCGGACAGGGTCGGGATTGTTGCCAAGGTGAGTAATTTTCTGTCCACCTATAACGGCTGGATTACCGAGGCGAGCCACCACTCCGATACCCAGGCCGGCTGGTTTTTCATGCGGCATGAAATCAAGGCCGAATCGATACCGTTCGGGCTGGATCAGTTCCGTGCCGCCTTTGAGCCGATTGCCCGCGAGTTCAACATGAACTGGCACATTGCCGATTCCGCGCGCCCCAAGCGGGTTATCCTGATGTGCAGCAAGGAATCACACTGCCTCGCCGATCTGTTGCACCGCTGGCACAGCAAAGAGCTCAACTGCGAGATCGTTGCGGTGATTTCCAACCACGATGATCTACGCCGTATGGTGGAGTGGCACGAGATTCCTTACCACCATGTGCCGGTGAGTAAAGAGAACAAGGCTGAGGCCTTCGCCCATATTGACGAGCTGTTCCAGCAATACGAAACCGACGTGGTGGTGCTGGCCCGTTACATGCAGATTCTGCCTGCCGAGCTGTGCGGAAAGTACTCCGGCAAGGTGATCAATATTCATCACAGCTTCCTGCCATCGTTCGCCGGTGCCCGTCCCTACCATCAGGCATACAGCCGGGGTGTGAAGCTGATTGGTGCCACCTGCCACTATGTCACCCAGGATCTGGACGAGGGCCCGATCATCGAGCAGGACGTCATCCGGATCAGTCACAGTGACTCCATCGAAGACATGGTTCGCCTGGGTAAGGATGTGGAAAAGAACGTGCTGGCCCGCGGCTTGAGGTCCCACATTGAAGACCGCGTGATTACCTACGAAAACAAGACCGTGGTGTTTGATTAAGGCTTTACCACAGTTGCCCCCGGTGGGGGCGGTCTGTGGTATGCTTGGCGGCTTGTTGAAGAATAAAGACGGGGCCCGGAAACGGCCCCGGAACGACTTCCAGATAACGCAAAGGAACCTTTCTCGATGGGTGAGTTAGCCAAAGAGATCCTGCCGGTCAATATTGAAGACGAATTGAAACAGTCCTACCTCGATTACGCCATGAGCGTTATCGTTGGCCGGGCATTACCCGATGTCCGGGACGGCCTGAAGCCGGTACACCGCCGGGTGCTGTTCGCCATGTCCGAGTTGGGTAACGACTGGAACAAGGCCTACAAGAAGTCCGCCCGTGTGGTGGGTGACGTTATCGGTAAATATCACCCCCACGGTGACTCTGCGGTATACGACACCATCGTTCGAATGGCCCAGCCATTCTCCCTGCGCTACCCGCTGGTAGACGGCCAGGGTAACTTCGGTTCCATCGACGGCGACAATGCCGCCGCCATGCGTTACACCGAAATCCGCATGGAGAAGATCGCCCATTCGCTGCTGGCGGATCTCGACAAGGAAACCGTCGATTACGTAGACAACTACGACGGCACCGAACGTATTCCGGAAGTCCTGCCGACCCGTGTGCCTAACCTGCTAGTGAACGGCTCCTCCGGTATTGCCGTGGGTATGGCGACCAATATTCCACCCCACAACCTGACGGAAGTGGTGAACGGCTGCCTGGCACTGATCGATAACCCGGATCTCACGGTCGATGAGCTGATGGAATTCATCCCGGGCCCGGACTTCCCCACCCAGGGCATCATCAATGGCCGTGCCGGTATCGTGGAAGCCTACCGCACAGGACGTGGCCGCATTTATATCCGTGCCCGCCACGAGATTGAGCAGGACAAGAAGACCGGCCGCGAATCCATCATCATCACCGAACTGCCTTACCAGCTGAACAAGGCCCGTCTGATCGAGAAGATCGCGGAACTGGTGAAGGAAAAGCGCCTGGAGGGTATCTCCGAGCTGCGTGATGAATCGAACAAGGAAGGTATCCGGGTTGTGATCGAATTGCGCCGGGGCGAGAACCCGGATGTGATCATCAACAATCTGTTCGCCCAGACTCAGCTGGAAACCGTGTTCGGTATCAACATGGTGGCGCTGATCAACGGCGAGCCCAAGACCCTGAACCTGAAAGAAATGCTCGATGCGTTTGTGCGTCATCGTCGGGAAGTGGTCACCCGCCGCACCATTTATGAGCTGCGCAAGGCTCGTGAGCGGGGCCACATTCTGGAAGGTCTCACCGTTGCCCTGGCCAACATTGATGAAATCATCGAGTTGATCAAACAGTCGCCCTCTGCTGCAGAAGCGAAAGAAAAGCTGATGGACAAGGGCTGGGCGCCTGGCGACGTACTCGCCATGCTGGAGCGTGCCGGCGAGGATGCTTGTCGTCCGGACGACCTGCCCGAGATCTATGGCCTGCGAGACGGCCTGTACCACCTGTCGCCGGAGCAGGCCCAGGCGATTCTGGATCTGCGACTGCACCGCCTGACCGGTCTGGAAACCGAAAAGCTCCAGAACGAGTACAAGGAAATCCTGGAGAAGATTGCCGATCTGCTGGATATCCTGGGTGATCCCGAGCGTCTGATGCAGGTGATTCGTGACGAACTGGCAGAGATTGTCAGCCAGTATGGCGATGAGCGCCGCACTGAGATCACCAGCTCCCGTCGCGACCTGACCATTGCAGACCTGATCGACGAAGAAGATCTGGTGGTGACTATTTCCCACAGTGGCTATGCCAAGACCCAGGCCGTTGAGGATTACCAGGCCCAGCGCCGTGGTGGCCGGGGTAAAGCGGCAACGTCGATGAAGGACGAAGACTTTATCGAGAAGCTGCTGGTGGCGAATTCCCACGACACCATTCTGTGCTTCTCCAACAAGGGTAAGGTGTACTGGCTGCGGGTATTCGAGATTCCCCGTGGCAGCCGCGGGTCCCGTGGCCGGCCCATGGTGAACATCCTGCCGCTGGACGAAGGAGAGCGTATTACCACCTTCCTGCCGGTGCGGGATTACCCGGAAGACCAGTTTGTGCTGATGGCCACCTCGGCTGGTGTGGTCAAGAAGACACCGCTGCCGAACTTCTCGCGCCCGCGCAGCAGTGGCCTGATTGCCCTGAATCTCGATGAGGGTGACACCCTGATTGGTGCCGCCATTACCGATGGTTCTGCCGAAGTGATGCTGTTTTCCAGTGCCGGTAAAGCGGTGCGCTTCCAGGAAGAGCAGGTTCGCCCGATGAGCAGGACGGCTCGTGGTGTCCGCGGTATCAAGATGCCGGAAGGCCACCATGTCGTGTCCCTGATCATTCCGCAGGAAGGCGGTGTGATTCTGACGGCCAGTGAGCATGGTTATGGCAAGCGCACAGCCATTGATGAGTTCCCGGCCTACAGCCGTGGCAGTCAGGGCGTTATCGCCATGCAGTGCTCCGAGCGAAACGGTAATCTGGTGACTGCGCTGCAACTATTTGATGGCGACCAGATGATGCTGATCTCCGACAAGGGCACACTGGTGCGCACCCGCACCGATGAAGTGTCGGTACTGAGCCGGAATACTCAGGGCGTGCGTCTGATCCGTCTGGCCCAGGAAGATGAGCGCCTGGTGGGCGTGGAGCGGATTGCAGAATCCGATGACGAAGAAGAAGTGGAAGGCGAGGAAACCGAAGAATGAGCAGGGCGTTCAATTTCTGTGCTGGTCCGGCCACCTTGCCGGAAACTGTGCTGAAGCAGGCCCAGAGCGAAATGCTCGATTGGCGTGGCACTGGCATGTCAGTGATGGAGATGAGCCATCGCAGCGATGAGTTTGTTGCCATCGCAGAAACGGCTGAGAAGGATCTTCGTGAATTGGCCGGTATTTCAGATGATTACGCCGTACTCTTCATGCAGGGTGGAGCTTCCAGCCAGTTTTCGACCATTCCGCTGAATCTGCTTGGCGACAAAACCTCGGCCGATTATGTGAACACCGGTATCTGGTCGAAAAAGGCCATTGCCGAAGCCAAGCGCTACGGCAATGTGAATGTCGTCGCCAGCTCTGAAGACAGCGGGTTTACCACCATTCCGGATCAGTCCGGCTGGAATACCAGCGCCGATGCCGCTTACCTGCATTACACGCCGAATGAAACCATTGGTGGTCTGGAATACGACTTTATTCCAGACAGCGGCGATGTACCGCTGGTGGCGGATATGTCTTCCACTATGCTGTCCCGGCCGCTGGATATCAGCAAATTCGGCCTGATCTATGCCGGTGCCCAGAAGAACATCGGCCCCTCGGGCCTGGTGGTGGTAATTATCCGTAAGGATCTCCTGGGTAAGGCCCGGAAAGAGACACCGACCATGATGAATTATCAGGTCATTGCCGATAACGGCTCCATGTACAACACCCCGGCGACCTATTCCTGGTACCTGTCCGGGCTGGTGTTCAAGTGGCTGAAAGAGCAGGGCGGTGTCCAGGCCATGGGTGAGATGAACGCCCGGAAAGCGAAGAAACTGTATGGTTTTATCGATGCCAATGATTTCTACGCCAACCCCATTGAGCCACGCTTCCGCTCCTGGATGAACGTGCCGTTTACACTGGCCGACGATGCGCTTAATGGCGAGTTTCTAAAAGGCGCAGAAGCCCGGCATCTGCTCAACCTGCAGGGGCATCGCTCCGTCGGTGGTATGCGTGCCAGCATCTACAACGCTATGCCCGAAGAAGGCGTCGACGCCCTGATCGACTACATGGCGGAATTTGCGAAGGAGCGTGGCTGATCATGACGGATGAGAAGACCCGCCTGGGGGAGCTAAGGGAAGAGATTGACGCCCTCGATCAGCAGATCATGGAGCTGATCAGTGCCCGGGCGAAATGTGCGCAGGAAGTGGCCCATGTCAAAATGGCGGCCAATCCCGGTGAGGATGTATTCTTTTACCGGCCTGAGCGCGAAGCTCAGGTGTTGCGCCGGATCAAGGAAAAGAATCCGGGGCCTTTGCCCGCTGAAGAGATGGCGCGGCTGTTCCGTGAGATCATGTCGGCTTGCCTGGCGCTGGAAAAGCCCATGCATATTGCTTTCCTGGGCCCGGTAGGCACCTTCACCCAGGCGGCGGCGCTCAAACACTTCGGCCACTCTGTCGTCAGCGTGCCGCTGCCTGCGATTGATGCGGTATTCCGCGAGGTGGAGTCCGGTGCGGCGCATTACGGTGTGGTGCCGGTGGAGAATTCCACTGAGGGTATGATCAATCACACCCTGGATATGTTCATGTCTTCGCCGTTGAAAATCTGCGGTGAGGTGCAGCTTCGCATTCATCATCATCTGCTGGTATCGCCGAAGCACAAGGATGAGGAAATTACCCGCATCTATTCCCATCAACAGTCGTTCGCCCAGTGCCGGCAGTGGCTGGATACACATCGCTACGGTATTGAGCGTATTACCGTTTCCAGCAATGCCGAGGCGGCGCGCCGCGCGGCTGAAGAGCCCGGTGCGGCGGCGATTGCCGGAGATATGGCGGCGGAGCTGTACGGTCTGGAAAAGCTGGCTAACAGCATTGAGGATCGCCCGGACAATACCACCCGCTTCCTGATCATTGGGCGGGAGGAGGTGCCGGCCAGTGGCCAGGACAAGTCCTCGATTCTGGTCTCCATGCGCAACAAGCCGGGCGCTTTGTACCAGCTGCTTGAGCCGTTCCATCGTCACGGCATCAGTCTGACACGGATTGAAACGCGGCCTTCGCCCAGTGGTACCTGGGCTTATGTTTTCTACATTGATTTCGAAGGTCACATGCAGGATGACAGGATCAGCAAGGTACTGGCTGAAATTGATGAAGAAGCCGTGGAGCTGAAGCGCCTGGGGTCCTATCCCATCGGCGTACTTTGATTTCGAATGTCGATCCTGAGGAGAGTTCAATGTCAGTGGATTACCAGAGTCTTGCGGTAAAAGGTGTTCAGGCTCTGTCTCCGTACCAGCCCGGCAAGCCGATTGAAGAACTGGCCCGGGAGCTGGGATTGAATCCGTCGGAGATCATCAAGCTGGCCAGCAATGAGAACCCGCTTGGGCCGAGTGAGAAAGCGTTATCGGCCGCCCGAAATGCCCTCGATGAAATGTGCCTGTACCCGGACGGCAATGGCTTTGATCTGAAGCAGGCTCTGGCCCGTCGCTTTGGCGTGGAAATGAGCCAGATCACCCTCGGTAATGGTTCCAACGATGTGCTGGAAGTCATTGCCCGGTGTTTCGTCGACTCTGATAGCGAAGTGGTGTTTTCCCAGTATGCCTTCGCAGTATACCCGCTGGTAACCCAGGCGATTGGCGCCCGAGGTGTGGCGGTGCCTGCAAAAGACTGGGGGCATGATCTGGATGCCATGGCCGACGCGGTGACCGAGCGCACCAAGCTGGTGTTTGTTGCTAATCCGAATAATCCCACCGGTACCGTGCACACCGCCGATGCGATTGAAGCGTTTCTGGATCGTATCCCTGAACAGGTTTTGGTTGTTCTGGATGAGGCCTACTGCGAATACCTTGTTGGTGACGAGTACCCGGATGGTATTCGACTGCTGGACAAATACCCGAACCTGATTGTCTGCCGCACCTTTTCCAAGGCGTGGGGGCTTGCAGCGTTGCGAGTGGGCTACAGCATCAGTTCTCCGGCCATTGCTGACATCCTGAACCGGGTTCGCCAGCCATTCAATGTCGATACCGTTGCCCTGGCGGCGGCCACAGCAGTTCTCGAGGATGAGGCCTATCTGCAGAAATCCCGGGAGGTGAACGAGGCCGGCCTGCAACAACTGGCGGAAGGCTTCGATCGCATGGGGCTTTCCTACATCCCTTCGGCAGGCAACTTCATTGCCGTGGAAGTGGGTGAGCCAGCCGCCGGTATCTATCAGGCCTTGTTGGCACATGGCGTGATTGTTCGGCCCGTCGCTGGTTATGGCATGCCCCGGCACCTGCGTGTATCGGTCGGCCTTCCGCAAGAAAATGAACGTTTTCTTGATGCGCTGGCTGAGGCATTGGCGTCAGCAGGGCTGGGGGCATGAAGTGACAGTTCCCAGTGCGCCTTTTCGTCGGGTTGCGGTTATCGGCCTGGGGCTGATTGGCGGTTCTCTGGCCAGCGCCATACGCACGCAACAGCTTGCGGGAATGGTGACCGGTTTTGATACCCGTCAGGATGAACTGGCTCTCGGCGTTGAACTGGGTGTAATAGACGAGGCTGCGGATTCCATCGAGCAGGCCGTAAAGGGCAGTGATCTGGTGGTGTTGGCCGTTCCGGTGCGGGCCACCCGTGCGGTGCTGGAACAAATTCGGCCCGTCATCGAAGAGGGCGCCATGCTCTCTGATGTGGGCAGTACCAAGTCCAGTTTTGTTGCCGATGTGGAGGCGGTATTCGGAGAACTGCCACCCTGGGTGATACCGGGCCATCCCATCGCCGGTTCCGAGAAGAGCGGTATTCGTGCGGCCCGGCCCGATCTCTTTGCCCATCACAAGGTAATCCTGACGCCGGCGCAAAATACCGATCAGGACGGCCTGAAGCGTTTGCGGACCGTCTGGGAAGGTGCCGGTGCGACCGTGCTTACCATGTCGGTGGGGTATCACGATGAGGTGCTCGCGGCCACCAGCCATTTACCCCACCTGATCGCTTTTTCGCTGGTAGACACTCTGGCGGGCGAAGATGAGAATATGGATATCTTCCGCTATGCCGCAGGGGGGTTCCGTGATTTTACCCGGATTGCCGCAAGCGATCCGGTGATGTGGCACGACATTTTTCTCTCCAACCGGGATGCCGTACTCCGGGTAATAGACCATTTTACCGAAGATCTGGATCAACTCCGCGCTGCCATTGCCTGCGGCGATGGTGCCACGTTGCTCAGGGTTTTCAGCCGTGCCAAGGCGGCGCGGGAACATTTTTCCAAAATGCTTTCAGGACAGGCGTACGTGACTAACAACAGCGATAAACAGGTGACTTTCCAAATGCAGCCGGGCGGCACCGTGAGAGGTGACATCCGGGTTCCGGGCGACAAATCCATGTCTCACCGTTCCATCATGCTCGGTGCCCTGGCTGAGGGGACAACCGAAGTGAAGGGCTTCCTGGAGGGGGAGGACAGTCTTGCCACCCTGCAGGCGTTCCGGGATATGGGCGTCACCATCGAAGGTCCGGATGACGGCTTCGTGCGCATTCACGGCGTCGGTATGAAAGGCCTGCAGGCGCCCCGTGGCCCGTTGTATCTGGGTAACTCGGGTACGGCCATGCGCCTGTTTGCCGGATTGCTGGCCGCTCAGCCCTTCGATTCTGAGCTCACGGGCGATGCCAGTTTGTCGAAGCGTCCTATGGGGCGCGTGGCAGATCCACTGCGTGCCATGGGAGCGGTCATCGACACCGGTGAGGGTGGTCGGCCGCCGTTGAAGATTCGGGGTGGACATGCACTCACGGGCATTCATTACGAAATGCCGGTGGCCAGTGCCCAGGTGAAATCCTGCCTGCTGCTGGCGGGACTCTACGCTGAGGGTGTTACCTCGGTGACCGAGCCGGCGCCAACCCGGGATCATACCGAGCGCATGCTGGAGGGTTTCGGTTACCACGTTCATCGCGATGGTGCGACTGCCAGTGTCACCGGTGGAGGCAAACTGTTTGCTTGCGCCATTGATGTGCCGGCTGATATTTCCTCGGCCGCGTTTTTCCTGGTGGCGGCCAGTATTGCCGAAGATTCTGACCTGACGCTTCGCCATGTTGGCATGAACCCCACCCGTGTCGGCGTGATCAATATCCTGAAACAGATGGGTGCCAGCATTGAAGTGCTCAATGAGAAGGTCATCGGCGGAGAGCCGGTCGCCGATCTCAGGGTGCGGTCAGCCGTTCTGAAGGGCATCGACATTCCGGAGGAGCAGGTGCCGCTGGCCATTGACGAGTTCCCGGTACTGTTTATCGCCGCTGCCTGCGCGGAAGGGCGCACGGTATTGCGCGGCGCCGAGGAGCTTCGGGTGAAAGAGAGCGACCGTATCCAGGTGATGGCGGACGGTCTTGCGGCTCTGGGTGTGGAGACCACCGTGACACCCGACGGCATCATCATAGATGGCGGTCAGGAAATAGGCGGCGGTACCGTGGAAAGCCATGGTGATCACCGCATTTCCATGTCGTTTGCGGTGGCATCATTGCGCGCAACCGGACCTATCCGGATCAACGATTGCGCCAACGTGGCTACATCGTTCCCGGGCTTTGTTGATCTGGCATTGCAGACAGGTATTCGAATTAACGCAGAAGGTAGTGATTGATGAGTGATAGCAAGGCACCGGTAATTACGGTTGACGGTCCAGGCGGTTCTGGCAAGGGTACCGTTACCCAGATGTTGGCCCGCAAACTGGGCTGGCATCTGCTCGACAGTGGTGCCTTGTATCGGCTGACAGCCCTGGCGGCTGCCCGCCAGGGGGTTGCGCTGGACGACGAGCCGGCACTGGTTCGGGTTGCCGCAGGGCTCGATGTTGCGTTCATGCCGACGCCTCCGGGTGAGCCCGCGAAGGTTCTGTTGGCCGGGGAAGACGTTACCTCCGAGATTCGCACCGAGGCCTGCGGTGATAACGCGTCAAAAGTCGCCGTCATGCAGCCGGTGCGCGATGCCTTGTTGCAGCGCCAGCGCGATTTCCGGGTGGCGCCCGGGCTGGTGGCCGATGGCCGCGATATGGGTACGGTGGTCTTTCCGGATGCACCGGTCAAAATCTTCCTGACCGCCAGTGCCGAGGAGCGGGCCCGCAGGCGCTACAATCAGTTGAAGGAAGCAGGTGTCGATGTTAACATTGACGCCCTTTTAGAGGAGATACGGGTACGTGACGAGCGGGATATGAACCGTTCTGCGGCCCCCCTCAAGCCTGCAGATGATGCGCAAGTCATTGATTCTACGGGTTTGAGTATCGAAGAGGTGTTAGGCAGGTGTATGGCCGCAGCAGGTCAGGCCTGACTACACCTTTTTGTCGTTGAAATGCCGGAACAGCGTACTCTGCCAGCCGCTGGCTGATTCCGGGCATCGTTAACAGACCGTGTTGCTGGTGACACGGAGCACACTTGCGTTGATCATATAGGGCACATAATGAGCGAGAGCTTTGCGGATCTTTTTGAAGAAAGTCTAAAAGAAATTGACATGCAACCAGGTTCCATCGTCCAGGGAACCGTAGTTGACGTCGACAACGACTGGGTCACCGTTAACGCCGGACTGAAGTCCGAAGGCGTTATCCCCGCCTCCCAGTTCCTGAACGAAAAAGGCGAGTTGGAAGTAGCTGTCGGCGATGTTGTCGATGTGGCTCTCGATGCAGTTGAAGACGGTTTCGGTGAAACCCGTCTGTCCCGTGAAAAGGCCAAGCGCGCTGAAGCGTGGAAGGTTCTCGAGAAGTCCTTCGAAGCTGAAGAAGTGGTCAAGGGTATTATCAATGGCAAGGTCAAAGGTGGTTTCACTGTTGATCTGGCCGGCATCCGTGCCTTCCTGCCGGGTTCCCTGGTAGACGTTCGTCCGGTTCGCGACACTGCGCACCTGGAGAACAAAGAGCTTGAATTCAAGGTTATCAAGCTGGACCAGAAGCGTAACAACGTGGTTGTTTCCCGCCGCGCCGTTCTGGAAGCTGAAAACAGCGAGCAGCGTGAAGCTCTGCTGGAAACCCTGACCGAAGGTCTGGAAATCAAGGGTATAGTCAAGAACCTGACCGACTACGGTGCATTCGTAGACCTGGGCGGTGTTGACGGCCTGCTGCACATCACTGATATGGCCTGGAAGCGCATCAAGCATCCGAGCGAGATCGTGAATGTGGGCGACGAAATCAATGTTAAAGTCCTGAAGTTTGACCGTGAGCGCAACCGTGTGTCTCTGGGTCTGAAGCAGCTGGGCGAAGATCCCTGGGTCGACATCAAAGGTCGTTACCCGGAAGGTTCCAAGGTTACTGCTCGCGTAACCAACCTGACCGACTACGGCTGCTTTGCCGAGCTGGAAGAGGGTGTTGAAGGTCTGGTCCACGTATCCGAAATGGATTGGACCAACAAGAACATCCATCCGTCCAAGGTTGTTCAGGTAGGTGACGAAGTAGAAGTGATGATCCTGGATATCGACGAAGAGCGTCGTCGTATCTCTCTGGGCATCAAGCAGTGCGTTGCCAACCCGTGGGAAGATTTCTCCAGCAACTTCAACAAGGGCGACCGTATCTCCGGCAAGATCAAGTCCATCACGGACTTCGGTATCTTCATCGGCCTGGACGGTGGCATCGATGGTCTGGTTCACCTGTCTGACATCAGCTGGAACGAGACTGGCGAAGAAGCCGTTCGCGAATACAAGAAGGGCGACGAAGTTGAAACCGTTATCCTGTCTGTTGATCCAGAGCGTGAGCGCATCTCCCTGGGCATCAAACAGCTGGAAAGCGATCCGTTTGCCGAGTTCGTTCAGCTGAACGACAAGGGCTCCATCGTTAAGGGCACCGTATCTGCGGTTGACGCCAAAGGCGCCACCATTGCCCTGAACGAAGAAGTTGAAGCGGTACTGAAAGCCTCTGAAATCAGCCGTGACCGCGTAGAAGACGCGCGTAACGTTCTGAAGGAAGGCGAAGAAGTTGAAGCGAAGATCATCAGCATCGATCGCAAAAACCGCGTGATCAACCTGTCTGTCAAGTCCAAAGACGTTGAGGACGACAAGCAGGCCCTGGAAAACGTACGCAGTAAGGCTGCAGAATCCTCAGGTGCCACCACCATTGGTGACCTGATCAAGGAGCAGATGCAGCAACAGAACGCTAACAAGGACTAAGTTTCCGGTTGGTGTCAAAAAAACGGGCTCTAAGAGCCCGTTTTTTTTGTGTTTTTTTCTGGTTTGGCTAAACTAGAGGCATTGGAACCCGGTAATTTGCTGCGGAATAATAACGACAGAGGGAAAAGCCTCATGACGAAGTCCGAACTGGTTGAACTGATCGCTTCGAAGCAGACTCAGCTCTCCGTAAAGGATGTTGAGCTCGCGGTGAAAAGCATCATCGAGCATATGTCTCAGTCCCTTGCCGACGGCCAGCGAATTGAGATCCGTGGATTTGGCAGTTTTTCCCTGCATCATCGGGCTGCCCGCACCGGACGTAACCCGAAAACCGGAGACGCCGTGCAACTGCCAGCCAAGTTTGTGCCGCACTTCAAGCCCGGCAAAGAGCTGCGAGAGCAGGTCAACGACAGCATGAAAAAAGGTTTCTGAGGCCCCGAGAAGGCAATTAACACACGAAACCTCACATACCGGGCATCTGACCCGTTGGGAGCGCTTAAGACATGGCAGGACTGCGGAAGATCCTAATTACCTTGCTGGTTCTGGTTCTGATTCTTCTGGCGCTGGTGTTTTCCCTGAATAATCAGATGGCGGTCTCGCTCAACTTCCTGTTGTTCGAAACCCAGCCCCATGGCGTTGCTGTCTGGATCATCATGGCGTTTGTGATTGGTGCACTGGTTGGGGTGCTTGTGACTACCATGGCTACCGTCCGGACGTCTGTATCGCGCCGTCATCTGCAGAAGCGTCTTGAGCGGACAGAGCACGCACTCGAAAAATCCAGGGCACAAAACGACCGGGCACTTTGATGGACATGCTGTTTCAGTGGCTGCTTCTGACGGCGGCCGTTGCCGCTGGCTGGGCTGTAGGTCGATACGGAAACCGCTCTGGTCGCGCCTCCCGAGCTATTATGGACGAGGATTCCGTTCGGGACCGTCTGCAGTTTCTCTTTACCAACTACTCTGATCAGGCCGTCGAGAACTTCGTTCAATCCCTTGCCGTCAACAAAGACACCGTCAGCTTGCATCTCTCCATTGGCAGCCATTTCCGGAACAAGGGAGAGACAGACCGCGCCATTCTGATTCACCAGAATCTTCTTGCCAGGCCTGAGCTCCCGGCCCGTTATTCGCCCCAGGTTACCCAGGAACTGGCAATGGACTATCTGAATGCCGGATTGCTCGACCGGGCCGAAGCATTGTTTCACCAGTTGATGGGCGATCGCGAGTACGGGCGCCGCTCAGCCATTGCGTTGATTGAGCTCTATCAGCAGGAGAGAGAGTGGGAGAAGGCGGCCCAGGTCGCAAAAACCCTCACTCGTGGTGATGCGGATCCTGCTACCTTCAAGGCGCTGGCCTACATTACCTGCGAATTGTCTGATGGCGCCCTGAGCCGTAACGACGACCGCTGGACAGCGCAGAAGCTGGCGAAAGAGGCGCTGGATTACGACCGCTCCTGTGTGCGGGCAACCCTGCTGCTGATGAAGCTCCAGATTCGGCAGGGCAATTTTCGGGAGGCGGCAAACCAGTCCCTGAAAATTTTCGACCAGAATCCGGAGTTCGGTCCGGAAGCGATAGACCGATTGATGAAGCTGGAGCGTGAGCATGGTGATGTTTCACGCCTTTATAAAAAGCTTCGCAAGCTCTATGAGCAGTATCCCAGTACCAGCCTGCTGCTGGCCCTGGTGGAGTCAGTTGAGCGTTCCTCCGGCCGGCCGGCGGCCATTGATCTACTGCGCATGGAGCTGGAGACCAGGCCCTCCGTGCGAGGGCTTTTGCGGTTGGTGGAGATGGCGGGCTATGAAAAAGGCATGACCACCGATGAAGGGCGCCTTGTCAGCAGAATAGGGCACCTGATTCTCGCCAACCGCCCGGTCTATCGTTGCGTAAGCTGCGGATTCTCCGGCCAACAGTTACACTGGCTGTGCCCAAGCTGCAAACAGTGGGAAACCGTGCGTCCCATTCAGGGCGTAGAGGCGGAATAACCTCGCTTTGACCCATCCCGATTACCTTTCTACCCAGGAACCTGAACGTGCAAAACCTGAACGACCCGAAAATCATCGTCGCGCTCGACTTTCCTTCCCAGAATCCCGCCTTGGCCCTGGCAGATCGGCTTGATCCGGCAAAATGCCGCCTGAAAGTGGGCAAGGAACTGTTTACGCGCTCAGGCCCGGATCTGGTAAAAGCGCTCCAGAGTCGCGGGTTTGATATCTTCCTGGATCTGAAGTTTCACGATATTCCCAATACCACCTCGGCTGCTGTGGCTGCCGCTGCAGAGCTGGGCGTGTGGATGGTGAATGTGCATGCCTCAGGGGGCGAGAAGATGATGGTAGCCTGCCGAGAGCGCCTGGAATCGTTCGGCAATGATCGCCCGCTCCTGATCGCGGTTACCGTGTTGACCAGCATGTCTGACGAGGACCTTGCTGGTATCGGTATAGCAAGTTCGGCAGAAGCCCATGTTTCCCGTCTGGCAACCCTGACCAAAAACAGCGGCCTGGATGGCGTCGTCTGCTCCGCTCAGGAAGCCCCGCGTCTGAAAGCGGAGCAGGGCAGTGACTTCCAGTTGATCACACCGGGAATCCGGCCACTAACCGCCGACAAAGGCGACCAGCAACGCATCATGACCCCGGTCGATGCTCTCAAGGCGGGTTCCGACTACCTCGTCATCGGCCGCCCGATTACCCAATCGCCGGATCCCTTGGCTGCTTTGGAGGCTATCTATGCCGAGGTGGTTTCATCTTGATGACTGCTTTGGGGTTAGTTATCCATTCCTAGCCTGCTAGTTTGGTGCGGGCGCCATGGATGGTGTTCCCTCCCGAAAACCGCTACGAGCACATCCATGTGCGCTTCTCTCCGGCCATCCTTGGCCTCCGACATTTTCGGGAGGGAACACCATCCATAGCACATCATCCATAGTGGTAACGCTAACTAAATAGAACGGAGAAGCTTGCTGTTGTTTTTTCAGCATTGAAGTTCGATGGTTTCTGATGTGCGTTTATCAGGTACTTAATGCACGCAGTTTTTTGACTATTACGCCTTGGCTTGATTGGTGTGATGGGAAGTCCTTTCCAAAAATTTCGGAGGCCATGGATGGCCGGAGAGAAGCGCACATGGATGTGCTTGTAGCGGTTTTTGGAAAGGACTTCCCATCACGCCACGGCTTACTACAAGCAGGCTGGGCTCGGTGCCTTGAGCATAGCGTAACGCACGAAAAAGGCCGCTAATTCAGAGAACTAGCGGGCTTTCGAAATAATGGCTCCCCGAGCTGGGCTCGAACCAGCGACAAACGGATTAACAGTCCGTTGCTCTACCAACTGAGCTATCGGGGAACGTCGTCGTGTGACGAGGCGCGTATATTATGTTGGCCATACCGCCCCGTCAACCCCTCAGCTTAAAATTTTAGCCAAGAGCCTTCTGCAAACGCTCGACCGCCTTCTGCAGGTTATCCATGCTGGTGGCAAAGCTCAGCCGCATGTGCCCCGGGCAGCCAAACGCAGAGCCCGGAACCAGAGCCACGCCGGCTTCGGTCAGCAGCTTCTCGGCGAATTCCACATCGGTGCTCACGCCGTCAGTGGCATCGATTGCACCCTGGAAGCTCGGGAAGACATAAAACGTGCCGTCGCCGTTCAGGCAGTCCACACCAGGCAGCTTGTTCAGGGCCGCTACCAGCCAGTCGTGGCGTTCCTTGAAGGCCTTGACCATCTCGCCCACGCACGCCTGATCTCCATCCAGAGCGGCTGTTGCGGCGGCCTGGGAGATAGAGCAGGGGTTCGATGTGCTCTGGGACTGGATCTTCTTCATGGCACCGATGATTTTTGCCGGGCCAGCGGCATAGCCGATGCGCCAGCCAGTCATGGAGTAGGCCTTGGAGACACCGTTCAGTACGAAGGTGCGGTCATACAGCTCCGGGCAGGCGTTCAGGATGTTGCAGAACGGCTTGCCAGTCCACAGGATCGGCTCGTACATATCATCGGTGGCGACCATGATGTTCGGGTGCTTTTTCAGCACCTCACCGATGGCCTGCAGCTCTTCCATGGTGTAAGCCATGCCACTGGGGTTGGACGGGCTGTTGATCACGAACAG
>ENA-ORCU01000171-ORCU01000171.1-marine-metagenome-genome-assembly--contig:-NODE-171-length-35013-cov-2.963104_pt1 | contig 35013 bp, 31 predicted proteins | sample MGYA00248631_ERZ508512 | MGnify/ENA primary metagenome ERZ508512 (study PRJEB26183, sample SAMN06268844) | marine metagenome | isolation source: Tt an P1 anaerobic enrichment on pine from sediment taken...
CTGCTGTCCCAGTTGCACCAGGGCAAGCCGCGCCCGTTGAGCCCACTGGTCGGAGCCCGCCGCTACCCGCGCATAGCTGTCGAAGGCGGCCACAAGCTCGCCCCCCGCCTGCGCCGCGCGGCCCAGGAGGAAATGATAGGCGCTGCCGTCGCGCAGTTCCGGATGGGCTGCGAACCGCGCCGCCAGGTCGCGGGCAAGTTGCCAGTGTCGCGTTTCGACGGCGGCTTGCAGCAGGCCGGGCAGGACGGCGGCCTCGAAGGAGGCGGGGTAGGCCTCGAGCCGCTCAAGCGCGCCTTCGAGATGCGGCGCCGCGCCGGGGAGGTCGCCCCGCCGGATGCGCGCCAGCGCCAGGAACAGGGGCCGGTCCGCCCAGCCCGCCCAGCTGTCGTCGAGGCGCCCGTGGGCGGCGCCGGTCAGCGAGCCGCCCAGCGGGTCCAGCAGGTCGAGGCCGAGCGCGATGGCCTCCCGGCGCGCGGCCGCGTCCGGCGCCAGCGGCAGGCCGTCGAGCCCCGACAGGATCGAACGCCCCTCCGGCACCATGGCCTGGGCCATGAAGAATTCCGCCAGGTCGAGCAGGGCTGCGGCCTTCTGCGTTTCCGCCTGGGCCCCGGCGAATGCGGCCTGAAGCGCCGCGCGCTGCTCCAGAAAGGGCGCTTCGCCGTGGCGGGCCAGGTCGAAGGCCGGCGGCAGCGCGCCGCCGGCGTCCGCCGAAAGCGCGGCGGGGGGCGGGCCTGCAGGCAGGTCCGACGCGCATAGGGCGCCCGGCAGAAGCGCGAATGCCAAAGATATGCAAAGATTGGCTCGCAAGATCAGCCTTTAGTTCATAAAAAACTTGCGTCATCCTAGGATAAACAACACAATGTTCAAGAACAGACTGAAAATAGCGACAGATTGTTCTTGGAGATACAGGCCGCCGCATGGATAACTCCGTTTACGTCTCTCTCTCCCTGGCGAGCGCGATGCAGCGCGCGATGGATGTGACGGCGAACAATATCGCCAACGCCGACACCGCGGGCTTCAAGGGGGAGCGCGTGGTTTTCGACTCCTACCTGCACCAGGACGCGGGGGCGGGGGGCTCGGACGATACCAGTTTCGTCGTTGACCGCGGCTCCTATCTGGATGAGCGGCAGGGGGCCGTGACCCAGACCGGCAACCGGCTCGACGTGGCGCTGCAGGGGCCGGGCTGGTTCTCTTACCAGACGCCGGAGGGGCAGAAGGCCTATGGCCGTGACGGGCGGTTCAGCCTGGATCCGCAGGGCAACCTGGTCACGCTCAGCGGGGCCCGCGTGCTGGATGCCGGCGGCGGCGCCATCGCCGTCCCGCCGGACCTGGGCGGCAATGTCACCATCTCGAAGGACGGAACCATCTCGGCCGAGGGGCGCGGGGTGATCGCGCAGCTCGGGGTGTTCGAGCTGCGCGATCTGCAATCCTATGAGCGGATCGGCAACGGGATGTTCGTCCCGCCCGGCAACCAGCCCGGCCAGCCGCAGCCGATCCCTGATCTCAACACCGAGGTCGTGCAGGGCGCGATCGAGGCCAGCAACGTGCAGCCGGTGGTCGAGATGACCCGGATGATGTCCATCCAGCAAGCCTACGAGCGGGCGGTCAAGCTGATGGGCGGCGAGAACGATCTGCGCCGCGACGCGCTGCGCCGCCTTGGCCAGACGACCGGCTGAGCCGCCGACAGGAAAGGAGCCTGCCATGAAAGCCTTGGGAATCGCCGCCACCGGGATGCTCGCCCAGCAGACCAATGTGGATGTCATCTCCAACAATATCGCCAACGCCAACACCACCGGCTTCAAGTCGAGCCGCGCGGCCTTCCAGGACCTGATCTACGAGACCCGCCAGCGCGAGGGGGCGCTGACCGCGCAGGAGGGCTCGACGCGGCCCACCGGCGTCGACGTGGGGCTGGGGGTGCAGACCGCGGGCACGGTGCGGCTGAACACGCAGGGCGGCCTCGCCCAGACCGAGAACCAGCTCGACATGGCGATCGACGGGCGCGGCTATTTCGCGGTGAACCTGCCCGATGGCAGCCGGGCCTATACCCGCGACGGGTCGTTCCAGCTGTCGGCCGAGGGGCAGCTGGTGACGCTGCAGGGGTATGAGGTCGATCCGGGCATCGTCATCCCCGAGAACACGGTCAGTGTCGAGGTCAGCGGCGAAGGCACCGTCATGGCCTTCGTCGAAAACGACCCCGAGCCGGTTGAGCTGGGGCAGCTGACGCTGGCCACCTTCACCAATGACGGCGGGCTGAAGGCAACGGGCAACAACCTGCTGCAGGCCACGGTCGCCTCGGGCGACCCGATCCAGGCCAACCCGGGCGATCCGGGCGTCGGGATGATCCGGCAGGGCTATCTGGAAAATTCCAACGTCAACATCATCCAGCAGATCACCGACCTGATCTCGGCCCAGCGGGCCTATGAGATGAACTCCAAGGCGATCGAGACCGCCGACCAGATGATGTCCACCGCCAACCAGATCAAGTAGATGAGGCGGCTGCTTTTCTCCATCGCTCTCGCGCTCTTTCCCGGCCTGGCCGGGGCGGAGGCGCTGGAGGTTCTGATCGAAGAGAAGGCCCGGGCCGAGTTCGGCCCCACGCTGCCCGAAAGCGGCGAATTCGAGATCACCGCGAAGGCCGGCGGGCTGGAAGAGGCGGTGATGCTGTCGGCCTTCTGGATGGACAAGGCCAGCGGGCAGTTCGTGGCCAATGCGGTGACCGAGGGCGGCGATCTGCGCCGGATCACGGGGCTTGCGCTTCTGACCGTGCCGGTGCCGGTGCCCGTGCGCCGCATGCTGCCCGATGAGATCATCACCGAGGCCGATCTGAGGGTTCTCCGCCTGCCGCATGGCCGGGTCGGCAGCTTCGCCGTGATCCGGAGCGAGGAGCTCGTGGGGATGCAGGTGCGCAGCCTGCTGGCGCAGGGCCGGCCGGTGATGGCGCAGGCGGTGCAGGCCCCGCGCATCATCGACCGAGGCGACAAGGTGGCCATCCGCTATTCCGACGGCCTGCTGGAACTGACCGCGCCGGGCCGCGCCCTGGCCGACGCCCATCGCGGCCAGGAGGTCAAGATCGTCAATCTCGTCAGCAACACCCCGGTCGTGGGCATCGCCACCGCCGAGGGCCTCGTGGAGGTCACCCGATGACCCGTCACCCGTTTCGCGCCGTCTCGGCCCTCACCCTGTTCGCCGCCGCGCTGGGCGGCTGCGGCCAGCCGGTCTTCGACCGCGACCCCAGCGTGTCGGGCGTGGGGATGGGCCCCGACGCCATGCCCGAGGTCGCCCGTATCCAGGTCCCCATGCCGGCGCAGGAGCCGGCCCGCGTGCTCCAAGGCGCCGAGGCGGCCTCGCTCTGGCAGCGCGGCTCGGCCGGGTTCTTCGCCGATCAGCGCGCCTCGAAGGTGGGCGACATCCTGACCATCAATATCGAGATCGACGACGAAGCGCAGCTGAGCAACGAAAGCGAACGCGCGCGGCAGGGCGGCAGCAGCATCGGCTTTCCGGTCTTCTTCGGCTATGGCAGCCAGATCGACAAGATCCTGCCCGGCGTCGGCCCCGATGATCTGCCTTCGGGTGATATCGTGGACATAACCTCGACCACCGGCGCCTCCGGCTCCGGCTCGATCAACCGCAACGAGTCGATCAGCCTGAAGGTGGCGGCGCTGGTGGTGGAGGAGTTGCCGAACGGCAATCTCGTCGTCGCCGGGCGCCAGGAGGTCAAGGTGAACCACGAGCTGCGCGAATTGCGCGTCGCTGGCATCATCCGCCCCGAAGACATCCAGATGAACAACTCCATCCCCTATGACAAGATCGCCGAGGCGCGCATCACCTATGGCGGCCGGGGCCAGATCTCGCGCCAGCAGTCGCGCGGCTATGGCGAGGATGTGATGGACGTAATTCTGCCTTACTGATCCAGAATTTTTCCCAACTCGCCCGGAATTTCGCCCCATTGCGCCGCCAGACACTGGGGCAGAGGCAAATGATTCCGGGTGGATATGAAACAGACTCTGGTAATGATGGCCGCCGTGCCCATGGCCTGTCTGATGGCGGGATACGGGGCAGGAAAATTCATCGCCCCCGCGCCCAGCGCCTCCGCGGCGGTGGAGAGCGGCGTGGAGCCGCATCTGGACCCCGCGGCCGAAGGTGGCGGCACGGCATCGGGCACCCCGCCCAATGCGCATGCCGCCGATGATGACCGGGATCCATATGTCGTCGATCTCGGACGGATGACGGTTCCGGTCTACAAGCCGAGCAGCGTGACCTATGTGGTCGCGGAGTTCGGCATTACCCTTCTGGATCGAAAGAACGCCGTTCAATACGACATGCCCGAGCATGCAACCCGGCTGCGCGACGCCATCCTGTCTTCCCTGGCACGTGCGGCGGACGGACCCATGCTCAAGGGCGTGGCCGTCGATACCGAGGCGCTGACCAGCACCATCCTTGCCGACCTGAGCCCAAGCTTCCCCGGCATCGAGGATGTGCTGCTGCTGTCCTTCTACAAGAAGGACGTGCCGCGCAGCTAGGCCGCGCCGCTACTCCACTCCAAGCACCTGGGCAGACCTGGCCTCATCGCCGTTGCGCAAGACCAGCATCGGCTCCCCGTTCTGGAAGGCGAGCTCCTCGACCCGCGTGGTGGCGTAGCCGGAATAGGAGATCTGCGCGTCCTCGGCATCCAGCGCCTCGATCGCCACGTCGAAGACGGCATCGGGCACCGCCAGGCCTTCGCTGTCGGTCCCGTCCCAGGTGAATTCGTGGCGGGTGCCGGCCGTGGTGGGCAGACCCTTGATTTCGCGGACCACCGTGCCGTCCGCGTGCCGGATGACGGCGGTCACGCTCTCGGCGGCCCCGCTCAGCACGTAGGAAAAGGCGCCGCTTCCCTCGCTCAGCTCCAGCCTCTCGCTGGGCAGGGTCACGTCCCGCCCGATGAGTTGAACGTCGGACAGGGCAAAGGCATTCGAGAGCTGTTGGCCGATGGCCTCGAGGCTGGAATTGGTCACGATGGACTGCTCCACCTGCGAAAGCTGCGCGAGCTGCGACACGAAGGTGGTCGAATCCATCGGCTCCAGCGGGTCCTGGTTGGCGACCTGGGCGGTCAGCAGTTTCAGAAAGCTGTCGTAATCGGCGTTGAGCTGGCTCATCGCGCTGCCGCTGGCCGAGGCGGTGCCGGCGGCCTGCGTTGCGGTGGTGCTTTCGATGGTCATGAGGCCTCCCGATCTCAGGTGATGATGTCCAGCCGCCCCGTGCCGGGCGCGTGGCGCGGGCCGCGCGGCGCCGGATCGGCGGTATCGGTTTCGTCTTCGGCGGGCATGCCCGCCCCGGCGGCGAGCGGGGCCGCGTCCTGCCGCTGCTGGCGCTGCTGGCCGAAGGCCTCGAAGTCGAGCGCGCTTTCCTCGATCGCGACGCCGCTGTCGCCAAGAACCGACAGAAGCGCCGCGCGGTCACCCCGCAAGGCGTTCAGGACCGCCGGATTCTCGGCCCGCAGCACCACGCGCAGCTTGCCGGCCTCATCGGCCTGAAGGTCGATCTCGATGCTGCCGAGGCCCCGCGGCGAAAGCTCGATGCGGGTGCGGCCCTCATCGAAGCTGGTGCTGCGGATCTGGTTGGCCAGGTTGCGGGCGAAGCCGTCAGACTGCGCGGGGGGCTGCGGCTGCGGGGTGCTGCGCGGCTCGGGGGCGTCGATCCCGGCGTGCAGGCGCAGATCGCCCACGGCCTGCGGCACGGGGCCCTGCGGCAGCGGCGCCGTTTCGCCCGAGGCGGGCTTTGCCTGCACGGCCGCGGACAGCAGTTCCACCGCGCGGGGCTGCGCCCCGGCTGGCCTGCCGGAGGACCGGCGTTCGGCGACGGCTCCGATCGCCTCGCCCTCGACCGGTCGGGGCCGCGTCGCCCGCGATGGCGCGGCCTCCGGCGCGGGTTTCTCCGCCAATACCGGCGCGGCGGAAACACTGGCGTGCTGTGCGGGCTGCGCCAGCGCCGGTGCCCCGCCTGCAACGGCGAGAGGTCTGGCGGGCTCCGGGGCTTTGGTGGCTGCGTCGACGGGGGTGTCTGCAAGCCCGAGCAGGGCGGCGGCAAGCCCGAACATGGCCTGGGCCAGCTCGACCCCGCCATCCCCTTCGGAGGGGCCCGGCGCGGGATCTGCGCCTGCCTGCAGGGCGGCGAGATTGGCCGCCAGGGTCTGCAGGCTGTCGCCGCCGGTCGCGCTGTCGAAGGCCTGCAGCATTTCGCCCAGCCGGACGGCTGCCTGCGCGAGGAGCGCGTCCTGCGCTTCGGGCGTGCCGCCGCTGGCGTTGAGGGTCTGCAGCGCGGTGAGGGTGGCGCCGGCCAGTTCCTGAAGCCGGGCCAGCAGGCCCTGCATTGACGCGTTCCGGTTTTCCGCATTGCCGGGCACCGTGATCGCGCGGGGAAGGGCGGGCGCCTCGCCGCCGGCCTGCGGTCGCGGACCGGCCTGCAGCAGGGCAAGCAGGCCCGCGAAGCCCCCGCCTGCGAGCTGACCTGCCGCCGGATCCTGGGCCTTGGCCCCTGCCGCCGCGGCCGCCTGTCCGGGCAGCGCCCTGTTGAGGATGAACAGCATCTCCATGTCTCCGCCCCCTAGTTCAGCAGGGCCAGCTGGAACCCGGCCTCGAGCAATTGCCGGCGCAGCCGCATCAGGGCGCGGTTCTCGACCTGTCGGAGGCGGTTGCGCGGCATCCCCAGATCGGCGGCGACCTCGGCGACACTGTCCGGCGTGGATTTCAGCTTGCGGCGGCGGATGATCTGGGCCTCCTCGGGGGCGAGCGACTCGAGCGCCTCCTGCAGCATGCGTTTCATCAGCTCCTGGGAGGAGCGGGCCGCTGCCGTCTCTTCGGGGGTGGGGTCCGCGCTGGGCAGGCGATCCGTCGGCGGAAGGCCCTCATCGCCCGGCGGCGCATCCAGCGCGACCTGGCCGTGAACCGCCATCTGCGCCTGCGCCCCTTCCTCGCCCGTGAGGCGGCCCATCCGGGCGTCGATATAGGCGCGGGGCGGGATGTCGATCACCGTCTTGATCCGGGCCAGCGCGGTGGAGATGGAGGTCCTGACCCACCACGAGGAATAGGTGGAAAACCGCACGTCGAGCTCGCGGTTGAAATTGTCCGCAGCCCGCATCAGGCCGATCATTCCCTCGGCGGCGAGGTCCTCCAGATGCACCGGGTTGTCGGTCCAGCGCGACGCCTGCGACCAGGCCTGCCGGGCATGCGAGCGCAGAAGCAGTTCCAGCGCGTTGCGGTCGCCGTTCTCCTGCCATCTGCGAAGCGCTTCACGCTCCTGCTCGACCGCCAGAAGCGGCTCGTTCATCGCTGCCGCGTAGGTGATGGACATAGAAGAAGCAGGCCTCAAGTTATTCTTGCCGTGCAAGAATAAAGAAACACAAAGCACCGCCGCTTGAAAGAAAACTCTGGTTAATTGAAGGTTAAATTCCGGCCTTGGCGCCGCGGCTCAGCTGTCGCAGAGCCGCTTGTTATGCGCGCCGAGCTTTTCCATCACGGCGGTTTCGACCAGGGCGAGCCATTCGCCATGGCTGCGCGTGCCGCCCGGGAAATGCATCAGCCGTGCCCCGATCTGATCGGGCTCCGGGGCCGAGAACCCGGCGTCGAGCGTCTTGAGGTAGCTGCGCAGCCTGGGGCAGGCGAGGAAGTCCGGCTGCACGAACAGCCCGCTGGTATCCGTCCGGCTGGTGCCCGCGCCGGACCAGAAGGCCCCGATCGACGCCGCGAGCCCCGCCCGGAAATGCATGGGCTTGAGCCCCAGATGCTGCAAGCCCGAGCTGTTGGCCATGTTGTGATAGGAGCAGCCCATGAGGTAGAGCGCAGAGCTTTCGCGCTGCAGCGGAAAGGTCCCGCGGCTGATGACGTCGAGCAGCGCGCTGCCCACGATAATGCCGAGATTGTAGGACATGTCCTCGTCCGTCGCCTGCACTGTCTGCTGGTCGTCCTCGGTGATCACCACGATGGTGCCGTAGGGCACGTCCACCCCCAGCTCTTCAACGAGGACGTCGCCCAGCGGAAGGGCCGGCATGAGTTCGGTTTCGTCCAGCATGACGCAAACGCGGTCTATCCCGGCCTTTGCGCTCAGGTGCACCGCTCGCAGGGGCAGCAACGCCTTCAGCAGACCGGCCATCCGCTGCGCTTTCTTTCCCCTTAAGGTTGCAATGTCGCCTTGCCAAATGAGTTCAAGTAGTCGTCCGTTCCGCATTAATCGCCGAATCCCCAGAGCAGTATCCGGGAAAAATGTAATCGCCTGAAAGCGATTCTGAAAAGGCCCGGATCTAGAATTTTCTACCATATCCATGGCGTCTTCTGGCGACCTTGCCAAATATGTTGTGTCACCCCATAGACCGTATCGGGCAGGGCTTTTTCATATTATCAATTTTCGCTCGCCTTTCAGGGCCTGTCCCCGCGCCTGCCGCTTTGTTCCGCCGCCTGTGGATAACTCGCGCGGGAATTGTGGGAAAGACGCAGTGCCGGCTTTTTGATTTCCGCTTCTTGACACGGGCAGCGCCAGCTCGGCGCCAGAGGCGGGCCGCTCGATTCGTCTGGCAGGGTCGAGGAACGGTTGACGAGCCTAGTCGGCGCTGAGTGGGGGGGCGGGCCGTGCCGGGGCCAGCGCGGGCTCGGGATATTCCAGCAGCACGCTGATCCGGCGGTTTTCCGGCGCGCGCGGGTCTTTGGCGTTCAGCGGCAAGGTGTCCGCCAGCCCGGAAATCCGCGCCACCCGCGAGGGGCTCACGCCGGCTGCGATCATGACCCGCCGCGTGGCGTTTGCCCGGTCGGCGGACAGTTCCCAGTTGCCGTATCCCGTGCCCCGGGAATAGGGCACGGCGTCGGTGTGCCCCGAAATGACCAGCGGATGCGGCAGATCGGCGATGGCCTCGGCGACAACGAGGATCAGTTCGCGGGTCTTGTCCTCGATCCGTGCGCTGCCAGAGGGGAACATCGACCGGCCTTCATGGTCGATGATCTGCACCCGCAGGCCCTCGGGTGTGCGGTCGAACCGCACGTTCTCGGCGAAGTCCCGGAGTTCGGGCCGGCTCTCGATCGCCTGGGAGACCTCGTCTTCCAGGGCGTCGAACCGGTTCTCGCGCTCCTTTCGGTGGCGGTCGATCTCGGGCTGTTCGGCGGCGGCCTGTTCGACCGTGCCCTGTTCGGCCGCTGCCTGTTGCGCGGCATCGGTGCTCTCTTGCGGCGCCGGTTCGTATTCGACCACCACCTTGGGCTGGGTCTGATCCCTGAGCCGGCTGTCGAAGACGGCCAACGGGTTCTCCTGCCCAAAGCTGGGAAGTTGCACCTCGCTCTTGGGGCCATCCGTGCCGCTCATCACGCCGTCGGGGCCGAGCACCTGGCCGTCAAGCAGGCCATTTCCGCGGCCGCCGGCCTCGGACAGGCTGGGGGTGAAGTAGTCGGCCAGGCCGCGCAGCTTTTCCTCGTCGGAGGCGGCGAGAATCCAGAGCATCAGGAAAAACGCCATCATCGCGGTCATGAAGTCGGCATAGGCCACCTTCCAGCCACCGCCGTGATGGCCGTCATGGCCATCATCCTCGAGCTTTTTGATGATGATCGGTTTTTCTTCCATTCAGCCGGTCCCGGTAGGAATGCGCACTGTCCGCAGAGGGGATGTCAGGAGGCCCCTTCCCCCTGTTTGGCGGTTATCCGGCCGGTATCGCGCGCGTATTTCCCGAAGCCCGCCTTCTTGGCATAGGCGGCCTTTTTCTCGGAATAGCTGGGGGCGACCAGCGGCATCTCCTCGGGGAGATCGAACAGTCTCCGATACTCAGCCTCGGACAGTCCATGCTCTGCCATGAGGTGCCGCTTGAGCATCTTGAAGCCCTTGCCGCAGCACAGGCAATAGACCTTGTCGCGCGTGACGGCCTTGTCGAGCGGCAGGGCCGGCTTGGGTTTTTCGGCCGGTGCTTCTGCCCGGGGCGCTGCCGGCGCCGTGTCGCCATGCCCCATCTCGCGCCGGAGCTTGGCAAGGAGTTCCACGATTTCGTCCGGGCTTACGTCCGGACGGGCGGCATAGGAGGCGACGATCGTCGCGATCACCTCGTCTTTGTTGTCCGATATCGTCATGATGTGACCTCGCTTCCAGGCGATCCGCGCTGTTCTGACGCCCTCTTACGGGCGGGTCTGAACGGTGCGCCATGCATCGCCCTGGCATGATTCTTTGCCAAAAAGTCGATTTCTTCGACAAATAGTGCCGTCTATCCTTGCACCAATTCGGTGTTTTCTCAACTATGTTTCCGCTGATGCATGTTCACGACCTTGTTCCGGCGGTGCAGATATGAGGCGGCCGCCATCGGATAGTCCTGCGGAAGGCCCCATTTCTCGCGGTATTCGTCGGGGCTCATGCGCAGGTGTTCGCGCAGATGGCGCCGCAACAGGATCTGCCGCGTTCCGGTTTCCAGGCAGATCAGGAAGTTCGGCGTTACGCTGTCCTCGATCGGGACGGCGGGGGCAGCCGTCTGCGGGCCGTGAGCTTCGCCCCGGCCCTGCGGTGTGAAGAGGCCGGCCAGTCCGCTGCGCCACCTTTTGATCATGTCCTTCAAGGCAACCTTCCCGTTCTTGCGGGTGCAGGCCGTTCGGCTGTCGCCCGCTCGCTATTCGTAAGGATTAGCTATGCGCAAGAGGTTAAGGAAATTCAAAAAATCCAAGTATTGACCAAGGATCAGCATGATCTTGACATAATCATCGCGAAGCGGCCGGGTGAGCGCCGAGGCGCATTCCTGCGCCCTGGCGATTGCAGCCGGGATGGTCCGGAGTGGCACTCTGCCCGGATCGGTCTTGCTCACGGGGGCTGAGCCGCAGCGCCTCCGTTCCAGAAGGGGCTCATGGCCGGGTCCGGCTAGCGTGATGATGCCCCGATTACCGTGCCGCGTCCCGGGCGTCGGCGCGCGCGAAGGCCTCGATCATGTTCAGGGCGGCGCTGTGGGGGATGCCGGACTGCTCCGGCAAGGCCCGTGGCGGCGGCGGCGTCATGTCCTGCCAGGCCATGACCACGGTGCCGGAAACCAGCCCCGCCGCGGCCAGGGCCACAAGCGCCAGCCGGAAGGGAGACAGCAGCTTGCGGCGCGGCGCAGCCGGCGCGGCGGGTCCGTGCGCGAGGGCAGCACCCGGTGCCACGAAAACGCCTTCGGGCGTCACCACGGCCTCGGCGGCGTGCGGCTGACGCCGAAACCGCGCGGCGAGGGCATCGGGGAATTCGCTGGCCGGGATTTCGAGCACGGCGCCCCTGCCGGGGCTCCAGCCGCCGAGTGCCCGGCGCGGCAGCGCAAAGCGCTGGAAGTCGTCCCGGTGGCCGACCTGTGCCACGGGCTGCGGGGGCGGGTCGCCTTTCACCTTGTCCGGCTCCAGAACCAGCCGGATCAGCCCGCCCGCGGCCTCCAGCCGGGCCGGCAGGAAGTGGCAATCCCGCCGCGCCAGCTCGCTGACCATGGCATAGCCTGACGGCAGGTCCGGCGCGGCCTGGCGGGGCGGTTCGCCCTTCGCGGCTGCCCGTGCCTCTTTCGCAAAGGAAATTCGCGGCTCCATCCGCCGCAGCTCGCGCGGCTCCGAGACGCGCCGGCCCACCGAGACCTGGGTCAGTGCCTGGGGGTCGAGCCCCTCTTCCAGCGCGAAACGGTAGTTGATCGCATAGTCGGTGGCGGTTTCGACCAGCCTGTCGGCCTCGCTCACCAGGGTCAGCAATTGCTGGCGTTCCGAGAACAGGATGCGAAGGGTTGGGTGGCCGGGCCTTTCCGGCACCACGCCGAAGGCGCCCGCCGGACGTTTCAGCAGGGCAGCGACGCGGGGCAGGATCCGGTCCTCCTCGTCGCGGTGGTGAACCAGCATGTCGCAGCCGCCATGTTCATCCAGGCACAGGACGAGCTTCATTCCCTCCGGCCAGTCGGGCAGGAGTTCGATGAGGTCACTCTCGTCAAGAAAATAGGCGAGGGCCTCCGGTTTTTGCATGGCGGTATGACTCGACATAAAGAAAGCCTTTAAAACAATTCTTGCTTATACTTGCTTAATTGTCAATTATCCTTATGAAATCCGCAGAAGTGGCACCCCCCTTCGCATTTTTGTTTGGCACAAAGGTGGCTCGCGATGACATTGGTCCTTGGTCTGATCATGGTGTTCGGCCTGGTTTTCGGTGGCTTCGTGTTGTCGGGCGGCAAGCTGGACATCGTCATGCACGCCTTGCCCTTCGAGGGGATGATGATCGCAGGCGGCGCCATGGGGGCATTCGTGATCGCCAATTCCTTTTCGGTGATCAAGAGCTCCCTCAAGGGTGTGGTCCGGGTCATCAAGGGGCCGAAATGGAAGGCCGCGGATTACGCCGATCTGCTCAACCTGATGTTCGAGCTGGCCCGGGTCTACAAGGTGCGCGGCATCCTGGCGCTTGACGAACATACCGAAAAGCCGGGCGAAAGCCCCATCTTCCAACGCTATCCGAAAATCCTGAAGGATCATTTCGCGACCCAGCTGATCACCGATTCCCTGCGCATGCTGTCGATGCAGTTCGACGACAAGTACCAGACCGAGGACGTGATCAACCGCAAGATCAAGAAGCACCACCACGAGGCGCAGGCCTCGGCCAAGGCGATCCAGGCGATGGCCGACGGGCTGCCGGCCATCGGCATCGTCGCCGCCGTGCTGGGGGTCATCAAGACCATGTCCTCGATTGACCAGCCGCCCGAGGTGCTCGGCGCGATGATCGGCGGGGCGCTGGTCGGCACCTTTCTGGGCGTGTTCCTGGCCTATTGCATGGTGCAGCCGATTTCCGGGCGGCTGACCCAGATCGAGGACGAGGACGGCGCGTTCTACATGGTCATCCGCGACATCTTCGTGGCGATGGTGGCCAACCATCCCCCCGCCATTTGCGTGGAGATCGGCCGGGGCAATATCCCCACCGGCAAACAGCCGGATTTCTACGAGGTCGAGGCCGCGCAAAAGGACCTGCCGGCGGCATGAGGCTCTGTGTCGTGGCGACCCTGCTTTTTGCACTGGCCCAGCCCGCTGCGGCCGCCGGCGGTGCGGCACCCGGCGCCGGGGCGGCCCCAGGGGAGGGCGAAGCGAGCGTGGTCGTCACCGCGCCCGCCGAGCGGAACCCGCTCCCCCCCGCTATCCTGGCAAGGATGCGGGCGAAGCTGCTGGCGATGAGGGACGGGGAGGGCGAGGCACCGGCCGAGCCTGCGCCCGCCGGTCACTGACATGGAGCGCCGGCGCATTGCCGCCCTGGCCCTGCTGGAACGGCTCCGCCGGCAGGAGATCGAGGATAAGGCCCGCGAATTCGGCGCGTTGCGCGCCCGTCTGGAGCATCTGGAAGGCGCGCGCGAGACGCTCTTGGACAGCCTGCGCCGCGACGCGCATGTCACGACGATCGAGGCCGCACCCTATCTTGGCGATTTCATCCGGTCGGTCCGAAACGAGGCGGCCCTGCTTGAGGCGGAGATCGCCCAGCTATCCCCGCGCGTGGCGGAGTTGGAGGAGGCGATCCGGGCGGAATTTGGCCGGATGAAGACTTACGAGACCGTGCGGGTCAGGAAGGAATATCAGTTGCGCCAGCACCGTCAGCGCCGGGAAATCGAGGAAACGGAAGAGCGGGTCTTGCAGCGCTGGGCGAGGTAGGGGCTTGCGGCGCCGCCGGATCTGCACAGCTGTCCGTCGCCCGCCTTAGGGGTCGCCATAGAGCGCCGGGTGGGGAAGCGGTCACCGGAACCGGCCACTGCGCTCCCTTGCGCGGAAGCGCGCCGGCACGTATGGCAAATAGGAGTCCTCAACCAAAGGGAGAACTCGGCTGTGCTGGGAAGATTGTACCGGGTGTTCCTGCGCTACAGCGATCACCACATCGCGCTGGAGCGGCCCGGATTTGCCCTGCAGGACAGCGAGGGCCGGGAATTCGGACGCATCGAGCGCCTGGCCCTGCGGCAGAACCGGCTGGTCGTCGAGGGCTGGGCCGAAGCCGAGCGGATGGGGCTCACCCTGAACCGGACCCGCCAGTGGACGGTGCCGGACCTTGCCCGGACCGGGACCGGCCGGAAGGGGTTCACGCTCTCGATCCCGTTCGAGTTTGGAAATCCGGTGGTGCGGGCCGAGCGCGAAGGCGGCCCTGTCAGCCAGGACGTCGCCGGTTTCGCGGAGCGCCATGTTCGGCTGGCCCGGGTGCGCCTGCTGGGCCCCTTTCTGCTCACGCTCCTGCGGCTCGCGCCCGAGATCTACCGCTGGAAGCGCCGGGGTGACCTGGGCGCGCGCGAACTGGTCAAGGAGGCGCTGGGCCTGGTGCCCCGTTCGGATGCCGGCCAGATGGACAGCGCGCTTCTGCTGGCCCCGTCTCCGGCGGATGCTGCGAAGGCGCGGCAGCCGTTTTCCTGCGTCACGATCATCCTGCCGGTCTACAATGCCTTCGACATTCTGCCCGAGGCCCTGGACCGCGTGGCGCGGCATTCCGGTGAGGACTGGAGGCTGATCCTGGTCGAGGACTGCTCGCCCGATCCGGCGGTGCGGCCCTTCGTCGAGGACTGGTGCGCCGATCCCGGGCGTGCCGGGCGGGTGACGCTGATGCGCAACGAAAAGAACCTGGGCTTCATCGGCTCGGTCAACCGCGCGCTGGAGGAGGCCCGCCGCTCGCCGGACGATCCGGTGGTGCTGCTGAATTCCGACGCGCTGGTGCCGCAGGGATGGCTGGCGCGGCTGCTGGCGCCCCTGGCCGAGCCCGAGGTGGCCTCGGTGACGCCGATGTCGAACGATGCCGAGATCTTCACGGCCCCGGTGATCTGCCAGCCAACACCGCTGGCCGCCGGGGATGTCGATGCGCTCGACGCGGTCGCGGCGCGGTTCCATCCGCAGGCCGGGCTGGCCGAGGCGCCGACCGGGGTGGGGTTCTGCATGGCGATGGCGCCGCGGTTCCTGCGGCAATTGCCGGCCTTCGACACCGCCTTTGGCCGTGGCTATGGCGAAGAGACCGACTGGTGCCAGAAGGCCCGGGCGCTGGGCGGGCGCCACCTGTGCGCTGCCAACCTTTTCGTGGAGCACCGCGGCGGGCAGTCCTTCGGCTCGGCCAGCAAGCAGCGGTTGCTGGAGCGCAACGCCCGGGAGATCACGCGCCGCTACCCCTCCTACGACCAGGAGGTGCAGGATTTCATCCGCAGCGATCCCCTGAGCACGGCGCGGCTGGCGCTGGGGCTGAGCTGGGCGGCCTTGCGGCAGGAGGTGCCGGTGCCGGTCTACCTGGCCCATTCCATGGGGGGCGGCGCCGAGAAATACCTTCAGGGGCGGATCGCGCGGGATATCGCGGGTGGCGGATCGGCCGTGGTGCTGCGGGTGGGTCAGGGCCATCGCTGGAAGCTGGAGTTGCACAGCGCGCATGGTGTGACGCGGGGCCTGACGGAGGATGCGGAGCTGGTACAGGCCCTGATCGGCCATCTGCCGCGGCGGCGCATCATCTATTCCTGCGGGGTCGGCGCCCGGGATGCGGTCTCGCTGCCCGATCTGCTGCTTGCTCTGGCGGAGGGCGGCCACCCGATCGAGGTCCTGTTCCACGATTTCTTTCCGATCAGCCCCTCTTACACGCTCCTGGGCCAGGATGGGGTCTATCGGGGCGTGCCCCGCCCCGGTACCGGCCTGGCCGGGGACCCGGCGCACCAATATTCCCGGCCGGACGGTTCGGTGGCCGGCCTGGCGGAATGGCAGTCGGCCTGGGGGCGGCTGATCGCGGCGGCCGAGCGCGTGGTGGTCTTTTCCGACAACAGCCGCAAGCTGGTGGGCGAGGCCTATCCCGAGGTCGGTGACGCGCTGAGGGTCGTGCCCCACCGGCCCCCGCAGGAGGTGCCGCCGATCGCGTCCGGATGGGACGGGTCCGGCCCGCCCTGCATCGGCGTTCTCGGCAATATCGGGCCCCAGAAGGGGGCCGCGGTTCTGCAGGGCCTCAGCCGCGATCTGGCCCGCAGCGGCCAGGCGCGGCTCGTGGTGATCGGGCAATTGGACCCCTCCTTTCCGCTGGCCGCGCCCGCGCAGGTGCATGGCAGCTACGAGCTGCGCGATCTGCCGGGGCTCGTGGCGCGGTATCGCATCGCAGCCTGGCTGATCCCTTCGATCTGGCCGGAGACATTTTCCTTCACCACGCATGAGGCGCTGGCCACGGGGCTGCCGGTCTTCAGCTTCGATCTGGGGGCGCAGGGCGATGCCGTCGCCCGGGCCGTGGCGCAGGGCGCGCCGGGGGCGGTGTTGCCCCTGAAAGGGTGCAATTCCCTGGATGCCGGTATGCTCGTCGAAGCGATCGCGTCGGCCCGAGCCGGCTCGGCGCCGGCGCCCGGGGCGTGTGAAGAGGCAGAACGAACATGACGGACAGCCACATCATTCTTCATGTCGGCGCTCCGAAATGCGGCAGTTCCGCCCTGCAGACGGCTCTGACGATGACACCGGACTTGGAGGATGCGGCCGGGCGGAGGTACAGGTACACGTTCTGCCCGACCGCACGACCTGGCTGGCACCTGCTTTATGGGGCGGAGGTGCAGCGGGCTGGAAGGCGGTCCAAATACGGCTACGCGAGCTGGCCCGACCTCAGGAAAGATGCCGACCCCACACTCGTTTTCCGGGCGCTGCAAAAAGCGTGCCGGACGGGGCTGCGCGCGGGTCATGTGCCGATCGCCTCATGCGAGGGCTGGATAAACAGTCCCGAGGTCTTCGCCCGTGTTCTGGCGGAATGGGGCCATCCGCCCGTGGATGTGGTCGCCTTCCTGCGCCCGCCCGTGGACTGGGTGAATGCCGCCTATTGGCAATGGGGCATCTGGCACGCCCCCTCGATTGATGCCTGGCTGCAGCAGGGCAACCTGCATTATCGCCTGGGGCTTGATCTGGAGGCGTGGTCGAAAATCCCGAATGTCCGGCTGCATGTGCGGCGGCCGCAGCCCGATGTGGTGCAGAAGTTCGCCGAAATCTATGGCGTCACGCTGCCCGGGGTGGGAATGCCGAACGCCTCGTCGTCGCCGTCGCTGATCGGGTTTCTGCTGCGAAACCGGCGGTTCCGCCGGTCTGCGCATGACTCGTCGGTGGAGTTCATCGTTCAGCGGTGGTGCCCGCCGGTCCCGGGGCGGAAGCCGTGGGCGATCAGGGCGCGGCATGTTCACCTGATGCGCCAGGTGACCAAGCGAAACGTCGATGCGGTGATGAGGGTCGTGTCCGAGGCCGAGCGGCAGGACTTGCTGGGCGATCCCCGGTGGGTGCAGGAAAAACCCTATCACCCGGCGATCCTGGCCGGTCCCACTGTCGTGGATGACCGGACCGAACTGCCGCATCTGCATGCCGCGCTTCTGCAGGGTGTCCGCAACGCCTCAGAGGCTGCCGGGGCGGCCGTTCCGGCGCTGCCGGACTGTCCGGCCGCAAGCGCCTCGCTGGAGCAGTGGGACAGCGTCCTGGCCAGCGTCATGGATGCGCTGCTGGCAGCGGACTTGGCCGTGCGCCAGCAGGCGGGCGAGGCCGGGGCCAAGGATGTGCGGCGCAGGGTCCTGAACATGCTGGCGCGGCGGATGAGATAGGATCAGCTGTTCAGCAGTTCCCGGCTATAGCGGCGCAGAAAAAGCAGCCCCAGGAACAGGCACACCAGCGAGATTCCGCTGACATAGGGCAGCGAGACATATGAGGCGTCGTAGTTGCTGTAGAAGCCCCGCCGCATCAGCCCGATCACGTGGATCAACGGGTTATACCACAGGTAGTCCTGGTAGGGGTCGGGGATCGTTTCGAACAGGAAGAAGATGCCGGAGATGATGAACATCGGCCGCATCAGGATCGACCAGGCGCGCTGCATCACGTTGAAGCGCGTGAACAGGAAGCAGTTCAGGGTCCCGATCCCAAGCGCGAGCAGCGCGGTCATGGCGAAGGCCGTGATGATGACGGGCAGATCCGGGGACACCCGCGTGTCGAACATCAGGATGCAGCCGGTCAGCACGATGTAGCCGACCATGAGCTGCGTCATCAGGTTGAGCATGAACCGGGCGACCAGCGCATCCAGGAAGGTGACGGTGGGGTAGGCGAGCAACTGCTTGGAAAACATGAGCGACAGCGCGGCCTTGCTCTGGACATCGGAGAACAGGACGAAGGGCAGCATCCCGGTTGCGTAGAACATCGGGAAGCTGATCCCGATCGGCGGTGATCTGAATGCGGCCGCGAAGACCAGCGACAGAAGGGTGATGCCTGCCGCGGGCTCCAGAATGGCCCACAGGTAACCGCCTGGCGAGCGGCCATAGGTGGAGGCCATCTCCCGCAGGATCAGCGCCGAAATCGCCCGCAGACTGGCGAAGGAGCGCCGGTGGCCCGTGCGGGGGATTTGTCCGTGGCGCGGGGCGCTAGGCAGGGTCATGGCGAGCTCTTTTCAACTTTTGGGTGTCCTTGTCCGGGATCATGTATTAGCATCATATCCTCGCCGATGGCATTCCTATGGGGCGATTTTGACAACACCGGCTCAGAACACCGATCCCGGCAAAGGCGAAGCTCGATCTCCGGCGCCGGCACGCCCGGTTGCCGTGCCTCCGCCGCGTTCTTCCGGCGGGGCGCAGGAGGCCCGCCCGCCCGTGCGCAGGAGCGCCCGCCGCGCGCGCCATGTCCTGGTGATGCTCAGTTTCGTTGTCTTCGTCCTGCTGCCCAGCACCGGATCGGGCGTCTATCTGTGGGGGGTGGCGGCCGACCAATACGTCTCGAAAGTCGGGTTCACGGTGCGCCGGGAAGACACCAGCTCGCCCATCGAGATCCTGGGCGGGCTGACGAGTCTCTCCGGGGCCAGTTCCTCCGACACGGATGTCCTTTACGAATTCATCCAGAGTCAGAAGCTGGTCTCGGATATGGACCGCGATATCGGCCTGCGCAGGATCTGGTCGAGGCCCGACCGCGACCCGGTCTTCGCGCTCGATCCCGAGGCTTCCATTGAGGACATGGTGGATTACTGGAATTCCATGGTGCGCCTGTCCTACGGCACCGGCTCGGGCTTGCTGGAGATCGAGGTGCGCGCCTTTACCGCCGAAGACGCGACGCTGATCGCCGAGACCCTGTTTGCCAAGAGCTCGGACATGATCAACGAGCTCAGCGCGATCGCCCGCGAGGATGCGATCCGTTACGCCCGCGAAGAACTCGACGCGGCGCTGGAGCGGCTGAAACAGGCCCGCGAAACGGTGACCCGGTTTCGCAATGCAAACCAGTTGATCACGCCCGAGCTCGACCTGCAAAGCCAGGCGGGGCTTCTGAGCACGCTGCAGACCCAGCAGGCGGAAACGATCATCGAGATCGACCTTCTGCGCGATTCCGTTCGCCAGGGCGACCCGAGGCTGGAACAGGCGCAGCGCCGGCTGGACGTGATCGAGGCCCGCATCGCGGCCGAGCGGCAGAAGCTCGGCGTGAACGGTTCGGGGACCGGCGACAGGCCCTTTGCCGATATTGTCGGCGAATATGAACGGCTGGTGGTCGACCGCGAATTCGCCGAAAGGGCCTATCTCTCGGCGCTGGCGGCCTATGACTCGGCCCTGGCCGAGGCGCGTCGCAAGAGCCGCTATCTGGCCGCCTACATGGAGCCCACCCGGGCGGAGACGCCGGAATATCCCAAGCGGCCGACCCTTCTGTTCCTGATCAGCCTTTTCCTGTTCCTGGCCTGGTCGATCCTGGTGCTGGTGGGCTACGCCATCAAGGATCGCCGGTAGTCCGGAAGGCGGTGGCCATGATCCATTTTGAAAACCTCACCAAGGTCTTCACGCTGGACGGAAAGTCCAAGGTCGTGGCCGACAATATCAACGTGACTTTTCCCGCCGGGCGCTCGGTGGCCCTGCTGGGGCGCAACGGTGCGGGCAAGTCGACCTTGCTGCAGATGATCGCGGGCACGATGGATCCGACGGCGGGCCGGGTCGTCTCGACCGGGTCGATTTCCTGGCCGGTGGGCTTTGCCGGGTCGTTCCACGGCGATCTGACAGGGGTGCAGAATACACGCTTCGTCGGGCGCATCTACGGTGTCGATACCGACGAACTGGTCGATTTCGTCGAGGATTTCGCGGGGCTTGGCGTGCATTTCCGCCTGCCGTTCCGCACCTATTCCTCGGGCATGAGGTCGCGCCTGGCGTTCGGTGTCTCCATGGGCATCGGATTCGACACCTATCTGGTGGACGAGATCACCGCCGTGGGCGACGCGGCCTTTCGCCAGAAGAGCAGCGCGGTCTTCCTGGCCCGGATGCGGCAGGCGGGGGCCGTCGTGGTGACCCATTCCATGCCGCAGGTCCGCGAGCTGTGCGACGCCGCGGCGGTTCTGGAAGATGGGAGGCTGACCTATTTCGACGATGTCGAGGAGGGCATCGCTCAACACGGCCGCAACATGCGCCAGGGGCCCCGCTGAGCCTGCCTCAGACCCGTCCCAGCGCGGCCGCAAGATAGAGGCTTGCCGTGGCCAGACGGGTCTGGCGGTGCAGGCCCAGCCGGTGAAACGCCGTCGGCCGTGCCAGCCCCGCCCGCCGGGGCGTGGCCGCGACCCCGGCCAGGAGGGCCCGATTGTCGTCGGTCAGCAGCGCTTCGGCCCGCTGCAGCGCCCTGAGATTGGCCTGGACCCAGCCGCCATAGCTGCGCCCCAGGACCTGCGCGGCGCGGCGCAGCGAGGCGGCGAGACCGCGATGCGCACCCATGACGTTGCGCCCGTGCTGGCGATAATAGAGCACCGGGGCGTCGTCGATGACCACATCGCCGCCGGCCCCGCTGACAAGCTGATAGAGCCACCAGTCATGATAGGGGATGTCCGCGGGCACCCCGGCCCGGCGCACCAGTTCCAGCGCGCCGGCGCTGAGCGCGGCACTGTGCCCGCTGACAATGTTCTGTGTCAGCGCGTTGGCGAAGCTGGGCCCCCGGCGCGGCGGGCGCGAGGCGCCGATCACCTGCAGCGCCTGGTCGGTATGGTGGCTCTGCGCGCCATAGAGCGTCACGGGCCCGCCCCGGGACAAGCCTTCCACGGCCCGGCGCAGCCTGCAGGGCCACCAGACATCGTCCTGGTCAGACAGCGCCACCGGGCCGGCGGGAAGCTCGGGATGGCACATCAGGGACAGGAAATTCGCCGCCGGCCCGCGGCGCGGCCCCTGTAGCAGGCGGATGTTGCGGCGGCGCCCCTCGGCGCGCTCAAAGCCGCGCAGGATCTCCAGGGTGCCGTCGGTGGAGCCGTCGTCGCTGACCCACAGATCCCACTCGGCATGCTCCTGCGCGAGGTAGGAGGCGAGCTGCTCGGCCAGATGGGCAGCCCCGTTGAAGGTGCACAGCAGGATGGTGACCCGGGGCGGGCGGATCGGGCCTTGGAAAGCGGGCATGGTGGCGTTGTCCGGTGTCGCTGGTTATGCCTTGATGTCCGAGAACGGGCCGGGACGCAACCGCCGTGACTCTGCCGCTGGTTGCGCCAGGCTGCCGGAGAACCGCCCGTCTTTCCGGAAAATTTACCCCTCGGCAGCAACCCTTCCGTCACTTTGCGCCACAACAGAGACAAGAGGTCCGGGAGGTCAGGTTTGGTCGAGCTGCAGCATGTCGGCACCCAGCTTTCCGGGCCGGTCTCGCACATGTCCGCGATCAGCGACCTCGTCGCCCTCGAGACCTCTGCGGGCCTCCGGGTCTATTCCGCCAGCGGGCCGCAGGGCGGCGTGTTGGTGTGGGACCCTGCTCAGGGCCTGTCGCAGCTGGATGTGACCTACTATGCGCCGGGCGGGGCGTTGGACGCGCCCCGCGGGCTTGCGCCGGTGGATATCGACGGGGCTGCGGCGGTGTTGGTCCACGGGGGCTATGGCACTGGCCTGGAGGGCTATTGGCGGGCCTCGGACGGAACTCTGAGTGCGTCGTTCACCTTGGCCATGACCGGAGGGACGGGGACGTCCGAGGCGCTTCTGGCCCTGCAGCCCATCACCCTTGCAGGGCGGTCGCTCTTCGTCTCCTCCTCGCGTCAGGTGGCGGGGCTCGAGGTGTGGGAGCTCAACGGCAGCGGTCAACTGGGCGCGGTGGCCCAAGGCCACGACGCCAAGGTCTTCGCCGCCAACGATGTCTTCGCTCTCGCGTCGCTGACCTTGGGCGGGCAGGTCTATGTCCTGGCCCTCTCCGCCGCCGAAAACAGCCTGTTCAGCCTCGCGCTTTCGAGTGAAGGCGTGCTGACGCAGGCGGCGCGGCTCGACATGCGCGACGGGCTGGCCGTCGAGACCCCGACCCAGCTGCAGCTGGTGCAGGTGGCCGGGCAGGATTACGCGCTGGTGGGCGCGCAGGGGACTGGATCCGTTTCGGTGGTGGCCCTGTCGCCGGGCGGCGGGATGCAGGTGACCGATCAGGTCAATGACGACCTGAACACCCGTTTCGCCGGCCTGTCGGTGCTGGAGGCGGCGACCGTGGGCGGGCAGGTCTATGTCGTCGCGGGCGGGGCCGACGACGGGCTGACCCTGATGACGCTGCTGCCGGGAGGGCGGCTTGTGCATCTGGGCACGCTGGCCGACGACGCGCAGATGGCGCTGACCGATCCCGGGGCGCTGGCGCTCGCGGTCGGCGGTGCCGGCATCGACATTTTCGCAGCCGGAGAGGTGCCGGTCGAGCAGAGCGCGGCGGGGGGCGGGCTGACGCAATTGAGGGTCGATCTGGGGCAGATCGGCGAGACCATCCAGCTGCAGGACGGGGGTGCAAGCCATGCCGGCACCATCGGCCGGGACCAGATCGCCGGCGGCGCAGGCAATGATGCGCTGAGCGGCGGTGCGGGGGATGACATCCTGATGGATGGGGCGGGGGAGGATACGCTCTGGGGCGGCGCGGGGGCCGATGTCTTCGTGCTGAGCGGCGATTCCGGGGTCGACTGGATCCGCGATTTCGAACCGGGGACCGACCGGCTGGATCTGTCGGGCTGGGGGCGGTTCTACACGGTGGAGGCGTTGCAGATCACCCCCACCGGCACCGGCGCGGAGATCGTTCTGGGCCCGGAGGTGTTGCGCCTCGACACGGCGGGCGGCCAGCCCATGCAGGTGGCTGATTTCGAGATCGGGGACCTGCGCGATCTGTGGCATGTCTCCACCGCCCCCCTGTCGGAGGCGGGCACGGTGCTGCAGGGTGGGGCATCGGCGGATTTCCTGGACGGGCGGGGCGGCGATGACACGCTGATCGGCGGCGGAGGCGGCGACATCCTGCAGGGACAGGGCGGCGATGACTGGCTTTTCGGCGAAACGCGGGAGAGCGGTTTCGACACCGTTTCAGCGAGAGTTTTCCGGCTCTACCAGACGGCGCTTGACCGGCCGCCGGACTTGTCTGGCCTGTTCTACTGGTGCGACCTGCTGCAGTCGGGGGCCCGCAGTCTCACGAAGGTGGCCGAAGGTTTTGTGGACTCGCTGGAATTCCGGAGGGTCTATGGCGAGACCGACGATGCCGCCTTCGTCACGCTGCTTTACAACAACGTTCTGGACCGGGAGCCGGACGCCGAGGGGCTGTCATACTGGACCGATCTTCTGGGCAGCGGGGCCCGCAGCCGCCCCGGGGTGGTGATCGGGTTTTCGGAGAGCCGCGAATTCATCGCCAAGGCTGCGGCGGGGGCCAGCCTCTACAGCCGGGCGGGCCTTCAGGCGGGCTTTTCCGATGATGTCTATCGCCTTTACCGGGCGACCCTGGACCGCGACCCGGACAAGGCCGGGTTTCTGGACTGGACCGGGCGGCTGGCGGATGGGACGGCCTATTTGACGATCGTTTCGGGTTTCGTGGACTCGGTCGAATTCCAGGCCACCTATGGCGCGACGACCGACGAGGAGTTCGTGACGCTGCTTTATGCCAATGTGCTGGGCAGGTCGCCGGATTCCGCGGGCCTGCAGCATTGGCTGGATCGACTGGGCGAAGGCGGCTACAGCCGCGAACAGGTGGTGCAGGGCTTCGCCCAAAGCCCGGAGTTCGTTCTCAACACCGCCGCGCCTCTGGCGGCCTGGGTCCGGGCCCTGGGAAATGACGACGTTCTGGACGGTGGCAGCGGAGCCAACATGTTGCAGGGGGGAATCCTGTCGGACAGCTTCGTCTTCGACAGCGGGCAGCCCGCCCGGCAGACCGTGATCGATCTGGAGCCCTGGGACAGCCTCCTGTTCGAGGGGTTCGGATACAGCACGGCGATTGACGTCCGGGCCCATATGACCGAGCAGGGCAGCGATACGGTGTTTGCCGACCTGGGGGTGGAGGTGATTTTCCTCAACACCCCGATCGCCGACATCTCGGATCAGATGATTCAAATCTGACGGCAGCCGGCCGCGCCCCTGCAGCTCGCCTTCGCAGCGGCCCGCCCTGGGCGGGCGACGCGGGGCATTGGCGCCGCCGGAAACGGGGCGGGCCTCGGGCGTTTCCGAATTGGCAAGAACCGTCGGCCATGCTTTCGACGAGACGATTCGAACGAAAACCGACAGGGCCCGGCCGGCCGGGGCGATTTCATGAATTCACCACTTTTCTCGTGCAGACCGTGATCATGACAACAGTGACCCACACCCCCACCGCCTTCGAGCAGATGATGCTTGAGCTGCTCAACCGGGCCCGGTTGGACCCTACGGGAGAGTTCGACGCGCTGATCGATGACGCTGCGGCGGGCACCGCCGTGCAGGACAATATCACCGGCGCACTGACCTATTTCGGCGTGGACCTGGCCTCTTTTCAGGCGCAGCTGGAAGGCCTGTCGCCGGTCGCCCCCCTTGCCTGGAACCATGCGCTGGCAACCGCGGCCGATAGCCATTCTGAGTTGATGATCATCCACGACGCCCAGTCGCACCAGCTGCCCGGCGAGGAGACGCTGGCCATCCGCATCGCGTCGGCGGGATATGAGAACTGGCGTGCGGTGAGCGAGAACATCTTCGCCTATACCCTGGACGCCGTTTATGGCCATGCCGGGTTCTTCATCGACTGGGGCTATGACGACGAGGATGTCAGCGGAAGCACCCTGGTTCCGGACTGGCAGAGCGTGGGGGATGGTATCCAGGACCCGGCGGGCCACCGCATCAACATGCTGTCCGCCGCGTTGACCGAAGTGGGGATCGCGGCCGTCGCCGAGAGCGACCCGGGCACGGATGTCGGCCCCTATGTGGTGACACAGGATTTCGGCAACCGATTCGACTATTCTGCGCAGCTTTTGGGCGTGGTGATTTCGGACGCGGATGGCGACGGCTTCTATGACATGGGCGAGGGGCTGGGCGGCGTGACCGTGACGGCCACGGGCAGCGCCGGCACCTTCACCACCAAGGCCTGGGCGGCTGGCGGCTATCAGATGGAATTGCCCGAGGGCAGCTACAGTGTGACCTTTTCGGGCGGGGGGCTCGTCGGCACGGCCAGCTACGTCGTGACCATGGCGGGCGAGAACGCCAAGCTCGACGGCTATGCTGCGGATGCGGTGGTCCTCGCGGATCTGGTGGGCGGGGTGTATGACGACATTCTGCGGGGCACGAGTGGCGTGCAGCAAGCCCTGGCCGGGATGGCCGGCGACGATACGCTGATCGGCGGCGGAGGCGCCGCCGACGCCCTTGCGGGGGACAGCGGCAACGACTGGCTGTTGGCGGAGAGCATCGACGAGGCGTTCGACGCCATCGGCGGGCAGGTCTACAGGCTCTACCAAGCGACGCTGAGCCGTGCGCCGGACATGGCCGGCCATGCGCATTGGAGCGAGATGCTGGAAAGCGGGATGAAGGCCCTGCTGGCGGTGGTTTCCGGCTTCGTGAACAGCCGGGAATTCCGAAACACCTATGGCGACACGACGAACGGGGAATTCGTGACGCTGCTTTACAACAACGTGCTGGGGCGCGATCCCGATCAGCAGGGGATGGATCACTGGACTCAATCCCTGGCAGATGGCGTGCTCACCCGCGAGCAGGTGGTTCTCGGATTCTCCGAAAGCCTGGAGTTGCGCGACAAAACAGAAGTGGCCGAACTGGCTTTTGGCCGCGACGGGCACAAGGCGGCCTGGACCGACGATGTCTACCGGCTCTACCAGGCGCTGCTGGACCGCAATCCGGACATGGACGGCTTGGACGACTGGACAGGGCGGCTGGCCGATGGCTCCGATTTCCTGGCGGTGGTGGCGGGTTTCATGGGCAGCCGGGAATTCCTGGACACCTATGGCGACACGACGAACGAGGAGTTCGTGACGCTTCTCTACAACAACGTGCTGGACCGCACGCCCGATGCGCAGGGGCTGGCGACTTGGCTTACGGCGCTGGACAATGGCTCCATGAGCCGGACCGAGGTCGTGGCGGGCTTTTCGCAAAGCCAGGAATTCGTCACCACCTCGGCCGATGGCCTTGAGCTGTTCATGCGCGGCCACGCCGATGACGCGTTGGACGGCGGGGCAGGCAACGACGTGCTGTTCGGCGGCTTCGGGGCGGACAGCTTCCGGTTTCTTGCCTCCGACAGCGGCGAGAACTCGGTCGCGGGCCTCGAAGCGTGGGATACGGTGGACCTGTCGAGTTTCGGTTATGCCAGCGACGACGCGGCGCGCAGTCACATGACGCAGCAGGGCCAGGACGTTGTCTTTGAAGACCTCGGCATGCGCATCGTCTTTGAGGATACGGTTCTGGCGCTTCTGGACGATGACGTCCTCCTGACCTGACCGCCCCCTTCGGGCTGGCGCGGGGCATCCTGGCCGGGCAGCGCGCGGTGGGATGAAGGAAAGTTTACCTCCTCGCCCTACTGTCCGTTCCTGTCGATCTCGCCAGGAAAGAGCCCGTCCCATGACAGACATCTCCGCGAACCTGTCGCTGCCCTATCTCCTGCCTGCCCAGGCGCAGAAGCATGTGACCCATAATGAGGCCCTGAAAGTGCTGGATGCGGTGGTGCAGCTGACCGTCGAGGCGCGCGACCTGAGCGTGCCGCCGGCCACGCCCCAGGAGGGCGCGCGCTATATCGTGGCGGCGGGGGCGAGCGGTGCCTGGGCCGGGCAGGAGGGCGCCGTTGCCGTCTATGACGGCGGCGCCTGGCTGTTCCTGACGCCGCAGTCTGGCTGGCGCGCCCACGATCTGGCGCAGGGGCAGATGGTTATCTTTGCGGATGGCGGCTGGCAGGTGGCGCTGCCCGAGACGGGCAATCTGCCCGGGGTCGGAGTGAACGCCTCTTACGACGCGGTGAACCGGCTGGCCGTGGCGGCCGCGGCGACGTTGCTGAGCCATGAGGGGGCGGGGCATCAGCTCAAGATCAACAAGGCGGCGCTGGGCGACACTGCCAGCCTTCTCTACCAGACGAACTGGTCGGGCCGGGCCGAAATGGGACTGGCCGGAAATGATAACTGGTCGCTCAAGGTTTCGCCCGATGGCAGCGCCTGGACCGAGGCGCTGGTGATCGACAAGGACAGCGGGACGGCCTCGGGGGCCGCGGTGCAGAGCGCCGCCACGGATACGACGGCGGGGCGCTTGGCGCGGGCCGATTATGCCTACGGTCCCGGAAACCTCCTGGGAACGGTGTCCGAAAGCGGCGGTGCGCCGACCGGCGCGGTGATCGAACGGGGTTCGAACGCCAATGGCGGATATGTCCGCCTTGCCGACGGGACACAGATCTGCACCAGCCCGGTCTTTTCCGATGATGCCACGACCGCGGCGGGTGCGCTCTATCGCTGGGCATCCAACCAGACATGGACATTCCCGGCCGCTTTTGTGGCCGCTCCCGTCGTCGCAACCGCACATACGAATAACGCGGCGCTTTGCTGGGGCACGGCTCAATCGCCCTCGGCGGCCTCCGTCGATGTGAACCTGATCAGCGTATCGTCCGTGGCGGGACGCGCCGCGAGTTTCCTGTCTGTGGGCCGCTGGTACTGATGGAGCAACCGATGCAGATCACATTTTCCCCCATGCGCCGCGACGACAGGCTGAGCCTGCGCAGGACAGGCGACATCCTGACCATCAACGGCGAGGATTTCGATTTCTCGGGCATTCCCGATGGCGCGACCTTGCCGCGCGAAGCGGTGGCCTGCGAGTGGCTTGCCTCGGACGTGGAACGGACCGGCGGCGTGATCCACCTGTCGCTGGTTCTGCCGCACGGGGCCGATGCGTCTGAGGAAGAGTTGTTTCCCGCGCCCTGCGCAGTGATTTCGGATGGCGCGGTGCCGTTGCCGGGGCAAGGCGCCCCCGAGGAGGAGAGCGCATGAGCAATATCGACTACACCCGGCTGGTCACCGCCGAAGAACATCGGGACCTTGCTGCGGCTGCGCACCATGCGGCGGTGAAAACGGAATGTTCCCGGCGCATCCGGTCGGTCCTCGATGCCCACACGGTGGCCAACCTGCAGGGCGCAGCCATCGCCGGGTTTCTGGAGGCCGAGGAGATGGCCCAGTTGCGGGCCGGCCAGGCCTGGATCGTGGACATGCTGCACGCCTCGCGCATGCTTGCGCAGGACCCCGAAGCCGACTTCACCGCAGACGCCAGCTGGCCGCCCCTTCCCGAGGCGGTGGTGGCGCTGGCCGCAGCCTATTGAGACGGCGCGCCCGCCTCATTTGCGGGCGTAGACATCCTCGTAGCGGGTGATGTCGTCCTCTCCCAGATAGCTGCCGGTCTGCACCTCGATCAGCACCATCGGGACCTTGCCGGGGTTCTCCAGCCGGTGCACGGCGCCCAGCGGGACGTAGATCGACTGGTTCTCGGCCAGAAGCTTGGCCTCACCCGCCACGGTGACCTTGGCCGTGCCCTGCACCACGATCCAGTGCTCGGCGCGGTGCACGTGGCTTTGCAGCGACAGCGCCGCGCCGGGATGCACGTGGATCCGCTTCACGTGGAAACGGTCACCGAGCACGAGCGTCTCGAACCAGCCCCAGGGGCGGTGATCGACGGGGAACTGCACCGCCTGCTTGGCGCCGCGCTCCTTCAGCGTCGCCACTGCGGATTTGACGTTCTGGCTGTCGGACATGTCGGCCACCATGACAGCGTCGCGCATCGCCACGGCGACCACGTTTTTCAGGCCGATGCCCACCAGTTCGATCTCGTCGCTCTCGGAGCGCAGAAGCGAGTTCTCGCAGTTGAGCGACGTGGTGTTGTCGGAACGCGCGTTGCCGTTCTCGTCGCGCGCGGATTCCTGCCACACCGACTCCCAGCTGCCCAGGTCCGACCAGTGCCCGTCGAAACGCACCACGCTGACATTGCTGGCCTTTTCCATCACCGCGTAGTCGATGGAATCCTCGGGCACCTTTTGCCAGAGCGCCGGGTCGATGCGGGTGAAGCCCAGATCCACCGTTTCGGCATCGAGCGCGGCCTCGACCGTGTCATGGATCTCGGGCGCGTGTTCCCGGAAGGCAGCGATCAGGGATTGGGCCGAGGCCAGGAAGATGCCCGCGTTCCACAGGTGCCTCCTGCCGGCGAAGAGCTCTTCCGCGCGCCGGGCATCGGGTTTCTCGACAAAGCGGCTGAGCCTGTGCACGCCCTCATGCGTGGCTTCGCCGATTTCCAGCCAGCCATAGCCGGTTTCCGCCCGCGTCGGCGCGATGCCGAAGGTCACGATCTGACCTTCTCTCGCGGCCGCCCGGCCCAGGGCCACCGCATCGCGGAAGGCCTGGGGATGGGCCACCGCATGGTCGGAGGCCACCAGCAGGATCAGCGCCTCGGGATCGCGCCGCGCGGCGAAGAGCGCCGCGGCGATGGCCGCCGGGGCGGTGTTGCGGCCCTCGGGTTCGATCATGATGCCTGCCGGCGATACGCCGATCTCGTCAAGCTGTTCGGTCACGATGAAGCGGAAGTCGTTGCCCGTCACCACCACCGGATCGGCGAACCCCTCGCCGGCGAAGCGCCGCGCGGAGGCCTGGAAGAGGCTTTCCTGGCCCACCACGTTCGTGAACTGCTTGGGGAAGCTCTTGCGCGACAGCGGCCACAGCCGCGTTCCGGAACCGCCGCATAGGAGAACAGGCGTAATCATGATGTCTTCTTTCCTCTTTCGGGGGAGAGGTCAGGTTGTGTCTCTTCGGCGTATCTTGCGGAGGCGAGAACGCATTCCTCCAGCGCCTCGATGGAGGGGAGGGCCTGGAAGCCGATCATGTTTTCCTCGACGGGGGCGCGGCCGAGGAGGGAGACGAAGACCCCGCGCACCTCTTCGCGGGTCAGGGTCATCCGGCCGAGCTGTTCAAACAGGGTGGGGGAATAGTGGCGGAACTCGGTGACGTCGCGGCTTGGGTGGACCCCGACCTTGTGCAACCGTTCGACCTTGCGGTTCTCGACTTTCTCGCCGTCCACCTCGGCGATGACTGTCCGGATCCGCGCCGCGTCGACCGCGTGATCGGGGTCGAAATAGCTCACCATGCGGGCCAGTTCGCCGGCCGGGTCATTCAGAAGGTCCGCGTAGTTCAGCGACAGCTGGCGCTGCCCGAAATCTGACAGCACCCATTTCCGGACGAAGCGCCTGTAGCGGCCGAATTCGCTGCTGGCGAAGCTGCAGAAGCCCTCGGGCGTGTCGCGGCCGCCCTCGCGCACGAACAGCTCGAAATTCGACACCACCGACGGGACGAAGTCGCGATACTGGACGAGGTATTTCTGCCCCTCTACCTGCTGCAATCCCAGGTCGAAGTCGTGGCTCTTGGTGAAGGTGACCTCGCCGGCACGGGCGCAGGGCAGCGTCTTGCAGCAGCCTTCTATGCCGCCGTAGTAGTTGCAGTAGATGAACTCCTCGGCGAAATAGAGCTGCAAAAGCCGGGCAACGAGATGATGCCCGCTTCTGGGCCAGCTGACGCCGACAACGTAATCCATCCATTTCCCTCCTTGTCCGTCCCGGACCCTTCAGAGCGTCTCCAAGATCTCCCGCAGCCTTGCCCCGTAGCGTTCCGCAATGGCCCTGGTCGAGAAATCCTTGCGGATATGGGCATAGGCGGCCTCGGCCTTGGCCTTGCGCGCCTCGGGGTCGTCATAGGCCGCACGCAGTTGCCGCGCGGCATCCTCGACGCTGGGTTCGGCCCACCTGGAGCCCTTGCGCACGAAGATGTAGTCGCTTGGCTGCAGCAGGCTTTCCTCGTAGTCCACCAGCCAGGCCGTCTCGTCGCTGCAGAAATCCATGTTGCCGGAATAGGCGGTGCAAACCACCGGCACCTTCAGGTTCATCGCCTCGATCATGCCGAAGCCCCAGCCCTCGGATTTGTGCAGCGAGATGTAGCAGTCGGACCCGGCCTTGAGCCGCAGCAGGTCCTCGTAGTGCAGCGTTTCGTCCATCACCACGATCCGGCGGTCGGAGGCGATGACCGCTTCCACCCGGTTCCATATTTGCGTCTGGATCGGGTCCAGGACGTTTTCGCGGTTCTGGGTCTTGACGATCAGCCGGGCGTTTTCGACACCCTCGAAGGCCTTCTGGAAGGCCTTGAGAACGCCGACGGGGTTCTTGCGCTGCACGAAGGAGAAGCTGTCGAAGGCCACCAGGCACACATAGTGGCTGTCGTCGAACATGAAGCGGTTGTTGACGAAGCGCCGGGCGTCGTCCCGCTCGATCCCGTCGATCTCCTCGTAGCACATGCCGACATTGACCACCGGCTTGCCCTTGGCGTCGGGCTTGTAGATGCTGACACCGTACTCGGTGGAGACCCAGATCTCGTCCAGCATTTCCATGCCCAGGTAGTGGCAGTAGGCGGGCCGGTCGAGCTCCCAGAAGAAATAGCCGATATTGTAGCTCTCCGAAAACACATCGGGCTGGTAGGCGAAGGCCAGCGGGATGGATTCCGCGTTGAGATGGATGAGGTTGATCTTGGCCGGTCCGTATTCCTCGATCGTCGTGTCCGAGCTGAAGCCCTCGGGCGCGGGGTTGTCGAGGTCGAAATCCACGCCGCGCACTTTCAGCCCCGTGGCGCGCAGGATCTCGGCCGAAAGCCGGGTCGCCTGCCCCAGCCCCGAGGCCTTGGCCAGGGGCCCGATCAGCTGCACGTCAACCTCCGGCCGGTCCCTTGCGGGCGCCGGCATCGCGGCGGCCTCGAAACGGTGGCCTTCGGGGCTGCGGGTCAGGAAGCGGTGGCTTTGCATGTCATAGCCCGCAAGGCGCAACGCGGCGGCATAGCGGTCGCGCGGGATCCGCAGCCTGTCGTCCCCGGCCAGCGCCCGCACGAAGCGTTCGAAATCCGACACCCCGTCCTCGCGCGGCTCCAGCAGGGAATCGAGCGACCGGCTCGGGATGTAGCGCAGAAGGTCGGGGCGCCGCGCGGCCATGACCATCAGGCTGAGTACAAGCGTCTGGCGGCCGCGGCCGCTTCCGGCGTCGAGGAAGTGCAGATGCGGTGTGCTGCGGTAGAAATGATCGAGGAAATGGCTGAGCGGGTAGGGGTCATGGCGGCGCGAGGGATGCACCCCGCGCATCAGGTCGGCAAACCGGTCCGGGACCAGGCAATCCTCGAGCAGGAGTGCGGGGGCGTCCTGGTGCACCCACCAGAAGACCAGCGCGATATAGGCGTCGCGGTCGTTGAGGTTCAGTTCCGCCAGCAGGTCGCGCCGCTGCAGCAGGCGCCACCACATGATCCGGCTGAGATTGTGATGCTGCCCACCCATCGCCAGCGGCGCGTTGAGATGGTCGATCAGTTCGTTGCTGAGCGGGACGCGGAGCCGTTCCTTTATGCGGTAGGCGGTCAGGTACCAGTTGAGAAAATGTTCGGCATCGTCGAGGCCCGGCCCGACATCGAAATTCTCGTTCACGCGAAGGCGATAGCGCACATAGTCGAGATAGGCGGGGTGGCCGCTGGGGGGCAGGCCGGGCAAGGGGGTCTCCTTCGAGAACATGACCTTGTGCTTCTCAAAGGGGGGCTGCTGAACCGGCTCCAAGGGGCCGGTCACCTCGCCCGCTTCGTTCAGAAGCGTCAGCAGTTTCTGCAGGTCGCCAAAAAGCGCGTTGCGGCATTCGGCCAGCTGGTGCTGATCGACATCCCCCTGCACCGAATGCTCGGTGGCGACCAAGAGCCGGCCGATCTCGTGGCGGGTGTCGTCCAGAACGCGCACCGTCAGCTGCCCGTCCGTCTGCGCGATCTGCTGGTGCAACGTGTCTGTCAGCGGGAATTCGAAGCCGCAGGCCGCATCCCCGATACCCGCCTGCGCGACGTCGGGGCGCTGAACCTCGGCGGTCATGGACGTGACCATGCCATCCGAGGTGAACAGCCCCACCGGCACCTTGCCCGCGCCCGATTTGGCGCGCACGACCCAGCCGGTGACAAAGCCGGCATGCAGCCCGTCCACATTGCCGCGATACGGGCCTGACAGTCCCAGCCTGTGCGCTGTCGGGGCCAGGGCGCTGCGCAGTGTCGAACGGATATTGTTGCCAGGGAAGCCCACGATCACGGTCCCGTCATTTCGATTGTCGGATCAGCTCAGCGCGTCATAATCCGCCTGTGCCATCATCTGTGCCAGTTGGCGCACGTTAACCATAGGTTGCCAGCCCAGCCTTTCGCGCGCTTTCGAGGCCTCGCCGATCAGCAGGTCGACCTCGGCGGGGCGGAAGAACTTTTCGTTGATCTCCACCACGCGTTTTCCGGTTCTGGTGTCGGTCGCGGTCTCGTCCACCCCCTCGCCTTCCCAGGCCAGGTCCATGCCCAGGGCCTCGGCGGCATAGGTGACGAAATCGCGGATCTTGGTGGTGACGCCGGTGGCCAGCACGTAGTCGTCGGCCTCGGGCTGCTGCAGCATGCGCCACATCCCCTCGACGTAATCGCCGGCGAAACCCCAGTCGCGCTGCGCCTCCATGTTGCCCAGTTGCACCGGTTCGCTGCCGCCGCGGGCGATCTGCGCCAGGGCGAGCGTGATCTTGCGGGTCACGAATTCCGCTCCCCGCAGCGGGCTTTCGTGGTTGAACAGGATGCCCGAGCTGGCATGCAGGCCAAAGCTCTCGCGGTAGTTCATGGTGATGTAGTGGCCATAGACCTTGGCCACGCCATAGGGCGAGCGGGGGTAGAACCGGGTGGTTTCGCGCTGCGGCACCTCCTGCACCAGGCCGAACATCTCGGAGGTCGAGGCCTGGTAGAACCGAGTCTCGGGGCGCAGCGTGCGCAGCGTGTCGAGGATGCGCACCACCGCCATGCCGTCCACCTCGCCGGTATAGGCCGGCAGTTCCCACGAGGCGCCGACGAAGCTCTGCGCGGCGAGGTTGTAGAACTCGTCCATCTCCACGTCGCGGATGACGCGGAAAATGTTGTTCGTCTCGGTCAGGTCGAACTCGTGCAGCTGCACGTCCCCTGCGATGCCGAGCGCCTCAAGCCGCGCGGTTTCGGGGTGTGAAATGCGGCGGACGCCGCCATGAACCTCATAGCCCTTTTCGAGCAGGAGCTTCGCCAGATAGGCGCCGTCCTGACCCGTCACGCCAGTGATGAAAGCCTTTTTCACCGAATTCAACCTCCTCGGGATTTTTTGTTTGGCTACGTCCATTCTAGGTTGAATTCAACCGCTTTCTTGTTGCCCCATTCGACATGTTAGTGCCGGAAGAATCTTAACCCGGCCTTGCCAAGCGCCATAAGAGGGCGCCTTCGGGCGGGGTTCCCTGCCCCAGCGGCATCTCGCGGCGTCACCTGTCAACTCTCCGGCTCTCCGGGCAGAAGCCGCAGCAGATGGGCGCCATAGCCGTTCTGGCTGAACACCTCGGCGCGGGCGCGCAGGGCGTCACCGTCGATCCAGCCTTGATGATAGGCGATCTCGTCGGGGCTGCCAATCTGCTGACCCTGGCGTTCCGACAGGGTGCGCACAAAATTGCCGGCATCAAGCAGGCTGCCATGGGTCCCGGTGTCGAGCCAGGCAAAGCCGCGCCCCATGGTCTGCACGTTGAGGCGGCCCTCGGCCAGGTACGTCTCCAGCAGGGTGGTGATCTCCAGCTCGCCGCGGGCCGATTTCCCGACCCGCGCGGCGCGTTCCGGGGCGCTGCCGTCGAGGAAGTAGAGCCCGGTCACCGCATAGGGCGACGGCGCCAGCTCCGGCTTTTCGACAATGCCGCGCGCCGTGCCATCAGGCGCGAAATCCACCACGCCATAGCGGTTCGGGTCGGCCACGCGGTAGCCGAACACGGTGCCGCCGTCTTTCTGCGCGCTTGCCTCCGCCAGAAGCCCGGACAGGCCGTGGCCGAAGAAGATGTTGTCGCCCAG
>ENA-ORCU01000172-ORCU01000172.1-marine-metagenome-genome-assembly--contig:-NODE-172-length-34970-cov-16.013355_pt1 | contig 34970 bp, 30 predicted proteins | sample MGYA00248631_ERZ508512 | MGnify/ENA primary metagenome ERZ508512 (study PRJEB26183, sample SAMN06268844) | marine metagenome | isolation source: Tt an P1 anaerobic enrichment on pine from sediment taken...
GACACCCAGCTCGGGCGCGGGATCAGCAGGTCGCCGTAGTAGGCCAGCTGCAGCATGAACAGCAGCTCTTTGGAGCCCGGGCCGATCAGCACGTCTTCCCAGGTACAGCGCATGCGTTCGCTGCGGTTGATGTAGCCGGCGATGGCTTCACGCAGGCCCTTCAGACCTTTGACCGGCAGATAATCTTTTTCGTGGGCGTGCTCCTTGAGGGCGTCGACCACGCGATCCGGTACCGGGAACGGCGACTGCCCCAGCCCCAGTTTGATGATGTCCTTGCCTTCGGAACGGAGCTGGTTACTGAGCTCGTTGATGCGCAGGGTGGCGGAGGGCTGGATGCCCCGTACGTTCAGGTTAATCGCGTAACGGTGGTCGTTTTTGATGTCCATTGTCCCGGTCTGTTGGTTGGAGGGTGACAACGGCAGTATAGGAAACCCAAACATATCTGTGATGGGGGTGCGGATAGGGGATTGCCGAAGTCTGCAGGCAGACTTTGGTCGAATCCCCGGCTGGTCAGGGGTTCTTGATCCAGACTTCTACCCGGCCATTGCGCAGGTTTCCCTTGCCGCCAACGGGCATGTAGTGGCCATAACCTGTGTAGGCGACGTTCGCCACACCTGCCTGGCCCAGTGCCTTGCGCACCGACAACGCTCTCAGCTCGGAAATCATCTGGGCCCGAAGTTCGTGACTCTGTGCATCTGCAAAACCGATCAACAGCAGATCACTGGCGTCGCGATTGTGCTGTCGCAGGTAATGCTTCACCCGTAGCAGATCCCGCTGGGCCTTGTTGTCGAGCTTGGTGCGGGCTTCGGCAAAGCGGAAATTGACGGTCAGGCGCTGGTAATTGCTGGTCAGTCGCCGGAAGCTCTCTGGTACGGAGGTGTCGAATTCCGGTTTTACCGCGATCGGATTCTGGGAAATAAACCCGGATTCGGCCACCAGGTTCTGGCCATCCTCATCCAGTGCATAGTCGATCAGGCCTTTGGCGAAAGTCGGTGTTCTATCTCCCATGGTATACATGAACAGTCGGCGGGAGAGTGGGTAGTCTTCGCTGGCAACCGTGAGCTGATTCGGTTTCAGGGCCGGGGCATTGCCTTCGGAAATCGCCAGCAGTTTGCTGTTGCGCACCGAGGCCAGGCCGGAGAAGCCGATACCACCGGGATCGCGGGACACGTCATCGGACAGCTGGTCGTTGGATTCGTAGCGTTTGGCGGATTCGTCCAGGCGGTAGCCTTTACCCAGAACCAGGGATTTAAAGGTATCCCAGGTGCCAGAACGATCATCCCGGGCGTAGAGCCGTATTGGCCGGTCCGGCCCGCCAAGTTCCGACCAGTTGCGAATCTGGCCAGCGAAAACGCGCCCGAGCGTATCGATACTCATGGCATTGACCGGGTTGTCGGGGTGCACCAGTACGGCAAGGCCATCAATAGCGATGACATGTTCACTCTCCAGGGCTGTCAGGTCGGCCTTCTGGCGAACCTGTTCCGCCTCAGCGGCTTTGACCGGCCGGGAGGATGCCCAGATCTGCGCCTGACCGCTGGCCAGGGTGCGGAAACCGGTACTGGAGCCATGGGCGGCCACCAGAACACTGATGGGACCCTGTTCGGTCTCGGTCAGCAGAATCTGCTCGTTCTCGGTGCCCGTGGCCCGGCGACTGACCGACCCATTACCCTGCTGTGCCAGATAGCCGCTTACCAGCATGGGTGCCAGTGTGGCGCCGACGGTGTTGGAGCCGTGAATTTCCAGCTCATGGGCGTAGGCGCTGGCGCAGAGACTGGCGCTTGCAAGCAGTGCCAGCCAGTGGCCGGCGGTCTTCCTTGTGAAATCAGGCATCGTGTTGAAAACCTTTTCAGATCAGATGGTTGTGATGCCGGAAGGATGCTTCAGAAATATGACATTTATGTTTCAGGCGAGATCAGATGGCGCGAAAGGTTCAATACTTTTGTAAGAAAGTGTTAAGCAGGCCGCTGAGGCGCCGGGCTTGCTGGATTATAGTGGGGTGTCCGCAGTAACAAAAACAAACACAGCGGGGCACCATCATGCATGTGACATCGCTCCGGCATGGCTCATCTTCGGAAGAACATCATCGAACCACAGCCTTTGAGAAGGTTTTGCTGGTCGATGACCACGCCCTGTTTGCGCAGGCGCTGGCGGGCCTGATCCGGCAGGAGGAACTGGCGCTCTCGGTGGTCACGGTGGGCACGCTGGAGGCCGCGGCCGAGCAACTGGTGCATGGCACCGGGGTCGATCTGGTATTGCTTGACCTGGCACTTAACGGAGAAGCCGGACTTTCGCTGTTGCCGCGTCTGGCTGGCTTGCGGAACACCCCGCCGGTGGTGATTATCTCCAGCAGTGAGGACGAAAGCACCGTCAGGGCGGTGCGAACGGCCGGGGCAGCGGGGTTTCTGGCCAAATCGGCTGGCCGGGCGGCACTGGTTCGTATGATGCAATCGGTACGGCGGGGGCAGGGCTATTTCCCCGGGGGTATGCCTCCTCTGGTGTCGGAGACCCCGTTAACACCACGTCAGCTCGAAGTGCTGACGCTCCTCGCCCAGGGGTTTCCCAACAAACGCATCTGCCAGAGCCTGGGCCTGACCGAACACACGGTCAAAACCCACCTGAAAGCGATCTTTACCCAACTGGGGGTGCACAATCGGACTGAATGCGTGAACCGGGCCCGGGCCCTGGGCTGGTTGTAACAGCAACCGGCAGTGCCACCCAGAATACCGCACCCCGGCCCGAAGATGATTCGGTTCCACATTGCCCGCCCATGAGCCGGGAGAATTCGCGCACGATGGTCAGGCCCAGCCCAAGCCCCGCCTGGTGGCTGGCACCGGCACGGATGTAGGGGTCGAAGACCTGTGTGTGCAGGCTTTCCGGCAGCCCACGCCCGTCATCGCACACCCGGATGCGGGCCCAGTTCCCGGTGGTGACCGTGTTGACCTGAATGCGCTGGCCACCACTGTGGTCGGCGGCATTGATGACCAGGTTCTGCAATACTCGCAACAGCAAGCTGGGATCCGCGGTCAAGGCCAGCCCGGGCTTGGCCGGGGCAATGTCCAGGCGGATGTCGCGACGGGACAAGGTGTCTGACAGCAGATCTTCAAGCTCCTGCAACGTATGGTTCAGTTGCACAGGCTGGAGCTCCGGCTGAATCATGCCCTCGTTCAGTCGGGCGCTGTCGAACACCGTTCCCAGCAGATTACGGAGCTGGCCCACGGTATCACGAAGCTGATTCATCACCTCGGAGTGTTCGCGTTCAGGTTGCAGCGTTTCCAGCGTCAGGTCGATGACATTCAGGGGTTGGCGCAGATCATGGCTGGCCGCAGTGATCAGCTCGGTTTTCCGACGGCTCTCGTCCCTGGCGGACTGGTGCAACAGATCCAGGAGCTGGCGGTCGAGAAAGTGGGCACGGTGACGGTACTCGCTGATCCAGGCGCCGACCATACCAATGACATTTGCGGTCATCAGAAAGAACAGATTGGTGAGGGTGGCGGTGGCAGGGTTGCCGGCCCAGAGCTCTGCCAGCAGGTAGGCCCACACCAGAACAAAGGAGGCCACCGAGGCGGAAAAAAAAGGCAGTCCCATGGCAAAGTATCCGAACATCAGCATGAGTATCATGCCCTCATAAGGCAGAGGGTAGCTGTGCCAGCGGGCGGCCAGGATAATGGCAATGACGCTCAGGCCTCCGGCGATATAGGCAAACACATACAGCCGCTCGAAGTGGTGGTCGTCGGGGGTTTTCCGGTGGGCCAGCCAGAGAACCAGGGCGATGATCGGGCAGGTAATGGCCAGTCTTATTCCAGCCGTGAAACGGGCCAGCTCGGCTGGCAGGGTCATCAGGTCTACCAGGGCGTACACCAGAAAGAGCAGCAGACCAGCGATAGATGCCAGTCTCGCCCGTTGGCGGATTAACGCAGAACGCGCTTTGCGGTAGTCGGCTTCCAGTGCCGGCACAAAACGCAGGGTCAGGAAGCCTCTGGCCTGTTGCTGTTGGATTTGTTCGGCCGTCATGGTCGGGATATCCACGGAACACAAGCTCCGATTCTAGAACGCTCTGGCTCCGGATTTCGGGAGCCAGAGCACAGAGTGGTCAGCTTTGGTTCAGCATTCTGAGTCGGGCCCAGGTTCGGCTCTGTTCATCGGGGAAGTATTGCTCCAGCAGGGCATCCTTGTGTTTCTGACGATCTGCTCCGGCCAGGCCTTCCAGATCCTCGGCGTCAACAGCCTGTTCGAACTCGGAAAACTGCTGATCAAAACTTTCACGTTGTTTAAGGTAACTGACGACCCCTTCGGCACTTTCCGGGTCCATGCCCAGCTCCACCAGCTTCCGGCCGGCGGCTTCCGGTGATTCGGTATTCTCCAGGGCAGACAGTCGGGCCTGATGCTCGCGGGTTTCGCTCTGCAGTCGTTGCTCGGTTGCCCGAAGCGACTCCGGCAGCTGTTTGCGGTGCCATTCAATCAGCGCCTGTTTGCCTTGATCGGAAAGATCTTCCCGCTGCTGGATACTCATGGCCGCCAGGGTGTACTCGCTGTAGGCCTCTTCCTCGCCGAAAAACGCCTGATGTGCGTCCGGGCTGAAGGTCGAACGGCGCAGTTGTTTCAGGCTGCTCAGGGCATCGCCGAGGGCGGTTAGCTGGTAGCCAGGGTCGTGTTGCCGGCTCGGATCCAGTTCCGTCTGCATCAGCTGTAACGCAGCCTGCTTGTAAGCCAGGTACTGGTCGAGCAGAACCATGGCATCGCTGGCGGCCGGTTCCGGCAGATAGTTGCGGGCCAGGGACTGGATCTGTCCGATGGCGGCCTCTGGTGAGACTTCACCCACGGCGCTCAGGAAGTAATCGAAGAAGTCGCGAACGCCAAGGTCCAGAATCAACTCGCCGTTGCGGTCTGCCTTGAGGGCGCCGTCGATATCCGTGCCGGCCAGGGAACGGGCAAAGTTCTGGTCGGGAAGGCTGGTGGGTGTCTGGTGTGGCGGTTCCTTATTGGAAGGAACCGGGGCCGATGCCTGGGTGACCGCCGGTGGCGTGACAGCAGGCGCACTGGCAAAGGTTTCTGCCGGGTCTGGCCTGGGTTCTGAATCCGGTGCCTGCCAGTACCAGAGGCCGCTGCTGGCCATAATGGCCAGCAGGGCAACGGGAAGCAGCCACCGCAGTTTCCGGGTGGACTGGTGCTTCATAACCACCTCACAGACCGCGGTTTTTCAGACGGTTGGCCTGGCTGCGGTAGAGTGAGACCGGGTTGGTCCAGAGAGAACGGGCGCCCAGCAGATGGTTGATGGCATCAACGTGGTTCATGTCGTAGTGGGTGCCGATGACATTGCCCATCATGGTGGCGCAGACGCCGACCAGACCATCATTGGGCTCGCTGCCAAAGGCCAGGGAGGTCACGCCCAGGAACGGATCGGTAATGTCGAACACGTTGGTCCATACGGCGCGTCCCGTCCAGGAGAAAAACTTGATCTTCTGGCCACTGATCCAGATATCTTCGCTGGTACCCGCGCAGGCATTACGATTAACCCCTTTCCAGCCCAGGGCGTCGTTCAGGCTGGTGGTGCCCGGAGTGGTCAGGGTTTCCAGGGCGGCAATACCATCCTGGGGGTTGCTGGCTCCGGACAGGGCATTAATCAGCCCGCCCAGGGCGTTGGCAATGGCGTCGGCGCCACCTTCAACATAGCTGCCGGGAGGGATGATGCCCCGGATAACGTCAGCAACTTTGGAGCCCTTGTTTACGCCGTCAATCGACGTGACCGAGGCAATCTTGTGGGGAATCAGAGCCGCTGCCACCCGGGAGGTGGGGGCACCCTGACTGTGCGCCATCAGATTGACCTTGCTGTGGCCCAGGCTGTTGACGTAATTGGCCAGTTGCTGGCCACGCTGTTCGCTGCTGTTCACGAAGGACACGCTGGCGGTATAGACCTTTGCGCCACTGCGTTCAAGGTTCCAGGGAATGGTGTGGAAGTAGTTGATCAGACCGCCAAGAGTGTTGAAGCCGGTTACACCGTGTACCAGCACAATCGGATGACGGGTCTGGGTGTAGCTGGCGTGGCTCAGTACCGAGAACACCAGCATGAGAATTCCGGCCACAAGCCGGATGGGCATGGCAAAACGCATAGATGACTCCTGTTGTTTTTGTTGGTTGTCGACATGCAACAGGGAGTATCGCGGACGAACACGGGTGCCGGTAATCGCCCATTTGGGTGAGGCGGCTCCGGTGACAGTCGGTCAGAATCGGTGCGGTTCAAGTTCGGTGTGAATGATGCTCTGGCCAAGCATGATGATACGGCCGGTGTAACGCTCTTCGCCGGTGGTGGTGAAGTCGAACAGGAAACGCCGCCACACTCGCAGTTTTCCGTTCTGATCGCGCTTGAACCAGAGTCCGCGCAGATAAACGGCGTCGTCCAGCAGCATTACGTCCATGGATTTGCAGTACCGGTGAGCAGCCTGCAAGACAAAATCCTTGATGGCTTTGGCCCGCCACCAGTACCAGATGGCGAAACCGGCGACAAACAGCCAGAAGAGGGTTGGTAGGGTCAAGGCACGGGGAATCCTGTGGGTGATTGCAAAGGGGACGAAGCCTCCATCCCCCACGAGTCGCCAGACTACCCTATTGTGCCGGCTCGGGAAATTGCCGGGTCGATGCCTGAGCGCCCTTGTTGAGGAGCTTGTCGCACAGCATCTGCAGGAAATGACTGGTCAGCAACTGCGCCTGGTCAACATTGGATCCCAGTTGCTCGGACTCCTGGCGGGCGCTTTCGCTACTCTGAACCGATTGATTGCCCAGGTGCAGCAGATGTTCGGCCTGGCGTTCCACCTGAGCTGCCAGTGCCGATTGCTGTTCGGTTGCACCAGCCACTTCACGGGCGCAGTCATCAATAATATTCATGTCTTTCAGGGTCGTGGTGAGGGCCTGGCGGGCTTCGTCGGCCATGGTGGCAGTCTGTTCACAGGCGGCGCTGCCCTGGCTGATGACCTCGACCACCATCCGGGTTTCCGATTGCAATTCCTCAATCATGGTGTCGATACGGCGGGTGGAATCGTGGGTGCGCTGGGCCAGGCCCCGGATCTCGTCCGCCACCACCGCAAAGCCTCGGCCCGACTCGCCGGCCCGTGCGGCTTCAATCGCAGCATTCAGGGCCAGAAGGTTGGTCTGCTCGGCAATGTCGCTGATCACCTCCAGCACCATGCTGATGGCATTGCTGCGTTCGGTCAGTCGATCCATCTCGTCGTTAGCGCTGGTTAGCTGCTGCCGTAACCGTGATAGTGAATGATTGACGCTATCCATCTGGTGCTGGCACTGACTGGCAGATTGGCGGGCGTCGGCACTGGCCTGCTGGGTTCGAACGGTCATCTCGTTGACACGACGGACGCTCTGGGCCAGTTCTTCGAAGGCCCGGGTGATTTGCTCAATATCGCCTTGCTGGCTGCGGATACTCGCCACCGAACTGGAAACCCACTCCATGGTGCGCTGCTTGCGGCCATGCAGTTTGCCGATGTTGGCGTGCATGCGTGCCGAGACCGCGCGCAAGGTGGCATCGCGCTTTTGCCGATCGTATTCGATCCAGCCGCCCTCGTCGCGCCGTCCGGTATAGATCCAGGGCATCACGGGGTGGGCGTCACAACAGGCTTCCCGTGCGGTTCGCATCATGGGTAGGGTAAGCCAGAACAGAACACCGAAAACAGACAGGACCAGAGCTTGCAGCACGGCCATTTCCGGTATCGACAGGGAGGTCAGGCCAAACACCAGAAGACTGCCTGCGAGTAGCCCGTACAGGCAGGCGAGTTTGGAAATCAGTGGGGGTGACACCGCCAGGAAACGCCGGGGCAGGGAGCCACGGTTCCATGCGGCGTAGGCCTTTTCCGCACGCCGGACCTGGCTGCGGCGGGGCTGGCAGCGTACTGACTGGAACTCCACCAGTTCGCCGTTTTTCATGATTGGCGTGACATAGGCGTCCACCCAGTAATGGTCGCCGTTCTTGCAGCGGTTCTTCACCATACCGCGCCAGGAGTCGCCCTTGCGGATAGTCTCCCAGAGATTGGCAAAGGCTTCGGGGGGCATATCCGGGTGCCGGATCAGGTTGTGGGGCTGCCCTACCAGTTCATCAATACTGTAGCCGGCGACTTCCGCGAATTCTTCATTGGCAGCGGTAATCTTGCCCTTCAGATCTGTGGTGGTAATCAGGTGATAGTGCGCGGGGTATTCGCGCTCGTGACCGGTAACCGGTTCGTTCCTGCGCATGGGGCGCTCCTGCGGGGCGTTTGTTTCGTTTTGCACCTACTATCGACCTGTATTCGTTGGCGGGGTATCCGAATATTGCAAATGTTGAAATTGTGTTCACATTTTCTCAGCCTTTCGTCAAAGATAAGGCGGTTTTGCAAAATATGGATAGGTTTGCGACGTTTTCTGCCTATGCTGGGACAAAAGAGCCTGCCTGTAGCAGGCCGGACACGGAAGGTACTTGGCGTATGCAGGCGTTGACAGAACAGGACTTCAAAGCCCTGGTGGATAATCATCCGCGAGCCATCATGCTTTCAACTCCGGACGCAGTCATTACCTATGTGAACCGGATGTTCCAGGCCGTGACCGGCTACCGCCCAGAAGAAGTCCTGGGCCGGGCACCGTCGGTGCTCAGTTCCGGACTGCACTCGCCGGAGTTCTATCAGGCCATGTGGGAAAGCCTGAATGAGAGCGGTCGATGGGAAGGCCTGATCTGGAACCGGCGCAAGAGCGGCGAGAACTATCCCCAGTGGCTGACCATCTACCCGGTGGACTATCAGGGCAAGCGCCTGTACGCCGGTGTGTTCATGGATGTGGGTGAGCTGGCTGCCAGCGAGGAACGACTGGCGACCCTGGCCTATTATGATCCCCTCACGGAACTGCCCAACCGTTCATTGTTCCAGGAATTCCTGAAGGCCCGGGTCAACCAGCGTAAAGACACCGCTGATCTGTTTGCGGTGCTTTATATCGACCTGGACTTTTTCAAGTCTGTGAACGACTTGCATGGCCACGATTGTGGCGACCGGGTGCTGCAACAGGCTGCGGCCTGTATCCAGGCCGTGGTTCGCAAGGGCGATGTGATTGCCCGGCTATCGGGGGATGAGTTTGCCGCCATCATCGAACTGGATACCGAAGATCAACTGAAAGCGGTGTGTGAGCGCATGACCCATGTGTTCCGGGCACCCGTGATGGTGGAGCACCGGGAATATTTTCTCTCCGCCTCGGTGGGCGCCGCTATCTATCCGAATCACGGCGAGACCGCGGGTGAATTGCTGCAGAATGCCGACCGGGCCATGTATACCGCGAAACTGGCCGGGCGGGCCTGCTACCGGATCTACAGTGCGAGCGAAATCCAGCATGGCCAGCAGCAACAACGGCTGTCCGAAGCCCTCGTGGCTTCCCTGAAAGTGGCGCCGGAGGAATTCTCGGTGGTGTACCAGCCCCAGTACGATCTTGCCACCGGCGCCATGGCCGGCATGGAGGCTCTTTTGCGCTGGCAACATCCTGAGCTGGGGGCGGTGTCTCCGGGGGACTTTGTCCCGGTGGCCGAGCAGCGCGGGCACATCCACGAACTGACCGAGCAACTGATCCGGTGCATCTGTCGGGATCTGGAGGCCTGCGCTGTCGATCATGGCCGAGGCCGACGCCTGGCCATTAACATTTCCGCCCGCCAGATCGCTGATGGCCGGCTGGATGGATTGTTGGAGCCCTTCTTCGAACGGGTTCGACAGGTTGGCTGGCAGCCGGAAATCGAGATTACTGAAACCCACCTGATGAACCTGTCACGCCGTTGCCTGGACAAACTCCGGGAATTCGGTGACAAGGGCGTGGTCGTTGCCATTGACGACTTCGGTACCGGGTATTCCTCGCTGGCGTATCTGCATGCGCTACCTGTGAATGTGCTCAAGATCGATCAGCAGTTTGTTCAGCGGCTGGGGCAGGATGGCAGGGATTCGCGGATTGTCTCCGCCATTCTGGCCATCGCCGAGGCGCTGAGTCTGGAGGTGGTAGCGGAGGGCATCGAGACCGAGATTCAGAAACGCAAGCTCCAGGAATTGAACTGTCACCGTGGCCAGGGCTACCTGATGGCCCGGCCGTCCCCCCTGGATGAGCTGCCACTGGATTGATAAGAATCAATTAACAGACAAACTCCGTCCCGTTTCTTGCCGTTTTGCAAGATTTGGCTAGGGGTTTGCGGCACGCTGGCTTAAAACAGCAAGCTCACTCACTGCCTGTTCACGCTGTATGCGCAATCTCACTGCCAAACCGGATCTGGATGCCTACCTTCGACTCAATCGCGCTGCAGCCGGCGAATGGCAGGCGGCTATCCGTGAGTTGCTGGCCTGTGATGACGTTGGTCTCACTCTTGAGCGGCCGCAAACTGTTGCTGGGTCGCTGTCTTCCCTGAGTGTTGATCGTGGGGTCGTGTGTGCCCTGGATCTGGCCCAGGATGCCGAGGTGCATCTGTGCGGACTGCCTGGGACATTGCTGGTGGTGCCGGTATCGGGGCAGTGCGATGTATTGGTGAATGGCGATTGCAGACAGCCGGCTTTCCCGATGGCCGCCATCACCTCCAGCCAGGCAATTTCCGTGCGCGCCTGCGGGCAGTCCCGGCTGATTCTGTTAAACCCGGAACAATGGTGCGGCAGCGCCAGGCCAGGGCAGAGGGTGTTAGCCTGGATGGCGGAACGGGTGAATCACTTTCTGTTGCGCTCCAACTTCTTCCAGGATCACAACGATGCCTGCGCTGCGGCCGATAGCCTGTTTGACGAACTGGACAACATCGCCCGAGAGGGTGGTTGTGAACCCAACGAAACGCCCCCAGAGCTCGATCGCCGGCTTCTTCGGGTTATCGACAAAATCCGCATGGAGCCCGCCTGGGAGTTCGATTTGCAGGAGCTGGCAAACCATTCCGGGGTCAGCGAGCGCAATCTGTATTATCTGATGAAGCGGGAAACCGGAATGACCCCCTACCGTTTCTACCAGCGCTGTCGGTTGATCCGGGTACGGCGCAGGCTGGTGGATTGCCAGTGTGATGTGCCCCATATTTCCTGGTACGCCGCCGATGAGGGATTTTCACATCTGGGGCGGTTTGCTGCGCTGTACCGGGAACATTTCGGTGAGTTGCCCAGCGAGACCGTCCAGTGGCGCCGCCGTCTGCAGACGGGAGAGGCAGCGTTGGAAGCGCCGGACAGGATCGTTGCTTCCTGACAAAAAAGCCCGACATGACGCCATGCCGGGCTTTTTTGTGTTGCTGTGCGGGGTTAGTGGTTGCCCGCCGGCACCTGTGATGACTCTTCGTCGTTGCCGTATTCATCGGCTGCCGAGCCATGGTGGTCACGGGCCAGCAAAATGTAGAACGCCGGCAGCACAAACACCGTGAACAGGGTACCAATGCCCAGACCAGCACTGATGGTCAGGCCGATAGCAAACCGGCTTTCCGCACCCGGGCCGATGGCAATCAGCAGAGGCACCATGGCGAAGATCAATGCCAGAGAGGTCATGATAATCGGGCGCAAGCGGATAGCCGCCGCCTCGATGACCGCATCGAACTTGTTCAAGCCCCGCTCTTTCTGCAACTGATTGGCGAATTCCACAATCAGGATGCCGTTCTTGGAGACCACCCCGATCAGCGTAATCAGCCCCACCTGTGTGTAGATGTTCATGGTGGCAAAGCCCAGTACGATGAACGCCATGGCCCCGGCTACCGACATGGGAACCGATACCAGAATGATGATCGGGTCGCGCCAGCTTTCAAACTGCGCGGCCAGGACCAGATAGATCACCAGCAATGACAGGAAGAAGGTCACCATCAGTGCGCTGCCCTGGGTGGCCAGCTGGCGGGTTTCCCCGGTGTAGTCGTAGCTGAAACCCTGAGGGAAGACGTCGCTGGCGGTTTGTTCCATAAACTCCATGGCGGTGCCTGCCGCCACGCCTGGCATAACCACGCCCTCCAGGGTCAGCGAGTTTTGCTGGTTGAACTGAGTGCGGTTCGACGGCTCCACTTCCTCGGTAAAGCTCACGACGCTGGACAGCGGCACCAGTTCGCCGTTGCCGGCACGGATGTAGTAGTCCTGCAGGGCTTCCTTGCTCGGGCGGAACTGGTCATCCACCTGTGGAATCACCTGGTATGAACGGCCTTCCATGTTGAAGCGGTTGATGTAGCCGCCACTGAGCATGCTGGCCAGGGACTGCCCAACATCCTGCATTGACAGGCCCAGATCGGCCACGCGATCACGATCAACATTAATGCGGGTAACCGGCTTGTCGAAGTTGATGGACTTCTTCAGGAACATGAAGTTACCGCTCTGCATGGCCTTGCCCAGCATTTCATCCGCCACCTGGTCCAGCTGTTCATAGCTGCCGCCGGTGGTGATGACAAACTGGAACGGCAGGCCGCCGCCGGAGCCGGGCAGGGACGGCCGGGGGAATACCGCGGTCTGCAGCCCGGTGACCTTTTTCAGTTCAGCATCCAGCTTGGGCTGAACCTCGAACTGGGTAATCTCCCGCTCGCTCCAGGGCGCCAGCTTGAAGCCACCGAAGACGGCGTTGGGGCTGGTGATGCCCAGAATCATGAAGTCTTCGCTGTAACCCGGCACCTCAGACATCCGGTTCTGGACTTCCTGACCGTGGTCGTACAGGTAGTCCAGGGTGGAGGTCTCGGGCCCCAGGCCTTGATAGAACAGGATGCCCTGGTCTTCGGTGGGGGCCAGTTCGTTCTGACTCATCATCAACATGAAGTAGATGGATCCAAGTACCACAAAGGCGAAGAACACCACGACGGACTTGGTTTGCATCAATGACGCCAGCGCTGCCTTGTAACCGTTTGCCAGACCGTTGAAGCTCTTTTCGACAACCTTTTCAAAGCGGCCCGGGTCGCCGTGGGGTTTGAGTACCTTGGCAGACAGCATGGGTGACAGGGTCAGTGCAACAATACCGGAAATGACCACGGTGCCGGCCAGGGTGAAGGCAAACTCGGTAAACAGTGAGCCTACGAGACCTCCCATAAAGCCGATGGGCGCATAAACCGCAACCAGGGTGGTGGTCATGGCGATGATTGGGGTCGCCATTTCCCGGGCACCGTTGATGGCAGCATCGAACCGGGATTCGCCCTGTTCAATATGCCGATGCACGTTTTCCACCATGATGATGGCGTCATCCACCACCAGGCCGATGGCCAGCACCATAGACAGGAGCGTCAGCAGGTTCAGGGAGAAGCCGAACATCAGCATGACAAAGGCGCCACCGATCAGGGACAGCGGAACCGCTACAGATGGCACCACTGAGGCTCGAACCGAACCCAGGCACAGGAAAACCACCACCAGTACGATGATCATGGCTTCCAGCAAGGTCTGGATAACCTCGTTGATGGAATCGTCGATAAAGTCGGAAGCGTCGTAGGCCAGGCGTACATTCAGGCCGCTGGGCAACTGACTCTCGATATCCGGCAGTTCTGCCTTGACCAGTTCAGCCACCGTCAGCGGGTTGGCTCCTGGTGCCAGCTCAATGGCCACATAGGTGGCTGGTTGGCCTTTGTACAGCGCCAGGCTGTCGTAGGTCTGGGAGCCCAGCTCCACCCGGGCAATGTCCTGCAGGCGGATCAGAGTGCCGTTTGACTGTTTAACCACCAGGTTCCGGAAGGCGTCCGGGTCGGCGATGTCGGTGTCGCTGGTCAGGCTGACCTCGGTGTACTTGCCGCGGGTCTTACCCACCGCGGCCTGATAGTTGTTGGCCCGCAATTTGGCAGCCACCTCGACCGGGGTCATATCCACGGCGGCGAGACGCTCCGGGTCCAGCCAGATACGCAGGGCAAACGTACGGCCCAGCAGTTCAGCCTTGCCCACGCCTGCCAGCGCCTGCAGCTTGGGCTGCACCACCCGGGTCAGATAATCGGTAATCTGGGGGACATCCAGCTCGGTGCTGTAGAAGGCAATGTACATCAGTGCCGTGCTGTCGCCGGTTGTAGAGGTAATCACCGGGTCCTCGGCTTCCGCCGGTAACACGTTGCGCTGACTGGCCACCTTGGCCTGGATCTCTGCCAGGGCATCGTTGGCGTCGTAGTTCAGGATCATCTTGGCCTGAATGGTCGATACGCTCTGGGAACTGGTGGACGTCAGGTAATCAATGCCGCTGGCTTCCGCAATGGCCTGCTGCAGCGGGGTCGTGATAAAGCCCTTGATCAGGTCCGAACTGGCGCCGGGGTAAGCCGTGGAGACGGTCACCGTGGTGCTTTCCAGCTCCGGATACTGCCGGATTTCCATCTCCATGGCGGCCCGCGCGCCGATCAACAGGATCAGCAGGCTGACCACCGTGGCGAGAACCGGCCGGTGGACAAAAATGTCGGTGAATTTCATTACTCAGACGCCTCCTGGCCGGACTCGTCCTGGATTTCAACACGCTGGCCCGCGCGCAGCCTCAGCAGGCCCTTGGCGACGACCGTTTCGCCTTCTTCCAGACCGGAAAGCACGGCTGAGCGGCCATCACGGACTTCGCCCGTGGTGACGGTGCGGCGGCTGACAATCAGTTCACCGTTGTCGTTTTCTTCAACCACATACACGAAATTGCCGTAGGTGTTGTAGGAAATGGCGGTGCGCGGCAGGGTAACCACTTCATTGTCCCGGGGCTGACCGGTCTGAATGGTGGCAAACATGCCGGGGCGCAGCAGGTTTTCTTCATTATCCAGGGTGGCGCGTATACGCACGGTACGGGTTTCCGGGTTTACCGAGGTGTTGATAGCGCTCACCTCACCCTCGAAGGACTGGTCCGGCACAGCAGCGACCGTCACGGATACCGGGTAGCCCTGATCCACGTCCGGCAGAAATTTCTCGGACAGGGTATAGTCCACATAGATAGGGTTCAGCATGTTGATCTCGACGATCGGTGTGCCGGTGGCAACGTACTGACCCTGATCCACCATGCGGATACCCAGCTTGCCGTCGAAGGGCGCGCGAATCACCTTCTTGTTGAGCTGAGCTTCGGCCTCGTTGACACGGGCTCGGGCGGCATCGAAATTGGCTTTGGCCTCATCATACTGGGACTGAGACACGGCCCGCTTCGGCAGCAGATCCGAAACCCGCTTGAATTCCTGTTCTGCCAGTTGGGCTTCTGCCCGCCGTGTGCGCAGCGCTGCTTCGTCGATGGCGGCATCCAGGCGCACCAGAACATCGCCCTTGTTGACGGTATCGCCGGACTCAAAGCCAATGCTCTCAATCACACCGGGCACTTCGTTGGCCACTTCGATGCCGTTGATAGCAGTGATGCTGCCGACAGCCTTGATCGCCGGCTGCCAGTTTTCGGTAGTTGCTTTGGTCACAGAAATGATGGCCGGCGGCTGTGGCTGGGACATCATTTCTTTCATCTGGCCGAACTGGTAGAACTTGTAACCAAAGATTCCACCCAGCACGACGCCGAGAAAAAGGAGAACGATGACGAAACGGGAAGCAGTGCGCATAAGTCTGTTCCTGGGAGTGAATTTCCTGAATCTGATAAAGTCGCCCGGAAGGGAAGGCTGACAGCTATCCTTGCAAATCAGGGCTCGGGGACAAAGTTATAGAACGTCAGTTCAATTTAACGAATAGGATGCTACAAAAGCTATTGCTATTTGTCACCCGTTTGCATTCATGAAGCAGTATAAATACTGCAGAATGATTACGCTGGTGTTTGGATGCCGGATTAGAGTAACAGCACCATGTTGAGTGTCCAACTGGTGGACTAAAACCTGACAGAGATACATGCAATGCAACTGATTCTCGGCCTGGCCCTGGCTGCCGCTGTATTTGTGATCCTGAAAAAATGGGGCGCGCTGTCGCCGGAAGGGCAGAAGGCGGCAATCTGGAAAGTCATTCTGGTGGCTGGCGGTGCGCTGTTGCTGTTCATGGTGCTGACGGGCCGGGTGCATGTGATCACGGCCGGTATTGCCGCTCTTATTCCCCTGTTGAGAAAGGTGCCGGCACTACTGCGTTATGCGCCGATGTTTCGCAAGGCCATGGGCGATTCATCCGGTAATGACTCGACGCGCCATGCGAATGCCGGGGGCGATCGGGCTGCCACCCGGGGGCCAATGAGCACGCAGGAAGCCTGCGATATTCTGGGAGTTAACCCCGGTTGCTCCCGTGAGGAGGTGACCGCTGCCCACCGCAAACTGATGTTGAAGGTGCACCCGGACCGCGGCGGCAACGATTACCTGGCCGCCAAGCTCAATGAGGCCCGAGATGTCTTGCTGGGCAAGCGTAATCAGGCCTGATCAGGGCAGAATTTCCACTTTGACGTCGATGGACAGGTTTTCTGCACGCTTGCCGTTCACACGGTAGGTGATGCCTTGCTGCTCCTGATTCATGGAGGTGCGAGTTCCCCCGAGGCTGACCCATTGCCCCGGCTCGACCCGCCGGATGGTCATCAGGGCTTCGGTTTCGTAGCCGGGCAGTGCGGCGGGGTCTTCCTCAAAGGACACGATACTCAGCTCTACCGCCTGGTTCGAGATGGCCTGGGGGCTCACGACAAAGCCGCTTCGGGTTTCGACCTGCTGCAGTATGGCGGCGGGGTTGCGCCCACCCTTAACGGCAAATGGCAAGGTTCGCACATTGCCGGAGGTAATGTGGGCTGACTGGCCATCCTGCACGATCAACTGACGTTCACGGGTTGAATTGGTGCTGATGGTGCGGCGTTCGACGCTGGCGCCGGCCGAGCCGTTCGAGAGGCTGACGCCGCCTCCGGATTGTTTGCCGCCGATGTCCTGACGGTAGCGTACGCTGATCCTCATCTGTACCGGCGGCACATCCATCGATTGCACCAGTGTTCCGATTTCGTCCAGCAGTGCGGGTTCGCCACGGACCACCAGTTGTTGTCCGCGTGCCGTCACCGTAACCGGCGACTGTTGGTAAAGTTCGCGAATCTGTAGCGCAATGTCGTCGGCCGTTCGGTTGTTCAGCTCATAGACCCTGGCTTCTGATTGTGCCCAAACGACGGTGGAAGCCGTTAACATCGCAAGAAACAGGGCAGGTATCAGCCAGAGAACGGAGCGGTGCTCGGTGTTTCGCATGCAGGCCTCCAGAGCCATGACGGCCATGCCCGCATTAAATAATCCGTTTTGCGGGTTGCCATCGTTAAAACCGTAGGTATATAGTGAAAAGCATGAAGACCTTACACGCAGCCTGTCAATTGAATGTTCTGAAAGCTTTCGGTGAAAAACTGAAGGCCGCAGGCTCTGCTGTGTATTTTTGGTGGTTTGGTTATGGCTTTTATTTTAGCCAGAGCCTGGGCCGCCCATAAGATCTTCATCGACCGAATACAACGAGGAAGGCAGCCCGGCAAGCAACCCAGGCTGCCACCGGACTCCGAAAAGCCCCGACTGGTAGCCCAGCCGGGGCTTTTTTGATTCTGACACAGGGAAACGGGAACACAGACATGAACATGCCGCTGAAATCTGAAACACTGGATGCGCAAGCCTCAAGCGCCTGCCAGCACCGCCAGGAAGCGAGACTGCCCACCGCCGCCGAGTTGCGCCAGCAGTTTCCTGCCGATGAGCAACAGGTGCGGGCCATTGCCGGTTACCGTGATCAGATCCGCGCCGTGCTGCACGGTCAGGACGACCGCACCCTGATCGTGATGGGCCCCTGCTCCATTCACGACGAGCAGGCTGCCCTGGATTACGCCACCCGCCTGAAAGCACTGTCAGACGAAGTCAGTGACCGTTTCCTGATTGTCATGCGCGCCTACCTGGAGAAACCCCGTACCACGGTGGGCTGGAAAGGCCTTCTGTACGATCCGGAACGCACCGGTCAGGGCGATCTGAAACAGGGCCTGGAGCGTTCCCGCAAGTTGTTGCTGGCGTTGTCCGAGCTCGGCCTGCCGCTCGCCACCGAAGCCCTGAGCCCGTTCATGATGGATTACCTGGGGGACCTGGTAAGCTGGACCGCGATCGGCGCCCGTACCACCGAATCCCAGATTCACCGGGAAATGGTCAGCGGCCTGCCCATGCCTACCGGGTTTAAGAACGGCACCGATGGTGGCATTACCGTGGCCAGCCACGCCATGAAGTCGGCCTCGCACCCGCACCACCACATGGGGATCTCCCATAGCGGCGCACCGGTGATGATTTCCACCGCCGGCAATCCGGATACTCATCTGGTTCTGCGCGGTGGCCGGGGTGTGACCAACTACGATGAACTGAGCATTGCCAAAGCGGTGGCAGATCTGGAAAAAGCCGGCGTATCAACGGCGGTGATGGTGGACTGCAGCCATGATAACGCCTGCAAGCAGGCCGAGCGGCAGGTGGATATCGCCCGGGAAGTGATGGCGCAGAAGCGTAACGGCAATCGGCACATCAAGGGCCTGATGCTGGAAAGCTTCCTGGAATTCGGCCGCCAGGACGACGGCAAAGAGCTGGTCTACGGGTGCTCGATTACCGATCCATGCCTGGGCTGGGAACAGACGGAGACTCTGATCCGCTCACTGTAGACAGCAGCAGTTGCCCGGCCAGCAATACCAGAATGCCCCCCATGGTCCGGTCGAGCCAGTGTCCGAACCGGTTGAACCCCCGGCGGACACGGGGGTGGGTAAAGAACACCGCTACCATGGCAAACCACAGGCCGGTGGCCAGGGCCATATAGATGCCGTATCCGGCCTGCAGCAGAACCGGCGTGCCTGGATTGATGATGACGGAGAACAGGGACACGAAAAACAGGGTGGCCTTGGGATTGAGGGCGTTGGTTAAAAACCCGAGCCGGAACGCCGCCCAGCCAGTCTGGGCCTGCCCGCCGTTCGCTTGCACGTGAATGGCTCCGGGTTTGGCCCGCAGGCAGTGCCAGGCGATATAGAGCAGATACACGGCCCCAATCACTTTCAGCACGGTAAACAGCATTACCGATTGCTGGATGATCAGCCCGATACCCAGCAGCGAATAGCCCACATGCAGCAGAATGCCGATGCCAATGCCCATGGCGGTCAGCAGGGCATTGCGCCGGGCCTGGGTCAGTGCCTGGCGCAGCATGACTGCAAAATCCGGCCCGGGGCTGGCCACCGCCAAAAGGTGCACCAGGGCAACGGTCAGAAACTCCAGCCAGTAATTCTGCACATTCATTCTCCCGCGTGTTTGCAATTGTGCTTGGGTTGTTGCGCCTGCAGCCAGTAACCACAGGGATTTTTTCTGTGATTCCCCTGTCAGCGGATAATAAGCTTTCTATACTTTACCGAAAGGCTCCTTAAGTTTAATAGCCCAAACCACCTGAAATTTCAGTCAGTCTCCAGGAGGCAGGATGGACAAGCGAGAAGTGGATGTAGCGGTTATCGGTGCGGGTACGGCGGGAATGGTCGCCTATCAGCGCGCCCGCAGGGCCACCGACCGGATTGTGTTGATTGAGGGTGATCAATACGGCACCACCTGTGCCCGGGTAGGGTGCATGCCCAGCAAGTTGCTGATTGCCGCCGCGGAAAGGGCCCATCAGGTGAGGCAGGCGGAAGCGTTCGGTGTGCTTCCGGGCGATGTGCGCATTGATGGTCCGGCTGTGATGGCGCGAGTGCGTGAAGAGCGCGATCGCTTTGTGGCACCGGTGGTGCGGTCCATGGAATCGCTGCCGCAGGAACACCGGTTGATGGGGCATGCCCGATTTGTTGACAGTCATCGTCTTGTCGTGGGTGATCATACCGAGGTCACCGCGGGCCGGATTGTTATTGCCACCGGCTCCCGCCCCAACATCCCGGGCATTCTGAAAGAAGCGAAAGACCGACTGGTGGTCAACGATGACGTGTTCGACTGGCGGGATCTGCCGTCTTCGGTGGCGGTGTTCGGCCCGGGAGTGATTGGGGTCGAATTAGGTCAGGCATTGAGCCGGCTGGGCGTAAAGGTCCGCATGTTTGGCGTCAGCGGCGGCATTGGCGGTATTCAGGATGAGAAGGTGAGGGAGTATGCGCTGGACACCTTCCGTGAAGAGTTTGCCATCAGCCCGAAAGCCGATACCCGGCGTGTTGAACGCATCGAGGAGGGGGTTCGCATCAGCTGGAGCGAGGGCGGCAAGGAGCATCAGCAAACCTTTGATTATCTGTTGGCAGCCACTGGGCGGAGACCCAACATTGATCACCTGGATATCCAGAATGCCGGCATCGAACTGGATGAACGGGGCATGCCGGAGTTTGACCCCTTCACCCTGCGCTGCGGTGACAGCCATATCTTCATTGCCGGTGATGTGAACAACGACCGCCCCCTGCTGCACGAGGCGGCAGACGAAGGCAGGATTGCCGGCGACAATGCAGGGACCTGGCCGGAAGTCCGAACCGGCCGCAGAAAAACTCCCATGGCGGTGGTGTTCACCGAGCCCCAGATTGCCTCGGTGGGGCTGAACATTCATCAGGTGGATGAGCGTTGCCAGGGCTGCTTTGCGGTTGGTGAGGTGTCGTTTGAGGATCAGGGGCGCAGCAAGGTTATTGGCAAGAATCGGGGGCTGCTCCGGGTCTACGGCGAGCACGGCAGCGGCCTGTTCATGGGGGCCCAGATGTTCGGGCCTGCTGCAGAGCACCTTGCCCACTTGCTGGCGTGGTGCGTGCAAAAGCGAATGACCGTGAGCGAAATGCTGGAGCTGCCGTTTTACCATCCGGTGATTGAGGAGGGGCTGCGAACCGCAATAAAAGACCTGAGCAAGAAACTCCGGATAGGCCCTGAGCCAGGGGAGGGTTGCATGGATTGCGGGCCGGGTGTGTAGCTTTACCCTCCGTCTTTGACAGAGGGCAAGTCATTAAAGCGTGTTTTGCCCTAGATTCATGGCATTGGCGGTTGTATTCCGCTGATGCCGTGCCCATATCTTCTCATGGAAGAAGTAAGCAACGGTGTTAATGGCCGGTTCGACCATCGCGATCAGGCTGCCGATCAGAATGTCCCCGGTCAGCAGGAACGCGACGGTAAAAGCCACCGTAAAGTGGGTAATCGCGAAGGTGATCGTTTTCAGAAACGACGGGTCGCCCTTCGAGCTGTGATTGTGAACAAACAGTTTCAGGGTACTCATGGAATCAACTCCGCGTGATGAATGCCTATAACCCCATTTAAGGACAAACGAGAATTGTTTCCAAATAGAAAGTGACATTTTTCTCGATAGGGTTCAGCTATGATTTTAGGGTTGGTGGTATAAGTTTCTGCTATGAGCGATATTGAATACCCAAACTTTCGTTCTGACACTGAGCTGTCTTACAGTAGCTGTTAGATGACACCCCAAAACGAATCAGGAGGTTCAACATGGGCAAGAATTTTATTGGTCTCGACACAGACAAAACCCAGAAGCTGGCAGATGCACTGAACGAACTGCTCTCCAACTACCAGATTTTCTACATGAATGTGCGTGGCTATCACTGGAACATCAAGGGTGACAATTTCTTTGAGCTGCATGCCAAATTTGAAGAACTCTACGATGACCTGCTGCTCAAGATTGATGAAATTGCCGAGCGGGTTCTCACCCTGGGCCATCGTCCTGCACACGCCTACAGCACCTACATTGAAAAGTCCGAAGTGCCGGAGCGCAAGGACGTATCTGATGGCAAAGAAGCGGTGGGTAACATCGTCGAGAGTTTCGGTAAGCTCATCGCCAAGCAGCGTGGCCTGCTGAACCTGGCCGGTGAAGCAGAAGATGAAGGTACCGTGGCACTGATGAGTGACTACATCTCTCAGCAGGAAAAAACGGTATGGATGTACCGGAGCTACCTGGGCCAGTAAGTTCCGGCTGATGCTCCGACTTTTCCCCGGCCCGGCATCGGGCCGGGGAGTTGTCACAGAAACGTCACTGCACTGTCACTTTCCTTTCCCGCGTTCGTCACGTCTGTCGCCTAGCCTTCTTTGCTCTTGCATCATTAAATAAGCAAAGGAGCCCGCTGTGCCCAAGACATCGCACCCATTTCAACTGTCATTGCTCGTTCTCGCTGTGAGCGCCGTGCTGGTATCCGGCTGTAATTCCTCGGACAACGATGATGATCTGGCGCCGGAAGCTCAGGTCACTGGCCTGACGCTCGAATTCGCCGGTCGATACAGCACCGGACAGTTTGATGAGTCTGCTGCGGAAATCACGGCGTTTGACCCTGCCAGTCGCAGGGCGTTTGTGGTTAATGCCTTGTCCGGGGCTGTGGATGTGCTGGATATGAGCGACCCGGTCAATCCAGCCAAAATCGACACGCTGACAGTTGCTGACATTGCCGCTGATGCGGTGGTTAACAGTGTGGCGGTGGCAAACGGGCTCGTTGCGGTTGCTGTTGAATCGAATCCGAAAACTGACCCCGGTTATGTTGCGGTATTTGGAGCTGCAGACCTGCAGCTGCGTGACAGTATCCAGGTAGGTGCGCAGCCGGATATGGTGACCTTTACGCCGGATGGGCAATATGTCCTGGCAGCAAACGAAGGCGAGCCAAGCGATGACTACCAGATCGATCCGGAAGGGTCGATCAGTGTGGTTGATGTTTCCAATCCGGGGAATCTCACGGTACGGACAGCCGATTTTCTGGCCTTCAACAGCCAGGATGGCGCCCTGAAGGCATCGGGTGTTCGCATATACGGCCCGGGGGCCACCGTAGCCCAGGATCTGGAACCGGAATATATCACCGTCAGTGCCGACAGCCGCACTGCCTGGGTCTCTTTGCAGGAAAACAACGCCCTGGCGAAGCTGGATATCGGCGCGGCAACGGTCACCGGTATTTTACCCCTGGGGTTCAAGGATTACGGTGTTGAGGGGCAGGGTATTGATGCCTCGGACGATGACGGCGTCATCAATATCCAGAGATGGCCGGGTGTGGTGGGTATCTACCATCCCGATGCCATCGACAGTTACCAGGCAAATGGTGAAACCTTTATCGTGACGGCCAATGAGGGTGATGCCAGGGCCTGGGGTGAAGATGACGCCGACTACTGGAATGGCGATAGTTCCAGGGGTTTTGTCGAAGAGTTGCGGGTGAAACACCTGGTACATCCGGATGGTTTTGCCCGCCGGATTGGTGACGACATGCCACCGCAACTGACTGCGCTGGCCGAAGGTGCGCTGTTGAATCCATCCGTCTTCGATTACTGCGGTGCCACAGCCGGTGCAGCCAATGACTGTCGCGATGATGACCAGTTGGGAAGACTCAACATCAGTTGGGTGCAGGGTTACCGGGTTGATGAAAATGGTGCCCCTGTCACGTTCAACGCGTCGGGTGCAGAAGACCCGGACGGCACGCTTCTGATGTACGACCAGCTGTACTCCTACGGCACGCGTTCTCTGGCGATCTGGAATGAGGACGGTGAGCTGGTATGGGACTCCGGCGATGCGATCGAGCAGTTCCTGGCCAGTGAGGACTGTCGTCTGGGTACGGCTCGTTCTATTCCCTGCTCAGACCACTTCAACTCCGCCCATGACGAGGGCATGGCGTTCGATTCCCGGTCGGACGCCAAAGGTCCGGAACCTGAAGCCGTGACTGTGGCGACGTTCGGCAATAAAACCTTTGCTTTTCTGGGCCTTGAGCGCATGGGCGGTATTCTGGTCTACGACGTAACGGACCCTGCCAGTCCGGTTCAGGTGGATTACCTGAATACCCGTGACGACTGGACCACTGTCGACACGGCTTCAGTACTCGAAACCGCAGGGGATCTGGGCGTGGAGAGCATCACTGTGGTGGCCGCCGATGACTCACCTACTGGTGAGCCGTTACTCATCACCGGCAACGAAGTCAGCGGCACCACGGCGATCTACCGTGTGAAACTCGAACTGACTGATTAATTCAGTTTCCGGAATAAAAAAGCCCCGTCTTCATGGCGGGGCTTTTTTGTGTCCGGGCCAAAAAAGTGTCCACAGGATCGTGTCATATAACCGAAACATATTATTAACAGTCCGTTAATAAATTCCCGCCATAGTGTCGTCTCAAGATTGCTGCCAACCACCGATTGGAAATAAAGCGTGACGAGACTTGCCTGGACGACCTGTTTACTTGCCGCCTTGATGCCGTTGCCGGCTCTGGCAGAGGTTCAGCTCACTTTGGGGGCCTGTGTGAACGTGCAGGCTGTTCAGGATAGCGAGCAGACCGCCGGCTCTGGCCAGTCACTGACTCTTGCTGATGGTACCCAGCAGTTGGTGGTGGAGTGCACCACCGAAATTGGTCGTGAAGAAGTGCTGGAAACCAGCGACGCCTTCGTTGTCCGTTTCGAGGCTGCTGATACCGCACTGGCCCTGAGCGCTCCGGAAATCGAGTCGCGGAATCAAATGGACGCTTTCAATCAACAGGGTAACTGGCAGTTGACTGATCGCCAGGGCCGTGAGGTGGCGTTTACCGCCGATGTGCTCGAGAAAGAGGGCTTTCAGCTGGTGCGGGACTATGCCCGTGAGCTGGCGGCCTATAACCGTTCCGGCGCCAAAGCGGCAGTAGCTGCTCCGGGGCTGATAACCAACCAGGACGGGTTGTTGCTGGATTCGCACGTCGATCCGGATCAGGAAATGGTCAGCAGGATGCTGCGCTACTGGTATCTGAAAGCTGACGAACAAACTCGAAAAGAGTGGGACAGCTGGGTTGATTCCAGCAACCAATAAACACCAAACCAAACTGAACGTGGAGTTCCAAAAATGAAGAAGCTTCTTCTGGCTGTTGCTGTGTCTACTGTTGCCGCAGGTTCTGTGAATGCTGCGACTGTTTACGAGAAAGATGGTTTTACCTACAAACTGAACGGTGACTTCCAGATTCAGTTCCGTCAGGCCACTGGCTTTGATGAGCGTGCCGAGGTTGAGTACGACGATATGGAGCTGAAAAACTACGTAGCCTACGATCTGGGCAATGACCTGACTGCGTTTGGTCGTCTGGATGTGGGTTACAAAAAAGCGGCGGAAGGCAGTCAGGACGCCAGCAACCTGGAAGAGGCTTATGTCGGTCTGAAGTACGGCGTTGCCTCCTTCTCTTTCGGTAAGCAGGACTTCGCCGGTGACGAATTCGGTATTGAAGAAGCCTACGAAGTCGAGACCATTGATGAAGACCGGTTTGATGGCGTAGAAACAGCAGGTGACGATACGATTCGTGTCGACATCGAGCTGGAAAACGTCTATATCGCCGCTTCTCACGAAATGGATGCTGCGGATCAGGACGGTGAATACTACGATCTCTTCGTTGCTACTGAACTGGCAGGTCTGGAACTGGCAGCGGCTTACCAGCAGTCCCGAGCGGCTGGCGCGGCTGAATCTGCGGACACCTGGGGTGTGAGCGCTTCCTACGATTTCGGCTTCATGAACCTGGCCGCTGATTACAGCTCCACCGACGAAGACGACTTCGAAACCACCCAGTACAACCTGGCGGCGGTGTTTGCCGTTGCAGCCACCACCGACGTCGCACTCGGTATGGGCAATAAGGAAGAAGATGACGCGGACGACATTACCGAATGGTACGCCAACGTAACCTACAAGTTCCCGGCTGCCAAGAACGTCAGCGTGTTCGCCGAAATCGCCCAGAGCGACCTTGAAGATGCGTCTGGCGACGACGCCGACATGGGCTTCCTGGCCGGTATGCGCGTGAAGTTCTAAGCTCGCTCGTTACATGCGCCAGCCTGGTATCGAGCTACAGGTCAGTGCAGACGTGAAATCAAGGCCGGGCCTCAGCGCCCGGCCTTGGTGTATCTAAACCGCGACCTCCAGTGGCGGCACCTCCTGATGCAAGAACCACTTCTCCGTGACCACCTTGCGGGTAAACCAGTGTGAGCGCATCAAGGTGCTGGCGATGGGCTGTTTCAGCCAGTCCGGCACCTCAAAGCCGGGCTCCTGGTCCGTGGCCCGGGTTCCGAAGCGTTCGGCAATGCGTTCACCATAGCTTTGCAGCGAGAGCGCGGAATAATCCGTGGCGGACTTGATAACATTGGCCGCCATCAGTGCCGATTCGATGGCGGGACGAATGCCCTCGCCACTCTGGGTATAGGCCAGGCCGGCCGCATCGCCAATCAGCAACACGCCGTCATCCACCAGTGGTCGGTTGGCATGGGCGTACAGCAGATAGGCGTGACCTTTGAAGCGGCCTGGCAGGTCTGAAGGAATGCGGCCCGACTGTTTCATTTCCTCGACAAAAGCTTCCAGATGATCAGATAACCGGTGGTTGTCCTCACGGCCCAGGCCGATGTTCAGATAGCTGCCTTTCCGGAAAACCCAGGCGTAGCCCTTGAGATCCCGGCAGAACCAGAGCTCTGGCGTGTCGCCGCGGGCTTCGCAGGCGCGGGCCTGCTCTGGCGTCATCTCGAACTCAACTTCCTTGGCGGCCACCACGGTTTCATGCTTGCCCGGGCCGTCGCCCAACAGCCGTGCCACCGGGCAGAAATGGCCCCCGGCACCCACCAGCAGCGGCGCCTGCCATTGATCGTTGATCACCCAGTTGCCGTTGTTCCGGTTGATGGACTTTACCGCGGTTGCCAGTTGCTTTTCACACTCGGCACGGTCCAGCAGGTAGTCGTCGAATTCGCAGCGACGAATACCGTAGCTGACAATATCCCCGTGGTCGTTCTCCACCGCACTTTGCCCCATCATGCCGATCCGGAACCGGCGAATGGGTTGCAGTGTCCGGCCGACGGAATACTTCCCCGGATCAATGTCCAGGCTGGCCATCACTGCCGGCGTAACCCAGCCGGCGCAGGTCTTGTCCCGGGGGAAGGCTTGCTTGTCGATGATCAGTACCCGTTTGCCGGAGTCCTCCAGAGCCCGGGCCAGGGTTGAGCCGGCAGGGCCGGCCCCCACGATAATGATGTCGTAGTATTCCATCAGACCCCCTCTGGCGTGGCTGGAAACGTGTAGAGTTCCTGCCGGCTCTGGGGCAGCTGGTTATTGTCGCCGTGGGTGAACACCACCTGGAACAACTGCAAAGAACCGGCCCGGAACGCGGCGATGGAACCGGCCAGATACAGTCGCCAGGCCCGGGTGAAATGTTCGTCGTACATCTCGGTGACCTGGTCCTGGTTGGCGGTGAAATTGTCCATCCAGTGGGTCAGGGTCTGAGCGTAATGCAGCCGCAGGTTTTCCACATCCAGTACCGAGAAATCGCTGTGCTCGCAGATTTCCATGAACTCGCCAATGCTGGGCGGATAGGCGCCGGGGAAAATCCGCTTCTCGATCCAGGCGTTCATCAGCATGGGCCGGTTGCGGCCGATGCTGTGGAGCAAGGCAATACCATTCGGCTTCAGGGAGCGTTTGATCAGTTCCGACAGAGCGGGGTAATTGTCCTTGCCCACGTGTTCGAGCATGCCAATAGAAACGAACGCGTCATACTGGCCCTCAATATTGCGGTAGTCGTCTTCGACATAGGTAACCAGGTTGTCCAGGCCTTGTCGCTCTGCTTCAGCCTGGGCGTAGGCCAGCTGTTCCCGTGAGATATTGTAGGAATGCACCTTCACTCCGTAATGACGGGCCATATATCGGGCCAGCCCGCCCCACCCGCAGCCGGCTTCGACCACGGTCATGCCCGGTTTCAGCCGAAGTTTGCGGCAAACGTGTTCCAGTTTGGCCAGTTGCGCCTGTTCCAGGGTGTTGTCGGCCTGCTCGTAATAGGCGCAGGTGTACTGCATTTCGGCCTCATCCAGCCACAGGTGGTAAAACGCGTTGCCCAGGTCGTAGTGGTGGTGAATGTTCTCCTTGGCCTCGGAGATGCCGGTGGCACGCGGGTTGTGGTTGCGCCACAGGGCGTCCAGCCAGCGTGGCCATTTCTGGCGGGCGGCATGGACGGCCCGGTACAGGCTCTCCATCAGATCTGGAAGATCGCCGTCGATTTCCAGTCGACCGGCGGCATACAGGTCACCAAAGGCCAGATTGGGGTTGGCCACCAGGGAGTAGAGAGCCTTGTGGTCGGTCAGGTGCAGGGTGAAGCGGGCGTCCTGAACTTCCGGTTCTATGACATCGCCGTTCCAGAGCCGGAAACGAATGGGGGGAGAGCCGGCCATACGCATCAGTTTATGGATCAGCCAGCGTTCATAACTGTGGGGTTCGCGATCGGATTGACCGCGCTCCAGGGGCAGGCTGAGGACGTGTGCCCGGTGTTCCTCCTTGTCCGGTAACTCCGGTTTATGAGCGGTACTCTGTGCCATGGAATGCTCTCTCCTCTGATTCGTTATGGTCCGTGCAATCCCGAAAACTGAACTGAGAGTCGCGGCTTTTTGACTCAGTATAGAAAATGATCAGGTTTTGTCAGGTCGGCGGACTGAAGACTGAGGGGCAGAGCGGGTGGATGGGCGGAGCCGGCATTGGCCGGCTCCGCCAGAGTTGCAGGGTTATTCGGGGGTCAGTAGGTGGCGCTCATGCCGAACCATTCCGGGAAGATGACGATCAGCGCCAGCACCAGAATCTGGATCAGAATGAACGGAATAATACCCTTGTAGATATCCGTGGTTCGGACTTCCGGTGGTGCCACCCCTTTGAGGTAGAACAGCGAAAACCCGAATGGTGGTGTCAGGAAGCTGGTTTGCAGGTTCATGGCAATCAGGATGGCGAACCAGAGCATGTTGATGCCCATGGCCTCGGCCACCGGTGCCAGAATGGGCACGATGATGAAGGAAATCTCCACGAAATCGATGAAGAAGCCCAGCACCAGAATGACCACCATGGCCAGGATAATGAAGCCCCATTGTTCGCCGGGCAGCATCATCAGCCACTCCTCCAGCAGATAATCGCCGCCGGTATAGCTGAACACCATGGAGAAGGCAGTCGCGCCGATCAGGATTGCGAACACCATGGCGGTCACGCTGACGGTGTCTTTGGCGGCATCCCAGACCATTTTGAACGAGAACTGGCGGTAGATGATCGCGAGAACCACGGCACCAACACCGCCCAGTGCGGAGGATTCCGTGGGAGTGGCGATGCCGGTGAAGATGGAGCCCAGCACAATCACGATCAACGCCAGTGGCGGAATAATCGCAAGCAGGGCATCCCGGATTTCCTTGCCCCGGCTGACCGATTCATCCTGGGCCGGCATGGCCGGTGCGGTTTCCGGCTTGAAACGGGTCAGGATCAGAATGTAGACAATGTACAGGCCAATCAGTACCACGCCGGGCATGACCGCAGCCTTGAACAGATCGCCCACGGGCAGGCCAAGGACGTCACCCAGAATGATCAGGATGATCGATGGCGGCACAATCTGGCCCAGGGTGCCCGAGGCGCAGATGGTACCGGTGGCCAGGCGCTTGTCGTACTTGTGCGCGAGCATGACCGGAAGCGAAATCAGGCCCATGGCAACCACGCTGGCGCCGACAACGCCGGTGGAGGCAGCCAGCAGAGCACCGACAAGAATGGTGGAAATAGCAAGGCCGCCGGGCAACCCGCCAAACAGCCGTCCCATGGAGGTCAGCAACTGTTCAGCCAGTCTGGTGCGCTGCAGTACCACACCCATGAAGATGAACAGAGGCACTGCCATCAACACGGTGTTCTGCATCACGCTCATGATCCGGAAGGGCATGAAGGCAAACAGATCCATGCCTTCGGCGTAGATACCGAAAAACAGTGCGACGCCGCCGAAGGTGAAGGCTACCGGGAAACCGAACATCAGCATGACCAGCGCCACGCCGAACATAATCATACCGATCATGCCAGACCTCCTGCGCTGTGCTCGCCTTCGTACCGCTTGTCACCGGCCATCACACGGATGGCGTAGGTCACCATGTTCAAGCCGGCCGTTCCCATAAAGAAAGCGCTGACCGGAATCACGGATTTGATCACCCACCGGTGCGGTAAGCCGCCGGGGTCGCCGCTGCCTTCGCCCATCTGGTAGGCATCCATGGCGTAGCTGTAGCCATAGGTGGCAATCAGGTAGGCGAACGGAATAACAAAAAGAACGGCGCCAATCAGGTTAATCCAGGCTTTGCGCTTCTGGCTCCAGTTGGTATAGAAAACGTCCACACGTACATGACCATCAGTGCGCAGGGCATAGGGAATGCCAAGCAGGAAGACGACTGAATAAAGGTGCCATTCCATTTCCTGCATGGCGATGGACACATCGTTGAAAGCATAGCGTGCGACGACGTCATAGAAGACGTTGGCAGCCATCAGGATCATGGCCACACAGGCGATCCAGCCGCAAAGTTTGGAGAGCCAGGCCAGGCTCTCGTCCAGTCGGATAATCCAGCGCATCGAACTTCTTCCTCCGCATCGCGGAATTTCTGAATGTTGGAAATGAAAAAGCCGGGATCACTTGGAAGAGCGATCCCGGCTCTGATTCGTCATAAACGAATAGTTTACTCGACTTCGGCCATGGTGTTGAGGTAAGCCCGCTCCGAAATGTCGGTGTAAGCGCGGCTCTGCTCAAGATAATTGTGCTGGGATTCAATGATCTTCGCAGCCATCTCACTTTCTGCCGCGGCTTCTTTCAACAGCTTCTCGTTGGCCTCGTACATGGCCTGGAAAATGTCATCCGGGAAACGCTTGATCTGTACGTTCGGATACTCTTCCTTGATGTTTGCCCAGGCTTCGGCGTTGGCGTGCTGGGAGTGAACCAGCATGTCATAGGAAGCGGTGCGCATGGCTACCCGCATGATTTCCTGAAGGTCTGCCGGCAGGCGATCCCAAACGCGCTTGTTGATCAGGAACTGCAGCTCGGTTGCCGGTTCGTGCCAGCCGGTGTAGTAGTAGTCAGCAATCTGCTGGAAACCAAGACGCAAATCCAGCGCCGGGCCTACCCACTCAACGGCATCAATCGTATTACGCTCCAGAGCGGTGTAGAGCTCGCCCGGGGCGATGTTAGTGGGGTTAACACCCACTTCTGCGAAGACTTCGCCGGCAAAGCCGGGAATACGCATTTTCAGACCCTTGAGGTCATCCAGGGATTTGATTTCCTTGCGGAACCAGCCGCCCATCTGTACGCCGGTGTTGCCGCCAGGGAACGACAGCATGTTGTGGGGCTCATACACTTCCTGCATCAGCTCCATACCGCCACCGTGGTAGAACCACGCATACTGTTCCATGGCATTCATGCCAAATGGCATGCTGGTGAAGAACAGGGTTTCCGGCACCTTGCCCTTCCAGTAATAGGAGGCGGAGTGGCCCATGTCGTACTGACCGGCCTTGACCATGTCGAATACGCCCAGTGGGGCCTTGTGCTTGTTGGCTGAGTCGATGCGGACGGTCAGTCGGCCATCAGACATCTTGTTAACGGTTTCAGCGAAGCGTTTGGTGGTGTCACCAAAAATGGGGAAGTTCGGGCCCCAGGTTTCTGCCAGTCGCAGGGTGAACTTGTCTTGGGCAAGCGCCTGGGTGGCGGCAAAGGTAGTTGCCACAGCCAGCACAGCCGCGGAAAGAACAGAACGGATCTTCATTGCTCTTCTAACCTCTTGTCATTGTTGTAGTAGAGCCCGGCCCCTCGTGGGGTCCGGAACTCAAGAGTGTAGTTCAGATTAGCAACTATGGCGGGTGGGCTGCAGCAAAAAATTGCCGGACTACGACATTGGTCTAACGTTAAACGTCGTTCATTCGACCGATCTGGCTGGCCAGGCGCATGGCCTCATGCTCCTCCAGGGATTTCAGATCCTCCAGCAGGGATTTGGCCTCGGGAATCTCGGCTTTGCCGATGAGGGCGTCGTACAGGTCCATCACCTGGTCGTGGAAATCAAAGATCTCCCGGGCAATACCGTCAAAATCCAGATCGTTATAGCGGGTATCGCAGGTGCGGTTCTTCTCGATGGGTTTATGCACGCCATAATCGTACAGGCGGGTGGTCATGGCTTTCGGGTCGGCCTGTTTCTCGTACTCGGCAACAGCCTGTTCCAGCAGTGCCTCGTGGGAACTGATGTAATCGAGCAAGGCGCTGGCGCGTTCGTTCTGATTTTTCTGGGCGGATTCGTGCAGGCACCGGGCCAGGTGGGCGTGGAGCTGGCGTGTCCAGTCAATCAGGTCTGCGAAGGTTTTGATTTCCATGGCGTCTTACTCTTGTCAGGCAATGGGTTTCAGGTTTTTTGTTGTGTTCAGTCTAGTCAAGATTTTCCGCTTTTTTCGGCACCGGGGCGTTGATCAACGTCAGACCGGTATCCGGTACGGCACGTTTCCGCCACTGCCGGAACCAGCGCAGAGCGGGTTTTTCGATACCGTAATGCAGGGCTGCCGCCAGACCAATGGCAACGGCCAGGGCCATCATCACACCAAGTTGGCCGGGTAGTCCGGCTTTGTAAGCCAGATCAATCACGCCATAACCAATGTTCTGGTGCACCAGGTACAGGGTGTATGAAATGCTGCCCAGCCAGAGCAGTCCCGGCCGGGCCAGAACGTTGAGGTAGCCGGCGACAGCCAGCCCGAAAACGCCATAACAGCCGAGCACAAAGAGGTTGAACGGTGCCTTGTAAGCGAGCAGACAGTGGCTGATGGTTAGTGTCAATAGCGCAAGATCCGCGACCGGCAAGCGACTGTGGCGGTGCCAGCGGTAGATCAGCATGCCGCTGATAAACAAGGGCGCGTAGCGGGTAAACAACAGGTCTTTGATCAGGAATTCCAGCCCGTCGGGAATGGCCTTCCACCAGATCACCGCCGTGTAGCTGGCCAGAGTCCAGGCCCAGAGTACTGGCCGCATGCGCTGCCAGCTCCCCAGCCCGTAGAACAGCAAGGCAATCCAGACGTAGAACGTGGCTTCAATCACCAGGCTCCAGTAGGCGCCATCGACATGGGGATGGCCCAGGTATTCGTGCAGCAGAGTGATGTTCAGTAGCGCCGAGCCCGGGCTCACCATGCGGTCAGCTGGCCCCATCAGTTGAACGGCAATCCAGGTCAATACAATGCCGGCCCAGAGTGCAGGCAGCAGGCGGAACGCTCGGGCCAGTCCGAACCAGCTGGCGCTGCGGGTGCGCTCCAGGGTCATGAAGATGACAAAGCCGCTGAGGATGAAGAACAGGTGAACCCCGTAGCGCCCGAAACCGAGGGTGTCCGGCGTGCTGAAACTGTGGCCGTAGAGTTTGTCGTAGTAGGGGAGGTAGTGGAACAGCACCACACCCAGGGCCGCTATGCCTCGAAGCGCGTCCAGTGCGGGCAGTCGGTCTTGACCATTGGGCATGAAAGTTGTGCTCCTGAAAACTCAACATATTACCGGATCGTTTATTCTAGGCAGGTTGTGACAGTAGCGGCTAGGATCTAATCATACGGTATGCTTGCTGAGATCTGACGATCCCGTCATCAAGGCGGCTGGTCCAGTATAGTACTCGCTTGGGTGGCAGACAGGGAGCAACAGGTTTATGACGGTGGAACTGGGAATTATTGAAGGATTTTACGGCCCCCTGTGGAGCTGGTCCGAACGGCGCCAACTGGTCAATACCCTGCTTGCCCATGGTTACGGCTTCTATCTGTATGCCCCCAAGGCCGATCCTTACCTGCGTCGTCGCTGGCAGGAGCCGCACCCTCCGGAGCAGGCTGAGGCAATGGCGGACTTTGCCAGATTCTGCCGGCGTGAAGGTGTGCGGTTTGGTATTGGGCTGAGCCCGTTCGAAATCTTCAATAACTTCGATGAGGCGGCCCGGGAGGCCCTGGCGAAGAAACTGAAAATGCTGGATCGCCTCGGTATCCAGGAGCTGGCTATCCTGTTTGATGACATGCACCCGGACACCCCGGACCTGGCCCGCACCCAGGCTCAGATCGTGGACTGGGTAAAAGCCAACACCAGTGCCGGCAAACTTAGCGTATGCCCCACCTACTACTCCGATGACCCGGTGCTGGACCGGGTGTTCGGGCAGCGGCCGGCGGACTATCTGGAAACCCTGGGGGCGGAACTGGACCGTGAAGTGAGAATTTTCTGGACCGGGGAAGAGGTCTGTTCCCGTGAAGTTTCTCCGGGCCATCTCAAACGTGTCAGCAAGTTGCTGGGGCGCAAGCCACTGCTCTGGGATAATTACCCGGTGAATGATGGCGACCGCATGTCCCGGCATCTGCATCTGCGTGGTTTTACCGGTCGCCCTGCCGGCAATGCCGCCTACCTTGCCGGTCATGCCATCAATCCGGCACTGCAGCCGGTGCTGACCACCATCCCGGCGATCACGCTGGCGGAATGCTACCGCCAGGGGCCGGATTACCAGTATGGTCAGGCGTTTTTGCATGCAGCGCGGGAAGTGCTTGGTCTGGAGCTTGCGGGGCAGTTGCATAAGGATCTACTGACCCTGCAGGACACCGGGCTGGCACGCATCAGCGATGAGAAAAAGCAGGCATTGATGCACACCTACGACGCGTTTGATCACCCGGCGGCTCACGAGATCCTGCGCTGGCTGGCCGGAGACTATCAGGTGACCGACGAAATGGTGGCCACCCAGTAGGCACCTGTTTTCTGTTACTCCAGATAGTAATCGAAGGTGGATACCACCCGCACGGTTTTCACCGGCTGTTGTTGCTCCGACACGCCCGGTGCCTGATCCCTTGCCAGAATCTGGAACACACCCTGATTGGCCCGGCGCAGGCTGCCAAGTTTGGCCTCGGCATCCCGAGCGAACTGTTGGGCGGATTCACGGGCCGCCGTGGTGGCCTCGGCGATCATGGCCGGTTTGATATCGTTCAGGCCGTTGAACAGGTAAGTGGGGCCGCTCGGGCCGTAGTCTGAGGACAACACTACGCCGGAATCCACCAGCTCGCTGACGTTCTGTGCCGCCTGTCGGATGCGATCGATATCGGTGCTGCGCACCATCAGGGTCTGATTGATGATGTACTGTTGCTCGCTGTTATTGCCGGCGTATGGATTGGCGCGAGTGTCGGTCACGTCCAGACGTTGGAGCTCAACCGCTGACTGGTCAATGGCCTGCAGTTTCAGGAACGCCATGATGGCTTCCCGGCTGCTTCGGGCTTTGTTCTGTGCTTCGTCCAGCGTGCTACCGGTGGCAACAAAGCGGATGGGCCAGAGCGCCAGGTCTGCCTGCACTTCCCGTTCGGCCATGCCCTTGACCGTTACGTAGCGATCGGCCGTGCGCAGCCCCATCAAGCCCTGGCTCAACAGGGAAGCAGCAACAATGGCGCACAGGCCGATAATCAGGGCAGAGACAACTTTCATGGCTTACTCCTTGCGGTTCGGAAAACGTCCTGATG
>ENA-ORCU01000174-ORCU01000174.1-marine-metagenome-genome-assembly--contig:-NODE-174-length-34170-cov-15.474174_pt1 | contig 34170 bp, 32 predicted proteins | sample MGYA00248631_ERZ508512 | MGnify/ENA primary metagenome ERZ508512 (study PRJEB26183, sample SAMN06268844) | marine metagenome | isolation source: Tt an P1 anaerobic enrichment on pine from sediment taken...
GCCTGTTTCAGCTACGGCATCACGCTGCTGATCGGATTGCAGGCGGGCATCAACATGGCGGTGAGTACTGGGCTCCTGCCAACCAAAGGCTTGACCTTGCCGCTGGTCAGTTATGGCGGCTCCAGCCTGATGGTTACCTGCATTGGTATCGCGGTTATCGCCCGGGTAGAGCTGGAGCGGCAGGATCGGGCCAGGGTGGCATCGGAAACAAAGAGTAGCGGGCGCAAAGGAGGAGCAGTGTATGACTGATTCACCTCGCCGTCGCTTCCTGATGATGGCTGGCGGCACCGGCGGCCATGTGTTTCCTGCGTTGGCCACAGCCCGCGCGTTGCAGCAACGGGGGCACGAGGTGCACTGGCTCGGGGCCAGCGGCGGCATGGAAGAACGTCTGATTGGAGACACCGATATTCCGCTGTCGCTCATTCACATTTCCGGCCTGCGCGGTAAAGGCAAGCTGGCGCTGCTGCTGGCACCGTTCCGGTTGATGCGCGCCCTGGGCGAGGCCTACACCCATTTGCGCCGGATCCGCCCCGACTGCGTGGTAGGCATGGGCGGATTTGTCACGGGGCCGGGTGGTATTGCCGCCTGGCTGATGCGCAAGCCGCTGGTCATCCATGAACAGAACGCCATCGCTGGGATGACTAATCGTTGGCTCACACGTTTTTCCGAAACGGTGCTTGAGGCGTTTCCTGACAGTTTCGGTGACCAGACGGTTACCCGCTGCACTGGCAATCCGGTGCGGGGCGAAGTGGCCTCGATGGACGCCCCCGAACAACGATTGGCGGGCCGAAGTGGCAGGCTCCGGGTGTTGGTTATTGGTGGCAGCCTGGGAGCACAGGTGTTCAATCAGCAGTTGCCCCGGGCCCTGGCGCTGATGCCGGAGGCTGATCGCCCGGATGTTCGGCATCAATGCGGTGAGAAGAATCTCGAGGCGGCCCGGGCGGCCTACGACGAAGCCGGAGTCAGTGCCAGCATTGAGCCCTTTATCCGCGATATGGCGGAGGCCTATGGCTGGGCTGATCTGGTGATCTGCCGTGCCGGAGCGCTGACGGTGTCTGAGCTCTGTGCGGCGGGAATTGGCGCGGTGCTGGTGCCATTCCCCCACGCGGTCGATGACCACCAGACCCGGAACGGCCAGCACATGGTGAAAGCCGGGGCGGCCATTCTGGTTCCGCAGCCAAAGCTGAACCCGGAGGTGCTGGCGGAAACCCTGAAAGATCTGGCAACAGATCGAAAACGAATTCTGACCATGGCGAAGGCCGCCCGCTCGCTGGCCCGCCCTGATGCAACGGAGAGAGTCGTGAATTACTGTCTGGAGGCCGCCAATGGCTGATGCAACCAATCCGCCACTGGTCTATCAGGTGCCGGAAATGCGCCGGATCCGCCGCATCCATTTTGTCGGGATCGGTGGTGCCGGGATGAGCGGTATTGCCGAAGTCCTGAAGAACCAGGGCTATGACGTATCTGGCTCTGATATCCGGGACAGTGCTGTTACTGCGCGCCTGCGGGCAATGGATGTCGAGGTGTACATCGGTCATCGCGCCGAAAACACCGATCAGGCCGACGTGGTGGTAGTGTCTTCGGCCGTTGCCGGCGACAACCCGGAAGTGGTCTCTGCCCGTGAACGGCGGGTACCGATTGTACCCCGGGCCGAGATGCTGGCGGAGATCATGCGCTATCGCCATGGTATCGCTGTGGCCGGTACCCACGGCAAAACCACAACCACCAGCCTGATTGCCTCCGTGTTGGGAGAGGCCGGACTGGACCCCACCTTTGTGATCGGTGGCAAACTCAACAGCGCCGGAACCAATGCCCAGTTGGGTGGTTCCCGTTACCTGGTGGCAGAAGCCGACGAAAGCGATGCGTCGTTCCTGCATCTGACACCGGTTATTTCTGTGGTCACCAACATTGAAGCTGACCACATGGACACCTACGGTGGGGATGTCGAAAAGCTCAAGCAGACCTTCGTGGACTTCCTGCACAACCTGCCGTTTTACGGTGTTGCGGTTATGTGCGTGGACGACGACTACGTTCAGGAGATCATTCCACGCATTTCCCGGGCCATTATCACTTATGGCATCGACAATCCTGATGCTGATTACCGGGCGGAGAACATTACCTCTGATGGTCTGAAGACCCGGTTTCTGGTTCGTCGCCCTGGTGGTCGGCCGGATCTCCAGGTGGAGCTGAAAATGCCGGGTCGTCACAACGTTCTTAACGCCCTGGCAACGATTGCCGTGGCGACCGACGAGGGGGTGGACGACCAGGCCATCTGCCGCGGGCTGGCTGGATTTGCCGGTGTTGGCCGTCGGTTCCAGGTGTATGGCGAGTATCAGACACCGAAAGCAGCAGCGACGCTGGTGGACGACTACGGCCACCACCCCACCGAGGTGGAGGCCGTTATCCGGGCTGCCCGCGAAGCCTGGCCCCAGCGCCGGATCGTGATGCTGTATCAGCCACACCGATACACCCGGACCCGGGATCTATATGAGGATTTCGTGCGGGTATTGTCCGAAGTGGATGGGCTGTTGCTGATGGATGTGTATTCCGCCGGTGAGCCGGCTATTCCGGGAGCAGACGGGCGGGCTTTGTGCCGGAGCATCCGGCAGCGGGGCAAGGTAGAACCCGTGTTCGTTGAAGATAACCGTGAAATCGAGAGTCTGCTGGCCAATGTCCTGCAGGATGGTGATCTGTTGATCACCCAGGGGGCCGGCGATATCGGTGGCGTAGCAGCAAGGCTGGCAGCAGCAGGAGTCAAGGCAAGTGAGTGATCTGACCCACAACGACATTCAGCCGTATCAGGCACCCCCCGAACTGGTTCGGGCACTGGGGCGCGTGGCTGTGTTCATGGGGGGCGATTCCGCCGAGCGGGAAGTATCCCTGAAAAGTGGCAAAGCCGTGCTGGCAGCGCTGCAATCGGCGGGTATTGATGCGGTTGGCCGGGACATTCGGGGCTGTCTGCTACGGACCGTGGACGAACCCGATTTCGATCGCGTGTTCATTGCCCTTCATGGCCGTGGTGGCGAAGACGGGACCCTTCAGGCGATCCTTGGGCAGGCAGGCATTCCCTATACCGGCAGTGAAGTGCTGGCATCGGCACTGGCCATGGACAAATTGCGCACCAAGTATGTGTTCGAAGGTTGTGGGCTGCCTACGCCGGCATTTCGTGCCATGACCTCCGTGAGCGAGGCCGAGGACATTGTGACGGCACTGGGGGCGCCCCTGAGTGTGAAACCGGCCCACGAAGGTTCGAGTATCGGTATCCGTAAAGTGAGCAGCGCGGCAGAGCTGGCTGAAGCCTATGAGGCGGCAGCCCGGCTGGATGATCTGGTGCTGGTAGAGCAGTGGATCGAAGGGCCGGAGTTTACCGTCAGCCTGCTACAGGACAAAGCGTTACCGGCGATTGGCCTGAGCACCGATCACGCCTTTTACGACTATGACGCCAAGTACCTGGCGGACGATACCCGGTACCGTATTCCCTGTGGTCTGGCGCCGGATGACGAATTGAGATTGCAGCATCTGGCCCTGGATGCCTTCCGGGTGCTGGGCTGTCGCACCTGGGGACGGGTCGACATCATGCAGGACCGGACCGGTGAGTTCTGGTTGCTTGAGGTGAACACGGTTCCCGGTATGACGGACCACAGCCTGGTGCCGATGGCTGCAAAGGCGGCCGGCATCAGTTTTGAAGAACTGGTGGTGCGAATTCTCAGGGATACGCTGGCGGAGGGCATCGATGCTTGAGACGTTGCTGATCCGGAGCCGGGCGGTACCGCCCGAACCGCCACGCCGCCGGGGGGCAACCTCTGTCGGGCCTGAGCGGGACCGGTTTGGTGTGTTGAAAGCTGTGCTGTCGGCCGTACCCTGGTTGCAGGTCGGCCTGGGCGCAACGGTGGTACTTCTGGCCGCCATGGTGCCCTGGGCAACGGACCGGATGCTGACCGCCATGGATCAGCAGATCCTGGCGGTGGATGTGCGGGGCGAATTTGTTGGCGACAGCCAGACGGCTATTGAGCGAGCGGCCGGCGCCTGGATTGGCAAAAGCTATTTCGCCACCGATCTGGCTGACATCAAGGCTGAACTGGAACGGCGCCCCTGGGTGGCGTCGGCAGCGATAAAGCGAGTCTGGCCAGGCCGTCTTGAAATCGATATTCGGGAAAAGAAGCCATTGGCCTACTGGACCGATGGTCGACTGGTGAGCCGTTCAGGCGAACTGTTCTCGCCGCCGAATCCGGAGGTGGCCGGAAAGCTGCCTCGTCTGGCTGGGCCGGATGAGCGGGTCAGGGACGTGATCGGTATGGCCCGAACCATGAGCGAGCAGTTGGTGGGATATGGCCTGGGTTTTGCCGGACTGGCGCTGGAGCAACGTGGCGCCTGGACCCTGACTCTCAGCAATGGCATCGAAGTGGTGCTGGGGCGAGATCAAGTAGAACAACGGTTTGAACGCTTTATCACCGTTTATGAGAACCGTCTGGCCTCGCGGGTTGATGAGGTCAGCCGGATAGATGTCCGCTACTCGAACGGGGTAGCGGTGCAGTGGAAGACGGACGTGGCTCAGGCTGCTCCGAAATCCTGATAACGATTACTACGAACCTGGGGTTTGGTGAAACACATGTCATCGGTTGAAACGGAAAACATGATTGTCGGCCTGGATATTGGAACCTCCAAGGTGGTGGCGATAGTCGGCAAGCGCAAGATGGATGGAACCATCGAAGTAGTCGGTATCGGTTCACACCCGTCCCGGGGGCTCAAGCGCGGTGTAGTGGTGAACATTGAAACCACGGTACAGGCCATTCAGCGCGCAGTCGAAGAGGCTGAACTGATGGCGGGGTGTCGCATTCATTCGGTGTACGCCGGTATTGCTGGCAGCCACATCAAGAGCCTGAATTCCCACGGCATCGTGGCGATCCGAGACCGGGAAGTCACCCAGGCGGATATTGACCGGGTGATTGACGCTGCCCAGGCGGTGGCGATTCCGGCGGACCAGAAAATCCTGCACATCCTGCCTCAGGAGTTCGTCATCGATAACCAGGAAGGTATCAAGGAACCGATGGGGATGTCAGGTGTGCGGCTCGAGGCCAAGGTGCACCTGGTGACCTGTGCCGTGAATGCAGCCCAGAACATCGAGAAGTGTGTCAAGCGCTGTGGGCTGGAAGTGGACGACATCATTCTGGAACAACTGGCTTCCAGCCACGCCATCCTGACCGAGGATGAAAAGGAATTGGGCGTCTGTGTGGTGGATATCGGTGGTGGTACAACCGACATTGCCGTGTTCACGGGCGGGGCAATTCGCCATACCGCCGTCATCCCGATCGCCGGTGACCAGGTGACCAACGACATTGCCATGGCGTTGCGCACGCCCACCCAGAATGCCGAGGAAATCAAGATCAAGTACGCCTGCGCCCTGACCCAACTGGCGGGTGCGGAAGAAACCATCAAGGTTCCCAGCGTGGGAGACCGGGCTCCGCGGGATCTTTCGCGTCAGGCTCTGGCGGAGGTCGTTGAGCCCCGCTATGAGGAGCTGTTCACGCTGGTGCAGTCTGAGTTGCGCCGGTCCGGGTTCGAGGATCTGATCCCGGCAGGCATCGTGATTACAGGCGGCTCGTCCACCATGGAAGGGGTGGTGGAGCTGGCTGAAGAAATCTTCCACATGCCGGTAAGACTGGCCTGTCCGCAGGCGGTTTCCGGTATGACGGAAGTGGTCAACAACCCGATATACGCCACTGGCGTCGGATTGTTGATCCATGGCTTCCGGCAAATGGATCTTGGCCGGGCGCCGGTGCTCAAGGGGGAGGAGGCTCCCTCGCTGGTTGAGCGCATGAAAGCCTGGTTCACCGGTCATTTCTGACGGTGTTCCGGTTGCAGTACACGAAGGTCTCTCGAAAAAAACACAACGATTGAAGCAACCGGCCTGGAAAGGCCGGACACAGCACGAAGGAGTAGGGGAAATGTTTGAACTCGTTGATAATGTTCAGCAGAACGCAGTTATCAAGGTCGTCGGTGTTGGCGGTGGCGGTGGCAACGCCGTTCGTCACATGCTCAACAGCGACGTGGAAGGCGTTGAATTTATCTGCGCCAACACAGATGCCCAGGCCCTGAAGGACCTGGACGCACGTCAGATTATTCAGCTGGGTGGCAACATCACCAAGGGCCTGGGTGCGGGTGCCAATCCGGAAGTCGGTCGCCAGTCTGCACTGGAAGATCGCGACCGTATTGCCGAAGCTCTGAGCGGCTCCGATATGGTGTTCATCACCGCCGGCATGGGTGGCGGTACCGGTACCGGAGCAGCCCCCGTGGTTGCTGAAGTTGCCCGTGAGCTGGGTATCCTGACGGTTGCGGTGGTTACCAAGCCGTTCCAGTTTGAAGGCGGCAAGCGCATGAGCGTGGCTGAAGCCGGTCTGAAGGAACTGGAAGAGAGCGTTGACTCCCTGATTACCATTCCCAATGAAAAGCTGTTGGCAGTCATGGGCAAGAAAACCAGCCTGCTGGATGCCTTTGCCTCCGCCAATGATGTGTTGCTGGGTGCGGTTCAGGGCATTGCTGACCTGATTACCCGCAACGGTATGATCAACGTCGACTTTGCCGACGTGAAAACGGTTATGTCCGAGATGGGCATGGCGATGATGGGTACCGGTCGCGCCACCGGCGAGAATCGTGCCCGTGAAGCTGCAGAAGCCGCGGTTCGCAGCCCGCTGCTCGAAGATATCAACCTGCAGGGTGCCAAGGGTATTCTGGTCAATATCACCGCTGGTATGGACCTGAACCTGGGCGAGTTCTCCGAAGTGGGCGACATTGTGCGCGAATTCGCGTCCGATTCAGCCACTGTGGTGGTCGGCACTGTGATCGATCCGGAAATGACCGACGAGCTCAAGGTTACTGTTGTGGCGACTGGCCTGGGTGGCGAGCGCGAGAAGCCGACCAAGGTGGTGGACAACACCCGTACCCTCGATGGCAAGACCGATTACAACCAGCTGGATCGCCCGGCCGTGTTGCGTCGTCGTGCGGTTGCCCAGGGTAATGTGGCGCTGGATCAGAGCAAAGAAAGCGAAGAGCAGGGTGTGGACTATCTCGATATTCCCGCATTCCTTCGCCGGCAGGCTGATTGATAATCTGTTTCAACCGTGGCAGAGCTGGCTTTACTGTGAATCAGAAAGCACAAGCTTCCGCCTAAGTTGAACTGATACGCCATAGCTCATGACTATTGCAAAAGTTAAGTAAAGTCATGTTGGTTAAATGGTACTCAGTCTTGAATTCTGATATTCTCCGGGCAGTTTTTTGCTCAGAATATCGACTTTTTGTGACGGAATAATGAACCGATGATCAGACAACGGACACTCAAAAACACCATCCGCGCGACCGGTGTTGGCCTGCATTCCGGGGAAAAGGTATACCTGACCCTGAAGCCAGCACCCGTCGACACGGGGATCATCTTCCGCCGCACGGACCTCGACCCGATGGTCGAAATCCGTGCCTGTGCGGAGAATGTGGGTGAGACCATGCTGTCCACGACGCTGGTAAAAGACGGTGTCCGTGTGGCGACGGTAGAGCATCTGCTCTCCGCCATGGCTGGTCTCGGCATCGACAACTGTTTTGTCGAGCTCAGCGCTGCAGAAGTGCCGATCATGGATGGCTCTGCCGGGCCGTTCGTGTTCCTGCTTCAGTCTGCCGGTATCTCCGAGCAGGAAGCGGCCAAGCGTTTTATCCGCATCAAGCGCGAAGTCACTGTGGAAGAGGGCGACAAAAAAGCCACCTTCCTGCCGTTCGAAGGCTTCAAGGTGAGCTTCGGGATTGATTTTGATCACCCGGTCTTCAAGGGCCGTGCCCAGACAGCGACCGTGGACTTTTCCAGCACCTCCTTTGTGAAGGAAGTGTCCCGCGCCAGAACCTTCGGGTTCATGCGTGATATCGAAAAGTTGCGAGCGATGAACCTGGCACTGGGTGGCAGCGTGGATAATGCGATTGTGGTGGACGACTACAAGATCCTCAATGAGGACGGTCTCCGCTACGATGACGAGTTCGTCAAGCACAAGGTACTGGATGCCATCGGCGATCTCTATCTGCTGGGCAACAGCCTGATTGGTGAGTTCCGTGGTATCAAATCAGGTCACGACCTGAACAACAAGCTGCTGCGCAAGCTCAGGGCAGAAGAAGATGCATGGGAAGTAGTGACCTTCGATGATGAAGCCACTGCGCCTATCTCTTATATGAAACCTGTGCTGGCGGCGGGTTAAGGCGGGAAGCCTTAATCCCGGACGTGGCTGGCGAGTTTTTCGAGAACCTCGCGTAGAGCTTTATCCTTCGTGTGCCCGGCTTCCTCCTGGAGGAGCCGGGCATTTTCTTTGCTGAGCGGCTCTTTTACCGGTTTGCGTCGGCTGGCGAATCTGGGTGGGCTGACCTTGATTCTGACCTTCCAGACGTAGCGGAACAGTTCATTCTCCCTCAGTGCCGACATGATCTCGTGCTGGCGGAAGCGCAGTCGCGTGGCTTTGCTTGCATTATCAGTAGACAGCACCAGTTCCCCCTCCCGACAGCTGACGAATCGGGTACCCTCGGACAGTTCTGCGGGAATGGCCGCGAGTACCAGTTGTTCGGCCTGCAGGTGCAGTTCGGCTTTGGACATCAGCTCTTTGAGCGTATTGTTGCCAGCCGACCCTTTGCCAAAGATCATTTTTTGATCATTTTTTTCCGTCATGGTCGCTTTTTTCTCGACGAGCCTGTTTACGATTGGTTACACTTCGGCACGCTTTGTGCGTAGCGCCATTGTTACTCTCGTTTTACATTGTCACGAGTGAGAGAGTCTACCGGGCGCTGCGATTATTCAGTACGTAGTTGTTGCCAAGGATAGCAGACCCGCTCGGAATATTTCCGGGTCGCAGCACTACAGGGATACGGTTGCGGCTCAACAATGAAACCGAAAGACGATATGAACGTAATTTTCGTAGGCAAACGTCACGGTCAGTCCAGGGCAATACCGCTGAATGGGCCGCTGTTGTGTGGCCTGGTCTTTCTGGTGTTGGCCACGCTGGCGGCAGCCGGATGGGCTGGCTATCAGGTGGCGATCAGTCAGTTTGAAGCTCGGCAACCCACCGAGTCTGAGCTTGTGGCGGGCTGGAAAGAAAGGCTGCAAGATCAGAAGGACGAAGTCGCCCGGGTTCGTGAGAACGTGCAGCAGCAGATTGATGCGCTGACCCTTCGGCTGGGCCAGATTCAGGGTCGTCTGCTGCGCCTGGATGCGCTCGGCCAGCGATTCGTGGAAACCGGCATGGTCGCCAGCGATGAATTCAATTTTGACAAGCCGGCAGCGGTTGGTGGCCCCGAAGAAGATGCGCTACCCGGGGATTCCTACACGGCTCCCGAGCTGACGGACATGATCAATCAGCTGGAACAGCAGATCAACGATCGTGAAAAGCAACTGCGCCTGCTCGATAAAGTCGCTTCCCGCAAAAAGCTGGAAGATGAGCTCTATGTGCAGGGGCGGCCGATCACCTGGGGCTGGCTCTCGTCCAAATACGGATACCGCTCGGATCCTTTTACCGGAAAACGTACCTGGCATGCCGGTGTTGATCTGGCGGGCAAGGAAGGTAGCGACATTATTGCCGTGGCGGCTGGTGTTGTAACCTGGGCCGACGAGCGTTATGGCTACGGAAATCTGGTTGAAATCGACCATGGCGACGGCCTGGTTACCCGGTATGCCCACGCCAAGGCCATCAAGGTTAAGGTTGGGGATGTGGTGCAGAAAAGCCAGGTTGTTGCACTGATGGGCAGCACCGGCCGGTCCACCGGCCCCCATGTGCATTTTGAAGTTATCCGCAATGGTAAATCCGAAAATCCCGTGAAATACATCCAGCGCGCAAGCCGCTGATTCCATTCCCGTGAACCCCGCCTTTTGTCCTGTCGCCAAATAAGGTTAGAATGCCGGCTTCCTCCGTTTAACTGAAGAAGCAGTGGTCTATGTTCACAAAGCTTGCAACCAAGATGTTCGGCAGTAAGAACGCCAGAGAAATCAAGAGGATGCGCAAAGTAGTCACGCGCATCAATGAACTTGAGGAACAGTTTGGCGCATTGTCTGACACCGAGTTGCAAGGCAAGACTGCTGAGTTCCGGCGCAGACTTGATGAAGGTGAAGCGCTGGACAGCCTGCTGCCTGAAGTGTTTGCCACAGTGCGGGAGGCCAGCCGCCGGGTGATGGGCATGCGCCACTACGATGTCCAGCTCATCGGGGGCATGACCCTGCATGAAGGTCGAATCGCCGAAATGAAGACCGGTGAAGGGAAAACTCTGGTGGCTACCGCCGCGGTCTACCTGAATGCGCTTCCCGGTAAAGGCGTGCACGTGGTAACCGTGAACGATTATCTGGCTCGCCGTGACGCCGAGTGGATGGGCAAACTTTACCGTTTCCTCGGCATGCAGGTGGGAGTGGTGGCGTCGGGCCAGCCGCCGGAAGAAAAGCGTGCCGCCTATCAGGCCGATATCACCTATGGCACCAATAACGAGTTCGGTTTCGACTATCTGCGCGACAACATGGCCTTCAGCATTGAGGACAAGGTTCAGCGCGGTCTTAACTTTGCCATTGTCGATGAAGTCGATTCCATCCTGATCGACGAGGCCCGTACCCCGCTCATTATTTCCGGTGCCGCTGAGGATTCTTCCAAACTGTATCAGGCCGTCAATGCTCTGGTGCCGAGTCTTGAGAAAGGCGAGGTGAGCGAGGAAGGTGAATCCTCCGGTGACTTCACCATTGATGAGAAATCCCGTCAGGTTGAACTGACTGAATCCGGTCATGAGAAGGTTGAAGATCTGCTGCTTGGTCAGGGCCTGCTGAAGGAGGGCGAAAGCCTGTATTCGGCTGCCAACCTGAGCCTGCTGCACCATGTGCACTCGGCGCTTCGCGCCCATCACCTGTTCCAGAAAGACGTGGATTACATTGTCCAGGGCGGTCAGGTGGTGATCGTAGATGAACACACTGGCCGGACCATGCCTGGTCGCCGGTGGAGCGAAGGTCTGCATCAGGCGATTGAAGCAAAAGAAGGGCTCAAGATTCAGGCCGAAAGTCAGACGCTGGCGTCGACTACCTTCCAGAACTATTTCCGTCTCTATGACAAGCTGGCCGGTATGACCGGTACCGCCGATACCGAAGCTTTCGAATTCCGCCAGATTTACGGTCTGGACGTGGTGGTTATTCCGCCGAACAAACCGATCCAGCGGATTGATTACAACGACCTGGTGTACCTGACCCAGGAAGAGAAATTCCACGCTATCATCGACGAAATCAAGGATGTGACCGCAGAGGGGCGGCCCATTCTGGTGGGCACCGCGTCCATCGAAGCCTCCGAACTTCTGTCCATGCTGCTGAAGAAGGCGCGGATTGACCACAAGATCCTGAACGCCAAACAGCACGAATCGGAAGCCTTGATTATTGCCCAGGCAGGGCGCCCGGGTGCGGTTACCATCGCCACCAATATGGCGGGTCGGGGTACCGATATTGTCCTCGGTGGCAACTGGGAGTACGAAGTTGCGGCCCTGGATAATCCCTCGGAAGAGGAAGTGGCTCGCATGAAGGCGGAGTGGACTGAGCGCCACAACCAGGTACTGGACGCCGGTGGCTTGCACATCATCGGTACCGAGCGCCACGAGTCCCGCCGGATTGATAACCAGCTCCGGGGTCGTGCCGGTCGTCAGGGGGATCCGGGCTCTTCCCGATTCTTCCTCTCGCTGGAGGACAACCTGATGCGGATCTTTGCGCCGGAGCGCGTGAAGAATCTGATGCAGGCCATGGGCATGAAGAAAGGTGAAGCCATCGAGCACCGGATGGTCACCAATGCCATTGAAAAGTCGCAGCGCAAGGTCGAAGGCCGCAACTTCGATATGCGTAAAACGCTGCTTGAATACGACGATGTCGCCAACGATCAGCGTACGGTCATTTACGAGCAGCGCAACGAGGTGATGGCGTCCAACGACGTTTCCGAGATGATCGATACCATCCGTGAAGACGTGGTGGATTCGGTGGTCAGTGAGTTTATTCCGCCGCAAAGCATGCCCGAACAGTGGGATGTGCAGGGGCTGGAGGCTCAGTTGCAGTCCGAGATGGCGATTGAGCTGCCCATCCAGCAGTGGCTGAAGGACGACAATAAACTGTATGAAGACAATCTTCGCCAGAAGATTCTCGACGCCATTGTGGCTGAGTACAAGGCCAAGGAAGAAGTGGCCGGTTCCGAAGCCATGCGCAAGTTTGAGAAGCAGGTGTTCCTGCAGGTGCTGGATACCCTGTGGAAGGAGCATTTGTCCAACATGGATCACCTGCGCCGGGGTATCCATCTGCGTGGCTACGCTCAGAAGAACCCGAAGCAGGAATACAAGCGCGAGGCGTTTAACCTGTTCGAAACCATGCTCGATACCATGAAGCGTGACGTTACCCGGGTTTTGTGCCATGTGCGGGTTCAGAGCCAGGAGGAAATGGCGGAAATCGAACGTCGACGCAAGGAAGAGCTGGAGCGGGAAATGGCGCGCGCCAAACTCCGCCACGAGCAGGCCAGTGCCGCCCAGGCAGAAGGCGAGGGTGACGATGGCCAGCAGGGTCAGCAGGCAACCCCGGAGACCTTTGTCCGCCAGGAGCGCAAGGTCGGTCGTAACGAGCCTTGTCCCTGCGGGTCTGGCAAAAAATACAAGCAATGCTGCGGAAAGGTGAGCTGACCAGCCACCGAGTAGCCGGAAACCAGAACCCGCAATTCGCCAGTGCGCTGGCGCTTGCGGGTTCTGTCGTTTGAAGATCAGGAAAATTCAAGGAGACAGGCATGGCGGTAGGTCCAGGAACCTTACCCGATTTCTTCCCGGTGGCGGGAATCAAGCTGGGCATAGCCAGTGCGGGGATCAAAAAGCCCGGCAGAAAAGACATCGTGGTGTTTGAGCTGGCGCCGGAAACCCGGGTAGCGGGTATTTTTACCCGCAACCAGTTCTGTGCGGCCCCAGTGGTCCTCAGTCGCCGCCACCTGTCCCAGGATGCTCCGCGATATCTGTTGATCAATACCGGCAATGCCAACGCCGGTACCGGCGAACGGGGCCTGACGGACGCCGCGGCCTGCTGCGAGGCGCTGGCGAAAGAGGCGGGCATTTCTGCCGGCCAGGTATTGCCATTCTCTACCGGGGTGATTGGAGAGCCATTGCCGGTCGCCAAGATTGTCAGTGCACTGCCAGAGGCTCTGGCCGACACCCGGGAAGACCGCTGGGCAGAGGCGGCATCCGGCATCATGACCACCGATACCCGCCCTAAAGGCGCGTCTCGGCAGCTGGATCTGGATGGCCATCGGGTGACCATTTCCGGAATCAGCAAGGGCGCGGGCATGATTCGCCCCAACATGGCCACCATGCTCGGCTTCATCGCTACCGATGCCCGTCTTGCGCCGGAGGTACTGCAAACGCTGGCTTCTGAGCTCGGCGAGAAGTCGTTCAACCGCATTACCATTGACGGCGACACCTCCACCAACGATGCCTGCATGCTGATGGCCAGTGGCCAGTATGGCGGGCCTGAGATTACCGCCGACAGCCCGCTGCTGCCGGAACTGCGGGCGGCCTTGGAGGACGTGTACCTGGAACTGGCCCACGCCATTGTCCGGGATGGCGAGGGGGCTACCAAATTCGTCACCATTGATGTCAGCGGCGCAGCCAGCCAGCAAGAAGCGCTTGATGTAGCCTATACCGTGGCGCACTCCCCGCTGGTGAAAACCGCCCTGTTCGCTTCAGACCCGAACTGGGGGCGTATCCTGGCGGCCGTTGGTCGTGCCGGTGTGGAGAATCTGGACCTCAATGCCCTTGAAATTTACCTGGGCGATGTCTGCCTGGTGCGCAACGGTGGCCGTGCCGACGACTACTCCGAGGCTCGGGGCCAGGCGGTGATGGATCAGGAAGAGATCACCATTGCTATTGACCTGAAGCGGGGCAATGTCCGGGAAACGGTCTGGACCTGTGATTTTTCCCATGATTACGTGACCATCAATGCCGAATACCGTACCTGAGTCTGTCGAGGGTCTTTCGGCTAACCGTAAGACTGTTCATGTAGCGGTGGGCGTGATCGTTCGCGATGGTCGTGTCCTGATTGCAAGGCGCCCGGACAAAGCCCATCAGGGCGGTTTGCTGGAGTTTCCGGGTGGTAAGGTCGAGCCCGGAGAAACCGTCCAGCAGGCACTGTGTCGGGAAATCGCCGAAGAGACCGGGCTGGTTCTGACTGAGGACAGCCTGGAGCCGGTGATTGGCATACGTCACGACTACGGCGACAAGTGTGTGTTTCTTGATGTCTGGTCAAGCCACTCGGCTCAGGGCGAGCCAGAGGGGAAAGAAGGTCAGCCGGTCAGCTGGCTGGCTCCTGAGGCGCTCAAGGACGAAGAGTTTCCTGCCGCTAACCGGCCCATCATCAGGGCGCTGCGATTGCCCCATCGGCTGGCGGTTACCGGAACAATTGAGGATGCGCCGGCAGGCCTGGCCAGACTCGGTGCCGCTCTCGACCGGGGGCAGCCGGATTCACTGGTGGTGCTTCGCGCTCCGACCCTCTCCGGGGCTGCGTACCTTGAGCTGGCCGCAGCGGCTCTGGGCGGGTGCCGGGAAAGGGGCGTCGGGTTGATTCTGCATGGGACGGCAGACCTGTGTCGGGCCGTTCCAGATGTCCAGGGCGTTCACCTGCCCTGGCGCGAGGCGCAGCAGCATTCAGAGCGCCCTGTCAGCGACGATTACTGGTTGGGTGTGTCTTGCCATAGTGCTGAGCAATTGCGCCATGCAGAGCGCCTGGGGGCGGATTACGTGGTCCTGGGTAATGTGCTGGAGACGCCCAGCCATCCGGGGCAGCCCGGAATCGGGTGGGCTGCTTTTCAGGCGTTGGCGGCAACGGCAAATGTGCCGGTTTACGGTATCGGAGGTCTCGGACCTGAGCACCAGTTCCGGGCCCGCGCGCTTGGTGGCCAGGGCGTGGCTGGTATCGGTTTCTGGTGGTAGCCATCTGTGGCCCGGGGCGATTACGGATTCCAACCAGGCCCGGGCCATGCCAAAGTAACCTCTTCAACAGATCAATCGGAGTTTTCTGTGACAAAACTGACCCATCTGGATGACAAAGGTGAAGCCCGAATGGTGGATGTCACCGACAAAGCGGTGACGGAACGCGAGGCCAGCGCCGAGGCCTGTGTCCGGATGGCTCCGGAAACCCTGAGAATGATCCTGGAAGGTGAGCACCCCAAGGGGGATGTGCTGGCGACGGCCAGGATAGCAGGCATCATGGCTGCGAAACGAACCCACGACCTGATTCCCCTGTGCCATGCGCTTAACCTGACCTCCGTGAAAGTCGAACTGAGGGCTGGCGATGATGGCGCCTCCGTGGCGATCGAGACCCGGTGCAAACTGGCCGGTCAGACCGGTGTTGAAATGGAAGCGCTGACGGCCGCGAGTGTGGCCGCCCTGACCATTTACGATATGTGTAAGGCGGTCGACAAAGGTATGGTGATCGATAATCTGCGTCTGCTGGAAAAGAAAGGCGGCCGCTCGGGCCACTGGCAGGCCCGGGAGCAATGATCTGAAGCCTGGCGGCGACCGTAACCTTTCGGGTACTGCATAATCCGGAGGGGAACTGTGTCGACACTACGCCAGGCAAGCAGCCGCATGATAGAATGCCCGCCCAATTTGTCCGAACCACGAGGAAACACAGTGGCTGTTCGTTACATTGAAACCTGCCGTTTGCCCACCCCCTTTGGTGTGTTTGATATGCACGGCTTTGAGGAGCCGGACACCGGGAAGGAGCATGTGGCGCTGACGTTGGGGGACATTGATAGCGCAGAACCACTGCTGGCACGAACCCACTCAGAGTGTCTGACGGGCGATGCCCTGTACAGCATGCGTTGTGACTGTGGTTATCAGCTGGAAGAAGCGTTGCGCAGTATCGCCCGGGAGGGTCGGGGTATTCTGATGTACTTGCGTCAGGAAGGCCGCGGTATCGGATTGCTGAACAAGATCCGGGCCTACCGTCTGCAGGACCAGGGCGCCGACACCGTGGAAGCGAATGAGCGTCTGGGCTTTGGCGCAGATCTCCGGGATTACAGCATGTGCAAGGACATGCTTGAGCACCTGGGCATCAAAAGCCTGCGATTGATGACCAACAATCCGCGCAAGGTGAAGGCGCTGGAATCCTACGGCATCAACATTGCCGAGCGCGTGCCTCTGCATGTGGGCCGCAATCCGCACAACGAGCACTACCTGAATACCAAGCAGAGCAAACTGGGCCACTGGCTGGAAACCCACCAGGATGACGACCCGGTCTGATCGACCTCTGGCGGATCAGTTGTGATCCGCCTTCGTTCCCGAGTTATTTAGCCGCCACCACTGTCGGGTATCCGAGCTGCTCCATTCGCGTGGCAATGCTGCGAAGAATGCCTTCGGCATCCAGCCCACAGTCCCGCAGTAATTCCTTATGCTGACCGTGTTCAACGAACGCGTCCGGCAGTCCCAGTTGTAATACCGGCATGGAAACCTGGCGGGCATTCAGGAATTCCGTCACCGCGCTGCCCGCGCCACCGGCAATAACGTTTTCTTCCAGGGTGACCAGCAGGTCGTGGGTTTCCGCCAGTTCCAGTACCAGGGCCTCATCCAGAGGCTTGACGAAGCGCATGTCGGCGACCGTGGCGCCCAAGGCTTCTGCTGCCTCCAGTCCCGGCGCCAACAGAGTGCCGAAATTAAGGATGGCAATACCGCTACCATCGCGTACGCGCCGGCCCTTGCCGATGGGCAGTGGGGTGAGTTGCTGCTGGATTTCGGCCCCAGGTCCGGTTCCCCGGGGGTAGCGAACGGCAGCCGGGCCGCTGTATTCAAGGCCGGTGTGCAGTAGCTGTCGGGTTTCGTTTTCGTCCGACGGCGTCATCACCAGCATGTTGGGAATGCAGCGTAGATAGCTGATGTCGAAGGCGCCAGCGTGGGTGGGGCCGTCTTCGCCGACCAGGCCCGCACGATCAATGGCAAACAGGACGTCCAGGTTCTGGATGGCGACATCGTGTACCAACTGGTCATAGGCTCGCTGCAGAAATGTTGAGTAAATGGCCACGACCGGCTTGGCACCATCGCAAGCCAGACCCGCCGCCAGGGTGACCGCATGCTGCTCGGCAATGGCGACATCAAAATAGCGATCCGGGAAACGCTCTGAAAAGGCCAGCAGGTCTGAACCCTCGCACATGGCGGGGGTAATTCCGGCTACCCGGCTGTCCTGTTCGGCGGCATCGCATAGCCACTGCCCGAAGACGTTGGCGTATTTCGGGCTGGCCGGTTTCGGCTTCACCGGTTCCGGCTTGCTGGCGGGCACCGGTTCAATCTTGTTGATGGCATGGTAGCCAATCGGGTCCGCTTCGGCAGGGGCAAAACCTTTGCCTTTGGTTGTGACCACGTGCAGGAACTGCGGGCCTTCCAGTTCACGGATGTTCTCCAGGGTTTCCACCAGCAAGGGCAGGTCGTGGCCGTCGATGGGGCCAATATAGTTGAACCCCAGCTCCTCAAACAGCGTGCCTGGCGCAATCATACCCTTGAAATGTTCTTCGGTTTTCTTTGCCAGGGCCATCAGGTGAGGAGTGCCTTTGAGCACCTTCTTGCTGCTGTCGCGCACCTGATTGTAGGTACGGCTGGAGAGCAGCTTGGCGAAATAGTTGGAAAGCCCGCCGACGTTGCGTGAAATCGACATGTCGTTGTCGTTCAGCACCACCAGCATGTCGGCATGAAGGTGTCCGGCATGATTCAGGGCTTCAAAGGCCATACCCGCGGTCATGGCACCATCCCCGATAACTGCAATGCTCTTGCGGCCGGTGTTCTGCATCCGGGCGGCGATTGCCATGCCCAGTGCCGCGCTGATGGATGTGCTGGAATGACCTACGCCGAAGGTGTCGTACTCGCTCTCTGCCCGTTTCGGGAAGCCGGCCAGGCCTCCTTTACGGCGAATGCTGCCCATTTGTTCCTTGCGACCGGTCAGAATCTTGTGGGGATAGGCCTGGTGGCCGACGTCCCATACCAGCCGGTCTTCGGGGGTATTGAAAACGTAGTGCAGGGCCACCGTCAGTTCGAGCACGCCAAGGCCAGCGCCGAAATGACCACCGGTCTGGCCCACTGACCACAGCAAGAACGCTCGCAATTCCCTGGCCAGCCGGGGCAAGTCCTCCGCTGGCAGTTCACGCAGCTGGGATGGCACGTCTATCCGGTCGAGCAACGGCGTATTGGGTCGCTGCGACGGGATTTCCCTGAAAATGTATGTGTCCTGCATCAGCTCGGGTCTTTATCGGAATGTGGGTTCTATGGCTGGCATTATAAGGGAACAGGCGGCCCGGTTTCATACATCCCGGGCCAGTTGTTACAAAATGGTGATGCTTGGCCTTGAAATGGTTCAGTGGCTGCGTGCCACCACGTAGTCAGCCATGGCCCTCAGGGTGTCGGCTTCCGAGTCGAAGCTCTCCAGTGCGCTCAGAGCTTCATCAAGCAGTCGGGCCAGGTGCTGGCGAGCTCCCTCGATACCCAGTAATGCCGGATACGTGGGTTTTGCCCTGGCGGCATCAGAGCCCTGGCGTTTTCCGATGACCTCGGTGTCGCCCTCAATATCCAGAAGATCGTCCTGCACCTGAAACGCGAGCCCCAGTGCGCTGGCGTAATCCGTCAGGTTGCTCAACTGGCACTCGGTCACGGTTTCAGAGGTTAGTGCGCCCAGGCGAACACTGGCTTCGATCAGGGCGCCGGTTTTGTGCCGGTGCATGGCTTCCAGTTGCGCCACGCTCAGCTGTCGCCCAACGGATTCCAGATCAATGGCTTGACCGCCAACCATGCCTTGATGACCGCTGGCCCGGGCCAGCTCCGAGATCATGGTCACGCGTTGTCGATCTGACAACGCCGGCGCATCGGACAGCAACGCAAATGCCAGTGTCTGCAACGCGTCCCCGGCCAGAATGGCCGAAGCCTCGTCAAAGGCAATGTGAGCGGTCGGTCGGCCCCTGCGGAGATCGTCATCGTCCATGGCCGGTAAGTCATCGTGGACCAGGGAATAGGCGTGAATCAGTTCCAGGGCGCAGGCTGGCGCCAGGGCCGTGCTTTCGTCGCTGCCCATGGCTCGGGCGGCAGCCATGCACAGAGCCGGGCGCACTCGTTTGCCGCCGCCCAGAACGCTGTAACGCATGGTTTCCTGGAGCCGTTCTGAAGTGGCGTTGCGGGCAAGGCAGCGGTCCAGCTCCCGATCAACCTGGTGGCGGCACTGGTCCAGATAGGCCTCCGCCTGGCGGATGCGATGGTCCATCACTGCTCGTCGTCTGCTGAGAAAGGCCGGGTTTCCAGTGTGCCGTCACTGTTCTGCACCAGCTGCTCGACCCGCTGTTCGGCGGATTTCAGGGCACTCTGGCACTCCCGTGTCAACTTGACGCCGCGCTCGAAAGCCGCCAGTGATTGTTCCAGGGACAGTTCGCCCTGTTCCAGGTCACGAACCAGTTGTTCCAGTTCGTTCAGGGATTTCTCAAAGTCGGCTATGGAAGCGCTGCTGGTGTTCTCGCCGGCCATGGGGCGACCTCCGGTCGGGTGTTTCGGAAATTGCGCGGATTATAACAGAGTCGGTTTGCTATCGCTGCCAGCTGAATTGCCGTTTTTCCAGGGGCTGGGCATTGGGTCCCCAGGATTGTTCTGTCACCCTGACTTCGCCCTGTGCGTCCAGTGTGACGATGGTAGTGGCCCGTGTGCCGTAGTCACTGCCGACAATGAACGGTGACGATAGAAATCGTTCGGTCTCAATGCCTACGCCAGTATCGGGAAGCATGGCGTCGGGCGCCGGGCTGGTGTCCTGAAGCAAAGGCAGGAGTTGGTTGTGCAAGTCCTCGGTACGGTGGCTCGCAGCTTCAACCGCGGTGGCAAAGGCCTTTCTCAGGCGCAGCAGTTTCGGCCAGGGTGTCTGTAAAAGATGATTGCTAAGACCAAAGCTGCCTCGGAAGAGTTGGCGCCCGGGGTGCGCGTCGCGGTTACTGTAATACCAGCCACCGCGTTCTGTCAGAGACACCAGATTAAATCCGGCGTACCGGTCGGGTTCGCTGTTCAGAGCAGCGCCCAATACGCTGGCGGGTTCAGCCAGGGTGCGAACGGGCAACTCGCCGCGGCTGGAGCAACCGGTTTCCGGGCTACCCTCCCGCACATTGGTGACAGCGGCAACCTGACCGTTCGTGCTGATGGCCAGCCAGGTGCCGCCAGAAGCCAGGTCTCTCCCGGCCAGCAGATGCTGACCGCTGTCGGCCTGCCACCAGTCCATGGCGGCCGTGGGACGGCGGAAGAATTCATCCCGGTTGGCAGCAACCACCAGGGGAAAGCGGGGGTTCTGGCCGATGGCAAAAGCAATTAGGCACATGGGTGAACGGAATTCCTTGGATGCGTGGGCTGAAGTTGCTGGCATTCCTGCGTATCATACCAGCCTGATCTGAGCCGGGGTGGTCTGTAACCATGAGCATGATAGGCATCATCGTACTGTATCTTTTATTGGGCGCATTGGCAGGCACCATGGCCGGTCTGTTTGGCATTGGTGGCGGTCTGGTGATTGTGCCGGTACTGATCTTCAGTTTCGGGCTGCAGGGGATCAGCCCGGAGATTGCAGCCCATCTTGCTGTGGGGACGTCTCTGGCCACCATTGTCTTTACCTCCATCAGTTCCATACGTACCCACCACCAGCATGGCGCAGTACGCTGGGATCTGTTTCGCCCCATGACTTTTGGTATTGTGGTTGGTGCTGTGCTTGGTGCCTGGACAGCTGCGATGCTGAGTGGCCCGGTGCTGGAAACCATTATCGGGGTGTTCGTCATTCTGGTGGCACTGAAGATGATTCTTGAGGTCAATCCGAAGCCGGGGCGGGATGTTCCGGGCACCACCGGGCTCGGGGCAGCCGGCGGTATAATTGGCTGGGCATCGGCCATCTTCGGAATTGGTGGTGGCACTCTGACCGTACCCTATTTGAGCTGGTGCAACGTCAAAATGCAGCAGGCGGTGGCGACTTCGGCTGCTTGCGGCTTCCCGATTGCAATTGCGGGCGCCCTGGCCAATGTCTGGACCGGCTGGCAGGATCCCGATCTCCCCGAGTTGAGTCTTGGTTTTATCTACCTGCCGGCGTTGGTGGGTGTGGTTGCCACCAGTGTGTTCTTTGCACGAATCGGCGCCGGGCTGGCCCATCGTCTGGATGGGCGCCTGCTCAAACGCATCTTTGCCATTATGCTGGTTCTGGTTGGTTTACGGTTTCTTCTGAGCTGAGAGAGCATTCATGCTGCAACATCCACAGTTTGACCCGGTGGCGATCGCCCTTGGGCCGTTGAAAATTCACTGGTATGGCCTGACCTATCTGGTCGGGTTTGCCGCCGGCTGGTGGCTGGGCCGTCTTCGGTCCCGCAAGCCCTGGTCGCCACTGCAGGAAGAGCAGGTGGGTGATCTGCTGTTCTATATGGCCCTGGGTGTGATCCTCGGTGGCCGCTTTGGCTATGTAGTGTTTTACAACTTCGATGCCTTTATAGCGGACCCGCTCTGGTTGCTCCGGGTCTGGGAAGGCGGTATGTCTTTCCATGGCGGGTTGCTGGGGGTAATGCTGGCCATGTGGTGGTATGGCCGAAAAACCGGAGCCGGGTTCTGGAAAATTGCCGATTTTGTCGCGCCCTTGGTCCCGGTTGGGCTGGGTGCCGGGCGAATCGGAAATTTCATAAACGGCGAACTCTGGGGAAAACCGACAGACGTAGCCTGGGGCATGGTCTTTCCGCAGGCGCCAGACAGCCTTGCCAGGCACCCGTCGCAGTTATATCAGTTCGCGCTGGAAGGCGTACTCCTGTTCGTGATTCTCTGGTGGTTCTCCTCAAGGCCCCGCCCGAAAATGGCAGTGTCCGGCCTGTTTCTGGTGTGCTACGGCATCTTCCGTTTCCTGGTGGAGTTCGTTCGCCAGCCAGATCCACAGTTGGGTTACCTGGCCTTTGACTGGCTGACGATGGGGCAGGTGCTCTCTGCACCGATGATTGCCGCCGGCGCCGCCCTGATGTTCCTTGCTTATCGGAGAAACGTCCAATGAAAGCCTATCTCGATCTGATGCAGGATGTTGTCGATAACGGATTCGACAAAGGTGATCGCACCGGCGTGGGCACCCGCTCGGTGTTCGGCCGCCAGATGCGTTTCAATCTGCAGGACGGTTTCCCGCTGGTGACGACCAAGAAGGTCCACCTGCGCAGCATCATTTATGAACTCTTGTGGTTCCTCAAGGGCTCCACCGACAACACCTGGCTGACGGAACGCAAAGTCAGCATCTGGAATGAGTGGGCACTGGAAAACGGCGATCTCGGTCCGATCTACGGCAAGCAGTGGCGCAGCTGGCAATGCCACGACGGCCGCGTGATTGACCAGATCAGCGAGGTGATCGAGCAGATTCGCACCAAGCCCAACTCCCGGCGCCTGATCGTCTCCGCCTGGAATCCGGCCGAGCTGCCGGACGAGTCCATCAGTCCGCAGGATAACGTGCGGGAGGGGCGCATGGCCCTGGCGCCTTGCCACTGTCTGTTTCAGTTCTATGTCGCCGACGGCAAGCTGTCTTGCCAGCTCTATCAGCGCAGCGCCGACCTGTTCCTGGGGGTGCCCTTCAATATTGCGTCCTATGCCTTGCTGACCCATATGATTGCGCAGCAGTGTGATCTGGATGTGGGGGAGTTTGTGCACACATTTGGTGATTGTCATCTTTACCGGAATCACCTGACGGACGACATCGTATTCGAACAGCTCCGGCGTGAGCCCCGTGCGTTGCCGAAGCTGGTCATCAAACGTAAACCGGAATCCATCTTTGGCTACGAGCTGGAAGATTTCGAGTTCGAAGGTTACGACCCGTCCCCCGTGATCAAAGCCCCTATAGCAATTTGAGCAAGGAACCCGTTATGCGCAAGGCCCTCATCGTAGCTATGGCCCGAAACCGGGTGATCGGCCGGAATAACAAGCTGCCCTGGTATCTGCCCGGTGATCTGCGCTACTTCAAGCAGGCCACCATGGGCAAGCCCATTATCATGGGTAGAAAGACCTGGGACTCCATCGGCCGGCCTTTGCCCGGGCGGATGAACGTGGTGATTTCCAGAAATCCGGAATGGCAGGCGCCAGCCGGAACCGTTGCCGCAGCGTCGCTGAACGAAGCGTTGGTGAAAGCCGAAGCCCAGGCGGAGCTGGAAGGTGGTGATGAAGTGATGATTATTGGCGGAGGTCAGATCTATGCCGAAGCGCTGCCAATGGTTGACCGGATATACATCACCCAGGTGCACGCCGAGGTGGACGGAGATGCCTTCTTTCCGGAAGTGAACTGGGACGAGTGGGAAGAGATCGGGCGCGAAGATTTTTCTGCGTCTGACAACAATCCTTACGACTACAGCTTTGTCGTATACCAGCGTAGCCGGTCAGAATGACCGGCTAGCCAATCAGGCCTCAGCGCGGCGCGCGCTTGGGGCCTTTTCCTGCAGGTTTGCCGCCCTTGCCGGCGGGCTTGCCACCTTTCGGCCCGCTCTTGCGGAAGCCGGGTTTGCCATCCTTGCTGAACTTCTTGCCAGGGCCGCCTTTGCGGAAACCGCCTTTGCCTGGTGGCGGGCCTTTACGGTCCCGGCGGGGCGCGGCGGAAATCTCCGGCAGTGCTTCCGGCTGTTCCAGCGGCAGAGAGTCTGGCTGGGAAGCTTCCAGCAGGCAAGCCATGGCGCCGGCGATGGCGGCCATGTCCATGTCGTTACGCTCGGCGATCTCATCCAGCAGGGCGATGGCCTTGGCAGCGCGAGGATCGTCGGTGAAGCCCAGCAGTTGCGCCTCAAACTGCTCTACCCGCATTTTCTGCAGGGCGGCAGGTGACGGCAACTGGTAAGGTTCCATCGGGGAGTTGGTGGCCCGCTCCAGAGTGCGCAGCCAGCTGCGCTCACGCGGAGTCACCAGCAGGATAGCCTTGCCGGTACGGCCGGCACGGCCAGTACGGCCAACCCGGTGGATGTACGCCTCGGTGTCGTAGGGCACGTCGTAGTTGATAACGTGAGTAATCCGGGGCACGTCCAGACCACGGGCGGCGACGTCGGTGGCAATGATGATGTCTTTCTTTCCACGCTTGAGGTCTTCAACGGTCTGTTCGCGTTGGCGCTGGTTCAGGTCGCCGCTCAGGGGCGCCACAGCGTGGCCGCGTGCGGACAGTTTTTCTGCCAGCATGGTGGTTTCGGCCTTGGTGCGCACGAAAATGATCGAGGCGTCAAAAGGCTCAACTTCCAGAATGCGGGTCAGCGCATCCAGCTTGCGCTCGGCGTAGACCGGCAGCACAAACTGAGCGATGCGTTCAACCGTGCGGGTTTCGCTCTCGATTCTTACTTCGGTAGCGTTTTTCAGGTAAGTCTGGGCCACTTTCTTGATCTGTGGCGGCATGGTGGCCGAGAAGAGCGCGCGCTGGCAGGTGTCCGGCGTCTTCGCCAGGATGGCTTCCACGTCATCAATGAAGCCCATGCGCAGCATTTCGTCGGCTTCGTCCAGTACCAGTGCCTTCAGGCCGTCCAGCTTCAGGGTGCCCTTGCGCAGATGGTCGAGCATGCGGCCAGGTGTGCCCACAATAACCTGGGCGCCACGCTTGAGGCCGCGAATCTGTGGTGAGAAATCCTGGCCACCGTAAATTGGCAGAACATGAAAATTGCGGAACTTGCTGGCGTAGGTGGTGAACGCTTCCGCGACCTGAATCGCCAGCTCCCGGGTAGGGGCCAGCACCAGTATCTGTGGCTCGGCCACGTTAGCATCAATCCGGCTCAGTAACGGCAGGGCGAAGGCTGCGGTCTTGCCGGTACCGGTCTGGGCCACGCCCAGCAGGTGGTTGCCGGCCAGCAGAGCAGGGATGGATTGCGCCTGGATGGGCGACGGGGTTTCATAGCCAACGGCGGAGACGGCTTCCAGTACTGCTGGATCCAGCCCCAGTTCGGCAAAAGACAATTCTGACATGAATGTACTCGGTATTCGGAGGGTATCGCACTGCAAAGGCAATGCATGATTTCGGCGCATTATAGTCTGTTTGGGGTGGTTTTTATACGACTATTGCCAGGCAATCGATAGGTAGTTGCCGGGGCCGGCCTATTGTCAGGCTTCGACAAGTGGTGCAGTCTTACCGGTTTGCAGGCTAATGAACAGGATCTGAAACAAATGACGTTCGATGACCTTCTCGGTGATGTCCGGAATAACTGCGAAGTGGTGATACCGTCAGACTGGGGCCAGGGACGTGCCACGTTCGGCGGCCTAGTCGCGGCCCTGGTGTTTGAGGTGATGGCATCAAAAGTGGCGGATGATCGCGCCATGCGGGCTCTTCAGGTGTCTTTTGTCGGACCCGTAGAGCCGGATGTGCCGGCCCGTGTTGAGGCCGAAGTCCTGCGTGAAGGCAAGGCAGTATCCCAGGTCCAGGGACGGATCCTTCAGAATGGCGAGCCCCGCCTTGTCTGTCTGGCCAGTTTCGGGGGCGACCGTGAGTCTGCTGTCCGAGTGGCGCCGACGTCGGCGCCGGAAGCGGTGCCGGTAGAGCAATGTCAGTCACTTCCGTATATCCCGAAAGTGACGCCGGAGTTTACCCGTCATATCGAAATGCGCTGGGCGTTTGGCCATATGCCATTCTCCGGTAAGGGCGGGCGCGAAATGGGGGGCTGGATGAAGTTCCGGGAAGCCCCGGAGACTATGACCGACGCCCACATTGTTGCTCTGGTAGATGCCTGGCCACCGGCGCTGTTGCCGCATCTCAAGGGGCCGGCGCCAGCCAGTTCCCTGAGCTGGGCGCTGGAGATTGTCCATCCCCGGCCTGCCATGAAGCCGGATGACTGGCTGCTGTACCGGGCAACCATCGACCAGGCTGGCGCCGGATATGGTCACACTCATGCTGGTATCTGGACTCCGGCCGGTGAACTGGTGGCCCTGAGCCGGCAAACGGTTACAGTCTTCGGCTGAGTGAGGCGGGCCTGGCTATCAGGCCGCCATCTCGGCTTTGAGCGCGTCCAGAATGACCCGGGCAAACTGTCGGGGGGAATCTTCCTGCAGGAAATGTCCGCCGTTGAGGGTGATATGGGGCTGGCCGAAGGCTCCGGGGATTCGCCGCTGCATATAACGGTCGCCACCCCGGGTAATCGGGTCGCCGCTGCTGAAGCAGGTGATAAAGGGTTTGCGCCATTTTTCCAGCACGCGCCAGGCTTCCCGGTTGGCGGCGCTGGCCGGGTCGTTGGGTGAGGTTGGCACCAGTGCCGGGAACGCCCGGGCACCGGCTTTGTAATCCGGTGTCGGGAAGGGCGCCTCGTAGGCGGCTATTTCGGCCGGGCTTAGTGACCGTTCGGTACCAAGCTGGACAATCCGGCCTATCGGAAACCAGGGGCTATGGCTGGCAAACGCCTTCCAGAGTCTGAAGACGGCCGGTACCCGGGTGTCCCCCGTTGGCAGCATGCCGTTGCCGACAATGATCCGGCTGAACCGACGATGATGCTCTGCCGCCAGCCTTAATCCCAGCAGTGAGCCCCAGTTCTGACACACCAGCGTGACGTTGGTCAGGTCCAGTGTTTCAAGCCAGTGGGTCAGCCAGCGCATGTGGCTGTCATAACTGTAGTCGCTGACATCGGCGGGTTTGTCTGACTTGCCAAAACCAATCAGATCGGGCGCCAGCACCCGATGGCCCGCTTCGGCGACAAGCGGAATCATGTGCCGGTAGAGATAGGACCAGGATGGCTCCCCGTGAAGCATCACCACTGGGTCTGCGTGGGCGGGCCCTTCGTCTACATAGTGCATCCGAAGACCTGGCTCAACATCCAGATAGTGTGCTGAAAAGGGGTAATCCGGGAGGCCTGCGAAGCGGGCTTCGTCGGTTCTCAGAATACGCATGCCATCGACTGTCCTGACTGAGTGGTTGCGTGATTATCGGTACGACAATCGTCGAAGGTCAGGATAAATCAGATGGGAATTTTGTGTGTTTGAGTTGCGTAACAGAGCGTTGCCAGTTTGAATCAGGATGCGATGTCAAACAGGCGTTCTGGGTTTTCCACCTGGGCCAGAGCCTCGTCGCAGCAGTTCACCGCGCCGCAATCGTCCGCGGAGCACAGGCCGATGGTGTTGCACTCAATGGCCTGATGGGCGTCGCCCTGGTTACGGAAAATTCTGGCGCGGGAGAGAATGGAATGGCAATGCCCGCACAACAGGGTGGGCACGGCGCTCCCCTGGGCCAGGATGGCAGTGTAATGGTTGTTGTCTGTCATAGTTATCCTCCTGATCAGATCACAGTAAGGGCGAAGTGTGACATTTCAAAGTCAGTCCGGGCCTGGGCCCTGCACTTCGGCTTCCGCAGTTGTACGTATCAGGCGTCAGGATCGACCAACGGCCGGCGGTTGGAGCGCTTGTCCTCCCAGTCGAGTTGCTTGGGGTCGTACCAGCCAAGTCCGTCCAGAACCCGTTGGCGAGTGTATTCAGACAGCGTGGGCCAGAGCTCCTGGAAATCCTCCAGGCCGCGATCCCGCAATCGTTGCTGCTTGCCACTCAGGCGGCTGATGGTTCTGGGCAGGTGCAGGGCCTCGCCCAACTGGCCGGGCACGAGTACCTCCTGGCCCATCACCTTGCGACGATGGGTTCGGGCTGCCAGCACTTTCTGCAGTTCCAGTGCGGCCTCCAGCGCGCTCTCCACGGTAAAGTTGTCTGCTTCCAACCACATAACCTGTATTGTTGGCTGATTGATAACCAACCACTATAACGCGAACCCCACTACACTGGCCACGCTATCGTGGTAGTCTGCTTTCCCTATCAGCCCCGATGGGCATGTTCTGGACAGGAATTGTTTAACTATGTACGCAAAACTTGAAACACGGACTTTTCTGGCGATGCTGCTCGGTGTGTCGCTTGCGTTCATTCTGTTGATGAAGCCGTTCTTTGGCCCGATCTTCTGGGCGGTGGCCATTGCGCTGATTTTCCATCCGGTGCAGCAGTTGCTGGTACGCAGACTTGGCGACCGGCCGACACTAAACGCCCTGATTACACTGTTCGTGTGTATGGTGATCGTGGTGATTCCGGTGCTGGTACTGGGCGCGGCGCTGATCGCGGAAGGTATGGGGATCTACCAGAAGATCCAGGCCGGAGAGATCCGGCCGGGGGAATACATTGATCAGGTTAACCAGTCGTTTCCTGCCATCCAGGCCTTTCTGGCCCAGTTTGACATCAATTTTGCGGATCTGAGGGACCGCGCCGTTAATGCCTTTCTGGGGGGGAGTCAGTTTCTGGCCAAGCAGGCCCTGGGCATCGGGCAGAACACCTTTCAGTTCTTTCTGGGGCTGGCTCTGATGGTTTACCTGGCCTTTTTCCTGATCCGTGATGGCCAGAAACTGATAGAGCTGATGATTCGCGCCTTGCCGCTGGGTGATGAGCGTGAGCGCCTGTTGTTTGCCAAATTCGCGGAAGTCACCCGTGCCACGGTCAAGGGTAACCTGCTGATCGCCATCATTCAGGGTGCGCTTGGTGGCATAATCTTCTGGATACTTGGCATTACCGGAGCCTTGCTGTGGGGGGTGGTCATGGCCATCGTCTCATTGCTGCCAGCCGTCGGGGCTGCGATTGTCTGGGTGCCGGCGGCCATCTATCTGGCTGCCGTGGGGGACATTGTGCCGGCCATCATTCTGACCGCCTATGGGGTGGTGGTGATTGGTCTGGCGGATAACCTGCTCCGGCCTGTGCTGGTAGGGCGGGACACCAAAATGCCGGACTATCTCGTGCTTTTGTCCACCCTGGGCGGCATTGTTATGTTCGGCATCAATGGTTTTGTCATGGGTCCGCTGGTGGCGGCGCTTTTCATGGCGTTCTGGGGCATTTTTATCCGTGAATTTGGCCAGTATCACTATGCCGATCCGGCAAATCCCGAGAATGGTCCGGCCCGCGAAGATTAAATTATGTTATGGTCTAGGAAGCGCTGATACGTAGAGGAAGGCGCCACACTATAAAAACAGAACAGCAGATGTCACAGAGATATCCAGGAGTAGATCAGGTGAGAACCATGAAAACAGTCACCCGTCACATCGGCAGGACGGCGCTGGCGGTCGGAACGGTCGCCCTGCTGGGTCTGGCACCCGTTGCCCAGGCCAATGAAGTGGTCGCGCTCAAGCACGCGCTTTATGGCGCCGGTTACGACATCACCAATGTCAGCCCGAGCATGGATGACAAGACCCGGGCGGAACTGACCCGCTTCCAGAAAGACAACGGCCTTGAGGCAACCGGTATTCTGAACGAGGAAACCGAGCGTGCTCTGGGGCTGATCACCGTGCAGCAGGCGGCCGCTGATGCAGGCCAGTCTTCGCCGGCGGCAACTGCGCAGGCGGCACCGGCAGAACCGGCTCCAGCTGAGACCGAGTCTTCTGCCGAAGACACCATTGAAGAAGACGAAGATGGTGGCTGGTCGCTCTGGTAAACGCCAGTCCCCGGATAAAAAAAAGCCCGCAAGGCAAACACTTTGCGGGCTTTTTTGTGGTCCAGATTCAGTCCAGCTTGCTCAAATCCCGAACCGCACCTTTATCGGCACTGGTGGCCAGCAGTGCGTAGGCTTTGAGGGCGGCGGATACCTTCCGGTCCCTCGGTAACTCCGGTTTCCAGCCCCTGGCGTCGCGTGCTTCCCGTCGCTGTGCCAGTTCTTCCTTACTGACCTGAACATTGATAGATCGGTTTGGGATGTCGATCAGAATGGTATCGCCATCCTCAATCAGACCAATCGCGCCACCGGCAGCAGCTTCCGGCGAAGCATGGCCGATGGAGAGCCCTGAAGTTCCGCCGGAGAACCGGCCATCGGTCAGCAGTGCACAGTCCTTGCCCAGCCCCTTGGATTTCAGGTAGCTGGTCGGGTAGAGCATTTCCTGCATTCCTGGACCGCCTTTGGGCCCTTCGTACCGAATGATCACCACATCACCGGCCTTGACCTCGTCACCCAGAATGCCGGCCACGGCGGAATCCTGGCTTTCGAAGACCCGGGCCTTGCCCTCGAAGACGTAGATGCTTTCATCAACGCCCGCGGTTTTCACTACGCAGCCATCCTGGGCGATATTGCCATACAGTACGGCCAGACCGCCTTCTGAAGAATAAGCGTGTTCCACGGAGCGGATGCAGCCGTCTTCACGGTCGCCATCGAGGCTTGGCCAGCGGGTGCTCTGGCTGAAGGCTGTCTGAGTCGGAATGCCGGCGGGGCCGGCTTTGTAGAATTCGATCACTTCAGGTGTTGGTGAGCGCATGATGTCCCAGGTTTCCAGGGCTTCGCGCATGGTTTTGCTGTGAGTCGTGGGCAGGTCAACGTTGATCAGTCCGCCGCGCTCCAGTTCACCCAGAATGCCCATGATGCCGCCGGCGCGGTGCACGTCTTCCATGTGGTACTTGGGGGAGTTGGGAGCAACCTTACACAGCTGCGGAACCTTGCGGGACAAGCGATCGATATCGGCCATGGAGAATTCAACACCGCCTTCCTGGGCCGCAGCCAACAGGTGCAGGATGGTGTTGGTGGAGCCGCCCATGGCAATGTCCATGGTCATGGCGTTCTCGAATGCTTCCACGGAGGCGATGCTGCGCGGCAGAACGCTGGCATCGTTCTGCTCGTAATAGCGTTTGGCATTCTCCACAATCTGGCGACCGGCTTTCAGGAACAGCTGTTCCCGGTCGGCATGGGTGGCCAGCATGGAGCCATTACCGGGCAGGGCCAGGCCGATGGCTTCGGTCAGACAGTTCATGGAATTGGCGGTGAACATGCCGGAGCAGGAACCGCACGTGGGGCAGGCGCTGCGTTCGTATTCCTCGACCATCTCATCGGTCGCCGTTGGATCGGCGGCGATGACCATGGCATCCACCAGGTCGAGCTTGTGTTCAGAAAGCTTTGTTTTTCCGGCTTCCATCGGGCCGCCGGAAACAAAAATGGTGGGAATGTTCAGGCGCATGGCGGCCATTAGCATGCCCGGGGTAATCTTGTCGCAATTGGAGATGCACACCAGCGCATCGGCGCAGTGGGCGTTGACCATGTATTCCACCGAGTCGGCGATGATTTCCCGCGACGGCAGGGAGTAAAGCATGCCATCGTGCCCCATGGCGATACCATCATCCACAGCAATGGTGTTGAACTCTTTGGCAACACCGCCGGCCGCTTCGATCTCGCGGCAAACCAGCTGGCCCAGGTCTTTCAGGTGAACGTGCCCGGGCACAAACTGGGTGAAGGAGTTGGCAACGGCGATGATGGGTTTGCCGAAGTCCTCGTTTTTCATGCCGGTGGCACGCCAGAGGGCGCGGGCACCGGCCATATTGCGGCCGGCAGTAGAGGTGTGGGAACGATACTGGGGCATGGTAGGCGGTTCTCTCCCTAGGTTATCGGATAAAGTTAAAGACCAGAGGATAACAGATTCGACGCCGCTCGCATGGCTGTTTTCCCGAGTGGTGATTACAATACGTAACATGTGATGCCCGTTTTTTATCCAGCAGTTCAGGGGAGTCTGCCTATGGGCGGCCAGGAAAGCCTGCCGTTACGTCGTCTTAAAAGTTTTCAGCCTTTGGGCCGTCTGACTGACGATCAGCTTGTGCTGTTGGCCAGCCGGGCTGAGCGCAGAACCCATGGACCAGGGCAGAGGGTCATGGAACGGGGCGTTCGGGATGGGCTGGATTATTTTCTGATTTCCGGCGCCGTGGAGCTGCAATCGGTTGATGGTCGTAAGTCGACCATTGAGGCTGAGACCGACAAAGCCCTCAATCCAGTAGCCCGCCTGCAGCCCCGGATGTATGACGTTACTGCGGTCAAACCCTGCGAGTTTCTGGTGATCGAGCAGGAAGTGCTGAACCAGATGCTGCGGGCGGCGCCCATTTCCCAGGTGGAAATGGACTCGTCGGATCACGACGAAGACCAGAGCGAAGAGCACCATCTGTTGATGGAGTTCTACTCTGAGCTGCGGTCCAATCAAGTCCAGTTGCCGAGTGTGCCGGATGTGGCCTGGAAAGTCCGGCGGGTGGTGGATAGGGATGACTCGTCGGCCACCGAGGTCGCTTCCGCGGTGTCGGCAGACCCGGCCATGGCGGCCAAGCTGGTACGTTCCTGCAACAGTCCGCTCTATCGCGGTTTCAGCGATGTCCGCAATGTGCGTGAGGCTGTGGTTCGGCTGGGCATGCGTACCACCCGGCAATTAGTGACGGTGTTCGCCATGCGCGAGGTGTTCAAGACCCGTCGGGCGGCATTACAGAAAGAAATGGAGCAGCTATGGCGCCATTCCCGGGAGGTGGCAGCGCTGTGCTGGGTGCTGGCGGACCACGCCACACGCATTGATCCTGAGGAAGCCTTACTGGCGGGGTTACTGCATGATATCGGTGTGGTTCCTGTGCTGGTGCAGGCCGAGCACCACGTCAATCTGTTCGCCGATGACAGAAACCTGCACCATGCCATCGACGAACTCCGCGCCGATGTCGGGTGCGCGGTACTTGAGAACTGGGCGTTCCCGAAAGCCTTCGTGGAGGCGGTGCGCCATGCGGAAGACTGGCATCATGAGTGCCGGGAAACTGCGCCCCAACTGGTTGACGTGGTGATTGTTGCCCAACTGCATTCGATGATTGGCTCCAGCCAGAATGAGGGGCTTCCAGCCTTTGATCAGGTGCCGGCATGGCGCCGGCTGGGGGAGCTGGAACTGAATGCTTCCAGAAGTCTGCAACTGCTGAGTGAGGCCCGGGAACGGGTGGATGAAGTGCAGAAGCTTCTTTCGATTCGATAGACCAAGCCGCAGCAGGAGCCTGGCCGGTAGTGACTGAAAAACTTATGAACGTACCGCTGTTTCCATTGAATTCAATCATCCTGCCCGGGGGGCGAATCCCCCTGCAGCTGTTTGAACCCCGTTATATCGACATGCTCACCCGTTGCCTGAAGGAGGATCGCGGTTTTGTCGTGGTTTTGTTGCGGGAAGGGGCCGAGACCGAAGCCCGGGCCTCGTTCTACGACATCGGCACCTACGTCCGGATCATTGACTTCCAGCAACTGGATAACGGTTTGCTGGGTATCACCGTTGAGGGCGATTACAAGGTTTCCGTCATCCGTAGCTGGCAGCAGGAGGATGGTCTCAATGTCGGCGATGTGGAGTGCCTGATTGCCGAGGCCGAGAGCGACGTGCCGGAACGCTACCATGAGTTGCCCTCGGTTTTGCGGGCACTGTTCCGGCATCCGGTGGTCAAGGACCTGGAAATGGATGTGGATTATGACGATGCCCGCCATATTGGCTGGAGGCTGACCGAATTGCTGCCGCTGGATAAGCAGGAAAAACAGCGGCTGGCGGAATTACAGGATCCGCTTGAACGGCTTGACCGACTGCAACAGTTGCTGGAAGCGCTGGAACAGGGCGGCTGACGGTTATAGCTGGGGTGCGTAACTCACCACGGCAGTTTCCCAGTTACCCATCATGTACATGGCCACGAAAGCCAGCCAGCCGATTCCGGCGGCCCAGGTCAAGCTGTCCGGGCTCAGCGCCACCCTGTCATATCGGCTGTAACTGGCCCGTGTCGCACCGGTGATCGCGAGCCCCAGAAACAGGCCTCCAAGCACATCCGTGAACCAGTGCACGCCGAGATACAGTCGGCTCAGGGCTACCGGCAGCAAGGGTAGTGACAGAAACAGGTAATGTTGCCAGCGCTGGTGTTTGCGGTTTTCGCCCGCGACGAAGCTGGCTGCCAGGGTAACCAGCACGGTCATACCGGCCGTATGCCCACTGGGGTAAGCGCCGGAGCTTGGTGCCGAGAGCACCTGATCTGGCCGGCTGATGCCGATACCTGCTTTCAGCAGCCAAACGCTGATCCCGGTGATGGCTGCTGCAGTGGCAATATGAATGGCGGCTGCGTAGTAGCCCCGGAACGCCAGCAACAGAACGGCAAACACGGCGGCAGCGAACAGGACCGGGGGATCTCCCAGCAAGGTGAACGCTACCATCGGAAGATCCAGTAGGGGTTGGCGCAGAGCGCCGAACCATTGCAGCACTTGCTGGTTCATAAAGGCCAGCTCATCACTAACTCCGACCAACTGTGCCAGCCCAAGAAACAATGCGAGCGAGGTGGCCGTCATTAGCAGTGAGGGCAGAGGAAATTCCCCCTGCTGAGCCGGCCGCTCGCTGCTGTACAGACGCCAGAACCGGTGTGTTGCGTCGTATTGAC
>ENA-ORCU01000178-ORCU01000178.1-marine-metagenome-genome-assembly--contig:-NODE-178-length-33148-cov-10.448369_pt1 | contig 33148 bp, 30 predicted proteins | sample MGYA00248631_ERZ508512 | MGnify/ENA primary metagenome ERZ508512 (study PRJEB26183, sample SAMN06268844) | marine metagenome | isolation source: Tt an P1 anaerobic enrichment on pine from sediment taken...
TTTCCACGCTCTCCGGCTCGCGCTACGACCTGATGAGGGAACTACCGGAGATGGAGCGTATGGGTGTCAGTACCGTGCGACTGAGCCCGGAGCATCAAGGTATGGACCAAGTGGTCAAACGCTTTGATCAGGTGCGCCGGGGGGAAGTGCCGGTCGCCGACCCGCTGCAGCTGGTAGAAGCGCCACCCTGCAACGGGTACTGGTATGGCAAGCCGGGGATGGACCTGGTGAATTATGGCTAGCCAGTCTGTGGCTCTGCTTATATCTATTTAATCGATTAAATAAACGCAAAATACCCTTTTTTTAGATATCTCTGAAAACTATAGAATATCCATATATTCAAAAGTTCGGAGATAGAGATGTTCAGGGGATTGGCATTGTGTGCGTTTCTGACACTGGCTGGCTATGGCATTGCCGCCTTGCCGCCAGTGCAGCAAACCGGCCTGGGGCCTCTGGTGTTTACCCTGTTGCTGGGGCTGCTGTTCGGTAATCTGGCCGCGGGTAAGCGGTTAAAGGGCGTGGCGCCGGGTCTGGGCTTTTCTGCCCGCTGGTTGCTGCGAGGCGGTATTGTCCTGTTCGGTTTCTCCCTCACGGTGCAGCAACTGATGGCCCTTGGGCCAAAAGTGGTGCTGCTGGATAGCTTGGTGGTAGTGACCATTACCACGGCAGGTTATTGGCTGGGTACCCGCTGGCTGAAACTGGATCGGGATACTGCCATTCTGACCAGCGCCGGCAGTGCCATTTGCGGGGCGGCTGCGGTACTGGCCACCGAAGGCACCATCCGGTCACGGCCGGCGGCAACGTCTATGGCGGTGGCCACTGTGGTGCTGTTCGGAACGCTGGCCATGTTCGTGTATCCCGTTCTTTATCCATTGATGGGCTGGGATGAAGGTCTGTACGGAGTGTATATCGGTTCTACTGTGCATGAGGTGGCGCAAGTGGTCGCTGCCAGTGATGCGGTAGGCCAGGACGCCCTCACCAATGCGGTGATTGTGAAGGTGGTTCGGGTAATGCTCCTGGTGCCCTTCCTGCTGGTAGTAGGGCAAATCTGGAATCGCTACCGGGCCGCTCATGCCGACGGTGCAGAACAGGGTGAGCAGAAACTGGTGATCCCCTGGTTTGCTTTTGGTTTCATGGCGATTGTCGGGCTCAACAGTGTGCTTCAGTTACCTGGTCCGATTCAGGGCGGGTTGGTGCTCGCAGGGCAGGTAGCTATGACCATGGCCATGGCAGCACTGGGTTTCCAGACCCGAATTGAAGCCCTTCGAAGCCTGGGTGTGAAGCCCTTTGTGCTGGCGTTGTGTCTGTTCATAACTCTGCTGGTTGGAGGCGCAGTGGTAACCCCGCTGATTCTGAGGTAAGCCGGTTACCCTTAACTTTAAACATTTAAATAAAATAAATAATATCTTGAGTTTACTGGAAGTGCCTTATATAGTGTTTTTGTCCTGGTGATCCACAATATGTTGTGATTGTGGTGCGGAATCCGGTGAGACTCCGGAACTGACGCGCAGCGGTATTGGGGAACGAGTGGGGCAGCGAGACACTGGCAATTGCCGGGAAGTCGCCCCGCAAGGCCGAACCGGAAGGTTCATAGCCCCTGAGTCCGAAGACCTGCCAGGCACATGATACATGGCACCTTCGCGGCTCAGGGTGATCAGATGATCTGGCATGGCGTAGCTGTGCCTGATCTCCTGACAGCGCGAGAGGCTGCCCCCCGACGCGCTTTCAGGAGGAACCATGCCCGCCACCCCATCCCATGCACCGTCTTCAGACACCTCGAAACTGGACATCTCCGGCACGGTTCGGGAATACCTGCACCGCAGTGACTGGCGGGTAAACGCCAATGCCAATCAGGGCTACTCGCTCGGCGGGCTGATCCTGAATACAGCGGGCAAAGTCATCGCCAACTACTGGCTGAACGACGTTTACACGCCCGCCATTGGGGAAGCTCACCGGAACGCCGATATTCATATACACGATCTGGATATGCTCAGCGGATATTGTGCTGGCTGGTCGTTGCGTACACTGCTCCACGAAGGTCTGAACGGCGTGCCCGGCAAAGTGGAGTCAGCACCGCCGAAACATCTCTCCAGCGCCATCGGCCAGATGGTGAACTTTCTCGGCACGTTGCAGAATGAATGGGCCGGAGCCCAGGCCTTCAGCTCTTTCGATACCTATCTCGCACCGTTTATCCGTAAGGACAATCTCGACTACGCCACCGTGCGCCAGTGCATTCAGGAGTTTGTGTACAACCTGAATGTACCCTCCCGCTGGGGCACCCAGACACCCTTTACCAACATCACCTTTGACTGGGTATGCCCGGAGGATTTGCGGGATCAGGTTCCGGTGATTGCGAGCGAGGAAATGCCTTTCAGCTACGGTGACCTGCAAGCTGAAATGGACATGATCAACCGGGCATATATCGAGGTGATGACCGCCGGTGACAGCATGGGGCGGGTGTTCACCTTTCCCATTCCCACCTACAACATTACCCGGGATTTCGACTGGCACTCAGAAAACGCCTTGCGACTGTTCGAGATGACCGCCCGCTATGGCCTGCCGTATTTTCAGAACTTTCTGAATTCGGATCTTGAGCCAAACATGGTGCGCTCCATGTGTTGTCGGTTGCAGCTGGATCTGCGCGAATTGCTCAAGCGCGGCAACGGCCTGTTCGGCTCGGCCGAGCAGACCGGTTCGCTGGGTGTGGTGACCGTGAACTGCGCCCGCCTGGGTTATCTGTATAGAGGTAACAAACCCGCTTTGATGGCCCGGCTGGACCAATTGATGGATCTGGCCCGTGACAGTCTGGAAACCAAGCGGCAAATCATCGGGCAACTGATGCTGGAAGGTCTGTTTCCCTATACCAAGCGGTATCTGGGCACCCTGAGAAACCACTTTTCAACCATTGGGGTCAATGGCCTGAATGAGCTGATCCGGAACTTCTCCGAAGACCGGGATGACATCAGCAGTGACTGGGGCAGGGAGTTCGCTCTGGAATTGCTGGATCATGTGCGGGACAGAATGAAGCAGTACCAGGAAGAAACCGGGCATCTTTACAACCTGGAGGCTACACCTGCCGAGGGCACCACCTACCGGTTCGCCAGGGAGGATCGCAAGCGTTTTCCGGACATACTGCAGGCGGGCACCGACGAGGCGCCTTACTACACCAACTCCAGCCAACTGCCCGTGGGCTATACCGATGACCCGTTTGAGGCGCTGGATTTGCAGGACGAGCTGCAAACCCGCTACACCGGTGGCACGGTACTGCATTTGTATATGCGCGAGCGCATCAGCGATGCCGCCACCTGTGGCCGGTTTGTGAAAACCGTTCTGGAGAACTATCGGCTGCCGTACATTACTGTCACCCCGACATTTTCCATTTGCCCGGTACACGGTTACCTGAATGGCGAACACGAGTTCTGCCCCAGGTGCGACGAGCTGTTGCTGGCTGGCCAGGCATTGCCTGACAAGGCCACAACATCGGTATGAATCGTGGAGCCAGGCAGTTTGCCTGGTTCCTGACTCGCCGGTGTTGCCGTAAGCCATCGTCGACACCGGCTTTTTTGTAAAGCAAAAGGAGAACGGCATGGAAAACCAGAAGCCACTTGAAAACAGCCGGCGCCAACGTTGTGAAGTCTGGACTCGCGTGATGGGCTACCACCGCCCGGTTTCTGCCTTCAATAAAGGCAAGCAGTCCGAGCATCGCGAACGCACTCACTTCCGGGAGCGTTGAAATGACCGCGGATAACCTGGTGATCGGAGGCATGGCCGCCTTCTCTACCGTCGATTATCCGCAACACCTGGCGGCAACCTTGTTTCTGCAGGGTTGCCCTTGGCGTTGCCATTACTGCCATAACCCTCATCTTATTCCACTGGAACCCGGTGATGAAAAAGTCACCTGGCAGCAGGCCCGCCGGCACCTTGACCGTCGCCAGGGATTGCTAGATGCGGTGGTGTTCAGTGGTGGTGAACCCACCATTCAGAAAGCCCTGCTACCGGCTTTGCAACAAACCCGGGCCATGAAATTTCGTAACGGCCTGCACACCGGCGCTCCGCACCTGAAATTACTGAAGCCGCTATTGCCCTGGCTGGACTGGGTGGGGCTGGATATCAAGGCGCTGCCAGCAGACTATGAGGTCATCACAACCAACCGGCATTCTGGACAGGAGAGCTGGGCGGCCATCTCAGCGCTGCAAGATTCCGGCCTGGACTTCGAGTGCCGGATGACCTGGCATGGCGCCCTTCAGTCACCAGAACATGTGATTGCTGTGGGGCAGCGGCTGGCGGATCAGGGCGTGCGTCAGTTTGCGGTGCAGATTGCCCGCAGTGCTCAGATGCTGAATGCCTCTATTGGGGCCGGATATCTGAGCCTGGACGAGATGCAAAACGTCAGCAATAACCTCGCTCCGCTTTTTGAAACGTTCGATATTCGTGAGTAGGCTGGCAAGTACACTCACATATCGGGGAGCGTTCCTATGGAAATTCGCCTCAAACGAGCCTACGACACAGCTGCCCGCTCAGACGGCCCACGAATTCTGGTAGACCGCATCTGGCCCCGGGGTGTTGCCAAGGAAGAGGCCGACATCACTCACTGGTTGAAAGGACTGGCGCCGTCTACCGATTTACGTAAATGGTTTGGTCATGATCCGGACAAATGGTCGGAGTTCTGTGACCGCTACCTGAGAGAGCTCAAGTCCGATGAGGCGGCAGATGACCGGGAAACGCTCCGGAAGATCCTTGATGAGCACAAACGCATAACACTGGTATTTGCCGCAAAGGACACCGAGCACAACAATGCGTTGGCGCTGCGTGACTATATCCTGAATAAAAAGATCTGAAGCTACCGGTTAAATCAACTAGGCCATCTAACCGATTTGCAGCCAGACCCGCATTTGAAGTGTGACTTTATCACTGACCCCGCCCAATCACCCGCAATACCATAAAACCGTTAGCGATAGGTATGCATCTTTTGATGAGATACGGTGAGGAAATGGCATGAGCGATCTTGCGAAACAGAAATGGCATCCCAGGCACTGGCTAATGCCGCTGGGGCTGATGGGGACCAGTATTATGCTGATCTTCATCCTGAAAGTTTTTATACCGCATAAAGGGCACTTTGCCCCCTCGGTGGAGCAATTCAATGCTCAGCTTGCGTCTCTGGATGGGCTGGCTTTTCTGGGAATATGGTTGAGCTGGTATGGCTTCTGGCTACTGTTTATCGTGGGCAGCCTGTTAATTCCCTATTTTATCCTGCGCTCGGTTCAATATCTGAGGGCGGGTGGCCATCAGTTGTCAGACTCTGATCCCATGGAAGCTGCAGGATGGTTCGGGCTCCCGCTTTCTCTCGGAATGTACGGCAATGTTTCATTATTTGCCACCATCATTATTTTCGGCCTGGATACCAAGGCCGATAACCTCCTCTTGCCTTTCTGGTTAGCTTATGACCTCGTGGTAGCTGCGCTTGCCCTGATACTTCTGTCCTGGTATGACAAGGCTCGGGCTCAGCTAAAGAGGGCTTATCCTGAGCGTGAGGAACAGGCCTCAATGGTGGTTCCCTTCTCCCTTGGCTTCATGGCGTTAAATATTGCCGGGCCCGGTGCACTTGGCGAGCACGTTGCCGTTACAGCCACGTCCTTGGCGGCTTCCATGGCCTTTTTGGCCCTCTCTGCCTGGGTGTTCTTCAGTTATTTCCGGGTGTTCCGTCAGGATATGGGCGCTTTATTCTCCCTGAAAAAAACCATGGCTGAACGGGTGGTACAGGAGAAAAACTGGGCCAGGGTGATGAACTTCGGTACAGCGGTGACAACCCTCAATGTGTGGATGATCGCCATGATTCGTAATTATCTGAACTATGGAAAGCATTTCGGAGAGTTTGATCTTGCGACCAAGAATATGATCGCTTGGGGTGCCTCAGGAACTATTGCCCTGGCATTGCTGGTGTTGTTCTCGCTTTGGCGCAATGGCTTTTTCAGGCACCTGTTTCAGGAACAGAGGCCACTTATCTTCTCGCTGGGACTGGTGTGCATGATGGTGTCCAGCTATGTGATTACAGCACTGTTCACCACAACAGCACTCGCTACCGGATTGCTAAGCTCTAACAGCCTCGCCCTTTATGGCATTGTGGGTATCGAGGGCCTGCTGCTCATGGTCAACCTGTTTGTTGTTGCCGCCCTGACCTACCGAATGGCGATCAGAGGCAATATTCAAACCTGGCAGGCCAGTGAAATCCGGCAGTTGATTTGAGCTTAAGTCGGCCGGTTCATTGCCACACGGCAATGAGTGCGCCCGACCCCAGAACCAGTGTGCCACCTATCTCGGCAACAATCAGCAGCACCATAAAACCATGAATCAACCAGGGTGGTAGTGTTGCATTACCGAGTCTGTGGGGTTTGCGCAGTTGGTTGCTGGTGTCCCGAAGCAGGCCGTGAATAATGTAGGTGCCGATGGCCAGGGCGAAGAAACCAAGAGCAGCTGCGGCTGCCAGGGTGTTCAGCCAGCCTGGGTAAATGCTGTGACCGGCAAACCAGCTCAGCAGCATGGCGGCAAAACTGTACATCAGTGAGCTGCGGTGGGCGATGTCAACGTACCGGGGGGCGACAGCTTTCGGGCTTTTGGCCATGCACCAGTATTTCCAGGTCCCGGTCACCAGTCCGGTCATAAAGAAAAGGAAAGCGGCGCTCAGGCAGAGTCTTTCAGCCAGTGTCATGGTCAATTTTCCCTAAAAGTGATGCGTTTTCGGAGAGAACGTATACTGCTTGGTGACAGTGTCACTAAGCAGCAGGTGCGCCGTCGCCAATCTGTTCACGATATCTGATTTCAATCCTCAGTAATTGACCAGAGAGGCCGGGTACTCTCGTTCAGCGGTCACCCCCAATATACGGTTGTGATCAGGCGCTGCCCGTTCACTGATGATGTAGGCTGGTAGGGCGCATGCTAGGCAGGCTGTCCGAATTTGCTTCCTTAGTAGCATCTCCATGATCTTAAAGATTCATTGAAAATAATTGTATTATGGTCCATTAATGGAGGTGCTTCCCTTTAGAGGGTTTTGACTGATGAGATTCAAGGAGATTCTGATGATGAAAACAAAAAAACAGCTAGCCACTTTATTGGTCGTACTGGCCATGCTCATGCCGATGGCGATTCAGGCAGAGGAGAGAGCTGAGGTCTGGTTGCCCAGCCTGATTACGGATTCCCCACAGGAGGGTTTTGAGCTAGCCATCAAACTGTCCCGAATGGGAGTAAAAAGCACCCAGCCGAGCAAGGAGGTTCTGTTTCGTGAGCGGGCAAAATATTCGCAAAATGGTGAGGCGCTGATGCATGCCTCAGAAGTAATCGCGGTTCACTTTCAGACGGTTGCAGCGGCCAACGATTACTGGAACTAATCAACGCGGCGGCTCAGGTGTGCAGTGTTTGGCGCTACACTAGCGCGAATATGAGCCGCTACCTTCCATGGGAGCGGCTCATTGAGATCAGAAGCGGCCGGAGACTTTGGCCACCAGCGCGCGGCCCGGCGATAGTATACCGCCATCCGTCAGGTGTTCCCGGTAACGTTTGTCCAGCAGGTTGTTGCCTTCAACCGAGACTTCCAGTGCGCTGAGGCTGCCGGTAGCACCAAAGTTCCAGCCCAGCTCCACGTCCACAGTTGCATAGCCAGGGGTGCTGTTTTCCGTACCGTTGGAAAAGGCATCGGCGGTCCGGTCCTGTTCGGCTACTGCTCGCAATTGCCCATGCCAGTTGAAGCCGGGGCGGTTTTGCTGGCCCAGCCCCAGAGTCAGTTCGGGAGCCGGTATCTGGTAGAGCGGCTCATCGTCCTGTTTGTTTTCACCCCGAAGCCAGGTAAGGCTGCCGTCCAGGTCGATGGCCGGAGCACTGGCGTTCAGGGCTTCCAGTGGCATCACGAAACCGGCTTCGGCACCGTAGATGACCACTTCATCCAGGTTCTCGGTCTGTTTGATGGGCAGGTTATTCTGGGGGTGGTTCTGGCCGGTGATACGCCCTGCAATATAGTCATCAATCCGGGTGTAGAAGGCTGCAACCTGGTATTGGCCCAGACGGCCGCGACCTTTCAGGCCAACTTCCGCGCTGGTGGATTTTTCTGGATCCAGTTGCGGGTTACCGCGGTGGAAGAACCCGTCACCCCGGGTGGCATCCTCAAAGCGTTCGCGCATGTCGGGTGCACGGTAGGCGGTACCGATATTAAGGTAAGGATTGACCATGTCGCTCAGGTTGTAGATGGCACCGGCAGACCAGGACAGCGTTTCGGAAGTGTTCTTTAACCCCTCGGTTCTGGCTGCCGGGCCGTTGCCCACCACCCGTGCATCGCCAGTCACTTTGTCATAGCGGGCGCCGAGGTGGATGTTCCAGTTGCCGGCCATGATGTCATCCTGCACGAACAGGCCCCGGCTCTCGATTTCGCTATCCCGGAATGGGGAGTTGGCAACGGCGTTATCTGACATAGGCGGGTTGTAGGTAAACCGCTTCGGGTCACCGGTCATTTCCCAGCCCTCGGCCCCAACCGTGACAAGGTGGTTGTCGCCCACGGGCAACCGGTACTGAGCTTTAACACCGTCGGTGCGGAAACTGACATCGTTCCACACCTGGTTGCGCTCCTTGAAATCCCACCAGGCGCGGATTTGCCGGTCCACTTCCTGCCGATAGACGCTGGTCTCCAGGATGCCGGTACCGATACCGGCCTCGTAGCCGAGTTCGGCAAGCGTGCGCTTCTGTTTGGGCGAATGGATGGTCAGGGTGCCGTTGCCGCCCGGGCCGGGCTTGGCAGAGCCCGGATACCAGACTTCCCGGTCTTCGTGGTTCTGCAGGTTCAGCGTCAGTTTCTGGTTCTCGGTTACCCTGAAAGCATATTTCGCCAAAAAGGATTCCGAGCGGAAGCCGCTGTTTTCAACATCACCGTCGGGTGTTTCGTAGTCGTCCACATCTTTGGCGGCGGCACCGATAACAAGGCCGTGGTTCCGGCTGGAAAGCTCCAAAAGTGCGCCGCCGGCCAGGCTGCTGTCCACCGTGCCAGTGCTGCCGGAGAATCGACCATTGGCTTCAGGTTGTTCCGAGAAAGTCGCCTCCGGAGTACGCAGGTTGATAGCACCGCCCATGGCACCGGTGCCGTGCAGTACCGAGGCCGGGCCTTTGACCACTTCGACGGTATCCAGCAGGCTCATGTCTGCCAGGGAAGCAATGGCCCCCTGGGGCTGGGCGGAATTCAGGCGAACGCCGTCCACCAGAAGCACCACACTTTCCTTTTTCAGGCCGCGAATAACCGGGTTACCTCCCCAGGCGCCGCCATCGCCCTGAACTGCCAGACCGGGTTTGCTACGGAAGAGATCGCCGGCGGTTTTCGAAGCGGCAGTGTTGTCCGTGGTTAAACGCTCTGTTGCGCTCGCGGTTTCCAGCGTGTCGGATTCGTAGCCTTTGGCGGTTACGACCAGTTCCTTAAGTTCCGAAGAATGGCCGGTCGCAGCGTGTGCGGCGGGTAAAACGGAAAAGGCAAAGATGGCTAAAGCCAGTGGATGGGGGCGTCGATTCATGGAGTTCTCCGATAACTGCTGACGATTGAGAATGGCTCGCAATATACTGCAAATGAAACTGATTCGTATTTGATTTTAGTCAACAGGAGATTGCGTTCGTGCGGGTACACTCATGTCAGTTATTGCAGGGTGTAAGTGTATGGGTAGTTTGATTCGCAGTGGTCTGGGTTGGGGTGGCAGCCTTACCGGAGTTTTATTATTCGTGGCGCTCTGGGAGTGGGGGAGTTTGTCATACGGTAGCTTTTTGCTCCCCGGCCCGCGGGATGCGCTATCGTCCATCGTAGGCTTTGCCGACAACGGTGAGCTCTGGGCGGCCGTTTGGGCCACCACCTGGCGGGCCATGACCGGCTTTGCCATTGCTGCGCTGGCTGGTGTTGCTCTGGGCCTTATTGCAGGGTTGTCCCACACGGTTGGCCGAGCGCTGGAGCCGGTTTCAACCGTACTTCTGGGCATACCGCCCATCGCCTGGATTGTGCTGGCAATGTTGTGGTTCGGCAGCGGCTCCCTGGCGGCGATCTACACGGTGGTGGCCACCACCATTCCGGTTGCTTTTGCCGGTGCCCAGATTGGTGCACGAACCCTGGACCAGCGCCTGCAGGAGATGGGCGATGTGTTCCGCGTGCCCTTTGCCATGCGCCTCTGGGATTTCTATCTGCCCCACATTGTTTCCTACGTATTCCCGGCTTTGATTACCGCTCTGGGGGTGGCCTGGAAAGTCACCGTAATGGCGGAATTATTTGCCACAGAAGATGGGGTGGGAGCGGGCATGGCCATGGCCCGAGTGAGCCTGGACACTGCCGGTGCCATGGCCTGGATTGTGGTGGTCGTGGTGTTGCTGCTAGTGGCCGAACACGGTTTTCTGCGCCCCTTGCAGAAAAAAATGGAACCCTGGCGGCAGGTCAAAGGCCCTGCCATGCCGGGCTGAGGAGTTTGCGATGCTGACGCTGCAAAAGGTTTCACTGGATCTTGGCCCGAACACCATTGTGTCGGACGTGGATCTTCAGGTGGCGCCGGGTGAGTCCGTGTGCCTGGTGGGGCCGTCCGGCTGCGGAAAAACCAGCCTGTTGCGTATGGCATCGGGAGTGCTGGACGCCACTTCGGGACAGGTGAGCAATCAGTTTACAACCACCGCAGCGGTATTCCAGGAGCCCCGGTTGCTGCCCTGGCGGCGGCTGCTCGATAACATTGCCCTGGGCCTGAAAGCCCGGGGCGTGCCCCGGCGAGATCGACTGACGCAGGCGAAAGAGTTGGCCGACCAGGTAGGGCTTTCAGATTATGATGAGCATTTTCCCCACGAGCTGTCTGGTGGCATGCAACAGCGGGTGGCTCTGGCGAGGGCGCTGGCAGTGGGCGCCGATTTCCTGCTGTTGGATGAGCCTTTCAGTGCCCTGGATGTGGGGCTGCGCAGCGAAGCCCAGGATCTGGTGGAACGGCTTGTGGTCGATCAGGGTATAGCGACCTTGATGGTGACTCACGATCTCACTGAAGCCCTGCGTCTGGCCCATCGAATTATTGTTGTTTCCGGCTCGCCCGGCACCGTGGTGTTTGAACATCCGGTCACAACCCCTTACCGCGAACGCAGCCATGCCTGGCTGTATGAAGAAGCTGGCCACCTGCTGAGGCAACCGGTGGTCAGCGAGAGTTTTCTGTTTCATCCGGATTCGGAGGTGGCATGAATCGTCGTGAATTGCTCAAACTGGCGGCCTGTTCGGCTTTGATGTCAGCCGTACCCCTACAAAGGGCGTTTGCAGCCAAACCCGGCAAACTGATTGCAGCGACACCTCTTGGCTTGCCCCAGGTGATCCTGGCCCGGGCGCTGGAAGATCCGGAGCTGAAAAACCTGATCCCTGAACGGGAACTTCGGGACTGGAAAGACCCGGATCAGTTGCGGGCCTGGCTGGCGCGGGCGGAAGTGATGGTGACGGCAACCCCGACCAATGTGGCCGCCAATCTGTATAACCGTGGCGTCCCCGTGGTGCTGATGAACGTGAATGTGTGGGGCACCCTGGGCATGCTGGGCCTCGAGCAGAAAGGCCCGTTGGCGAAGATGGAAGATCTGGCCGGCAGGTATGTGGGCGTGCCCTGGCGCGGGGATATGCCGGATCTGGTGTTCCGCTACTTGCTCGGTAAGGCGGGCCTGGAAGTGGGACGTGACGTCAAGGTGAGCTATCAGTCCAGCCCGTTCGAAACGGTACAGATGTATGTGGCGCAACGCCTGGACGCGGCGGTGTTGCCGGAACCCATGCGCACGGCAACCCGGCTACAGAGCATGCAGTTCGGGCAGTCACCCCAAGAGCTGGATCTGCAGCAGGAGTGGGCGCGGCTGGCCGGTGGTGAGCCACTGCTGCCGCAGGCAGGGGTACTTTGCCGGCGGGAGTTGCTGGAGCAGGCGCCTGAGCAGGTTGCAGCGCTGCAAGCGGCCATTGGCCGGGCGGTTGACTGGGTAGTTAGGCAGCCAGAGGACGCGGCGAGGTTGGGGGCTGATCGGTCACCTTTGAGCCGTCAGGTGTATGAAGGCGCGATTGCTCGCACCGTGCTGAAAATGGTCAATGCTCAGGAAGCCCGGCCAGCTCTGGAAGACTTCTTCTCGGCATTGTCCGAATTGTCGTCTGGTTTCATTGGAGGCAAGTTGCCGGATGCGGATTTCTACCATGTTTAACCATCCCTGGCTGGCTTACGGCTTCCGTCCCTTTTTCCTGTTAGGTGCCCTGTACGCGCCAATTGCGCTGCTGCCCTGGATCGGTGCGCTGATGCAGCAATTTACCCTCCCCATGGCGTTGCCTCCGTTGGCCTGGCATGGCCATGAAATGCTGTTCGGGTTTGTCGGTGCAGCCTTGGTGGGGTTTCTGCTGACCTCGATTCCCTCCTGGGCCAGTGTGGCACCCATCGCAGGAAAGCCGCTGGCAGCCCTGGTTTTGCTCTGGCTGACGGGGCGGGTGCTTTTCTGGTCATCCGCCCTGATACCGGGCTGGCTGGTGGCTATTGTGAACCTTGCCTTTCCTCTTGTTTTGTTACTCTGGGCAGCCTCGGCCTTGCTGTCCGAGGCTGGCCGCCGACACCTGAGTATCGGTATGGCACTGGTCGGCTATGTGCTGGTTCAGGGGCTTTTCTATGCGGCCTGGTTGTGGCCGGATGTTACCGGCACCGTTACGCCTGTGACGGTGCTTAACACCACTGTCAATCTGCTACTGGTACTGATTGCCCTTACGGCTACCCGCATTGTCCGTGTAGTGGCCATGGAGGCACGAAAGGACATCGGCCTTTCGGGCCCTGGTCGATTAACACCTGCCCGGGAGCATCTGGCGGTGGCCGTGTTGATTCTGTTTGTGATTGCAGACTTTTGGGCTCCCGGTCATGTGGTTACCGGCTGGATTGCCCTGGCCGCCGCAGCAGCCCAGGCCGACCGACTGAGTGAATGGCCGTGGGGCAGGGCGATGACCCGGTTATATCTGTTGCTGCTGACGCTGGCGTATCTGTGGATGGTGGTCGGGCTGGTTCTGGTGGGTATCACCGCACTCATCGACACCCTGCCAGGTTACACCGGCCGCCATGCCTTGTCTGCAGGTGCTGCGGGTACGGCAATTCTTGCTGTGTTCTGTATTGCCGGGCTGCGGCACACCGGAAGACCGCTGGCGCTGCCGTGGCTGATCTGGCCGGCATTGATAACATTGGTTGCGACAGCATTGTCGCGAACCTTTGTTCCTGTGTGGTGGCCCGAGCATTACCTTTTAGGCGGGGTGATGCTGCCATTTGTTCTCTGGCTGCTTACTTATCTGCTTTACGGAGTTTCCTACGGTCGGTTTCTGGTTACGGCGAGGGCCGATGGAATGCCTGGCTGAGATCTCTGGCCTTGGTGGCCCCTGATTTTAAACAAGTGCATGTATCGGAAGTTGAACTATGCTCAAGACGGTGGTTGCCGTTTTGGGAGTCCTTCTGTGACCAATGATGTGCCGAATGCCTTCGAAATATTTCCCTGGAACCGGAATTTCGAAACCGGCATTGATGATATTGATCAACAGCACAGGGTGCTGGTCAATATCCTTAATCGGCTGGCCTGGCACTTTGCATCGGACACCTCCGAGTTAACACCCGATCAGATTCTCGATGAGTTGCTCACCTACGCGGCGTTTCATTTTGAATACGAGGAAGCGATCTGGAACCTAACCCTCGGTGAAGCGGTGATGGCGAGAAATCACCACGATGCACACCAGATGTTTTTTGCGCAGGTTGAGGAGCTGCGCAACAGCCGCGAACCTCAGGAAGAGGTGTTAACCAGGCTGTTTGACTTCCTCACACGCTGGTTAGCCTTCCATATCCTCGAATCAGATCGCCGAATGGCTCTGACGGTTGAGTTGGTTCAGCAAGGCCTGGAAGTCAGTGAGGCAAAAAACCGGGTCGATGCAGAGCTGAGCGGTTCCGCCTCTGTGCTGGTCAACGCGCTGTTGGAAATTTACGGAAAACTGTCATCAAGCACGATTCAGTTAATGCGGGAGAAAATGGCCCGCTTGAGGGCCGAAGATGAGCTGTCCCGAATACAGCATGAAAGGCTGAATCAGGCCCTGGAAGAACAAGCCCGAGAATATCAGCACCATCTGGAAACGCTCGCTTACACCGATGCCTTGACCGGCCTCTGGAACCGAAACGGCATCGTCCGCCGAATTCGTGAATACCTTGCTGATGACGTGAGAGCTGAGAACTCGGCAGCGCTTGTGTCTATTGATCTTGATAACTTCAAGGATCTCAACGACTGTCTGGGAGAAGATGCCGCAGACCGACTGCTTGGCTTGCTCTCCCGGCGGTGGCTGGATGCGATCCCGGCGGATGCCTGCCTGGCGCGAACAGGTGGTGATGAGTTTGCATTGTTGCTGCCGGATGCCAGCCAAGCCGAGTCGCGGCTGGAAGCTCTGCGTTTGACGGCCGGTCAGCCTTTTGAACTTGACGGTGTTGAGGTTTCCGCGGGATTTACGGCTGGTGTTGTCCTGTTTCCGGATGGCGCCGTTGAGGACGCAGACAGCTTGCTGAGGCAGGCGGATAATACCCTGTATCGGGCAAAACACGAGATGCGCAGTGGCTGGCTTTATCTTGATGCCGGCGAGCGGAGCCAGTATCGAGCCCGTCAGTTGTTACTGGAGGACATCCGCAGGGGGCTCAACCAGGATGAGTTCCGGCTTTATTTTCAACCCAAGGTTAATCTCCGGACTGGAGAGGTTTTGGGCGTTGAAGCGCTGATCCGCTGGCAACATCCGCAGGAAGGGCTGCTCCCTCCGAGTTACTTCCTGCCCGCCATTGAGCATCACACGCTGAATATTCAGGTTGGTGAATGGGTGTTGAGAAACTCTCTGCTGCAGATACAGCGCTGGGAGCAAGAGGGTGTCAGGGTCAATGTCAGCGTTAACATTGCTGCCAACCATCTTCAGTCTGATCACTTTGCCGGGCATCTGACCAAAATCCTGTCGGCCTTTCCGGGGGTTGACCCTGTCAGGCTAGATCTGGAAATCCTGGAAACCGCTGCACTTGGGGATTTGGACAAAGCCGTACAGACCATTGCGGATTGCCGTGAGCTTGGGGTGACCTTCTCCCTGGATGACTTTGGTACTGGCTACTCATCGTTGTCTTATCTCAAGCGCCTTCCTGTCGATACTCTGAAAATCGATCGGGAGTTTGTATCCGGCATTGAGGATAACGGTGAAAACCTGTCGATTCTTCAGGGGGTGATCGGTCTGTCGCGGGTTTTCGGGAAGCAGGTGGTTGCGGAGGGCGTGGAAACTGTCAGGCAAGGTGAGATTCTGTTGAGCCTCGGGTGCGAATGCGCTCAGGGATTTGCCATGTCTCCGCCCATTGAAGCGACCCTGATCCCTGCCTGGATTAACCGTTGGAGAACGTTCCCGGAATGGGCGCTTACCAGGGTTTCAGAAAATCCCTGAGCCGCAGATGCCAGTCCAGGCTGTCGAGCAGGTTTTTCAGGGCCAGCCCCAGTTCAGTATCCCCCTCGATAACCAGCCGGCGCTGGAAGAACAACTGATCGGGGTCTTGCTTTCGCTCCGCCAATGTACGGAATGCACCAACGGACCCCCGGATGGTGGCTTCACCGGGTCCGTTCAGCACCCGCAGGCGCCCGGCCCAGTAACCGAGGGTAATGCCTGGCTGGCCGCCATTGATTTCGAGGCGGATTCGACGTCCCTCGAAATCGTCGAATTCACCTTCTGCAATGGCGTCCGAGAAAAGCCGGTTGAGGGGCGCTTCCGCTGCCAGTTGTTTCAGGGCGACGGGCATTCGCTGATCAATGCCGTTCAGGAGTGGCACCGGTGACGGGGCATACTCCCGGATCACGGCTAGGGTCTGGCTCGCAAGGGGATTGTGCTGGAGTTGATTGCTCAGGCGTTGCAGCTGCGCGAACCCGGGTGGTGTGGGCAATTTGCCGAAACTGGGCAGGGTAGGCAGCATGGCAGGCTCTCCTGAAATCATGAAACAGACAGGGAGAGCCTACCTCAAACCGCAATAAACGGATTTGATATAACTCAGGGGAATGAACAGTCAGCCCTTGTGCAAGCCTTCCTCGACCGCCCAGACGGCGACTTCCACCCGCGAGCGCAGGTTCAGCTTTTTCAGCAGGTGCTTGACGTGGACCTTGACAGTGCCGTCACTGATGTCGAGTTTACGCCCGATCATCTTGTTGGACAGGCCTTCGGCAATCAGCCGGAGAATATCTTTCTCCCGCGGCGTCAGGCTGTCGAAGTCGGGACGGCTGGTCTGCTGCGGTTTGTTGGAACGCAGGGCTTCAGCCAGCAGGGTCGTGAGGCGGTCACTGATCACCATCTTGCCCACCGCCGCCTGGTGCAACTGGGCGATCATGTCCTCGGGCTCCATGTCCTTGAGCAGGTAACCGTCGGCGCCCGCCCGCAATGCCGCGACCACATCGTCTTCCTGGTCTGAGACAGTAAACATAACGATGCGCGAGCTGACATTCTGTTCCCTGAGCTTTCTCAGGGCTTCGATGCCGTCCATTTCCGGCATGTTCAGGTCCATCAGGATCAGGTCCGGCTCCAGCTCGGTGGCCAGACGGATGCCATCGGCGGCATTGCTGGCTTCGCCGATCACTTCCATGTCGTCTTCCATGCCGATCAGCTGTTTGATGCCCTGGCGCAGCAGCGGGTGGTCGTCGATCAACAGAATGCTTGCGGGTGTCTCAGACATTGTTTCTCTCTTTTGTCCTGCGCTCGGCTCAGGCCGGCGTAGTTTCCGTTGGAATCAGATTGCGGCTCTTGGGTACGAATGTTAGCGCGACTTCCACGCCGCCTTCATCCCTGTTTCGCACATTAACCTTGCCGCCGAGTGTGCGGGCACGGTCCTGCATAATAATCAGGCCATAGTGGTTCACGGGCTGGTCGCCACCCGGTAATCCCCTGCCATTGTCCTGTATGCTGGCCCGCACTTGTGGTGAATCGAACACTACTTTTACAGCTATGTCAGTGGCATCGGCGTGTTTGACGGCATTGGCCAGCCCTTCACGAATGATCTGCAGGGTGTGGATTTCCTCATTGGGCGACAGCGTCTGGGGCGGCAGGTTGTATTCAAACGCTACCGGTTTACCGAGGCGCTCTGAGAATTCGTCGATGGTTTTACGCAGGGCAGTCGCCAGATCCGGCGTATCCAGTTTCAGCCGGAAGGTGGCCAGCAGTTCCCGCAGCTGGCGGTAGGCGCTGTTCAGGCCAGTGCTCAGTTCATCCAGGATGTCATCGTGGATGGGCTTCTGCTCGCCATCAATGTTCAGCCGGCGCAGACGGGTCACCTGCATTTTCAGGTACGAGAGCGATTGTGCCAGGGAATCGTGTAGCTCCCGGGCAATCACCGTGCGCTCTTCAGCCAGCGTCAGCTGTTGTTCTTCGGTGATCTGTTTTTCCAGGAAAATGGCAGTTGCCAACTGGTCTGTGAGGGTTTCCAGCAGGCGGCGCGAGGTCTCCGGTAATCCTTTTTCAGCCGGATACCAGACCTCCAGTGTGCCCAGCAACTGCCCGGGAGTGCGGATGGGCAGCAACAGCCGCCGGCCGTCATTGTTTTCCAGCGGCATCTCATCATAGACCTCGGGGGTTACCAGACAGGCATTGCAATGGTGATCCCGGCAATAGAAGGGGCGTTTGGGTGTGGCGGTGGTAATGGCCTCCACCGGTTCTGCCGATTCCTTGTCATGCAGGAACAGGCGGATGGGACCGATGCCCAGCAACTGCTCCAGATCCTGCAGCATCGGGATGGCGCCACTGCACAGATCATGATTGGCGAACAGCCCTCGGCTGGCGGAGTGCATTACCTGCAGAGCCGCATGGCTGATTTCAAGTTCCTCGGTTTTCTGCCTGGCGCGGCTTTCAAGCTCGTAGTAGGTCAGCGCCAGTTCACTGGTCATCTGGTCAAAGGCCTGGCCCAGTTGTGCCAGCTCATCGGAACCTTTGAGGTCGGCTTTGTGGCTGAAATCCTGTTCGCCCACGGCGGTGGCAATGCTCACCAGTTTTCGCAGGGGCCGGAGAATCCGGTTTTTGAGGTCCAGAAACAGGGCGAGCACAATCAATACCGAGAACACCATGCTGATGATCTGGATAAGGTGCAGCAGGTCGATCCTGGCCTCGGTGCGTTGTTCCAGCATGGAGACCAATCGATCCACTTCTATCGTGTAATTCTCCACCGCCATGATCATATCGGTGGACAGGGGGGCGCCAGTCTGGTGGCTCTCCAGTGACGGCCTGAGCTGATTGGCCCAGCCATATTCCACGGTTTTATATTGTTCGACGAGGGGATGATCATCGGTGCGGGGAATGGAACGGATGATGGCGGGATCTCTGAGCCTGTCCTCGTACTCCTCAATGCGTTGATCAAGGGTGTCAGTGTTTTCCACGGGATCTTCAGAGGCCGATCTTGCCGCCAGTTGAAAGGCTCCCATGCGCAGCGAGCCTGCAAGATTGATAGCAGTAGCATTGCCCTCAATGCTGTTGGATACAGCCAGAGTGGTGGCCATGCTGACAATGGCCGTCAGCACGATGGCGCCTATTACAACAGCCAGTCGGTTTACTAGCGGGCTTCTGGAGGTCATGGATAGCTTCAGGACTCAAGGAACGTGGATAGTAGTGACAGGCAGCTAAATTATCGTGGAAAACGCGCCGTCGTGATACCTCCTTGAGGATAGTCAATTACCCCAATGGTTTATAACCCATCATAGCCTTTGACCCTTGCTCAGGCAAAAGTTGAGACTAAAGAATGGGATTCAGGGAGCGTGTAATGCAATCGGAACGGGATGAAGAGAGGTTAGCATCTCTGGCAGTAGTGTTGCCGTTGGCGCTGACTGGCTTTGTGGTGGCTGCCGGTTGCTGGACCCTGTTTGCGGTTGCCGGTGTGCATCTCCGAGCCGATCTGGGGCTGAGTAGTTTACAGTTTGGCGTTCTGCTGGCCATGCCCATGGCGGTCAGCGCCATACTTGCGATTCCGGCCGGGCTTGCGGCGCAGCGATATGGTGCCCGTGAAGTCATGCTTTTGTGTCTGTGCGGTCTTGCTGTGTGCATGGGGATACTGCTGCTGACGAACACCTACATTGGCTACCTTATTGCCGCCGCCGGGCTGGGGCTGGCTGGCGGCTTCTACGGCGCCGGCCTGCAGTTCGTGGTCAGTCATTGCCAGCCCAGGCGGCTGGGTCTCGTACTCGGCGTTTTTGGCTCCGGGGTAACCGGAGCAGGTTTCAACTATTATCTGGTGCCGCTGTTCCATGAGGCGTTCTCCTGGCAGGGTGTACCTCTGGCCTACCTCATTACCCTGCTTCTGGTGATCGCGCTGTTGATTATGCTGACCGACGCCACGGGTGAGGAAGACGAAAGCCGTGAACGATCAGCCAGGGAAATTCTCGGGGTGATCCGGCAGGGTCGGAATCTACCCCTGTGTTTGTATTTCGGTGTGGTTGCCGGCAGTTTCTTTGCGCTGGCGTTGTGGCTTCCTGATTTCCTCTCAGGCCAGTATGGTCTTACGCTGGATTCCGGGGCCCGCCTGGCGCAATGGTTTGTCATTCCCGGTGCGGTGGCTCAGGTGGCCGGTGGAGGCTTGTCAGATCATTTTGGTTCCGCCCGGGTTGCGACGCGGGCACTGGCGGGTTGTCTGATGGCACTCGTGGTGTTGTCCTATCCCCCCATGACTTTGTTCATTACCGGCGTGGAAGAGGAGCTGGTTGTGGAGTTTGCTTTGCCAGTTGTGCTTGAAAGCGCGTTGGTCGTGATTCTGGGGGTGGCCATGGGCACCGCTATGGGGTCCCTTCAGCGTATGGTGATTCTGGCCAATCGACAGGAAGCGTCCCTGTTTGCCGGTGTATTGCTGGTCAGCGCCTGTGCCGTTGCATTTGTCCTGCCAGTTGCGTTTGGTGGCTTGAACCTGTGGCTGGGCGTGCGTACGGCGGTATTCATGATTCTCTTCCTGTTGCTGAGTGTCAGCCTGCTGCTTTTCTCCCGACATGCCCGCAGGGAGGAGCGAAAGATGCTTCTCCAACCCGGGTTATAGGGCGCCTACCCACAGGGTGGTACACCCGGGTTATGTGGTAGTAACCACGCAGATTTCAGGGGTTTGATCCCACACAATGGTCTCCATTCGGAACAACGATCCGGCAAACGGGTTGATGGAGAGAGAGACCATGAGTCATTTGATCGACAAGTTGAACTACTTCAGGAAGAACCGCGAATCGTTCTCCAACGGTCACGGTGAAACCCACGAAGTGAACCGCGACTGGGAGAACAGCTACCGCCAGCGCTGGCAGCATGACAAGATCGTGCGCTCCACCCATGGCGTGAACTGCACCGGCTCCTGCAGCTGGAAAATCTACGTCAAGAACGGGCTGGTCACCTGGGAAACCCAGCAAACCGATTACCCCCGCACACGCCCGGATCTGCCCAACCACGAGCCCCGTGGTTGCCCTCGTGGCGCCAGCTACTCCTGGTACATGTACAGTGCCAATCGCCTGAAATACCCGCTGATGCGCAAGAGCCTGATGAAGCTCTGGCGTGCTGCCCGTATCCAGTTCAACGACCCGGTGGAAGCCTGGGCCTCTATTGTTGAAGATCCCGCCAAGACCGCCGAGTACAAGCCTCGCCGCGGTATGGGCGGTTTTGTACGTTCCAGCTGGGACGAAGTCAACGAACTGATTGCCGCCTCGAACGTCTACACCGCCAAGAAATTCGGGCCGGACCGTATCATCGGTTTCTCTCCGATTCCCGCCATGTCCATGGTCTCCTACGCCGCGGGCAGCCGATACCTGTCCATGATCGGTGGCGTGTGCATGAGCTTCTACGACTGGTACTGCGACCTGCCGCCCGCCTCTCCGCAAACCTGGGGTGAGCAGACCGACGTGCCGGAATCCGCCGACTGGTACAACTCCGGCTACATCATTGCCTGGGGCTCCAACGTACCCCAGACCCGTACCCCGGATGCCCACTTCTTCACCGAAGTACGCTACAAGGGCACCAAGACAGTTGCCATTACCCCGGACTATGCGGAAGTTTCCAAGCTGTCTGACGAGTGGCTGAACCCGAAGCAGGGTACAGACGCCGCTCTGGGCATGGCCATGGGCCATGTGATCCTCAAAGAGTTCCATGTTGACAAGCCCAGCGAGTACTTCACTGACTACGTTCGTCGCTACACCGACATGCCCTACCTGGTCATGCTGGAACAGAAAGACGACGGCAGCTACGTACCGGGCCGCTTCCTGCGTGCCAGTGACCTGGTGGATGGCCTCGGTGAAGAGAACAACCCGGAATGGAAAACCATCGCCATTGACGAAAGCACTGGCGAACTGACTGCGCCGAACGGCTCCATCGGCTACCGCTGGGGCGAGAAAGGCAAGTGGAACCTGAAGCAGACCGCCAAAGGCGCCGATGTAAACCTTCAGCTGTCGATGGTTGAAAAGCACGACGAAGTCGTCGATGTCGCCTTCCCGTATTTCGGTGGTATCGAACACGACCATTACAACCACGTGGAATTCAAGGACATCCTCAAGCACAAGCTGGGTACCCGCAAGGTTCAACTGGCCGATGGTTCCGAAGGTCGCGTGGTGACTGTGTACGATCTGATGGTTGCCAACTACGGCATCAGCCGCGGCCTGGGTGACGACGATGGCGCCACTTCCTATGACGAAGTGAAGCCGTACACGCCTGCCTGGCAGGAGCAGATCACCGGCGTACCGGCCGAGAAAGTGATCCGCATCGCCCGTGAGTTCGCGGACAACGCTGACAAGACCAAAGGCCGCTCCATGGTCATCGTCGGTGCAGGTATGAACCACTGGTACCACATGGACATGAACTACCGCGGCCTGATCAACATGCTGATCATGTGTGGCTGTATCGGCCAGAGCGGCGGTGGCTGGGCCCACTATGTGGGTCAGGAGAAGTTGCGCCCGCAGACCGGCTGGCAGCCGCTGGCCTTTGGTCTCGACTGGCAGCGCCCGCCACGCCACATGAACTCCACCTCCTTCTTCTATGCTCACTCCGGCCAGTGGCGCTACGAGAAACTGGGCGTGGATGAAATCCTGTCGCCGCTGGCAGACAAGTCCAAATTCGGTGGCAGTCTGATCGACTACAACGTACGCGCCGAGCGCATGGGCTGGCTGCCGTCTGCGCCGCAGCTGAACCGAAACCCGCTGACCATTGCCGCGGAAGCCGAGAAGGCCGGTATGGAGGTGGCGGACTACGTGGCCAAGTCCATGAAGGACGGATCTCTGGCCTTCGCCAGTGAAGATCCGGAAGCGCCGGAAAACTGCCCGCGTAACCTGTTCATCTGGCGCTCCAACCTGCTGGGCTCCTCAGGTAAAGGTCACGAGTACATGCTCAAGTACCTGCTGGGCACCAAGAACGGATTGCAGGGCAAGGATCTGGGTGTCGAGGGTGGCGCCAAACCGGAAGAAGTGAAATGGCGCGACCAGGCGCCGGAAGGCAAGCTCGACCTGCTGGTGACCATCGACTTCCGGATGAGCACCACGGCGGTCTATTCCGACATCGTGCTGCCGACCGCCAGCTGGTACGAGAAGAACGACCTCAACACCAGCGACATGCACCCCTTCATCCATCCGCTGCAGGCGGCGGTCGACCCGGCCTACGAGTCGAAATCGGACTGGGAAATCTTCAAGGCGATCGCGAAGAAGTTCCAGCAGATCGTGCCCGGCTACCTGGGCAAGGAAACCGATGTGGTGGCCCTGCCGATCCTTCACGACACGCCGGCCGAAATCGCGCAGGACCAGGTGAAGGACTGGAAGAAGGGCGAATGCGACCTGATCCCGGGCAAGACCGCGCCGAACTATATCGCGGTCGAACGCGACTACCCGGCGCTTTACGACCGGTTCACGGCGCTGGGGCCGCTGATGGAGAATGTCGGCAACGGCGGCAAGGGCATCGCCTGGGACACCAAGGAGGAGGTCGGGCATCTGCGCGACCTGAACGGAGAGCATCGCGACGGTCCGGCCAAGGGATTGGCGCGGATCGACACCGACATCGACGCGACCGAGGTGATCCTGATGCTGGCCCCCGAGACCAACGGCGAGGTGGCCGTCAAGGCGTGGGAGCAGTTGGGCAAGGCGACGGGCCGCGAGCACGCGCATCTGGCCGAAGGTCAGGAGCACGTGAAGATCCGGTTCCGCGATATCGCCGCGCAACCGCGCAAGATCATCTCCTCGCCCACATGGTCGGGCATCGAAAGCGAGGAAGTCTGCTACAACGCGGGCTACACCAACGTGCACGAGCTGATCCCGTGGCGCACGCTGACCGGGCGCCAGCAGCTTTACCAGGACCATCTGTGGATGCGCGCCTTCGGCGAAGGTTTCTGCACCTGGCGGCCGCCGGTGGATCTGAAGACGATCACCAAGGACGTCAACACCGACGCACGCGATGGTCAGCCGCACCTGGTGCTGAACTTCATCACGCCGCACCAGAAATGGGGGATCCACTCCACGTATTCCGACAACCTGTTGATGCTGACGCTGAACAGGGGCGGTCCGGTGGTCTGGATTTCCGAGACGGACGCGCAGAAGGCCGGCATCAAGGACAACGACTGGGTCGAGGCCTACAACGTCAACGGCGCGCTGACGGCCCGCGCGGTGGTCTCGCAGCGGATGCGCGAAGGCACGGTCTTCATGTACCACGCGCAGGAAAAAATCGTGAATACGCCCGGCTCGGAAAAGACCGGCCTGCGCGGCGGCATTCACAATTCGGTCACCCGCGCGGTGCTGAAACCCACCCACATGATCGGCGGATACGCCCAGCAGTCCTACGGGTTCAACTACTACGGAACCGTGGGCGCGAACCGGGACGAGTTCGTCATCGTCAGGAAAATGAACAAGGTCGACTGGCTCGACGGTGAGGCGACCGCGAAGGAGGCTGCGGAATGAGAGTACGCGCGCAAATCGGCATGGTGCTGAACCTCGATAAATGCATCGGGTGCCACACCTGCTCTGTTACCTGCAAGAACGTCTGGACCAGCCGCGACGGCGTCGAATACGCCTGGTTCAACAATGTCGAAACCAAGCCGGGCATCGGCTATCCGAAGGATTGGGAAAACCAGAGCCGCTGGAACGGCGGCTGGGAACGGACAAAATCCGGCAAGCTGCAGCCGAAGCAGGGCGCCAAGTGGCGCATCCTGGCCAATATCTTCGGCAATCCCGACCTGCCCGAGATCGACGACTATTACGAGCCGTTCGATTTCGACTACGACCACCTGAAATCCGCCCCCGAGGTGGAGGCCTTCCCCACCGCGCGCCCGCGCTCGAAGATCAGCGGCGAACGGATGGAAAAGATCGAGCATGGCCCGAACTGGGAGGAAATCCTGGGCGGCGAGTTCTCGAAACGGTCGCAGGACTACAATTTCGAGGGCGTGCAAAAGGACATCTACGGGGAATATGAAAACACCTTCATGATGTACCTGCCGCGGCTGTGCGAGCATTGCCTCAACCCGGCCTGCGCCGCGTCGTGCCCGTCGGGCGCGATCTACAAGCGCGAGGAGGACGGCATCGTCCTGATCGACCAGGAGAAATGCCGCGGCTGGCGGATGTGCGTCTCGGGCTGCCCCTACAAGAAGATCTACTACAACTGGGAAAGCGGCAAATCCGAGAAATGCACCCTCTGCTATCCCCGGATCGAAAGCGGCAACCCCACGGTCTGCTCGGAAACCTGCGTCGGGCGCATCCGCTATCTGGGCGTGATGCTCTATGACGCGGACAAGATCGAAAGCGCGGCCAACGCGGCGACCGAGCAGGAGCTCTACGACGCCCAGCTCGACGTCTTCCTCGACCCGCGCGATCCCGTGGTGATCGAAACCGCGCGGGCCGACGGCATCCCCGAGGACTGGATCAGGGCCGCGCAGGAAAGCCCGGTGTGGAAGATGGCGATGGAGTGGAAGCTCGCCTTCCCGCTGCATCCCGAATACCGCACCCTGCCGATGGTGTGGTACATCCCGCCGCTCTCGCCGATCCAGAACGCGGCCGAGGCCGGCAAGATCGGCCATGACGGCGAAATGCCCGACGTGCGCAGTCTGCGCATCCCGGTGCGCTATTTGGCCAACATGCTGACCGCCGGCGACGAGGAACCCGTGGTGCAGGCGCTGGAGCGGATGTCGGCCATGCGCGCCTACATGCGCGCCAAGACCGTGGACGGCGTCATCGACGAGGCGATCGCGGCGCGCGTCGGCCTCAGCGGCCGGGTGATCGAGGACATGTACAAGATCATGGCGCTCGCCGATTACGAGGACCGTTTCGTGATCCCCACCACCCACCGCGAACATGTCGAGGAGGCCTATGACCTGCGCGGCGGCTGCGGCTTCACCGACGGCAATGCCTGCTCGACGGGCATCTCGAAGGGCTCGCTCTTCGGCGGCAAGCGCAAACCCCTGAAAATGCCGGAGGCGATGTGATGATGGACCGCTCCCTGAAAGCCATGTCCCTGATGCTGAGCTACCCCACCGAAGAGCTACAGGCGGCGATGCCCGAGATCGGCGGCGTTCTCGCGTCCGACAGCCGTTTGACAGCGGCCGCGCGCCGGGCCCTGCGCCCGTTGGTCGAGAGGCTGCAAAGCAGCGACATCTACGACCTGCAGGAAGGCTACGTCGCGCTCTTCGATCGCTCGCGCAGCCTGTCGCTCAACCTGTTCGAGCATGTCCACGGCGAAAGCCGGGACCGCGGCGGCGCCATGGTCAGCCTTGTCGAGACCTACCGTGCCGCGGGGTTCGATCCCGCGACCTCGGAACTGCCGGATCACCTGCCGGTGCTGCTGGAATTCCTGGCAACGCGTCCCTTCGTTGAAACCAGGGATACCTTGGCGGACGCGGCCCATATTTTTGAGGCTCTGAACGCCCGGCTCGTCCGGCGCCAGAGCCCGTATGGCGCCGTGTTCGCCGCCCTTTTACAGCTGGCGGGGGCGAAAGCCGATGCCGGGGCCGTCGCCGAACTGCTCCAGCAGCCCGAGGACGATCCCGACGATCTGGCCGCGCTCGATGCCGTCTGGGAGGAGGCCGAGGTCACCTTCGGCCCCGACCCCAATGCCGGCTGTCCGCAGGTGCGCGACATGCTGGCCCGGATGGACACTCCCGTTAATCCCGCCCCGGGCCATTCTGCCCATGCGGCTGAGTGATGGAGGCTCAGATGCACAACTTTCTCTTCGGCATTTACCCCTATATCGCCCTTTCGGTCCTGATCCTGGGCTCGATCGCGCGCTATGAGACAGAGCCGTTTACCTGGAAATCCAGTTCCAGCCAATTGCTGCGGCGCAAGCAGCTGATCATCGGCTCGGTGCTGTTCCATGTCGGTGTGCTGATCATCTTCTTCGGGCATCTGGTCGGATTGCTGACGCCGATCTGGGTGTTCGACGCGATGGGCATCAGCCATGGTGCCAAGCAGCTTCTGGCCGTGGTGGCCGGGGGCGTGGCCGGCGCGATGGCGCTGGCGGGCGGCGGAATGCTGTTCCACCGCCGCTGGACCGATCCGCGCATCCGCCGCACCTCGAGCTTTGCCGATATCGGCATCCTCGCGCTGCTGCTGGCGCAGCTGACGCTGGGCGTGGGCACGATCTTTGTCTCGCTGCAGCACCTGGATGGCCACGAGATGACCAAGTTCATGTCCTGGGCGCAGGGGATCTTCACCTTCGACGGGCAGGCGGCGAGCTATATCGCGGACGTGGCCCTGGTCTTCAAGCTGCACCTGTTCCTCGGGCTGACGATCTTCGTGCTGTTCCCGTTCACGCGTCTGGTTCACATGCTGTCGGTGCCGCTGCGCTACCTCACGCGCCCCGGCTATCAGATCGTCCGCTCGCGCCGGTCTGCGCCGCTGCCCGCGCGCGATGGCAAGGCACGGCGGACCCCGGCGGAGTGATCCGATGACCAAGCCGCTTTTCCCCGACATCGTGGTCAATGGCACCACCCTCTCTGCCGCGGCCATCGCGGCAGAGGCCCAGAACCACGCCGCGCCCAGGGGCAAGCCCGGCCTGGCCTGGCGCAAGGCGGCCCGGGCGCTGGCGATCCGGCAGCTCCTGCTGGACGAGGCCGACCGGCTGGGCATCGCGGGCACCCCGGAAGAGCTTGCCCCGGGCAAGACCGAAAGCCCGGAAGAGGCGCGCATCCGCGAGGTCCTGTCGCGTTGCGTGACGCCCGCGCCGGTCAGCGAGGCTGCCCTGCGCGCCGCCTATGCGCGCAACCCGGACGCCTATCGCGCGCCATCGCTCTACCAGCCGGCGCATATCCTGTTTCCCGCGCCGCCCGGAGATGCCGAGGCCCGCAGCGCCGCGCGGGTGCGGGCGCAAGAGGTTCTCGCCGAGGTGTTGAAGGTCCCGCGCCGCTTCGCTGACATGGCCCGCAAGGAAAGCGCCTGTTCGTCGCGCGATGCGGATGGCCAGCTGGGGCAACTGGCGAGCGGCGACACGGTGCCCGAATTCGAAACCGCCCTGCGCGCGGCAGCGGTCGGCGAAATCCATGGCGCCCTGGTCGAAACCCGCTACGGGTTTCACATTCTGCGGCTCGACGCCCGGGCCGAGGGCGAAGTCCTGCCCTTCGATGCCGTGCGGGGCAAGCTGCAGGAGGCCGGCGAGAAGGCCAACTGGGCGGCCGCCGCGAAGGCTTTCGTTTCCGACCTGCTGGTCCGGGCCGATATCCGGGGCCTCGACCTGGAGGCTGACGTGTAGAACCGATGGTGAAGCGGGCGAAATATCGAGGCCCAGGTGGTGCGCGCGGCGCCCGCGCGGCGCCGGGGGACGAGCGGGTCCAGCGCGACCCGCTGCACCATATCGCCGAAGAGCATCTGCGCCAGCGAGAGGTCTGTGCCGCACTGGATGCGCTGGCCGGCGCGGACCGGCCCGACACCGATGCGGCGCGCGAGTGCCTCGAACATCTGACGGTCTTTCTTCCGCGGCATACCCGCGACGAGGAAGAGGACCTGTTCCCGCTGCTGCGCCGGCGCTCCACCCCCGAAGACGAGATCAACGAAACGCTGGACCGGCTGTATCACGACCATGCCGAAAGCCATGACGCCGTTCCGCGCGTCATCGCCGCGCTGCAACGCATGATCGCCGAGAACGCGCCCTTCACCGAAGACGAGGCCGCCGCCGTTTCGGCCTTCGCCCAGCATGAGCGGCGGCATCTGATCGTCGAGAACGCCATCGTTCTGCCGCTGGCGCGGGTGCGCCTGACGAAGGACGACCTCCGCTCGCTCGGCCTGCGCATGCAGCAAAGACGCAACCGCCTGACGAAAGAGGATCGCTGAGATGCTGAACGACCTGCTCAAGCGGAACCAACAGTGGTCGGCGGACCGGAACGCGCAGGAGCCGGGCTATTTCGCGCGCCTCGCCACGCGCCAGACGCCCGAGTTTTTCTGGATCGGCTGTTCCGACAGCCGCGTGCCCGCCAATGTCGTGGCCGGACTGGACCCGGGCGAGGTCTTCGTGCATCGCAACGTGGCCAACGTGGTGCATTCCTCGGACATGAACCTGCTCAGCGCGCTGGAATTCGCGGTCGACGCGCTGCAGATCCGCGAGATCATCGTCTGCGGCCATTACGGCTGCGGCGGCGTCAAGGCCGCCACCGAGGATCTGCCGCATGGCCTGGCCGATCACTGGCTGGAACCGATCCGCAGGCTGGCGCGCCAGTACTCGATCGACCTGGCCGGCGCCCCCGACATCGAGACCCGCCGCGACCGCCTGGCCGAGCTGAACGTGGTCGAGGGCGTGCTGCGCGTCTCGGAAACCCCGATCCTGCAGCGGGCCTGGGCGCGGGGCGCACCGATCGCCGTTCACGGCCTGATCTACGGCCTCAAGGACGGGCTTCTGCGCAATCTCGACTGCACCGTGGCGCGCGGCCGCAAACAGAAGGAGGCTGCCGAATGACCCTCTCGGCCCCGATCCCGGCGGCGGCCTGCGGCTGCGATTGCCCCGAACTCGTGGCCCGGCTGATGCCGGTCGATGAGGCCCTGGCTGCCGGCCTCGCGCTTGCCCAACCCGTTGACGGGCGCGAAGAGGTCTGCCTGCGCGCGGCGCGCGGACGCGTGCTGGCCCAGCCGGTGACGGCGCGGTCCGACATGCCGCGCTTCGATAATTCGGGGATGGACGGCTATGCCCTGCGCCTGGCCGATCTGCCCGCGTCCTCCGCATTGCCGGTGTCCGGGGTCTGCGCGGCGGGCGGCGGGCTGGCCGCTTTAGAGCCTGGGACGATGATGCGCATCTATACCGGCGCGCACGTCCCTCGGGGCGCCGATACCGTGGTGATGCAGGAGCATGTCGAGCGCAGCGGTGATATGGCGCGTATCATTCATCTCCCCGAGGCCGGCAGCAACATCCGCAGGCGCGGAGAGGACCAGCGCCAGGGCGACGAGGTCCTGGCTGCCGGGCATCTGCTGGACGCCAGGAAACTTGCCATCTGCGCCGGGGCGGGTCTCGGTACGGTCTCTGTCAGCAGAAAGCCCAAAATCGGCCTTCTGCTGACCGGCGACGAGATCTGCCCGGCAGGCCAAGACGTCGACGGCGGCGAGATCTGGGACGTGAATACCCCCATGCTGACCGCCCTTTGCGAAGAGGCCGGGGCTGATATCGCGGCGATCAGGCATGTTCCGGACAATCCGGCGGAGCTGCACGCCGCACTTGCCGGGATTGCCGACGAGATGGACATGATCGTCACCTCCGGCGGCGTCTCGGTTGGTGACCGGGATCACCTGAAACCCGTGCTCACGTCGCTTGGCGCAAGGATCGCCGTCTCCGGCGTGGCCATGAAGCCCGGAAAGCCGGTCACCATTTCGCGGTTGGGCGGCGCCGTGATCGTCAGCCTGCCCGGCAACCCTGTCTCGGCCTTCGTCACCTGGCATCTGCTGGGGCGCCCCATCCTTGGCAGGCTGTCAGGCCTGGCCGAGGCGGGCACCCCGCGGCGCCTTGTCCGGACGCGTTCGCGCATCGTGCACAAGCCGGGGCGCTGCGAATATCGGCCGGCCTCGATCGTGGGAACCGACGAGGCAGGACTTGAGATCGTGTCCTGCGGGGCCCGCACCCATTCGGCCCGGCTTTCCCCGCTCGCCCAAAGTGACGGCGTGGTCCTGATCACCGGCGACACCGCCTGCGTCGAGGCAGGGGGCAGGCTGGAATTCCTGCCATTCTGAAGCACGCCATCCCAGGAGAAACACCCATGTATCTGGCCTATGTCATGACAAGAGACCGCGGTGCGATGGACCCGCTTCTGACGGCTTTCGCGCAGAAATGCCTGCGCGAGGGGCACAGGGTTGCCGGTATCGTCCAGTCCAACACCCCGCGCCCGGACACGCATCATTGCGACATGGACGTCAAGGTCCTGCCCGACGGCCCGGTGTTCCGGATCTCGCAGTCGCTGGGCCGGCAGGCGCGCGGCTGCCGGCTGGACCCGGCGGCACTGGAAAGCGCCGTGGCGGCGGTTCAGAACAGCCTGTCGGCATCGGCCGAATTGATGATCGTCAACAAGTTCGGCAAGCACGAGGCCGAGGGTCGCGGATTTCGCGATCTGATCGCAGCAACCCTCGAAAAGGGTACCCCTGTGCTCGTCGGGGTGAACCGGCTGAACCTTGACGCCTTTCTGGATTTCTCGGGTGACCTTGCGGTTCCATTGGAACCGGTGATCGCTTCCCTGACGTATTGGTTCGACACGACCCGCGTTCAGTCACAAGTGGCGGCACAGTAGGTGACACGCCTAAGGAAATCTCGAAATGTTGCTTGTAGCCCGTCATCGCCCATGGGCCAGATTGGCGTGATTGCGTAACGGAGGAGTTACTGCCGGTATCGCTCCAGGAGATATTTTCGCGACGTGGGTGATAGCTTCTCGAAATCGCTGGTCAGGAACCTGGCTTCCGCGGCTGAAACGCCCTGGCTCTCAATGAGCCTCTTAAACGCTGTCAGGTCATAGCCGAGCTCTCTCGCCTCGCGAGGGGGCGGCCGCTGTCATCACAGGATTGAAGGCGCGCTCCACATTCCGCGAGGCAGTCGGGCGTCCTGGCCGCAGCGCCTCCGGCGCATGAGCAATCGCAGGTTCCTGCATAGTCGGCAGAACTGTCCCCGCCACCGCCCGGATTGCCGCTGCCGGGACCACCCGCCGCGTCCCCTGCAGCACCGGCCATCGCCAATGATCGGCTGGTCTCGATGCCACCGAAACTGGGACCGATGGGAAAGTCCGTTTCGTCATAGACTTCCTGACCGTCGGGTTTTCCCTTTTGACCGAGGACAAGGAGGCATAAAGTGGCCGGTATGGCAAAGTCACCGTAAAATCCGCGTGTTCGACAAGCGCGGCTTGGATCCTTTGACATGCAGAGGCGCCGGCATTCATCATCAGGCGGGACATGTCCAGCAGGTCGGCCTCGACGCGGAACCTGACGCGCTCGCGAGAATGCTCCATGATCGAAACACGCCCGTTCAGGTTGACGCCGCATTCCTGTTTGGGTGGCATGCCGATCATGGCGCGGGACATGGCCATGCGGGACATCACAGCAGGTGAACCTCCCCCCGCCTCAAGGAAATCAACCCGATCTGTTCCCACTCGCGAAGCTTCTTGTTAACAGCTTCGCGGGTGGATCCGACCATCGAAGCCAGCGACTGCTGTGAAATTTTTATGGTTGAAATTTCATGGAAATGGTCGCCGCCCTGCTGTTGCCGCGACAGTTGAATCAAGCTTTTCGCCAGTCGCGCCCCCAAGTCCAAGAACGTGAGGTCTTCCAGCATTTCATTGGTCCGTCGCAGCCGCCTGCACAGGGTTTGCAGCAGGGTCATCGCAAGATCAGGATCAGATTTCAGGGTTGGCAGAAAATCCCTTCGGTTGATCAGCAGCGCCTCGGTCGGGCCAACGGCTCGTGCCTCCGCGCTTCTCGGATGTTCGTCGATCAATGCGAATTCTCCGATCACGGATCCGGGCTGGAAGACACGAAAGATCATCTCTTTCCCGGCAGGGTCGTAGTTGAGTATCTTTACAGCCCCCTTCCCCGCTGGTTGTTGCTCTACATCGGTACGGAACGCGTTGAGCAAGATGACGACTTGAGGAGAACAACGGAAGTTTTCCGTTTTGGTGATAGTCACACCTTCTGGCGGTGGCGCAAAGTTGCCAGCACGACCGTCGTAAATCTGCTGCCACGGATCGCCAAAATAACCAACCAGGGGCAGCCCCACACCAGAGCCCAGTTCATTTAAGCCCTCGACAATGGGAACGAAGGTATCCTGAGCCTCATCGACAAAGATAAATGGATAACGCGACCCAAGAATTCTGCGAAAGACATTGCGCTCCTTCAAAAGATAGCCTGCGACGGAGATTACGTCATCAATGTCCCAGTAAGCCTTCAGAAAAACTGCTGAAATTGGAATCGTCATAGCTCCACTTCCGCACCTTTTCCAAGGCATTCAAATCAGCCTCGAGGCTCTCGACCCTTGTTCTGGCCCGACGGGCTTCCTTAGAGTTTCCGCCATTGTCTTTGTCTTTGTCTTTGGCGGTCTGGATATGATTGGGGATCACAAAGCTTGTGACAGCCTCATGGATGTCCGAATGGAAGCTTCTCAGTTCATTTCCCAGAAACCTGCCTTTTCAACCATAGCCTGCATCCACCGATTGGTCAGCAACTAACAGACAACAGGGCTGTGTGATGCGCGGACCCACGTGTCTTGTGTCAACGCCTCTTCTCTGGATTCGGTAAGCTCCGTACAAACCTGCTACGTTGTTTTGGATCAACGCCTGCTCTCTGAATTTCCCAGAAACATAGGCTTACCGCAGTTCAACAGCGTCAAATCGTGACCCGGCAGCGTGCCATAAAATCCTGACCTCTGTTGGAGCTTTTCGAGATCTCCTTGGGCGAATGGCAGCTTCGGCAAGCCGCGTCGCAATATCACGTTGTTGAGTTGAATGAACGGAATGGGCCGATCGCGCCGCGCTGGCAGCCGCGTCCATCGCAACTTTGCGAAGGGCGCTTTCCTGCGCTCAGCGGACGGGTATCCCAAGCTACCAGATAGGCCACGCCAGCCCCGCAAGCTCTGGTCGCACGGCATGAGTCGAGATCGCGGCAGAAAGGCCAGGGCTTGCATCCCAGCAGCGTTTCGCGGGATACGGCGGCCCGACAACTTCTCCTGGGAAGTCCATTGACA
>ENA-ORCU01000181-ORCU01000181.1-marine-metagenome-genome-assembly--contig:-NODE-181-length-32411-cov-3.386899_pt1 | contig 32411 bp, 35 predicted proteins | sample MGYA00248631_ERZ508512 | MGnify/ENA primary metagenome ERZ508512 (study PRJEB26183, sample SAMN06268844) | marine metagenome | isolation source: Tt an P1 anaerobic enrichment on pine from sediment taken...
CCCCAGGCGCCCTCGGCATAGGAGATGTCGGAATGGCAGATCGCGCAGGCCTCGACCGTGACCTCGACCTCGCCGGCCGCCGGTGCGCGCAGCTCGACCTCCTCGATCACCAGCGGCGCGTTGAACTCATGGGCCACGGCGGCGCGTATTCGTGTCATCTTTCCCTCCCTGTTTTGCCGCCAGTCTGGGGCCCGTGCCCGGACCGGGCAAGTCCCAATCTGCGGCGGGGGCCGCGGCGGCGAACAGGCGTCAGGGCGCGTGCCGGATGCGCGGTTCGGCGGCCAGGACCAGCGCCGAGACCACCATCAGAAATGCCGCCAGGACGAAAGGCGCGCCCGGCAGGTGCACCGGCGCGTCCGGGGCGGTGAAGGCGCTGAAGATGGCGGTCATCGCCATCGGCGACAGGATCGCCGCCAGCGCCCGGCTGGAGGTGATCGCACCCTGCAGTTCGCCCTGCGCGTCGTCGCCCACCCGGTGCGACATCATCCCCTGCAGCGCCGGGCCCACCATCAGGCCCAGCGAGGCCACGGGGATGAGGACCAGCGTCAGCGTGCCGTTGCCGATGCCCGACAGGACGACGAAGGCCAGCAGGCTGAAGGCGAGCCCCGCCAGGACCGTGTGCCGCTCCCCCAGGCCGCGCAGGACGGGGCGGATCAGCCAGCCCTGCACGGCGGCGCTGGACAGGCCGAAGCCGGCCAGCGACAGGCCCACCATGGCCGGGGCCCAGCCGAACTGCGCCTGGGCGAAGAAGGCCCAGGTCGCCGGGTAGACGATGAAGGCGAAGTCGTAGAGGAAGACCAGGACGAAAAGCCGCCCCAGCCCCGGCAGGGCGCGCATCTGGCGGAACGCGCCCAGCGGGTTGGCGCGGGCCGGGCTGAAGGGGCGGCGGGTGCGGTCGGTCACGGTCTCGGGCAGCACGGCGAGGCCGAGGAGGCAATTCAGCCCCGCCAGCAGGGCCGCGGCATAGAAGGGCGCGCGCGGGCCCAGCTGGCCCAGCAGCCCCCCCAAGGCCGGGCCCAGCACGAAGCCAAGGCCGAAGGCCGCCCCCATCAGCCCGAACCGCGCGGCCTTTTCCTCGGGGGCCGAGATATCGGCGATGAAGGCCCCGGCGGTCGATTGCGTCGAGGAGACGATGCCGCCCACCACGCGCCCCGCGAACAGCCACCAGACGCTGCCCGCCAGCGCCATCACCAGGTAATCGGCGGCCATCACCGCCATGGAGATCAGCAGCACCGGCCGCCGCCCGTAGCGGTCGGACAGGTTGCCGGTCAGCGGCCCGAACAGGAACTGCATCACCGCAAAGGCGGTGGTCAGCACCCCGCCCCAGAGCGCCGCGGAGGCCAGCGTGCCGCCGGTGACCGAGCGTATGAGGTCGGGCAGGACGGGAACGATCAGGCCGATCCCCATCGCATCGATCACCAGGGTGACGAGGATGAACCCCATCGCCGCCTTGCTGCGCGCAGCGCTCACAGCCCGTCCAGCAGATCGGCCAGCGCGACGGGCGCGGTCAGCTGCGGCAGGTGGCCGGAGGGCAGGCTGAGGACCTGCTCGCAGGGCGTCTCGGAGGCCATGGCCCGCTGCAACCCGGGCGTGATGGTGCGGTCGTCCTTGCATAGGATATAGACGCGGGGGACGGAGCCGAAGCGCGCCTCGGTCAGGTGAACCGGGTCGGTCTGGGCCTTGTTCGATTGCGGTCCCAGCCCCTCCTGCACCTGCCGTTTCACCGCGTCGCTGCCATCGTGGCAGAGGAACTCTACCGCCGCTTCGGGGTCGAGCACGGTCGTGCCCTGGACGGGGCCGGGGCGCACGGCGTCCCCGATGGTGGGGGGCTCGCGTTTCTTCAGCGACAGCAGGCTGTCGCCGTCGCGCGGCAGAAAGGCGCAGAGATAGACCAGCTTGCGGATGCGCCCGGGCGCGATCTCGGCCGCGGCCGCCACCGAGCAGGCCGATCTGCTGGTGCTGGGCCTGCACCGGCCGCGCCCCTTTCTCGACATCCTTCGCGAAACGACGATGGAGCGGATCGTCAGGCTGCAGGACCGTCCCGTGCTGCTGGTCACCGACCCGGTGGACCACCCCTACAAAACCGTCCTGGCGGCGCTGGATTTCGCCCCCGCCTCGACAAATGCGCTGCGCCTGGGGGCCGAGCTGGCGCCCGAGGCCGCGCTGCACGGGGTGAACGCCGTGCATGTCCCCTACAAGGGATATTCCCCCGCGGCCGGCGTCGCCGGCACCTCGGCCCCCTTCCTGCGCGAGGCGCGCGACAGCTACCACCTGTGGCGCGACCAGGCCCCCCTGCCCGACCGCCTGGGCGAGGTCGAGCTGGTGGAGGGCGCGGTGGAAGGCGTGGTGCGGTCGCGCGCCGCCGAGCTCGGCTGCGATCTGCTGTGCCTCGGCGCGCATGGCCGGGTGGGCAGCGCGCCCGCCCTTCTGGGCAGCCTGACCAACGACCTGATCCGCATGCCCCCCTGCGACCTGCTGGTCGCGCGCTAGAAAGCGCCTGAGAGATTGCGCCGGGCGCCGCCCTTGCCTATATGGCCCCCATGTTTGACGCCCGTTCCAACCGACCCGACCTGCCGACCGAGATTGCCCGTCGGCGCACCTTCGCCATCATCTCGCATCCCGATGCGGGCAAGACGACGCTGACCGAGAAATTCCTCCTCTTCGGCGGCGCGATCCAGATGGCCGGCCAGGTGCGCGCCAAGGGCGAGGCGCGGCGCACGCGCTCGGACTTCATGCAGATGGAGAAGGACCGCGGCATCTCGGTCTCGGCCTCGGCGATGTCCTTCGATTACGGGACCTTCCGCTTCAACCTCGTGGACACGCCCGGCCACTCGGATTTCTCCGAGGATACCTACCGCACCCTGACGGCGGTGGATGCCGCGGTGATGGTGATCGACGGCGCCAAGGGCGTGGAAAGCCAGACCCGCAAGCTGTTCGAGGTCTGCCGGTTGCGCGACCTGCCCATCCTGACCTTCTGTAACAAGATGGACCGCGAAAGCCGCGACACCTTCGAGATCATCGACGAGATCCAGGAAAACCTGGCCATCGACGTGACCCCGGCAAGCTGGCCCATCGGCGTCGGGCGCGAGTTCATCGGCGCCTATGACATGCTGCACGACCGGCTGGAGCTGATGGACCGCGCCGACCGCAACGTGGTGGCCGAGAGCATCTCCATCCAGGGGCTCGACGACCCCAAGCTCGCCGAACACATCCCCGCCCAGCTGCTGGAACAGCTCCGCGAAGAGGTGGAGATGGCGCGCGAGCTCTTGCCCGCGCTCGACCCCCAGGCGGTGCTGGAGGGGCACATGACCCCGATCTGGTTCGGCTCGGCCATCAACTCCTTCGGGGTGAAGGAACTGATGGAGGGCATCGGCGCCTATGCGCCCGAACCGCAGGTGCAGGCCGCCGAGCCGCGCCAGATCGCGCCCGAGGAGGACAAGGTCACCGGCTTCGTCTTCAAGGTGCAGGCCAACATGGACCCCAAGCACCGCGACCGGATCGCCTTCGTCCGCCTGGCCTCGGGCCATTTCAGGCGCGGCATGAAGCTGACCCACACGCGCACCAAGAAGGCGATGACCGTGTCCTCGCCCATGCTGTTTTTGGCCTCGGACCGCGAGCTGGCCGAGGAGGCCTGGGCCGGCGACATCATCGGCATTCCCAACCACGGCCAGCTGCGCATCGGCGACACCCTGACCGAGGGCGAGAACCTGCGCGTCACCGGCATCCCGTCCTTCGCGCCGGAACTGCTGCAGGCCTGCCGCGCCGGCGACCCGATGAAGGCCAAGCACCTGGACAAGGCCCTGATGCAATTCGCCGAGGAAGGCGCGGCCAAGGTGTTCAAGCCGATGATCGGCTCGGGCTTCGTGGTGGGCGTCGTGGGGCAGCTCCAGTTCGAGGTGCTGGCCAGCCGGATCGAGCTGGAATACGGCCTGCCGGTGCGCTTCGAGCCCACCCAGTTCACCTCGGCGCGCTGGATCACCGGGCCGAAGGAGGCGGTGGACGCCTTCGTGAACAAGAACAAGGGCCACATCTCCTACGACAATGACGGCGACCTGGTCTACATGACCCGCCTGCAATGGGACATCGACCGGGTGGAGCGCGACCATCCCGAGCTGACGCTCAGCGCCACCAAGGAAATGCAGGTCTGAGCCGATGGCCGAGGCCGACCCCCAAGGCGACGACCAGCTTTCCGGCCTTCTGGACGACCTGGAGGCACTGCTCGACAACCGCGAGCGGGTGCCCCTGGGCGAGATCATCGACGCGCTGGGGGCGCGGGGCTTCGGGCCTTTGCTGGTCACGCTCTCGGCCTTCCTGATCCTGCCGGTGGGGATGATCCCCGGCATGCCGGGGCTGGTGGCGATCGTGCTGGCGCTGATCGGGCTGCAGATGCTGATCGGGCAGAAACGGCTCTGGGCGCCGGTCGGGGTCCGCAGCCGGACGGTCTCGGCCGAGCTGCTGCGCGTTTCGATCCACCGCGCCCGGCCGATCGCGCGCCGGCTGCGCCCGGTGCTGATGCCGCGTTACTACGGGCTGGTCGACAACGGGCTGATCCTGACCACGGCGGCGGCGATCTTCATCGGCACGGGGGTGGTGATCTTCCTGATCGGCTTCATCCCGGGCCTGCCCTTCGTGCTGTCCATCCACGTGCTGCTGATCGGGCTGGGCATGACCGCGCGGGACGGGATCGTGACCCTGCTGGGCTTCGCCGCCATGGCGCCGGCGCTCTGGCTTCTGGGCAAATTCCTGCTCTGAGCCCCGACATTGGGCAGCTTTCTTGACCGAAAGCCGCACTTGGCGTATTGAGCACAAGCAGATGCAGACCGGCAATTCGGCTGGTCGGGCCGCGCGGGGATGCGGCCGTACCACTCGCCGCCAATCCGAAGGACCTACATGACCAAATTCGCCGACCTGGGGTTGGACCCCAAAGTGCTTTCCGCCATCGAAGATGCGGGCTACGAGACGCCGACGCCGATCCAGGCCGGTGCGATCCCGCCCGCGCTCGAGGGGCGCGACGTGCTGGGCATCGCCCAGACCGGCACCGGCAAGACCGCCAGCTTCACCCTGCCGATGATCACGATGCTGGCCAAGGGCCGCGCCCGGGCGCGCATGCCGCGCAGCCTGGTGCTGGCCCCCACGCGTGAACTGGCCGCGCAGGTGGCCGAGAATTTCGACATCTACGCCAAGAACACCAAGCTGACCAAGGCGCTGCTGATCGGCGGCGTCTCGTTCAAGGAGCAGGACGCGCTGATCGACAAGGGCGTCGACGTGCTGATCGCCACGCCGGGCCGCCTGCTCGACCATTTCGAGCGCGGCAAGCTCTTGCTCACCGGCGTTCAGATCATGGTGGTGGACGAGGCCGACCGCATGCTCGACATGGGCTTCATCCCCGATATCGAGAAGATCTTCCAGTTGACGCCCTTTACCCGCCAGACGCTGTTCTTCTCGGCCACCATGGCGCCCGAGATCGAACGAATCACCAACACCTTCCTGCACAACCCGGTGAAGATCGAGGTCGCCCGCGCCGCGACCACCGGCGAGAATATCGAGCAGGGCGTGGTGATGTTCAAAGCCTCGCGCAAGGACCGCCAGGCCAAGGAAAAGCGCGAAGTGCTGCGCGCCCTGATCGACAAGGAAGGCGAGGCGCTCACCAACGCCATCATCTTCTGCAACCGCAAGACCGAGGTCGATGTCGTCGCCAAGTCGCTGAGCAAGCACGGCTATGACGCGGCGCCGATCCACGGCGACCTCGACCAGTCGCAGCGCACGCGCACACTGGAATCCTTCCGCGAGGGCAAGCTGCGCTTCCTCTGCGCCTCGGACGTGGCCGCGCGGGGGCTGGACGTGCCCTCGGTCAGCCATGTCTTCAACTACGACGTGCCCAGCCATGCCGAGGATTACGTGCACCGGATCGGCCGCACCGGCCGCGCCGGGCGCAGCGGCAAGGCGCTGATGATCTGCGTGCCGCATGACGAGAAATATCTCGAGGCGATCGAGGCGCTGGTGAAAAAGGAAATTCCGCGAATCGAGAACCCGCTGAAGGGCAAGGCGCCCGAGCCGGCACCGAAGAAGAAGACCGAGGAAAAGGCCGAAGCCGCACCGAAAAAGCCCGAGGCAAAGACCCGCGCCAAACCCGCGCCGCGGGCCAAGGGCGAGAGGCGCCGCGAAGAGCCGGTGGTCGGCATGGGCGATCACGTGCCCGCCTTCATCCTGCGCTCCTTCAAGCCGGTGAAGGAAAAGCAGACCGAGGCCAGCTGAGGCGCTGCCCCCGCTCTGCCGCTCACGCCCCCGGGCTTGATGCTGAAACGCCCTCGAAGTGAAACCACTTCGGGGGCCTTTCTGTATTGGGCGCTGTAGCGTGGAGGGCAGCGCCTGCCCCTGGGTGGGCGCGATAGCGCCCTCCCGTGGGGAGGGTCGGGCGCTGCCCGGGCTGACGCCCGGGCGACAGGCGGCAATGGTATGGATGACAGGGGCCGTCAGGCCCCTGCTTTCCCTTGGCGCCTCAGCTCAGGCGGCTGATCACCACGATCACCTCGGGCTTCTTCCCGATCTCTTCCTGCGCCGTCTTGCGCGCCACGCGGCGCAGCGCGTCCGACAGCGTGTCGTCGTCGCGCAGGGTCTTGGCATCGGCGCGGTTGACGAACTGCGTCAGGTCCTCTTCCAGAACCTCGGCCAGCGGCGCCTTGGAGCGGCCGGTCTCGGGCAGGCCCATCAGCTCGGCCCAGGGCTCGCCCAGCGGCTCGCCGTCCTCGTCGATGATCTGGGTGATCACCACCAGCCCGTTCAGCGCCAGCCGGATGCGGTCGCGCACCACGCCGTCCAGCGCGCCGATCTGCACCGCGCCGTCCAGATAGGTGCGCCCGGCCTCGATATACTCGGCCACCCTGGGCACGCCGCCGGTGAGATCCACCATCGTGCCGTTGGAGGCGATCAGCCCGGGAATGTCGTTCTCGGCGGCCAGCCCCACATGGGCGCGCAGGTGGCGGTGCTCGCCATGCATGGGGATCACCATCTGCGGGTGCAGGATCTCGTGCATGCGCTTCAGGTCGGGGCGGTTGGCGTGGCCCGAGACGTGGTAGAGATCGGCCGCGTCGTCGACCACGTCCACCCCCATCTCGGAAAACGCGTTGACGATGCGCAGCACGCCGCGCTCGTTGCCCGGGATGGTTTTCGACGAGAAGAGGAAGGTATCCCCCTCCTTCATCTGCAGCCCCATGTATTTGCCCCGCGCCAGCTGGGCCGAGGCCGCCCGGCGTTCGCCCTGGCTGCCGGTCACGATCAGCATCAGGTTCTCGCGCGGGATGTCCTTGGCGTCCTCGGGGCTGACGGTCTTCGGGAAGTCGTGCAGCACGCCGCTTTGGACGCCGGCCTCGATCATCCGGCGCATGGCGCGGCCCAGCAGCACGATGGAGCGGCCGGCGCTATGCCCGGCCTCGGCCAGCGTCTTCACCCGCGCGATGTTGGAGGCGAAGGTGGTCGCCACCATCATGCCCCGGGACCGCTCCACCAACTGGTGGATCGCCGGGCCCACCGTGGCCTCGGACCGGCCCGGGTTGGGCGAGAACACGTTGGTCGAGTCGCAGACCAGCACCTTCACCCCCTCTTCGCCGATCTGCTGCCACAGCGCGGGATCGAAGGGCTCGCCCACCAGCGGGCTTTCGTCCAGCTTGAAATCGCCCGAATGCACGATCCGCCCCTCCGGCGTGTCGATCACCAGCGCCGAGCTTTCGGGGATGGAGTGCGAGATCGGCACGAAGGAGACCGTGAACGGCCCGGCTTCCACCGTCTCGGGGAAGGGCAGCACCACGTTCACCGTATGCGGGTCGGCGCCCTGCTCTTCCAGTTTGCGCGCGGCGATGTTGCCGGTGAAGGCGCGGGCATAGACCGGCGCCTTGAGCCGGCGCCACAGATGCCCCAGCGCGCCGACGTGATCCTCATGCGCGTGGGTGATGAAGATCGCCTCCAGCCGGTCGGCGCGCTCCTCCAGCCAGGCGATGTCGGCGAAGATCAGATCCACCCCCGGCGTGCTGTCCATGTCGGGGAAGGCGACGCCCAGGTCGATGAGGATGTAACGCTCGTCATCCTCCGGCCCGTAGCCGTAGACATAGGCGTTCATCCCGATCTCGCCGGCACCGCCGAGCGGAAGGTAAATCAGACGGTTCTTCTTGCTCATATCGCCCCGTGGGTCTTGTTGTATGCGTGGATCACGGTCAGGCCGTGCATTGTAAGGTCGTCTTCGATCGTGTCGAACAGCACATCGCCCTGCGCGAAGAGCGGCGCAAGCCCCCCGGTGCCGATAATCTTCATCGGGCGCTCATATTCGGCGCGGATATGGTCGCAGATGCCCTGCACCAGCCCGACATAGCCCCAGAACACCCCCGACTGCATGCAGGCCACGGTGTTGGTGCCGATCACCTTGGCCGGCTTGGTCACGTCCACATGCGGCAGGGCGGCGGCCGCCTGGTGCAGCGCCTCGAGGCTGAGATTGACGCCCGGCGCGATCACCCCGCCGACATAGGCGCCGTCCTCGGCCACCACGTCGAAATTCGTGGCGGTGCCGAAATCGACCACGATCACATCCCCGCCGTGCCGGTCGAAGGCGGCCACGGCATTGGCCAGCCGGTCGGGGCCCACCTGCGTGCCCTCGTCCACCCGGGGGGCATGCGGCAGCAGGCATTCGGGCTTGCCGACCACCAGCGGGCGGCAGTTGAAATAGCGGTCGGTAAAGACGCGCAGGTTGAACACCACGCGCGGCACGGTCGACGAGATGATCACCGCGTCGATATTCGCCTCGATGCGGTGATGCGCCAGCAGGGTCGAGAACCAGACGAAATACTGGTCCGCCGTCCGCTGATGCTCGGTCGAGGTGCGCAGGGTGCACAGGAACCGCTCGCCATCCCAGATCGAGAAGACGGTATTGGTGTTGCCGCAGTCGATGGCCAGAAGCATGGCCCGCTCCCTGGTTCAGAAGAACACTTCCGCCGCGGCGATGGCCCGGCGGGATTTGGCCGTAGATAGAACGAGGTTACCACCGGCGTCCACCGTTTCGAAGGTCCCGGTGATCTCTTCGGCCGCGGTGCGGGCGGTGATCACCTCGCCGAGCCTGGCCGCGCGCGCCAGCCAGGCCTCGCGGATGGGGGCGAAACCGTAGGTGGTGAGCTGGGTCTCGTAGCGGGCGAAGGCCGGCGCCAGCAGCTCCAGGAATTCCCCGGGCGTGACCTGCGCGCCGGTTTCCGACAGCAGGCTGACGGGCGGCAGCGCCTGCGCCTCCACCGCCTCGCGCGGGGGCGCGGCGGCGAGGTTGACGCCGATGCCGATGGCCAGGTGGCTGATCCCCTGCCCCTGCCCGAGGCTTTCCAGCAGGATCCCCGCCACCTTGCCGCCGTTCAGCAGCACGTCATTGGGCCATTTCAGCGCGAAGGGCTCGGTCCGGCCGGAGGCCGCGACGAAGGCATCGAACAGCGCCAGCGCGGCGACGAAGCTGCGCAGCGCGACCAGCGCCGGCGGCTCGGCCGGGCGCAGCAGAAGCGTGGCGGCGAAATTGCCCGGCGGGCTGGTCCAGGCCCGGCCGCGCCGGCCCTTGCCGGCGGTCTGGCGATCGGTGGTGATCCAGGTCGGGCCGGGCAGATCGGCCAGGCGCCGGGCCGCCTCGGCCTGCGTGCTGTCGACCTCGGCCAGGTGCAGCCGGGCGTAGCCGCCCGGCCAGGGCTCAGTTGACAAGGGTCTCGGCCGCGGCCGCGGCCAGCCCTTCGATCCCGAAGAGGTTGATCACGCCCACCAGCATGATCGCGGCCGAGGCCATGAGCAGGCCCCACAGGACCGGGCTCATCGTGCCGTCGAGCGCGCCCTCGCGCTCTTCGCCGAAATACATGTAGAACACGATCCGCAGGTAGTAGAAGGCGCTGATCACCGAGGCCACCACGCCCGCGATGGCCAGCCACGCCATGTCGGCGTCAACGGCCGCCTTCAGCGCGTAGAACTTGCCGAAGAAGCCCACCAGCGGCGGCACGCCCGCCAGGCTGAACATCAGCACCAGCACGGCCAGCGCCTTCAGCGGCTCGGTCTTGGAATACATGTTCAGCGCGCCGATATCGGTGACCGGCTGGCCGTCCTTCTCCATCGACAGGATGAAGGCGAAGGTGCCCACGTTCATGGTGACGTAGATCGCCATGTAGATCAGCATCGCCTGCACCCCGCCCGCGGTGCCCGCGGCCAGCGCCATCAGGGCAAAGCCCATATGGGTGATCGAGGAATAGGCCATCAGGCGCTTGATGTTGCGCTGGCCGATCGCGGCCACGGCGCCCAGGAACATCGACAGCACCGCCAGCAGCGCGATCACCTGCCCCCAGTCCTGCGTCGCGCCCCCGAAGGCGTCATGCATCACCCGGGCAAAGAGCCCCATCGCCGCCATCTTGGGCGCGGTGGCGAAAAAGGCGGTGACCGGCGTGGGCGAGCCTTCGTAGACATCGGGCGTCCACATGTGGAAGGGCACGGCCGAGACCTTGAACGCCATGCCGGTGATCATGAACACCAGGCCGAAGAGCAGGCCCAGCGACAGCCCGCCCTCGCCCGCGGCCCCGATGATGCCCGAGAACAGCGTGGTGCCGGCATAGCCGTAGGTCAGCGACGCGCCGTAGAGCAGCATGCCCGAGGACAGGGCGCCGAGGACGAAATATTTCAGGCCCGCCTCGGTCGATTTCACGCTGTCGCGGCGCAGAGAGGCCACGACGTAGAGCGCCAGCGACTGCAGCTCCAGCCCCATGTAGAGCGACATCAGGTCGCCCGCCGAGACCATCATCATCATGCCCACGACCGACAGCACCACCAGCACCGGGTATTCAAACCGCAGCAGGTCGCGCCGGGCCATATACTCCTGCCCCATGACCAGCACGGCCGCGGCCGAGACCAGCACCACCACCTTGGCAAAGCGGGCAAAGCCATCATTGATGAAGGCGCCGTTGAAGGCGGTCTCGGTCCCCGCCCCCGAGAACCCGATCCAGGCCCCGACGACCAGCAGCACAGCGGCGCTTACCCAGACCAGCAGGCCCGCGGTCTTGTCCTTGCCGGTATAGACCGCGAAGATCAGCGCCAGCATGGCATAGACCGCCAGGACGATCTCGGGCAGGACGGTAGAGATATCGGCAGAGATCATCGCTCTCCCCTCTTAGTGTTGTGCCAGCGTGGCGGCCGCGTCGCCATGCATCGCGGCCGTCTGGGTGGTGGAAATCAGATGCTCGACCGAGGGGCCGATGATGTCGGTGACCAGGCTGGGATAGACGCCCAGCAGCAGGGTCATCGCCACCAGCGGCGCAAAGATCGCGCGCTCGCGCGGGCTCATGTCGGTGATCGAGCGCAGGGATTCCTTGATCAGGTCGCCGAAGACCACCCGGCGGTAGAGCCACAGCGCATAGGCCGCCGACAGGATCACGCCGGTGGTGGCGACCGCCGCCACCCAGGTATTGGCCTGGAACACGCCCACAAGGGTCAGGAACTCGCCGATGAACCCGCTGGTGCCCGGCAGGCCCACATTGGCCATGGTGAACAGCATGAAGACCAGCGCATAGGCGGGCATGCGGTTGACCAGCCCGCCATAGGCCTCGATCTCGCGGGTGTGCATGCGGTCATAGATGACGCCGACGCAGAGGAACAGCGCGCCCGAGACGAAGCCGTGGCTCAGCATCTGGAAGATGGCGCCGTCCACCCCCTGCTGGTTGGCCGCGAAGATGCCCATGGTCACATAGCCCATATGCGCGACCGAGGAATAGGCGATCAGCTTCTTCATGTCGCTCTGCGCCAGCGCCACCAGCGAGGTGTAGACGATGGCGATGGCCGACAGCCACAGCACCAGCGGCGCCAGGATGTCCGAGGCCACCGGGAACATCGGCAGGCTGAAGCGCAGGAAGCCGTAGCCGCCCATCTTCAGCAGGATCGCGGCCAGCACGACCGAGCCCGCGGTCGGCGCCTGAACGTGGGCATCCGGCAGCCAGGTATGCACCGGCCACATCGGCATCTTCACCGCGAAGGAGGCGAAGAAGGCCAGCCACAGCAGCGTCTGCATCCCGCCCGCGATCTGCCAGCCCAGCAGGCTGAGGGGGCCCGCGCTGAACTCGTGGTTCAAAAGCGCCACCATGTCGGTGGTGCCCGCGTCCATGTACATGGCGATCATCGCCACCAGCATCAGCACCGAGCCGAGGAAGGTGTAGAGGAAGAACTTGAACGCCGCGTAGATGCGGTTCTTGCCGCCCCAGATGCCGATGATCAGGAACATCGGGATCAGTCCGCCCTCGAAGAACAGGTAGAACAGCACCAGGTCCAGCGCGGTGAACACGCCGATCATCAGCGTCTCCAGCACCAGGAAGGCGATCATGTATTCCTTGACCCGGACCTTCACCTCCCAGCAGGCGGCGATGGTCAGCGGCATCAGGAAAGTGGTCAGCATCACGAAAAGGACCGAGATGCCGTCCACGCCCATCTTGTATTTCAGGCCCATCAGCCACGCGCGCTCTTCCACGAACTGGAAGCCGGTGTCGTCCGGGTTGAACCCCGCCAGCAGGAAGATCGACACCAGGAAGGTGGCCGAGGTGGTGATCAGCGCCACCCATTTGGCATTGGCCTGCGCCGCCGCGTCCTCGCCGCGCAGGAAGAAGGCCAGCACCAGCGCCCCGATCAGCGGCAGGAAGGTGATGATGGACAGGAGGTTCTCCATTATTCAGCTCCTCCGCTGATCGTCATCCAGGTGATGAGAACCACGATGCCCAGCACCATCGCGAAGGCATAGTGGAACAGGTAGCCCGACTGGGCGCGCCCCGCGAGGCGGGTGAAGAAGGGGATGATCCCCATGGCCACGCCGTTGATCGAGCCGTCGATCACGTTGCCGTCGCCGCGCTTCCACAGGAAGGCGCCGAGCCGCTTGGCCGGGTTGACGAAGATCGCGTCGTAGATCTCGTCGAAATACCACTTGTTCAGAAGGAAGCGGTAGAGGATCGGCTGGTTCTCGGCCAGCCGCTTGGGCAGGGCCGGGTTCACGATGTAGAACAGGTAGGCGGTGGCCAGCCCGATCAGCATGGCGATGAAGGGCGAGACCTTGACCCAGGTCGGCGCGTGGTGCGCGTCGTCGATCACGGTGTTGTCGGACGCCATGAAGATCGCCCCCTCGGGCGCCATGGCCACGGCCCCGTGGCCGGCATCGGCCGTCGCGGCCTCGCCATGCCCCTCGGCGGCGGGGGCGGCCTCTTCGCCATGCCCGGCATCGGCCGCGCCCTCGCCATGGCCGGCCTCGGCCGCGACCTCATGCGCCGGCATGCCGAAGAACGCGTTCACCTTGTGATGGTCGCCGAAGAAGCTGCCATACCAGACCATCCCCGAGAACACCGCGCCCAGGCCCAGCACGCCCAGGGGCACCAGCATGACCATCGGGCTTTCATGCGCGTGGTCATGGGTGTGCTTGTCGCCGCGCGGCTTGCCGAAGAAGGTCAGGAAGATCAGCCGCCAGCTGTAGAAGCTGGTGAAGGCCGCCGCGATGACCAGCAGCCAGAAGGAATAGCCTGTGCCGCCGGCAAAGGCGCTCTCGATGATCGCGTCCTTGGACAGGAAGCCGGCAAAGCCGATCGAGGTCAGCGGGATGCCCACCCCGGTGATGGCCAGCGTGCCCACCATCATCGCCCAGAAGGTATAGGGGATCTTGCCCCGCAGCCCGCCGTAATTGCGCATGTCCTGTTCATGATGCATGGCGTGGATGACCGAGCCCGCGCCGAGGAACAGCATGGCCTTGAAGAAGGCATGCGTCAGCAGGTGGAACATTGCCGCCGAATAGACGCCCACGCCCGCGGCCACGAACATGTAGCCCAGCTGCGAACAGGTCGAATAGGCGATCACCCGCTTGATGTCGTTCTGCACCAGGCCCACGGTCGCGGCGAAGAACGCGGTGGTGGCGCCGAGGAAGACGATGAAGCCCGCGGCCTCGGGCGCGTATTCGTAAAGCGGCGACATGCGGCAGACCAGGAACACCCCCGCGGTCACCATGGTGGCGGCGTGGATCAGGGCCGAGACCGGGGTCGGGCCCTCCATCGCATCCGGAAGCCAGGTGTGCAGGATCAGCTGCGCCGATTTCCCCATGGCGCCGATGAACAGCAGGAAGCCCACCAGGTTGGCCGCGTTCCAGTCCGTCCAGAGGAAGCTCAGCCGCCTTTCGGCCAGTTCGGGCGCGGCGGCAAAGACATCGTCGAACAGGATGCCGTCGGTCAGGAGAAACAGCGCCATGATGCCCAGCGCGAAGCCGAAATCGCCCACCCGGTTGACGATGAAGGCCTTCATCGCCGCGGCATTGGCGCTGGGTTTCTTCCAGTAGAACCCGATCAGCAGGTAGGAGGCGACGCCCACGCCCTCCCAGCCGAAGAACATCTGCACCAGGTTGTCCGAAGTCACCAGCGCCAGCATGGCGAAGGTGAAGAACGAGAGGTAGGCAAAGAAGCGCGGCTTGTAGCTCTCGCCCTCGCCCCATTGCGGGTCGTGATCCATGTAGCCGAAGCTGTAGAGATGCACGAGCGAGGAGACCGTGGTCACCACGATCAGCATGATCGCGGTCAGGCGGTCGAGGCGAATGGCCCAGTCCACCGACAGCGAGCCGCTTTCGATGAAGCGCAGGATCGGGATCTGGGTCATCTGGCCGTCATGGCCGAGGAACACGATCCAGCTCAGCGCGCAGGCCAGGAACAGCAGCCCCGTGGCCACCCACATCGCCGCCTTCTCGCCGATGATCTTCCAGCCGAAGCCGCAGATGATGGCGCCCACCAGCGGGGCGAAGAGAATGATGCTCGCCATTGTCCCTTACCCCTTCATCACGTTGACGTCTTCGACCGCGATGGTGCCGCGGTTGCGGAAGAAACAGACCAGGATCGCCAGCCCGATCGCGGCCTCGGCGGCGGCCACCGTCAGCACGAACATGGTGAAGACCTGCCCGGTCAGATCGCCCAGATAGGCCGAGAAGGCGACGAGGTTGATATTCACCGAAAGCAGCATCAACTCGATCGACATCAGGATGATGATGACGTTCTTCCGGTTCAGGAAGATGCCGAAAATCCCGATGACGAAAAGCGCCGCCGCGACCGTCAGGTAATGTTCCAGTCCAATCATGTCGTCCCTCCGGGCGCAGCTGCCCGTCCTTGTCGTTTTCGCGTCGCGGCTCCGGGCGTGTCCCGGGGCCGGAAATCTCGTTGCCCGGGGGGTTAGAGCCCCTGCCCCGGCTTCACGTCCTTCAGTTCCATCGCCTTGGCCGGGTCGCGGTACATCTGCGCCAGCACGTCCTGGCGCTTGACGTTCGGGCGGTGGCGCAGGGTCAGCACGATGGCGCCGATCATGGCCACCAGCAGGATCAGCCCCGCCGCCTGGAACAGGTAGATGTAGTCGTCATAGATCAGCAGGCCGAGCGCGCGGGTGTTGTGCACCTCGCCCGCCTCGGGCCGCGCCAGCATCTCGACCCCGTCGGCCGTGGCCCAGGCGCCGAAGACCATGCCCAGTTCCAAGAGCAGGATCACCCCGATCAGCCCGGCAAGCGGCACGTATTTCGCCATCTCGGCCTTGAGCTCGGCGAAATCGACGTCGAGCATCATCACCACGAACAGGAACAGCACCGCGACCGCGCCCACATAGACGATGACCAGCAGCATCGCCACGAACTCGGCCCCCAAGAGCACGAACAGCCCCGCCGCAGACAGGAAGGCCAGGATCAGCCACAGCACCGAATGCACCGGGTTGCGCGAGACCACCACGAACAGGCCGGCGGTCACCACCACGATGGCGAAGGCGTAAAATGCGATATCCGCGACAGTCATTCGCTGTCCTCCTCGCTTTCCTTGAATACCTCTTGCGCCAGCTTCAGGGCGCGGGTCATGGCCGGGATGCCCCCCAGCATGGCCATCTGATAGATCACCTCGGCGACCTCCTGCCGGCTGGCGCCGGCCTCGAGCGCGTGGCGCACGGTGATCTTGAACTGCGCCTCCGCCTGCGCGCCCAGAACGGTCAGCCCCGCCAGCACGGACAACAGCCGCGTCTTGGCGTCCAGCCCGTCCTTGTTGAACGCATTGCCCCACATCATGTCCATGAAGTCCTTGGGCATGGTCGGCATGAGCTTGTCGAAGCCCTGCACCTGGAAGCTCTCCAGCGCAGGGTTGAAGGCGCGGGCCATGGCGTGGCTCTGCTCCATCATCTGCTCAAAGAGTTTCGCGTAATCCGTCATCTGTAGGGCGCGTCCAGTTCCAGGTTGCGGGCGATCTCGGCCTCCCAGCGGGCACCGTTCTCCAGGAGCTTCTCCTTGGTGTAGAACAGCTCTTCGCGGGTCTCGGTGGCGAATTCGAAATTCGGGCCCTCGACGATGGCATCGACCGGGCAGGCCTCCTGGCAGAAGCCGCAATAGATGCATTTCGTCATGTCGATGTCGTAGCGCGTGGTGCGGCGCGAGCCGTCCTCGCGCGGTTCGGCGTCGATGGTGATGGCCTGGGCCGGGCAGATCGCCTCGCACAGCTTGCAGGCGATGCAGCGTTCCTCGCCGTTGGGATAGCGGCGCAGGGCGTGCTCGCCCCGGAAACGGGGGGAAAGCGGGCCCTTTTCATGCGGGTAGTTCAGCGTCGCCTTGGGCGCGAAGAAGTATTTCAGGCCGACCTTCATGCCAGCGAAGAAATCGGCCAGCAGGAAGTATTTCCCGGCGCGGTTCCAGTCGATTGCAGCCATGTCAGCCTCCGATTGCCCAGCGGGCATAGGCCCCGCCGAAAAGTTCAAATTGCGCGAAGAAGGCCACCAGCACGACCCAGATCAGCGACATCGGCAGGAACACCTTCCAGCCCAGGCGCATCAGCTGGTCGTAGCGGTAGCGCGGCACGATCGCCTTCACCATCGCGAAGAGGAAGAAGAAGAACGCCATCTTGCCCACCATCCACAGCGCGCCGTCGGGCAGCCCCGGGATCGGCGACAGCCAGCCGCCGAAGAACAGCAGGCTGATCAGCGCGCACATCAGGAAGATGGCGATGTATTCGCCCGCCATGAACAGCAGGAAGGGCGTGGCCGAGTATTCCACCTGGTAGCCCGCCACCAGCTCCGATTCCGCCTCCGGCAGGTCGAAGGGCGGGCGGTTGGTCTCGGCCAGGGCCGAGATGAAGAACAGGAAGACCATGGGCAGATGCGGCAGCCAGTACCAGCTGAACAGCCCGTAGGCCCCGTCCTGCGCATGCACGATGTCGGTGAAGTTCAGCGAGCCGGTGGACAGGATCACGCCGATGATGATCAGGCCGATCGACACCTCGTAGGAGATCATCTGCGCCGCCGAGCGCAGCGAGCCCAGGAACGGGTATTTGGAGTTCGACGCCCAGCCGCCCATGATCACGCCGTAGACCTCCAGCGACGAGATCGCCATGACATAGAGGATCGCCACGTTCAGATCGGCCAGCACCCAGCCGTCGGCAAAGGGGATCACCGCCCAGGCGATCATGGCCAGCGTGAACGAGATCATCGGCGCCAGCATGAACACCGTCTTGTCGGCGCCGGCGGGGATGACCACCTCCTTGACCACGTATTTCAGCGCGTCGGCCACCGATTGCAGCAGGCCGAAGGCGCCCACCACGTTGGGCCCCTTGCGCATCTGGACGGCGGCCCAGATCTTGCGGTCGCCATAGACGAGGAACAGGAGCGAGATCATCACGAACCCGATGACCAGCAGGCTTTGTGCCGCGATCAGCACGAATGTTCCGAAGCCAGTATTTAGAAAATCAGCCATAGTGCCCTATACCCTCAGACCGTCGGTATCCCTTCTTCGGCGCAGCGACCGACGGCCACTTCGGCGTCGATCGTCTGCAGGCCGCGTGGCAGCGCCGGCGAGATGGTGTAAACAGCATCCGCCCGCCAAAGGCCACCCTCTTGTGCGACATTAGTTCGCACGTGGCGCGCAAACCCGTAGCCCCGGATCAGCGCATATTGCGCGGCCGCGCATTCGGCATAGGCGGCCACGTCGCCCAGGTCCCGCGCGCCTTCCATCTCCACCACGAAGCCGACCAGATCATCGTCCAGCAGCCGCGTGTCCACCCCCCTGTAGACGGGCTTGAACGGCGCCTGCTCCACGGCCTCCCCCTCGGGCGCGCAGCCCGCCAGCCCGCCCGAAAGGGCAAGCGCGAGGGGAAGGGAGATGCGGAGCGGCGCCATTGTCGTTCTTACTCCGCCGCCATCTGGCCCGTTTGACGGGCCTTTTCGTTGGCGCTGAGCTCGGCCATCAGGCTCGAGGCCCGCGCGATGGGGTTGGTGAGGTAAAAATCGCTCACCGCGTTGCGGAACGTCGCCTTGCCCAGCTTTTTCGGCTTCAGCGGCGCCCAGGCGTTTTCCGGCACCTGGTCGATTTCGGCCAGATGCGGCACCTCTTCGACCAGCGCGCGGCGCAGCTGCGCGAGGCTGTCATAGGGCAGCGCCGCGCCCAGCTCGGCCGACAGCGCCCGCAGGATCGCCCAGTTCTCCTTGGCCTCGCCCGGCGGGAAGGCGGCGCGCAGCGCCAGCTGCGGGCGGCCCTCGGTGTTGACGAACAGGCCCTGTTCCTCGGTGTAGGCGGCACCCGGCAGGATGATGTCGGCGCGATGCGCGCCGCGGTCGCCGTGGCTGCCCTGGTAGATCACGAAGGCGCCCTCGCCGATCTCCAGCTCGTCCGCGCCGAGGTTGTAGATCACCTCGGCCCCGTCGAGCGCCTTGTCGAGCCCGCCCTCGGTCACCGCGCCCACATCCATCGCGCCCACGCGGGCGGCGGCGGTGTGCAGCACCATCAGCTTCGACTTGGTCGCCTCGGCCAGCTTCATCGCGGCGGCCAGAACCGCCTCGCCATCGGCCTCGTTGATCGCGCCCTGGCCGACGATCACGATCGAGGGCTGCTCCAGCACCTCGCCGAACTCGTGATCCAGCAGGCCTTCCAGCGCGGCGCGGTCGGTGCCGGCATGGGCGTAGTCATAGGTCAGGTCCACGGCCTCGCCGACCAGCCCCACCTGGGCGCCCGCCAGCCAGGCCTTGCGGATGCGCGCGTTCAGCACAGGCGCCTCGTCGCGCGGGTTGGTGCCGATGAGCTGGATATACCGGGCGCTGTCGATGTCCTCGATGGCCGCGGTGCCGACATAGGCCGAGCGGTTGCCCGCCGGCAGCTTGGCGCCGTCGGTCCGGCATTCGATCGAGCCGCCCAGCCCTTCGACCAGCTGTTTCAGCGCGAAGACCGCCTCGACCGGGGCCAGATCGCCCACCAGCGCGGCCACCTTCTTGCCCTTCATCGCCGCGGCGGCGGCGGAGAGCGCCTCGGCCCAGCTGGCTTTGCGCAGCTTGCCGTTCTCGCGCAGATAGGGCGTGTCCAGGCGCTGGCGGCGCAGCCCGTCCCAGATGAAACGGCTCTTGTCGGAAATCCATTCCTCGTTCACGCCATCATGGTTGCGCGGCAGGATCCGCTTGACCTCGCGGCCCTTGGTGTCGACCCGGATGTTCGAGCCCAGCGCGTCCATCACGTCGATGGTCTCGGTCTTGGTCAGCTCCCACGGCCGCGCGGTGAAGGCATAGGGCTTGGAGGTCAGCGCGCCCACCGGGCAGAGGTCGATGATGTTGCCCTGCAGGTTCGAATCCAGCGTCTGGTTCAGGTAGCTGGTGATCTCGGCATCCTCGCCGCGCCCGGTCTGGCCCATCTGGGTGATGCCCGCCACCTCGGTGGTGAAGCGCACGCAGCGGGTGCAGGAGATGCAGCGGGTCATGCAGGTGCCCACCAGCGGGCCGAGGTCCAGGTCCTCGACTGCGCGCTTGGGCTCGCGGTAGCGCGAGAAATCCACGCCATAGGCCATGGCCTGGTCCTGCAGGTCGCATTCGCCGCCCTGGTCGCAGATCGGGCAGTCGAGCGGGTGGTTGATGAGCAGGAACTCCATCACCCCCTCGCGGGCCTTCTTGACCATGGGCGAGTTGGTCTTGACCTGCGGCGGCTGGCCCTCGGGCCCCGGGCGCAGGTCGCGCACCTGCATCGCGCAGGAGGCCGCCGGCTTCGGCGGGCCGCCCACCACCTCGACCAGGCACATCCGGCAGTTGCCCGCGATCGACAGGCGCTCGTGATAGCAGAAACGCGGCACCTCAATGCCGGCCTGTTCGCAGGCCTGCAGCAGCGTCATGGCCGGATCGACCTCGATCTCCTGGCCGTCGATGATAATCTTGCGGAGCTCAGTCATTCACGTCCCCTGCCTTGTCCCAGACGCGCCGCGCGGGCGCGCCGCGTTTCCCTCATCGTGCCCTCAGAAGGAAGCCGGTCAGGCTTCCTGCAGCGATTTCCTTCTCGCCCAGCGCGCAGTAGCTCTCGGCATCGGCCTCGACCACGCCATTGGCCTGCAGATAGGCGTCGCGGCGGGCGCGCATCGCCTCGCGCTCGTCCTTGGATTCGAGAAACGCCTCGATTTCCTCCTCGGAGTAGCCCTTTTTCAGCGCATAGCGCTCCAGCGCCTTGGCCTTGGTGTAGACCCGGAACATGCGCGGCGTGATCGTCGAGCAGTTCTTTCGGATCTCGTCGCCGATGGCCGCGGCCAGGAGCGAGTTGATGATATGCTCGTCCTGGTTGATCGGCGGCAGGCTGCTGGCACTGGCCCCGGCCAGGCTGCCCGCGACCAGGGCGGCCAGGACCCCGAATTTGACACGTTTCACCCACATGACACCTACTCCGCCGCAATCTGTGTGCACTGCCGCGTCCGCCACAGCCGCGCCTCGTCCAGATAGGACCAGCCGAAGGCATGATCGCTGTCGCCATGCGCGCGCAGATGCCCCAGGCGCTCCAGCGCCTCGTCCAGCGTGGGGCGATGCCCCGCGGGCACCCACCACATCACGAAATGCATCTCGCCCAGAAGCTCGAACCATTCGGCCCGGCGCTCGTAGAAATTCCGGTGCACGGTCTGCCAGACGAATTTCTCCAGGCTGGCCACGTCTTCCCAGACCGTCAGGTTGGCCACGACTTGCGGGTCGCCGCCGATCGCGGTCCCGGTGTTGCCGGTGCCGGGCTCGCCCGAGCCTTCCATCATCCAGACAAAGCCCGGCATGCGCTTGCCCATGCCGTTCACCTTGTCCAGCGCGCCCATGAATTCGGCCACGCGCGGATCATCCGTCGGGGCGATCAGGCGCCCGACATTCAGCTCCGCAAGATGATGGGTCTCAGGCTGCATCACTTACTGACTTCCCTTCCCCGGCCAGCCATGCGCTCTTCCATTTCCTTGAGCCCCGAAATGAACTTCTTGTTGCGCAGCAGGCGCTCCTCGGGGGCCTGTTCGAACTCCCCGCACCAGTCGTCGGACTGGACGAAAGGCCAGACGGCCGTGGGCAGGGGCACGGCTTCGTCCTCTGCAAGCTCCAGATTGGACGGCCGCGGCGCGTAGCGCCGGCAGGTGCCGGAATAGGCATCCTCCGGTTCGTAGAACAGGCAGTCGCAGCAATCTGGTGGGGCATAGGCCATATGTCACTCCGCCGCGACCGCGCTGATGCGGCCGGTCTTCTGCGCCTTGATCCGGTCCTCGATCTCCTCGCGGAAATTGCGGATCAGGCCCTGGATCGGCCAGGCCGCGGCATCGCCCAGCGCGCAGATGGTGTGGCCCTCGACCTGCTTGGTCACGTCGAAGAGCATGTCGATCTCCTCGATCTCGGCCTCGCCGCGCACCAGGCGGTCCATCACCCGCATCATCCAGCCGGTGCCCTCGCGGCAGGGCGTGCACTGGCCGCAGCTTTCGTGCTTGTAGAATTTCGACAGCCGCCAGATCGCTTTGACGATGTCGGTGGACTTGTCCATCACGATCACCGCCGCGGTGCCCAGGCCCGAGCCCAGTTCGCCGCGCAGGTAGTCGAAATCCATGATCGCCTCGCGCATGTTCTCGCCGCGCACGCAAGGCACGGACGAGCCGCCGGGGATCACCGCCAGAAGGTTGTCCCAGCCGCCGCGGATGCCGCCGCAATGCTTCTCGATCAGCTCCTCGAAGGGGATCGACATCGCCTCTTCGACCACGCAGGGATTGTTGACGTGGCCCGAGACGGCGAACAGCTTGGTGCCCGCGTTGTTGGGCCGGCCAAAGCCTGCGAACCAGTCGGGGCCGCGGCGCAGGATGGTGGGCACTACGGCGATGGATTCCACGTTGTTCACCGTGGTCGGGCAGCCGTAGAGGCCCGCGCCCGCCGGGAACGGAGGCTTCATCCGCGGCATGCCCTTCTTGCCCTCGAGGCTTTCCAGCAGCGCGGTTTCCTCGCCGCAGATATAGGCCCCTGCCCCGTGATGCAGGTAGAGGTCGAAATCCCAGCCCGAGCCGGCGGCGTTCTTGCCCAGGAGGCCCGCGTCATAGGCCTCGTCGATGGCGGCCTGCAGCGCCTCGCGCTCGCGGATATATTCGCCGCGGATGTAGATGTAGCAGGCATGCGCCCCCATCGCGAAAGAGGCGATCAGGCAGCCCTCGATCAGCGTGTGCGGATCGTGGCGCATGATCTCGCGGTCCTTGCAGGTGCCGGGCTCGGATTCGTCGGCATTGACCACCAGGTAGGAGGGGCGGCCGTCGCTTTCCTTGGGCATGAAGGACCATTTCAGACCGGTGGGGAAACCCGCGCCGCCGCGCCCGCGCAGGCCCGACTCCTTCATCTGGTCGATGATCCAGTCGCGGCCCTTGGCGATGATCCCGGCGGTACCGTCCCAATGGCCACGGGCCCGGGCGCCGGCCAGCGTGCGCTCGTGCATCCCGTAGATATTGGTGAAGATCCGGTCCTGATCCTTCAGCATGGCTTGTTCCTCAACTCTCCCGGCGGTCCCGCCAGATCTGATATGACACCACCAGCGCCCAGAAGAAGGCCGCCAGCGCCGCCAGGTCGAACAGGAAGACAAAGCGCGTGGGCCAGCCCAGCCGCCCGCCCAGGGCCTGCGCCCCCATCCACAGGAGCATCGTCACCACGATGACGATGGCCACCATCCGCGCCTTGCGCGCGTTGGCCCTGGCCTTGTCCTGTGATTGCTGCCCGTTCATCCGTTCCCCGTCGCGCCGGACCGATCCGGCGCCTTGTTTCGATGCGGCGTCAGTAGACGTCGCCCTTCTTCACCTTGTCCGCGAACTCGGTCGTGCCGCCCGCGGCCAGCGTCTTGGCCTGTTCCACCCAGCCGTCGCGCTGGATGCGGCCGCGGAATTTCAGCCGGTCGTCGACCCAGGCGATCTGGGCCTCGGTCCAACCGGCGATCTGGTCGAAGTGGTAGACGCCCAGCTCATGCAGCGTCTGCTCCAGCTTCGGCCCCACGCCCTTGAGCTGCTTGAGGTCGTCCGCCCCGCCCTCGCGCGGCGCGCTCAGCAGCGCGGGCTCGGACCCGGCCAGTTCGGCCGGCGCTTCGGCCTTGGCCGCCGGTTTTTTCGGCGCGGCTTTTTTCGCGGCTGGTTTCTTCGCCGGCGCTTTCTTGGCGCCCTCGCCCTGCCACGGGGTCAGCAGCGGCACCTCGGTGCCGTCGATCCGCTTCACCGTGTCGCCGATATCGGTCGCCAGCTGCACCGAGGCGTTGTACTTGGTGCGGCCGCTGTCGAATTCCTTGAGGCTGGTCAGCCCCGAGAGCGGCTCGGACGCGTAACGCCCGTTCTGCGGCCCCGGCACGGGCACCTTGCCCGCGGCCAGCTCGTCGATGATCTCGGCCAGCCGCTCGGCGGTGAGATCCTCGTAGTAATCCTTGCCGATCTGCGCCATCGGCGCGTTGGCGCAGGCGCCGAGGCACTCGACCTCTTCCCAGCTGAACTTGCCGTCGGCCGACAGCACATGCGGCTTGTCGGCGATCTTTTCGCGGCAGACGCCGATCAGGTCCTCGGCGCCGCAGATCATGCAGGACGTGGTGCCGCAGACCTGGATATGCGCAACGGAACCAACCGGTTGCAGCTGGAACATGAAGTAGAAGGTCGCCACCTCCAGCGCCCGGATATAGGCCATGCCCAGCATGTCGGCGACATGCTCGATCGCGGGGCGGGTCAGCCAGCCCTCCTGCTCCTGCGCGCGCCACAGGAGCGGGATGATCGCGCTGGCCTGCCGGCCCTCGGGATACTTGGTCAGCTGCGCCTCGGCCCAGGCCTGGTTGGCCGGGGTGAAGGCAAAGCTTTCGGGCTGGTCGTGGTGCAGTCGTCGAAGCATCAGTTGCTACAACCTCCAGAGACGTATTTCAGGCCGCCCTCTTCCGAAGCGTCCTCGATTTCGTGAAGCGCGCGCAGCTGGCCCACCGCGGCCTCCAGCAGCGCCTCTTCGAAGCCGGTGGCGTTTTCGACCTCGACGGCCGCGTCCTCGCTGTCGACCACGCAGCCGACGGCCACCAGCGCGTCGCGCAGCATGTCCAGTTCGGTCTCGGTCGCGATCAGGTCGCTTTGTGCAAAGGCCGAAGCCGGGGCAAGAGCGGCGAAAATGGCAAGGGGTTTCAGAATCTTCATGGGTTTACACTCCTGCTTCCGGCGCAGCGCCGGCGTGGGATGAACGGCACATGTCGGCCATGCGCCACGGGTCCCCACCCAGAAATTCGTTATGCGGCCGGGGCCGGATCACCGGTCGATCTCCCCGAACACGACATCCATGGTGCCGATGATCGCGGCCACGTCGGCCAGCATATGGCCCCTGGCCACGTGATCCATCGACTGCAAATGCAGGAAGCCCGGCGCGCGCAGCTTGGCGCGGTAGGGCTTGTTGCTGCCGTCGGACACCAGATAGACGCCGAACTCCCCCTTGGGGGCCTCGACCGCAGCATAGACCTCGCCCGCGGGCACATGGAAGCCCTCGGTGTAGAGCTTGAAGTGATGGATCAGCGCCTCCATCGAGGTCTTCATGTCGCCGCGCTTGGGCGGCGTGATCTTGCCGCGGGCCAGCACGTCGCCCGGCTCGGCGCGCAGCTTCTCGCAGGCCTGCTTGATGATATGGGTCGACTGGCGCATCTCCTCCATCCGCACGAGGTAGCGGTCGTAGCAGTCGCCGTTCTTGCCCACGGGGATCTGGAACTCGAACTCGTCATAGCACTCATAGGGCTGGGCGCGCCGCAGGTCCCAGGCCAGGCCCGAGCCGCGCACCATCACCCCGGAATAGCCCCAGTCGAGGATCTCCTCCTCGGTCACCACGCCGATATCGGCGTTGCGCTGCTTGAAGATGCGGTTTTCCGTCAGCAGCTCGTCGATGTCGTCCAGCACCCTGGGGAATTCGTCGGCCCACTGGTCGATATCGTCGATCAGCTCGGGCGGCAGGTCCTGGTGCACGCCGCCGGGGCGGAAATAGGCCGCGTGCAGGCGCGCCCCGCAGGCGCGCTCGTAGAACACCATCAGCTTCTCGCGCTCCTCGAAGCCCCAGAGCGGCGGCGTCAGCGCGCCCACGTCCATGGCCTGGGTGGTCACGTTCAGCAGGTGGTTCAGCACCCGGCCGATCTCGGAATAGAGCACCCGGATCAGCGAGGCGCGGCGCGGCACCTCAACGCCCGTCAGCTTTTCGATGGCCAGGCACCAGGCGTGCTCCTGGTTCATCGGCGCCACGTAGTCGAGCCGGTCGAGATAGGGCAGGTTCTGCAGGTAGGTGCGGCTTTCCATCAGCTTCTCGGTGCCGCGATGCAGCAGGCCGATATGCGGGTCGGCGCGCTCGACGATCTCGCCGTCAAGCTCCAGCACCATGCGCAGCACGCCGTGGGCGGCCGGGTGCTGGGGGCCGAAGTTGATGTTGAAGTTGCGGATCTTCTGCTCGCCGGTCAGCGCGTCGTCGAATTTGCCGTCCATCCTCTCACCCCTTCACCATCAGGGCGCCCCGGCAGGCAGGGCGCAGGCCAGTCCGGCCGAGATCGTCATTCTGTCTGTTCGAAAAAACCGCGCGCGCTGCGCCGCCGGAACGCAGCGCGGAGAGGCGAACCGCAGGCCCGCCCTCGCCGGTTGATATGCCGCGTCCAAGCTCCACGCTCAGGACCCCGCGCGCTCGTCGCCGGGAAGGATGTATTCGGCCCCTTCCCACGGGCTCATGAAATCGAACTGGCGGTATTCCTGGGTCAGCTTCACCGGCTCGTAGACCACGCGCTTCTGCTCTTCGTCATAGCGCACCTCGGTATAGCCGGTGGTCGGGAAATCCTTGCGCAGCGGATAGCCGCGGAAGCCGTAATCGGTGAGCAGGCGGCGCAGGTCCGGGTGGCCCGAGAACAGGATCCCGAACATGTCGAACACCTCGCGCTCGAACCAGTTGGCCGAGGGGTGCACCTCGGTGATCGAGGGCACCATCTCGTCCTCGCGCACCGCCGCTTTCACGCGGATGCGGTGGTTCTGGTACATCGACAGGAAGTGATAGACCACGTCGAAGCGCGCCTCGCGCTCGGGGTGATCCACCGCGGTGATGTCGACCAGGGTCGAGAAGCGGCAGCTCGCATCGCTTTTCAGGAACTCGGCGAAGCCGGCGATCGAGCTGGGGGAGACCTCGACGGTCAGCTCGCCCAGCGCCACTTGCCAGCCCAGCACGCAATCGGGGCGCTTGAGCTCCAGGTGGGTGCCCAGTTCACGCAATGCCTCGGTCATGGCTTACCTCACGATCGTGCCGGTGCGGCGGATTTTGCGTTGCAGCTGCAGGATACCATAGACCAGCGCCTCGGCGGTCGGCGGGCAGCCCGGCACGTAGATGTCGACGGGAACGATCCGGTCGCAGCCGCGCACCACCGAATAGGAATAGTGGTAATAGCCGCCGCCATTGGCGCAGGAGCCCATGGAGATCACGTAGCGCGGCTCGGGCATCTGGTCATAGACCTTGCGCAGGGCCGGCGCCATCTTGTTGGTCAGCGTGCCCGCGACGATCATCACGTCCGACTGGCGCGGGCTTGCGCGCGGGGCGAAGCCGTAGCGCTCCACGTCGTAGCGCGGCATGGCGGTGTGCATCATCTCCACCGCGCAGCAGGCCAGGCCGAAGGTCATCCAGTGCAGGCTGCCGGTGCGCGCCCAGTTGACGATGTCCTCGGCCGAGGTCAGCAGGAAGCCCTTGTCCTGCAGCTCGCGGTTCAGCGCCTGGGTGGCGACCTCGCGGTCGGGCCCGGCGGTGTTGGCGGAGGTGCTTACTCCCATTCCAGGGCTCCCTTCTTCCATTCATAGGCAAAGCCGATGGTCAGCACGGCCAGGAACACCATCATCGACCAGAACCCGACCAGCCCGATCTGCCCGAAGGACACCGCCCACGGGAACAGGAAGGCGATCTCGAGGTCGAAGATGATGAACAGGATCGAGACGAGGTAGAAGCGCACGTCGAACTTCATCCGGGCGTCGTCGAAGGCGTTGAAGCCGCATTCATAGGCCGAGAGTTTCTCGGGGTCGGGGTGCCGCACCGCGATGATCACGGCCGCCAGGATGAGGACGAGGCCGAGTGCCACAGCCAGACCCAGAAAGATGAGGATGGGAAGGTATTCGCTCAGCAGTTCGGTCACGGCTTGGCTCCTCTGTCGCGGCCGGCCCCGCTGGGGGCGGTCAGGCGTGGTTTACTCCCGGGGGCTGATCGGGTCAACCGAAGGTCACGCCGAAAAAACCCTTGGAATCATGGGGCTTCCAAAAATGTATACGACCGTGTGCCACATAATCAGGTCAGATTGCCGCAGCGCCGAGTCGCCGCACCCATCATGTTTGCAGATGCAGCAATCGAAAGAAAGCCTTGCCCTGAACGGGGTTAGCCCTGCGCCCAGCGTGGGCGTCGCTTTTCGAAGAAGGCGGCGATTCCCTCTTGCGCCTCTTCGCTGGCCCAGCGCTCGGAAAGCTGGGCGATGGAGCGGTCGATGACCTCGGCATCAATCCGCGGCCCCAGCCCCCTGAGCTGCGCCTTGGCCGCCGCCACCGCGCCCGGCGCGCAGGAGAGATAGGGCCTCACCTCGGCCTCGACGGCTTCGTCCAGCGTCTCCGGCACCACCGCCCTGGCCAGCAGGCCGAGCGTCACCGCCTCCTCGGCCTCGAAGAGCCGCCCCGACATGTAGACGCGCCGCGCCATCGCCTCGCCCATGCGGGCCGTGACATAGGGGCCGATGGTGGCCGGGATCAGGCCCAGGCGGGTCTCGGTCAGGCCGAACATCGGCCCGCGCACGCCGATCGCCACGTCGCAGACCGCCATCATGCCGATCCCGCCGCCGAAGGCCTGCCCCTGCACCCGCCCGATCAGCGGCTTGGGCATGGTGTTGAGCGCATAGAGCATCCCGGCCAGCTTGCGCGCCGCGGCGTCGCGCTCGGCCGGCCCCTTCTGCATCTGCTCCTGCATCCAGGCCAGATCGCCCCCCGCGCAAAAGCTCTTGCCTGCGCCTGTCAGCACCACCGCGCGCACGGCCGGGTCGGCGCCGAGGTCATGGGCGGCCTGCGTCAGCGCGTCCATCAGGTCTGCCGACAGCGCGTTGTGCTTGTCCGGCCGGTTCAGAATCATCCGCGCCACGCCGCGCGCGTCGGTCTCGATCTTCAGACAATCGCTCATCACCCGCTCCCCGAATTTTCGCAGAAAATTCGCGCGCCTCAGCCGCGCATCGCCCGCGCCATCTGCGCGGCCTGCCCGATCGCGCCCATGTCCAGCCGGGTCTCGTAGCCCAGCGCCTCAAGATGCGCCGCGACCGCTTCGGTCGCCACGTTTCCTGTCGCGCCGTCGGCATAGGGGCAGCCGCCCAGCCCGCCCACGGCGGCGTCGAACACCCGCAGCCCCAGCGACAGCGAGGCGTCGATATTGTCCAGCGCCCTGCCCCCGGTGTCGTGGAAATGGCCCGCCAGCCGGTGCACCGGCGCCACCTCGCGCACCGCCAGCAGCATCCTCGCGACGCTGTCGGGCGTGCCCTTGCCGATCGTGTCGCCCAGCGAGATCTCGTAGCAGCCCATGGAGAACAGCGCCTCGGCCACCTTCGCCACCTGCCCGGGCGCCACCTGCCCGTCATAGGGGCAGTCGGTCACGCAGGAGACATAGCCGCGCACCGGCATGTCGATTTGCCGCGCGGCCTCCACCACCGGGCGAAACCGCTCTAGGCTCTCCTCGATGGTGGCGTTGATATTGGCCTTGGAGAACCCCTCGGAGGCCGAGCCGAAAATGGCGATCTCGTCCACCCTGGCCTCCACCGCGCGCTCGAACCCCTTCATGTTCGGCGTCAGCGCCGCATAGGCCACGCCCGGCGTGCGGGTGATGCCCGCCAGCACCTCGGCCCCGTCGGCCATCTGCGGCACCCATTTTGGCGAGACGAAGCTCGCCACCTCGATGCGCTGGAACCCGGCCTTCGACAGCACGTCGATCAGGGCGATCTTTTCCTCCGCCGGGATCAGGCGCTTTTCGTTCTGCAGCCCGTCGCGGGGGCCGACCTCGAAAATTTCGACATATTCAGACATTAGCCGCGCGCCTCCCTCGAACGCCCCCGGGGCTCCGCCCGTTCGCCGCTGAAACGCTCCACCGGAGCGTTTCCAGGACGCGGCTCACCCTCAAAAATTTCAACGTATTCAGGCATCGGGCACCTCGTAGAAATCGCGCCTGTAGATCTGCGCCGGGCCATCCTCCTCCAGCGCCTTGCCGAACGCGGGCCGCGCCGCCAGCCGCTGGTAATAGGCATCCACGGCGGGCAGCAGCGCGGGCGGCACAAAGCGCCGCGCCACCATCACAGCATAGCCCACATTGGTATCCACCGCCGAGAAGCCCGAGGGCAGCAGGTAGTCGTGGCGCGAGACCACGCGCTCGATCACCTCCAGCACCTTTTCCAGCCGCTTGGCCTCCAGCCGCATCACGGTGGGGCTGCGCATCCAGTCCTCGCGGAGCGTGATGTGATGCATGGTCAGGTTGGCGACGTGCTGGCCGATCGTTTCGGCGAAATGCAGCCATTCCAGCCAGTCGGCGCGCTCCTCGTCGCCGGGCAGCCGGCCCAGCCCCGCCTCGGGGCGCGTCTCGACCAGGTATTCGGCGATGGCGCCGCTTTCGAACAGCACCCGCCCGTCGATCTCCAGCGCGGGCACGCGGCCGGCGGGCGAGAGCGCCAGGAAGTCGGGTTTGCGCATGGAGCCGTCGAAGAAATCGTGGCGGACGGTCTCGAACTCCAGCCCCATCTCGTGCAGCAGCCACAGCGTCCGGAACGAGCGCGCCTGCGGGCAGTGATGCAGCCGGATCATGCGGCCTCCTCCTCTTCCTCCTCCAGCCGGATCAGCGCGGCCCCGGCCTCGACCTGGGCGCCGGCCTCGGCCAGCAGCTCGGCCACGATGCCGTCTCGGCCCGCGGTGAGCGTATGCTCCATCTTCATAGCCTCCAGCACCGCCAGCGGCTGGCCCTCGGCGACCCGCTCACCTTGCGCCACGAAGACCGCCTTGACCAGCCCCGGCATCGGCGCCTCGATCAGGTTGCCGCCCGCGGCGCCCTGCACCGCGCGGGCCAGCGGATCGACCAGCGCGAAATGGAAGCCGGGCCCGGTGAAGACGCTGATCACATCGCCCTTGCGCGCCACCGGAGCCGCGCGCGCCCCGTCGAAGGCCCAGAGGCCGCCCTCGCGCCGGGCCTCGACGACGGTGCCGTCGATTTCCACAAGATGCCGATCCGCCCCCTTCGAGGTGATCTCGGCGGCGATTTCGGCCTCGCCATGCGCCAGCACCACCCGGCGCGAAGGCGGCGCCCAGAGGGTGAAGCCGGTCATCGGCTCGGTCGCGGCGGCGAGCCCGGCCGCCTCCAGCGCGGCTTGCGCGATCACCTGCGGCGTGGGGGTCGCGGGGACCACCAGCGCCTCCAGGTCGCGCTCGATCAGTCCGGTATCCACGTCGCCTGCGGCAAAGCCCGTGTGCCGTGTCAGCGCGGCGAGGAAGGCGAGGTTGGTGACAGAGCCCGCCACCTCCGAGCCCTCCAGCGCCCGGGTCAGCCGCGAAAGGGCGACGGATCGGGCGGGCCCGTGAGTGATCACCTTGGCGATCATCGGGTCGTAGAACGGGCTGATCGTGTCGCCCGCCCGCACCCCGCTGTCGATCCGCGCGCCCTGCGGGAACCGCAGGTGAGACAGCGTGCCGGTCGCGGGCAGGAACCCCTTCTCCACGTCCTCGGCATAGAGCCGCGCCTCGAAGGCGTGGCCGCTGAGGGTGATCTGGTCCTGTTGCAGCGGCAGGGCCTCGCCCGCCGCGACGCGGAGCTGCCATTCCACCAGGTCGATGCCGGTGATCGCCTCGGTCACCGGGTGCTCCACCTGCAGCCGGGTGTTCATCTCCATGAAGTAAAATTCCCCCTCGGAGAAGATAAATTCGATCGTTCCGGCGCCTTCGTAGCCCAGCCATTTGGCAGCCTTGACCGCCGCTTCGCCCATTTGATGGCGTAGCTGCGGGGTCAGTGCCGGGGAGGGGGCCTCCTCAACCAATTTCTGGTAGCGCCTTTGGATAGAGCACTCCCGCTCATTCAGGTGGACCACGTTGCCATGCGAATCCCCCAGGATTTGTACTTCGATATGGCGCGGGTGGGTGACTTATTTTTCGATATACACATCAGCCAGATTGAAGGCCGCCGATGCGATGGTGCGAGAGTTTACAAGGGCTTTTAAAAGCTCTTTTTCGCTGTGTACGATGGTCATGCCGATACCGCCGCCGCCGCCGGCCGGTTTCACGATTACGGGGTAGCCTATTTGGCTCGCGATGCGAAGTGCATCGGCGTCATCGACGGTCGGGTCATCCGTTCCCGGAACGATGGGGGTGCCCGCTTTCTGCATCTCATGGCGCGCGGCAATCTTGTTGCCCATCAGATTGAGCACCTGGCTGGTCGGGCCGATAAATTTAATGCCTTCGCTGTCACATCGATCTGCAAATTCAGCGTTTTCGGCCAGAAAACCGTAGCCGGGGTGGATGCCATCGGCCCCACTGGTTTTGGCGATCTCAATGAGTTTATCAATGTTCAAATAGCTTTTGCTGGCCGGTGCGGGGCCTATCAGATATGCTTCGTCAGCGTATTTGGTGAAAAGGGCCTTTTCATCAGCCTCGGAATAGACGGCCACGGTCTGAATCCCCAGTTCCCTGCAAGCCCGCATAACGCGAATGGCGATTTCGCCTCGATTGGCGATCAGTATTTTATTCATTGGTCGGCTCCACGATCATCAGTACGTCATCCGCTTCGAGCATGTCGCCCTCTTCGAAAAAGATCTCTTTGACCACACCACCATGGGGCGCATTGACTTCTCTAAGCATTTTCATGGCCTCGAGGGTTGCCAGCGGATCACCGGCACTGATGGTTTGTTCCGGTGATACCTTTATGGAAACCAGCGAACCGGCCATATTGGGTTTGATGGCCCCGGGTGCATCGACCGAACCCCGTTTGAGCGGATCGCCCGCTTCAGCGGCCGAGGATGCCATCTCACCGTTTTCTCCGCCAAGGCCTTTCACTGTCACATTGAATTCCTCGCCTTCAACGTCCACCAAAAATTGCATGGGAAAATCCATGGTCACGCC
>ENA-ORCU01000183-ORCU01000183.1-marine-metagenome-genome-assembly--contig:-NODE-183-length-32187-cov-2.855746_pt1 | contig 32187 bp, 24 predicted proteins | sample MGYA00248631_ERZ508512 | MGnify/ENA primary metagenome ERZ508512 (study PRJEB26183, sample SAMN06268844) | marine metagenome | isolation source: Tt an P1 anaerobic enrichment on pine from sediment taken...
AAAAAAGATCAAGTGGCACAACCCGCCGATGGGCGGCCATGTATGAAAATCATTCCATTTAGTAACCGGAATCAAGCGTTTTTTTGGGGTGGTTTCCTCAATCATTTTTTCCTCCTGTTTTGGTAATGGTGTAATCTTTTTTGCTCGGAAAGTTTAATGCCCGTCTTTGGGCAAACTTTTCTTCCTGTTTCTGAAATGCGCGAGAATATTTCCCTCTTTTTTCTCGCGTGCTTTTACTGAAATCAGCATGTTTTTCATCTGTAATTTCTTGGGCAGAAAAAACCGCGTCTAGCGCATCTGCAAGGCTGGCTTGATAGTTAATGTCAAGATCCTGTTCTTCTGCGTGGATTGCTACTAAAGAGGTAAGTAGTCCATAGGCTTGGCTATAGAGCTGTTTCTTATTGGTTTTTAGTGCTTTTGCACGAATAAGAGGTTCTGGTCCCTGCTCTCCAGCAAAACCTGATTGGACAACATCCCAAAACGGTAGGTTTTTTCTTTGTGTATGATGTTTGCCAGGGTTGGTCCGGAATTTCAGCCATTTTTGGGTGCAATATGCCCAGATGTTGTCTTTGAATTTGAAGACGTCCTCGATAGTTTCCACTCCCAAACTTTTCAAGCCTTCTCGCCTTAACTGAAATTCGGTCCGAATTATTTTTTTGCCATCGGGAACGTCGCATATTTTCCAAATATCGTACATCCATGTTTTTTTGGATTTTTGTTTAATTTCAAGTGGTTTGTCATAGAGCCGTGCGGATATTTTCCCTCTTCCGATGCTTATTCCGGTCATGTCTTTTTTGTGAAAAAAAAGTCCTGAATGTTGCGCTCTAGTGACCCTAAAATCGATGAGGCTTTTATCCCACTGTTTTTCATCCATCAAAAGATCCAGGCACAGATCAACACGACTCGGTTTGATCAAGATCTTTTCTGCTCCGTAGTTTTCGAGAATTGATAGCAGGGCAGCGATAGTTTCTTTGACGCCGACGCGCCAGAGTGTTTCAGAGCGAATTTCGGCCATGAGGCTAGGCCTTGAGCCGGGTGTAAGTGACTTACCTATTAGCAGTGTGCAAATGTTATTGGAGAGAAGCCATTCGTAACCATTTGTGCCGTGGGGCTGGATATAGATAGGCATTTCTCCTATGTTTTTCCTTGCCTTAAGAATTACCGTTTGTTGTTGCGCTTTTTCTTTGGCCAATGCTTTCATTTTGGCAAGGTATAGAAAGAGGCTGTCTCTGCTCCACTCCACGTTGATAGCTAGAACCAGGGAATCGATACCAGAAGCAAGTACCTCAGGGCTAAAACCTTCCTCAGGTTTCACCTTTGCGGGGGGGCTGATAGTCATCAGCCCCCCCTATGTAAAAAAGCAAGGCGCAAAAGCACATATGCTGAAACAAGAGAGCTGAGAACTCTGCTTTCAGATGTCGTGCTTTTGGCCTTGCTTTGAATAGGTTTTGTGAGGTGCCGTGTCTTCATGTGCTAACAAGTAACACGGTAGTTTTTTAGGCACTCTCACATATGGGAATTTATTTTGTGAGACCTTGGCTAGAGGCTGGCGTCAATGTGTCTTTTCATCGCCATGTAAAAAGTGTGGGGGCTATCAGGTAGGTCAGTATCTATTTCTCCGATGCCTTTATCGCGGGCCACTGCGTCAAAAAGTCCTCGGACATCAGGTTCCGTTAACCGCTCTCCAAACCCAATAGACAAACTTGTGATAATCGCAGCATAAAAGACTTTGAATTTTTGCTTGGTGATTTGGCTTTTTGATTTGTTTTGAAGGGTAGCCAAAATTTGCTCGTATTTTGGTCTGTTTTTGCTTCTTAGGGAATGGATAAAGCGAGCAATTTTTTTGTCAAAAATCGTTGAAGGGTCAAGTTTTATCAACTGTTTCAGGCTGTCAAAATCACGCAGTCTTGCTTTCCTCAGTAGTTGGGCTGGGGTGGTGTAATGGGTGAGCCAGCAGGGTAAATAAACTCGAAAGAAAAAGTAAAATTCTGGGGCGAGGAAAAATTTTTCAGCTTCGTCGGCAGAAATAGTCTGCTCTAGGTTTTCCTCAAGTGCGTTCAAAGTATTAAGGTATTTCTCGAGTAGGGGTTTTGCCTCGCGCGACGAGATATCGGTTTTTTTGATTGGCGCATTCTCGTCAAATTGTTCAAGGAAACCATTGGTGGACTGAAGAAAGCCGTTAGGGTCGCCAAGGGTTTGAGTGATATAGGTTGTTGCGCTTGGATGTGTGCGAAATAGTCTCAGCCAAGTGTCGAGGTCAGGTGTTGGAAAGTCCCCAAAGAACATGTCATTTTCATGAATTTCCTTTGTAAATACGTAGGCCATTTGTGCCTGAGCGATTTGGGTGTGTGCAATAAGTGCGAGTAGGGGATGTTTTCCTTCTGCCCATTTTTCGAAATTAAATGTGCTGTGCATTTAACTCTCCTGTGGGTAAAAAACTAGCAGGATGTCAAACTACAGCAAGACAAAACAAAAGGGAAGTAATGCTGATTGGCTACAGTTAGTTCGCTATTAATAAGTCTTCCACTGACAAATCCACTTGCCAATTCTGACAGTACTGTCTGTGGTGACTCAAATTTTGGTGTTGCGAGGCTCTAAGCTTTTAGTTGGTTTTCGTGCTTGAAAACAATTTGGGACGATTAATCGAACAGCGAAAAACTTGACCGCTGTTCGCAGGTGATATAGATTGGCGTTGTCTCATTCTTGGGTTTGCTGAGGGCGGGTATAGTTAAAAGGTTTCCGCGCACTAGAAACTACAGACCATTAGCTAGAAAATGCTAATAGGTTTCATGAATTCAATATGTTAGGGGGAGGCTCCATGCACAGGATCACCGCAGGGTTGTTGCGCGATTTCGTAACCAGTTTTGAACTTAGTGAAATGAATGAGTCAGGTCAGTTTGAGAGGCTTATTAATTATTGTGTCATAACGCCTGAGGTAGTCGAGGGATATGATCTCGCTGATGTAACTTCAAGTGACGCAGATGATGGTATTGATGGGTGTGCAGTCATTGTTGATGAAGAGGTGATTGTTTCTAAAGAAGACTGCGAAACAATTCTTAATGATGGACGACGCAACCACAGTGTCAAATTGGTTCTTACACAGGCCAAAACCTCAGAGAAGATTGAGCTTGGTGAGTTATTAAAGTTCCACGCCGCTATTGAACGGTTTTGTCAGGATTTTGAATCGGTTCCTGCTGATCCGATTGAGGAAAATACAAAAGAAATATACGCTGCTGCCATTGATAAAGCTGGGTGCATTAGAGACGGTAAGCCAGAGTTGCTGCTTAGATTTGCATATACCGGGCGCTACTTAAAGCCTGAAGAAATTGAAAAGGCAAAGACAGAACTTTTGTCAAAGCTGGCTGAAGGAGGGTATTTTTCAAAAATTGACTACCAGATTTTAGACAGAGAGGGGGTAGGGTATGCCTTCAATATGACTACCGCACCTATTGAAGCAAAAATAAACGCCTTTTCAATCGCTGCACTACCACCGATTGCCGATGTTGAAGAATCATATCTTGCTGTTGTGCCGGCGAAGCAATTTGTCGACCGCATGTTGTCTGACCATGAAGGCCGTCTACGTGTCCATGTTTTTGAAGAAAATGTGCGGGCGTTTCTTGGTGCAGACAATCCGGTTAACAGTGCTATTGGTGATACCCTGCGGGATGAAAGCACAAATTCAAGATTTCCCGTTTTAAACAATGGCATTACAGTTATTAGCCCTGATGTGAGAGTCCAAGGGCTTAGCATTACGTTTGTCGATTTTCAAGTGGTGAATGGCTGTCAGACTTCAAATATGCTATGGCTAAACAAAGACTCACTTGATGAAAACATAATGGTTGCGATTAAAGTCATTGAGACTGAAAATGAAGACGTTTTTTCCGACTTAGTGAAGGCAACTAACAGTCAAACAAAAATTGATGATGATCAATTTCTTTCCTTGCAACCTGTAGCGCGTAGAATTGAAGCGTTCTTTAACTCTTATTCAGAAGATGAGAGTAGGCTATATTTTGAAAGGCGGGATCGACAATATGTCGGCCAAGATGTTCCTGGGGTGAAAGTGTTTGATTTAAAACTCCTTGCGAGATGCGTGGCAGCGTGTTTCTTGCAGCGGCCAGATCTGTCTTTTCGATATCCACGTAAAATTTTCTCTGATTCTACTATCTCATCTAGAGCTTTTAGTCCTGATAACCGTGAGATCATATACTACACGGCATGTCTACTGTACTACCGAGTTGCAATTCTTTTCAGCAATAAGGCTCTTCCTCCAGAGGCGAGGCGCTATAAATGGCACATGATAGCTCTATTTGTGTTGAGAGTGGCAGGGGAAACGATCCCTTCCCTGCGAACTTCAAAAATAGAGTCCTTTTGTGCCTCAATTTGCGAGATAATATTGAAAAATCCAACTGAATGTAAAGAAACCCTAGCCGCATGCTATGATCATATCAAGAGCCTTGGCGAGTTAACAGACGATCGATTAAAACGCCAGGCCGTTTATGAAGAAGTCCTTAGTGCCGAAAATGTCCAACAGTAACTTTCAGCAGGTATTCGTCGCTCGCGCGGCTGAAGCACACGTTAAGAATTTACAAAAAAACTTGTCATAAAAATAAACATATCTCAGACCTTTGAAAGGCCCACCTATTTGCGCAGGTGGGCCTTTCCTATTTGTTATTCTGGAATGCAATCCTGCATTGCCTTTGCATTTTAAAGGTCCGCTTTTGAATATCTCCTGGACCCGCTTTTGAAATATTATATGGGCCAATCGCTAAATCTAAATGTCCAGTGGGTTCCAAAATGGCTGGGCAGGTTGGGCAATAAAAAGGGTAGGCTTATACTATTCCTTTGTGCCTTTTTCCAGGAAAGGTTTAGGGAAAGAAATAGAGTTGGTCCACTGGTGGTCCACTTCCCCACAAAAAACGGCCATAAATCAAAACAAGAGACAAAAAACGAGTTGTCTAAGTGTTTGATTTTGTTTTCGTAAGTTGTTTTGGCTTTTTGTGGGGTTTGGTCTTTTTCAGACTTAAAATCCCTCGGCCGTATGGCTGTGCGGGTTCGATTCCCGCCCCGGGCACCACTAGAAAGAAACAAAGGGTTAGCCGTTTTTGGGCTAACCCTTTGTTCGTTTGACCTGCCCACCTGTTAGGTTCACTACGTATGTGACTGTAGCGCAATGGTGTCCGTTTTTAAATCCGCTGTCTGAAAAGGCAGCGGATTTATTGTTTGGGGTGCTGGTGGACAGTAGCCGAGCGAACTGAGTGGACAGCCGGTGTTGTAATGTCCTTGCTACCTTGCAGGCAAGATCTTTGCTTCGAGATGCTCCAATCGTTGCGAAACTCTGGTGAAACGCGAATAGGTCACGATGTGCTGTTCTGGGGCATCGGGGCAAACCGGCACTGTTCGGGCTGAAGTTTTTTGAGCGGGTGGCCGGTAGAAGTTGAGGAGAACCACAGGAACCCTTTCCCGCACGCAGAAAACAACCTTCAGTCCAACGGTACGCAGTTCCATGAAACTTGGTCAAATCCTTCAAACGGCACAACTTTCATGTCGGCCTGAGTTGTGACGCTCCGCAGAAAGTGAACGATCAATATTGGGTGACAAAAGGTAGGCGCAGTCACCGCCCTTTCTGCCATGATCTGTTTTGACCAAGCCTCCCGACGCCTGAAAGTGACCAGAGCGCCGTCGCCAGAGTTGAACTGGATGAAATTGCTGATACTATCTTAATAAGTTGATACCAAATTGCTATGGAGCTTCTGAAATTGCCACCCTGCGGTGCGTATCTTTTGGGATCAGCTGGTCTGAAAGCTCAAGGAGCATACAGACAGAGAGCCTGATTTGGAGACAGAAGGCAAGGCCGGCGTTTTTGCGGTTGGCTGGCCGATCTCCGGTGCTTTTCCACCGAAAGCAGGTTTATGGCCAACACGACAACCACGGTTTCTGAACCACCGCGCCTTTCTGGGGAACAGCCAGCAGCGGACCTATTGCAGATTCGCCTGAGTGGCGCATGGGTGAGTGATCTGCCGCAGCCGGGTATGGCGGAAATTGAAGGGTTGCTGGGGAAGGATGCCGGCATCTCCCAAGTGACCTTCGACTGCCGTGAGCTGCAAGCCTGGGACAGCAGCCTGCTGACCTTTCTGCTGCGCCTGGTTCGGCAGGTGGAGGAGGGCGGTATTGCGGTTCTGCAGGAGGGGCTGCCGGAGGGGGTGCAAAAGCTAATGCACCTGGCCACTGCCGTGCCGGAAAAAGCTGCTCGGCAGAAGGCGGCCCGCGAACCCTTTCTGTCCCTTGTGGGCAACCGGGTGCTCGCCATCCTCCGGGAGGGGGAGGGTATGCTGGCCTTTCTCGGCGAATCGGTGCAATCATTTGGCCGACTTGTGCGGGGCAAGGCTCGATTTCGCCGGTCGGACTTCACCTTGCTGCTGCAGGAATGCGGCATCCAGGCCTTGTCCATCGTCTCCCTGATCAGCGTGCTGGTGGGTTTGATCCTGGCCTTTGTCGGTTCGGTTCAGTTGCAGACCTTCGGCGCCCAGATCTACATCGCCGACCTGGTCGGGATCGCCATGGCCCGCGAGATGGGAGCCATGATGACGGCAATCATCATGGCCGGCCGAACGGGAGCTGCCTTTGCCGCCCAGCTCGGAACCATGGAGGTCAACGAAGAGATCGATGCCCTGAAAACCCTCGGATTTTCTCCCATGGATTTCCTGGTGCTTCCGCGTATGCTGGCTTTGATCCTGATGATGCCGTTGCTTTGCCTCTATGCCGACCTGATGGGAATCCTCGGTGGGGCGGTGGTCGGGATCGGCATGTTTGACCTGACCCCGGTCCAGTATCTGAACCAAACCAGCAATGCTTTGGACCTTATCGATTTTGCCGTCGGCATTGTCAAAAGCGCCTTCTTCGGCATTCTGGTGGCATTGTGCGGCTGCTATCGGGGTGTTCAGTGCGGACGCAGTGCCTCCGCGGTGGGGGCGGCTGCCACTTCGGCGGTGGTCATGGCTATCGTTCTGATCATACTGTCTGACGGACTCTTCGCCGTTCTCACGAATGTGCTGGGTATCTAGTCAAGGGATCAAGATATGGCAGGGGCTGAAACTCACATCAGAGTGCAGAACGTGACCATGGCCTATGGCAGCTTTGTGCTCATGCGCGACCTTAACTTCAGTATCAACCGTGGCGATATTTTTATCATCATGGGCGGTAGCGGCTGTGGCAAGAGTACCCTGCTGAAAACCCTGGTTGGCCTCAAAGAACCGGCCACGGGAGAGGTGTTTTACAACGGCACCAGTTTCTGGAAGACAGAGCCGACCGAACGGGAACAGCTCATGCGCCGAATCGGTATCCTCTATCAGAGCGGCGCTCTCTGGAGCTCTATGACCCTGGCGGAAAATATCGCCATGCCGCTGGAAGAGTATACCGACCTGCCGCCGGACCAGGTCCGCGAACTGGTCTCCCTCAAGCTGGCCCTGGTTGGTTTGGCAGGCTTCGGCGATTTCTATCCTTCGGAAATCAGCGGCGGCATGCGCAAGCGAGCCGGCCTGGCACGGGCCATGGCCCTCGACCCAGACATTCTCTTTTTCGATGAACCTTCGGCCGGCCTCGATCCGGTCAGTGCCCGGTTGCTGGACGACCTGATTCTCGAACTGCGCGATAGCCTGGGGGCCACGGTGGTGGTCGTGACCCATGAACTGGCGAGCATTTTCGCTATCGGCACCAATTCGGTATTTCTAGATCCGGAATCCCGTACCGCGATTGCTACGGGCGATCCCAATCAACTGTTGGCCGAATCCCGCGATCCGCGGGTTATCAACTTTCTGACCCGAGGTGAAGGCGCGGCAAAACCAGCTTGAGTTGCAGGCCGCAAAATCATCGGTGCCAGCTGACAAAGAAGCGGAGGAGCGATGAGTACACGGGGCAATCCGAAATTGATAGGGGCTTTTGTGGTGGGTGCCGCGGCTTTGGTGGTGATAGGCATCATGGTTTTCGGCGGCGGTCGCTTGTTTTCCGAGAGGTACTTCTTCGTTATGTTCTTCGAGGGCTCGGTCAAGGGACTGAATGTCGGCTCGCCTATGGTCTGGCGGGGAGTCAAAGTCGGCGAGGTGAAGGATGTCTCGCTGCGCTTCGATCCAGCTACAGTGACCGTGCGCATTCCGGTCCTCGTAGAAGTTGATCCCAGAACGATCCAAAGGCCCGAAAAGGCGCCTCCTGGCAAGAGATATTACCGAGAGCTGATCGCCAAGGGCCTAAAAGCCCAGCTTCAGATGCAGAGCCTGCTGACCGGGCAGTTGATGATCGATCTCGATTTCTATCCGGACGAACCGATTCGACTGTATGCCGACCAGCTCGAAATGGATTATCCTGAAATTCCCACGATTCCCTCTACCATTGAACAAATGGCGGAAACCCTGCAGGAGATCGATATCGCAAAAATGGCCGACGACCTGTCCGCCACCCTGGAGGGAATCAACAACATCGTTGAATCCCCTGAAATCCTCGCCACTGTCAGCAACGTCAACGCTGCAGTTACGGATCTGCGCAATCTGACATCGAAAATCGACAAACACGTCGATCCCTTTGCTGGGGCAATGACCGGAACGGCCAAGGAAGCAAAGGAACTCCTGGTCGAGCTGAACACGACCATTCCTCCTTTGGCGGAGGATATCGGCCAAACGGCTCAGGCCGCTTCGGACGCGGTTCTGCAACTGGAAGCTGCCCTGCAGCGTGCCATCGGCGAGGATTCTCCTTTCTTCTACCGCCTTAACCAGGTCATAGAAGACTTGTCCGCCATGGCAAAATCGATCGAAATCTGGAGCGACTATGTGCAGCAGCACCCCGAAGCGCTGCTCCGCGGCAAGGGTACTGCTGCAGAAAGGTGACGAACATGACGAAGATAGCGCTGGGGTTAATGATGGTTTTTGCTGCGCTGGCGCTCGTCGCCTGTGGCAGCAGTGCGCCTTCCAATTTCTACCTGTTGCAGAGCCAGCCGTCCACCCCCTTCCAGGAGACGGCAACAGGCGCTGCGGATGTAATGAGTATCGGCATCGGTCCGCTGGAGCTGCCGGAATATCTGGACCGGCCGCAGATGGTCACCCGCAGCGGGGTCAATAACGTCAAAATCCATGAATTTGAACGCTGGGCAGAACCCCTGGAGGATGGCGTGACCCGAGTGGTAACCGACAACCTGGCCGGTCTGCTGAGCCCTGAGCAGATCGCTATCCTTCCATGGCACAGCCCCCTCAAGGTCGATTATCGACTGAACATGACGATCACTCGTTTTGAAGGCGCTGCAGATGGCCAAATCACCCTCGCCGGCGTGTGGGTACTCTACAATACTGAAAGAAACAAGGTAATCGTGCGGCAACCCTTCCTCCTCTCTCAGGCAGCCGCAAGCCGGCAGGTCGATGCTCTTGTCGATGGCCAAAGTCAGCTGTTGGCAAAACTCTGCGAAGAAATTGCAGCGGCTGTCGGAAAGCTACTGGGTGCCATTGATAGCACCACCACAACTAGTCGCCAAGCTACCTGAGAAATAGGGCATGGAAATACCATATTGTATTGTCTTTTGTTGTGGTTTGTGGTGCCTCATGGAGTACGAGTAGGACTTAATTACCTCGCCCGCAGGATGGGCGGTGTCGATCCTCACCGAGCACGATATTGACAAAAAGAGCCGGCCAGTTGGCCGGCTCTTTTTATTTTTGACCTTTCTCAGTATCAGATCAGTCCCGCATGGCTGGTCAGGTGGCGAGCAGTTGGGTCGTTACCACAATGTTATTAATAGAAAGATTTGTGTATAATCAGAAGCATGATTTGCTCATGAGCTTCTATTGTTTGTTCTGGCGGAGGAAGGAAATAATATGGCCCGAAAGCCAACCCATAACAGTCGTAGGTCGATGCTGGGCAAGGCCATTGCGGCGCTGTTGCTGCTGGCAGGTCTGGTGGTTGCGGCGCGCTTCCTGGGAGTACAGGAGCTGCTTAGAGCAGCCCTGGAATGGGTGGCTGGGTTAGGCGCTTTAGGAATACTGGTCTTCATCGTGCTGTACGTGGTAGCTACGGTGCTGTTTTTGCCCGGTGTTATCCTGACTCTCGGCGCCGGGGCCCTTTTCGGGGTTCTCAAAGGGTCGATAATCGTTTCGGTGGCGGCGACCTTGGGGGCCGCCTGCGCTTTTCTGGTCGGACGCTATCTGGCCCGGGACTGGGTGGCAGCGCGTATTGCCGGCAACCCGCGCTTTCAGGCGATCGACCAGGCGGTGGCTCGGGAGGGCTGGAAGATCGTCGGCCTGACGCGGCTGTCTCCGGTGTTTCCCTTTAACCTGCTCAATTATGCCTTCGGGCTTACCAGTGTTTCCCTGCGTCATTACTTCTGGGCTTCTTGGATCGGCATGTTGCCGGGTACCGTGATGTACGTCTATCTCGGTTCACTGGTCGGCGACCTGGCCCTGATCGGGGTCGAAGAACGAAGCCGTTCCACTGCTGAATGGGCTCTGTATCTCATCGGCCTGGTTGCCACGGTTACGGTGACCGTTTACGTGACCCGCCTTGCACGGGCGGCCCTCGATAAAAAAGTCTGATCGCGCACCGGCTACTCTCAAGGAAAATGAAATTACGGATCGATTATGAATTTTAATTCGCAACTCTGGCACCGTTATGCAGAGGACGGTGCCCCTGTTTATGTGCGGGCCGACCGTCCTAACTGGTTTGTGCCCAACCGGGCTGGCGATGCGCTGTTACAAAAAATTAAAGAGGGATTTACGGCCGTCGACGATCCCGCTGCCGTTCGTTTTTTGCAGCGCTTGCCTGAGGCCAAGGATGAGGCTTATCCAGGCCGTTCAGCACTACTCGATCGACCCCAGTTGCGGGAACTCTGGTTTCACCTGACCAACGACTGCAACTTGAGTTGCCGTCATTGCATGTTCGGTTCGGCCCCGGGCGAGGCTGCTCAGTTGGCGACCGAAGCGGTGCACAAAGTTGCCTCCCAGGCGCTGGATGCGGGATGCCGAATCTTTGCTCTGACCGGCGGCGAACCGTTGGTGCATCCCGGTTTCGGGCAGATTGTTCAGCAGTTGCTGGAACCCGGGCACACCCATGTGGCGCTACTCACCAACGGCTTGCTGCTGAGCCGGAAGTTGGCGGATGAATCCTGGGATTTCGACCGCCTGCATCTGCAGATCAGCGTCGACGGCCTGCCGGCGGCGCACGACCGGTTGCGTGGTGGCGGTGCTTTTGCCAGGTTGCGTGAGGAGTTGTCCTGGCTCACAAAGCGGCGCATTCCTTTTACTCTCTCCATGTGTGTTACCGCTGGCAACCTGGCCGATATGCCGGGGGTGGTCGATTTTGCCGCTGAGGTCGGAGCGGGCAGCGTTCACTTCATGTGGTACTTCATTCGCGGCCGGGGAGCAGCGGAAGGGTTTGCCAGGCCGCAGGATATCTTTCGGCAGCTGGTCGAAGCGAGTGCGCGGGCCGAGCGGCAGGGTGTCGTTATCGATAATCTCAGCGCTTTGCGCAGTCAGGTTTTTGCTCCCGCCGGCACCGTTCACGACGGCAGCGGCAGTGGCTGGGAGTCGGCGGCGGTGGGACCCGATGGGCGGCTCTATCCCTCGGCGGCCCTGGTCGGGATCGACGATTTGGCCACCGGGCTGGAGCCGGGGCTGGCGACGGCCTGGCAGGATAGCCCGGTGTTGCAGCGGATTCGCCAGGCAACCGCCGCTCACCTGGAATCGCCCTGGCGTCTGTTGCTCGGCGGCGGCGATCTGGACCACAGCTATCTGCACAATGGCTCCTTTATCGGCGATGACCCTTACACTCCTCTCTACGAACAGCTGGCCCGCTGGCTGATTGCCCGTGAAACGCAGCCTCAGCCCGATCAGGGACCGCCTCGCTTGCGGCTGAAGATGGGCGACGTACTGGAGAGTTGCGGGGGGCACGGTGCGGTGGCTCTGGTCCACTCCAACTGCCTGCTGTCTTTAGCCCAGACCGACAGCCGGTCGGTAGTGCAGGAATTCTATCGCGACGCCGCCGAGGAAACCAAGGAGGATATCCTTAATCCGGTTTGCTACGACCCGTCGCTTATCGATCACATCCCAGAGGAATTCCGCTTTCGCGGATACGGTTGCGGCAGCCCGGTGCTCGATGCCGAGCTGCAGCCCGGCGATAAGGTGGTTGATCTCGGTTGCGGGCGGGGGGTCGAGTGTTTCATCGCCGCCCGGCAGATTGGCCCGCAGGGCCGGGCCATCGGTATCGACATGCTCGACAACATGCTGACGCTGGCCGGGCAGGGCGCGGCCGCCGTGGAAAAACGGCTTGGCTACCGGAACCTGGAATTCCACAAAGGCTATCTTGAAAGCCTGCCGCTGCCGGACCAAACCGCCGACGTGGTACTGTCCAATTGCGTCATGAACCTGTCGTCTCACAAACGGCGGGCCTTTGCCGAGATTTATCGAGTGCTGAAGGCCGGCGGCCGGTTGGTAATCTCAGATGTGGTGTGTGAACAGGAGCCGCCGGCTGCACTGCGCAACGACGAGGTGCTGCGTGGCGAGTGCATTGCCGGAGCCCTCACCCAAAGGGACCTTGTGGGCATTCTCGAAGAGAGCGGCTTTATTGCCATTCGTCTCATCAAACGTTTCCCTTACCGGGTAGTGCAGGGCCATCCCTTCTTTTCCCTGACTTTTGAAGCTTTCAAGCCCAAAGCCGCTGCCTTGGTGCCGGTTATTTATCGCGGCCCCTTTGCAGCGGTGATGACTGGCGATGGCCAGCAATTGATGCCGGGCCAGGTCGCGGTCCTCGACCGCCAAACAGCAGAGCTGGCCGGCGACAACTTTTTCCAGCTCAACAGGCAGGGTGCGGTGACCAATCTCGACCTGGGCGCATCCTGCTGCGCCCTGCCTGCGGAGACGGCAGCCCCCTTAAGCGATACGGAGGGCCCCAAACGATTCGCGGCCGGTTGCATGGTTTGCGGAGCCGAACTTCACTACTTGCAAGGCGAGGAAAAGCGTCGTTGCAGCTATTGTCAGCAGGTTTTGCCGGCGAGTGCGGTCTGTGAGCATGGCCATTTTGTCTGCGACCGCTGCCACTCGGCCGATGCTCTGCAAATCATTGAAGATCTGCTGCTGGCGAGCACCGAAACTGACCTGCTGAGCTTGTTTGATGAGGTGCGCGGCCATCCTTCCATCCCGGTCAACGGTCCCGAATATCACGCGCTGGTACCTGGAGTGATTCTGGCTGCTTTTCGTAATCGCGGCGGCCAATTGAGCGACGATGACCTGCTTGTTGGAGTCCGCCGCGGCTCGACGGTTGTCGGCGGCAGTTGCGCTTTTTGGGGGGTGTGCGGCGCAGCTGCTGGCGTCGGCATCGCTTTCAGCCTGATTCTAAAGGCCAATCCGCTCGATGGACCGACCCGGCAGGCGGTGCAGGATGCCAGCCGGCAGGTGCTGGCCGAGATCAGCGCTCTGTCATTAGCCCGATGTTGCCGACGCGACTGTTGGCTGGCTCTGCGCAAGGCAGCGCAGCTTTCCGCTAAACTGTTGCCCCTTGCTCTTAAGGCGGTAGGGGGGGCTGTTTGCGATCAGATGGCTCTCAATCAGGAGTGTGCCGGCAGCCTCTGCCCCTGGTTTCCCTGCCACTCGTCAGCTGCCACACCGAAGGCATAACCCGAATTATTCATGAATAATTCGGGTTAAAAAAAGGCCCGCCGGTTGGCGGGCCGTTGAACATTGTTTATCAGGTTGTTGGAGTAGTCCCTCCATGGCGTTTTTCAACTCCGCAAGCCGAAAACCGGGTTTGCGTCTTGCACACAAAATCAAGAATTTACAAATTCATCCTTGATTTTGGCCGCTCGTCCATGGACTTCGCAGTCTGTTTTGCACCAGCCTGCCCACGCTGTCTGGTCAGTTGACCGAAATCAGTTCCACGTCGAAGATCAGAGTGGCGTTGGGGCCGATCATCGGTCCGGCGCCCTTTTCTCCGTAAGCCAAGTCGGCTGGGATATACAGCTGCCACTTTGCGCCTTCCTTCATCAGCTGCAGGGCCTCGGTCCAACCGGGAATCACCCCACCCACCGGAAAAGTTGCCGGTTTATTGCGTCGATAAGAACTGTCGAATTCGGTACCATCCAGCAGGCGTCCGCGATAGTGGACGGTGACCTTGTCGTCAGGGCCGGGTTTCTTGCCGGTGCCCTTGCTGATGACCTTGTACTGCAGGCCGCTCATGGTTGTCTTCACCCCTTCTTTCTGGCGGTTGGCGGCCAGAAAGTCCTTGCCTTCCTTTTCGTTCTTTTCCGCCAGTTGCTGTATCTGTTGCTGCTGCAGAGCCACCATTTTCTTCTGCAGTTCCTGCATGGCCTGGCGCATCTCTTCTTCACTGAGAGCAGTCTTGCGGTCTGCCAGCGCATCTTTCATGCCCCGCATCAGTACGTCGGCATCGATGTCGAGTTTCTTCTGGCGAAAATCCCGGCCGATGTTATAGCCGAGGCTGTAACTGATCTTTTGCTGCTCAGTTTTAACGGGCGGCTGTTCCTGGGCGCAGGCAGTAGGGGCGAGCAGACCAAGGCAGGTCAGTGCCAGCAGTACCTTTTTCATGGAGAGTCCTTTCCTGAAATAAACGGGTTGGAAGTGGAAATATACGGCCCGCTGATTGTGGGGTTGTGGCAGGCCGGTTCAGATAACCTTGATTATTTTAGAGTAATCTGCTGATTAGGCAACGTTTTTATTTGCATGGCCTGCCGTGCCGTCGTTCGAGGCGGTCTGCGCCTGCCGGTAGATCAGACGATTTTTCTGAAAGGAGCGGTAGGCTATGGAGATCGCTTATCCTCCGATCGGTATTATCCGCTCCCTCTTTGCAAAAGGCAGCGGTACTGCCATTCAGCCGGCGGCCGCTGCCGGGGCGGTAGGGCGAATCGCGCTGGAATTGATGCCTTTTAAAGATACCCGGCCTCGGAATGGTATGCCATCCGGGGGCCGAGACGCCCCAATGCCATCGGCCTTTCGGTGAGAGATTTCCCGGTAATCCGCAGGGGAATCTCGTTGACACCGATTTTCGGTTTCGCTATATTCCACCAGATATAACGAATGTGGTGGCTGGTGCCGGCTGTTGCAAACATTCTGTCCGGTGCGGCCCTAATTGATCTTCAGTGCATACGGAAGGAGCAAGTCATGAAGAAATTGATAGGTTTTTTGCTGGTTCTGGCCCTTGGCGTGTTCGGTTACTCGTTTCTTATGGCCGGAAATGATCAACCGCAGCCCACCGGCAAACTGATAGTCTTTCATGCCGGTAGCCTGTCGGTGCCCTTCGCCGCCATAGAAAAGCAGTTCGAGGCCAAATATCCGGAAGTCGATGTGTTGCGTGAAGCAGGTGGCAGCACCAAGATGGCCCGCCTGATTTCCGAGGTCGGCAAGGCCGCCGATATTATGGCTTCGGCTGACTACAACGTCATCGACAAATCGCTGATCCCGGATTATGCATCGCTCAATATCCGTTTCGCTTCCAATCAGCTGGTCCTGTGCTATACCGACAAAAGCAAGTTTGCAGACGAAGTCAACGGCGTTAATTGGCCCGAAATCCTGCAGCGCCCCGAGGTAGTGTGGGGGCATTCGGCTCCCGATCTCGATCCTTGCGGCTATCGTAGTCTGATGGTATTGCAGCTGGCAGAGAAATATCTGAAACAGCCGGGCTTGTACGAAAAAATTATCGCCAACCGGCCATTGAAAAACGTCCGTCCCAAGGCGGTGGAACTGGTTTCCTTGCTGCAGACCGGCGAAATGGACTATGCCTGGGAATATCGCTCGGTAGCGGTACAGCACGGTCTCAAGTTCGTTTCGTTGCCGGATGAAATCAATCTCGGCAACTATAAATACAACGATTTCTACAAGCAGGCCACTGTGGAGGTCAGCGGCAAAAAGCCCGGTACCACCATCACCCGCACCGGCAAGTCCTGCACCTACGGTGTGACCATTGTCGACGCGGCGCCCAACAAGCCTGCGGCCGAAGCTTTCCTGGCCTTCCTGCTCGATCCCCAAGGCGGCCTGAAAGTGCTCGAGGAAATGGGTCAGCCGCCCTTCGTACCTGCTCGGGTCCCGACGGAAGAAATGTATGCTCTGCTGCCGGCATCGCTGAAACCGGTGGTCGAAGTAAAACAGTAATCCGATGCACATGAGCAATGTAGGGCAAGGGGCTGTCAGGCGCCGAAGACTGTCGCTTGGCAGCCCCTTTCTTTATCTGACCGGTTTCTGCAGTTTTACCATTCTGCTGTTCATTGTCCTGCCTCTTTACCGCATGGTTTCACAGCCGACGGTGGCCAGCTTGGTCGAGACCATCCGCGATCCCGAGGTTTTCTCCTCTATCTGGCTGTCCATCTACACGGCGGCGGCAGCAGCGTTTATTTCTTTTGTCTTCGGCACCCCCCTTGCGTACCTGCTGGCCCGTCATGAGTTCACCGGGAAGAAACTGGTGGAGAGTATCATCGATCTACCGATCATGATTCCTCATCCGGTGGTCGGCATCGCAATCCTTAGCCTGCTGGGTCGCGGTCACTATCTCGGTCAGTTGCTGGCCAAGGTCGGGGTGCGCATTATGGGCAGCGTGACCGGAATCATCGTGGTATTGACTTTTGTCGGGCTGCCCTTTTATATCAACGCTGCCAAGTCCGGTTTCGAAAGCGTCCCGGTTCGACTGGAGAATGTTTCCCGCAGTCTTGGCGCCGGCCGGGCAGCGACCTTTTTTCGTGTGACAGCGCCACTGACCTGGCGGCACATGCTCAGCGGCGTCATCATGTGTGCCGCCCGCGCGGTCAGCGAGTTCGGGGCGGTGGTCATCGTCGCCTACCATCCGATGATTGCGCCGGTGCTCATGTACGAACGTTTCACCGCCTATGGCCTCAAGTATTCGCAACCTGTCGGGGTCTGGCTGATTCTGGTCTGCCTGCTGCTGTTTACCGTGCTGCGTTTAGTATCCCTGCCGAGAAAGGCCGAAAGATGATTCAGTTGGAGCAGGTCACGGTCGCCTTGCCCGGGTTCACCGTAAAGGATATTTCCCTGCAGGTGGCGGAGGGGGAGTTCTTTGCCTTGCTCGGCCCGACCGGGGCCGGCAAGACAGTGATCCTCGAATCGATTGCCGGGCTGGTGCGAGTGACACAGGGCCGCATTCGGGTTGCCGGGCAGGACCTGACCCACCTTCCGCCGGAGCAACGCCGGATCGGCATCGTCTATCAGGACTATGCTCTCTTTCCGCATTTGACGGTTATGGAAAATATCCGCTATGGCCTGCGCTATCATGGCATCGACCAGAGTGAAGGACGGCAGCGGATCGAGCACCTTATCGAACTGCTTGGCCTGCAACGTATCGTTCAGCGCCGCCCGCTGCATTTGAGCGGCGGTGAAAAGCAGCGGGTCTGCCTGGCACGGGCCCTGAGCGTCAACCCCCAGGTGCTGTTGCTGGACGAACCCCTGTCGGCACTCGATCCCAATTTCCGCGAGGAGATCCGTCGCGCCCTGAAAGATCTGCATCGCGAATTGGGCATCACCTTCATGATGGTCACCCACGATTTCAATGAGGCCCTGTGCCTCGCCGACCGGGTCGGGGTGATTCGCGAAGGGGTCATGGAGCAGGTCGGCACCACCGAGGAGATATTCGAACAGCCGGCAACGCCTTTTGTCGCCAACTTTGTCGGCATGAAGAATATTTTCGAAGGACGCTTCAGCAAGGGAGAGGCCGAGTTCGGCGGTCTGCGTTGTCCGCTGCCGGCGGCTGCCGACGGCGGTCGTTACCTGGCTCTGCGGCCGGAGGATATTGTGCTCAGTCATGCACCTTCAGCTGAATTTCCGGGCCACTGTTTTGCCGGAGAAATCGCCCGGATTGTTCCCCTCGGTTTTGTCCACGAAATTTCTGTTCGTTGCAGCGAGGCCGAGTTTGTCACCTATCTCGATCGCAAAAATCTGTGTCGAAGCGGATTTCAGGTCGGCGATGAGGTTACGCTCGGATTCGATCCGGCTGCCGCGCACGTTTTTTAGGCCGGCAGTACGCTCGGTTTTGTTTTCTATATGAAGCCTGGTTGAATATTTGGCTCAAGTTGCTGACTTGTCAAAAATCGAAGACTTTCACCACAGAGATCACGAAGGGCACGGAGAAATTCCACACCCTTAACCCTCAAATGAACAGGGATATACAAGATCCCCCAGATAAAAACTAAAGCATTGGCTTTCAAGGTTTTATCCTGAACATCCTGATTATCCCTGTTAAATAAACTTTTGGGGGTTTGCCTCGGATGTTTGTTTACGACTGGAGCCAGATACATAACCCAATAATCCGATTTATCGCCGAGGGCGCCGAGGACGCAGAGAAATGCTTTGCCTTTAAAAGGGTTTTCTTTGCGTTCTCTGCGACCTCTGCGGTGAAGCCTTTTTGGTTTTTCCAGAGGAGGATCCCAATGTTTCCAGCCAGCCGTATTCTGCTTTTAACTCTGTTTCTGTGCTGCTTGGTTTTGCCCCTGTCGGCAAAGGCCGAACCGCACGGAAAGTTACTGATCTTTCATGCCGGCAGCCTGACGGTGCCCTTTTCGGCCATGGAAAAGGAATTTGAAGCGCGTTACCCCGGTGTGGACATTCAACGGGAACACGGCGGCAGTACCCGTATGGCGCGGCTTATTTCCGAGGTTGGCAAACCGGCTGACCTGATGGCCTCGGCCGATTTTCAGGTTATCGACAAGAGCCTGCTGCCGGAACTGGGTATCGGCAATATCCGTTTCGCCACCAACGAGCTTGTGCTGACCTACTCCGAACACAGCAAGTTTGCCAATGAGATCAATAGCGACAACTGGTTCGAGATCCTCAGTCGTCCCGGCGTGTCATTCGGCCATTCCGATCCCAATATCGACCCCGGCGGCTATCGCAGCATGATGGCCATGCAGCTGGCGGAAAAGTACTATCAGCGTCCCGGTCTCTACCAGAAACTGCTGGCCAACTGCCCGCTGGGCAACCTGCGTTCCAAGTCGGTGAGTTTGACCTCTCTGGTGCAGAACGGCGACCTCGACTATGCCTGGGCTTATCGCTCGGTGGCTCTGCAGCACGGTCTCAAGTTTGTTACCCTCGACGAGCACGTCAATCTGGCCAACCTCGACTACGACGCTTTCTACCGTCAGGCGTCCGTGCGGGTCACCGGTGAGCAGCCCGGCACATTTTTCAATCGCGAGGGACGTTTTGTTGCCTACGGCATTACTTTGCTCAAGGCCGCGCCCAATCGCGAGGCAGCAGAGGCTTTTCTCAATTATCTGCTCGATCCCGCTGGCGGGCCGAGAATTCTTGCCCGCTACGGCCCGCCTCCTTTCAATCCTCCTTTTGTACCGAGTGAAGAGATGCGTAGCCAATTGCCTACCGAGCTGCAATCGAGAGTTGTGGTCCGCAATTAGCCGCTGATTTTCCTGACAGGATTCCTTCGGGCGTCATCTCACTCTGGCTGGGGAGGTGGCGCCCCTCTTTTTTGTGTCTGGCGGGAAGCGATCTGCCTGCGTTGCGTTTCTGCCGGCCCGATTTTCTCCCTAATGAATTCAAACCGGAGAACTGCCTTTAATTGGTGATGGACAGCCGGCCTCTGCTGGCTTAAAATGCTGTCGGTTGCCGCTCCCCCATTTTTGAACGAAATGGGGACAGCGGCTTTTCGCCGTTAATTCTCTCTTTACAGGACAGACTGGTACAACCATGGACATCAATGCACTTGTCAACGACCGCCATCATGAGACCTACGACCTGCACCGCCGCTACGTGAACCCACAGTTCGTGCGGGTGCTGGAGGTCATTGGCTTCAACCGCAATTACACCAGCGCCAAGGGCGCATATCTTACCGACAAAGAAGGCCGCCAGGTCCTCGACTTTCTGGCCGGCTTCGGCGTCTTCAATATCGGCCGCAATCATCCGCTGCTGGTGCAGGTGCTGCACCAGATGCTCGACAGCGATCCGGCGAGCATGGTGCAGATGGATCTTGGCGCGATCTCCGGTCTGCTGGCCGAAGCTCTGGCCTCGGTGACGCCCGGCGATCTGGAGGCGGTGTTTTTCACCAACTCGGGCGCCGAAAGTGTTGAAGGGGCGCTCAAATTCGCTCGCCAGGCCACCGGCCGCAGCAAGGTCGTGCATTGCGGCCACGCCTTTCACGGCCTGACCCTCGGCGCCCTGTCGGTCAATGGCAACGAAGAATTCCGCGGCCGCAATGAGCCGCTGCTGCCCGACTGCAGTGCAGTGCCCTTCAACGATCTCGCCGCTTTGGAGCAGGCTCTGTCCGGCGGCGATGTGGCGGCCTTTATCGTCGAGCCGATTCAGGGCAAGGGGGTCTTTGTGCCCGACGACGACTATCTGCCCGGGGTGCGTCGGCTGTGCGACAAGTACGGCACCCTGTTTATCGCTGACGAAGTACAGTCCGGTTTTGGCCGCACCGGCCGCATGTTCGCCGTTGACCACTGGCAGGTGGTGCCCGATATCATGACCGTCTCCAAGGCTCTTTCCGGCGGTCTGATTCCGGTCGGGGCGGTGATTACCACCCGGGAGATTCACGGCAAGGTGTTTGACAGCATGGAACGCTGCTTCGCTCATTCCAACACCTTCGGCCAGAACGATCTGGCCATGGCCGCCGGCCTCGCCACGCTGGAAATACTGCAGCAGGAACAATTGACCGAGCGCGCGGCGGAGGTGGGTGACTATCTGCTCGAGGGGCTGCGGGAGAAGATCGGCCGCTACGAAATGCTCAAGGAGGTGCGGGGCAAAGGGTTGATGATCGGTATGCAGTTCGGCGAACCGAAGTCCTTGTCTCTCAAAACCGGCTGGAAACTGCTGAAAAAGATGAGTGACGATCTGTTCGGCCAGATGATCACCATGCCGTTGCTGGAAAAACACCAGATTCTGTCCCAGGTCGCCGGGCACGGTCTCGACACGGTCAAAATTCTTCCACCGCTGGTTATCGGCCGAACCGAGGCCGATCTCTTTCTGCAGGCCATGGAAGAGGTCCTCAAGGATGTTCATCGTTTCCCCGGCGCCGCCTGGTCGACCACGACCAAGCTCGCCGTGCGTACCTTTAAGAGCGCCTGATGGCTGATCGCGCTTTCCATGAACGGTTGTTTGAAGGGCTCTGGCGCCTGGTGGCCCGGGCACCCCGCCTGCTGATCGCTACGGCGTTGCTGCTGGCCGCCGTTTCGGCACTGGCGGCAGTCTTGTTTCTGCGCCTCGACAGCGACCAGGATAAACTGGTTTCGCCTGAGTTGCCCTTTCAGCGGCGCTATCTGGATAATCTGCAGAACTTCGGCGATCAGGAATATCTCTACACCGTCATCGAGGTTGACGAGGGGCCTGAGGGTCGTGCCCTGGCCCAGGATTTTGCCGAAGACCTCGCCGAACGGCTTCGCCGGCGACCGGAGCTGATCAGCGCCATCTACTACCGCATCACTACCGAGGACCTCGGTCAGGAGCTGCTCTACTATGCGCCGCTGCAGGAGGCCGAACGCCTTGCCGCCAGCGCCCGGCTGCTGGGGCCGATGGCTGACAACTGGCTGCGGGACGGGCGGCTGACAACTTTTTTCGAACAGTTGACCGCATTACTGAGTGGTACCGGAGATGCTGCGGCGGTGATGGACGGCGAGCTGTTCGGTCCGGCTCTCGATGCGCTGGAGCGTTTTTTCGTTCGCATGGACGAGGCTCTGGCTGGCAAGGAACCTGCCGGCCCCTGGCTCGATTTCGCTGCCGAGGGTGATCAATATTTCTTTACTGCCAATGGCCGCCTGTTGATCATGCGCCTGTTGCCGGCCAAGGATTACAGCACAATGGATGTGATCGCTGAGCCGTTGGCATTTGTTCGCCAGGAGCTGCAAGCGACACGCGCCCAATTCCCCGACGTCCGTGCAGGGCTTACCGGTCGACCGGTGCTGCAGGCCGATGAAATGGCCACTACCGATCGGGACATGACCCGTGCTTCCCTGTTGGCGGTGGTGCTGGTCGGGCTGCTGTTCGTGCTGATTTTGCACGGCTGGTTGCGACCGCTGCTGCTCATCACATCGCTGCTGCTGGCCATCGCCTGGACCTTCGGCTTTACCACCGCGACTCTCGGCGTGCTGAATCTGTTATCCATCGTCTTTGCCCTGGTACTGATCGGTATCGGCGTCGATTTCGGCGTGCATATTGTGCTGCGTTTTATCGAAGGCCGTCAGGCCGGATTGCCGGTTGAACAGGCGGTGCGCATCGCCCTGGTCCAGACCGGGCCCGGCGTATTGCTCGGCGCCGTCACCTCGGTTTGTGCTTTCTATGCAGTACTCGGTTCTGATTTTACCGGCCTGGCCGAACTCGGCCTGATCGGCGGCACCGGTATCCTCTTTTGCCTGCTGGCCATGCTCACCGTGTTGCCGGCCCTGTTGCTGCTTGCCGGCAAAAAGAAACTCTTTCCCAAGGCGCCGCCGCGCCTCAGCTCTCTGCCGTTTCTGGAAAAACTCACGGATCGGCCGCTGTGGCTGCTGGCCGTGCTGCTGGTGCTGACCCTGGCTCTGGCCCCGGGGCTGAGGAGGATCCATTTCAGCTATAATTTGCTCGAATTACAGGCCAAAGGCCTTGAGTCGGTGGAATATGAGCAGCGCCTGATCGAAGCGTCCGATGAATCGACCTGGTATGCCATTGCCGTGGCCGACGATCTCGACCAGGTCGCTGCCCTGCGCAGGCAGTTTACTGCTTTGCCAAGTGTCGGCAAGGTGGAGAGCCTGCTTGACCTGCTGCCCGCCGATCAACAGCGCAAGCAGCAGTTGTTCGCCGCGGCTGCTGCAGTTGTTGCGCCCCCACCAACTACAGCGCCGAAGGTTGCGCCTCCGACCGCGGCCGAGCTGGACAGTGCTCTGGACCGATTGCAACTGAGGCTGGAAGGACTGGAGGAGCAGCTCTTTGCAGCCGGTGCCGGTACGGAGCTGGTTCGCCTCGGCTCGGTGTTGACTTCTATCGACACAGTGCGGCAGCGGTTAGCCGAAGAGCCTGCCAGCGCCGGTCGCCTGGCCATTATGCAGAGCGAATTGTGGCAGGAGGTTGCTGCCGCTGTCACCGAGCTGCGCGGCTGGTTGCAGGCCTCGCCGGTTACAGTGGCCGATCTGCCGCCGTCGCTGCGGGATATCTACGTCGGTCGCGACGGACGACAGCAGGTCAAGGTCATTCCCCGAGAGAACGTGTGGGATTTCGATCTGCTGAAGGTATTTGTCAGTCAACTTCGCCAGGTCGATGCGCAGATCAGTGGGGTGCCGGTCAATGTCCTCGAATCGGCCCACCTCATGCAGCGCGCTTTTCTGTCGGCGGCTCTGCTGACCCTGGCTCTGGTAAGCCTGTTGCTGTGGCTCGCTGCTCGCTCGTTGCGCCGGGTGCTGCTCACGCTGCTACCTCTGGCAGTGAGTATGGTCTGGCTGTTGGAACTGATGGGCTGGCTTGGCCTGAGCTTCAATTTGGCCAACTTCTTCGCCATACCGATTCTCATCGCCATCGGCGTCGATGGCGGGGTGCACTTTCTGGCCCGCTGGCAGGAGAACACTGGGGGACGCTTGTTTGCCACCAGCACGCCTATGGCGGTCGCTCTGAGTTTCACCACTACCATGATCGGCTTCAGCGGACTGCTGCTCGGCCATCATCGCGGCCTGGCCAGCCTCGGCGCGGTGATGGTACTCGGTTCCGCCACCGGTATGCTCAGTTGTTTGCTGGTGTTGCCGGCAGTCTTGAAAATGGTCGGAAACAAGCAGGATTAGAAGTTGTCGTACCCGTACCCCAAAAAGACAAAATCCGAGTACGAGTGCGAGTACGAGTAGGAGTACGAAAGATTAGGACTTAACGTTCTCGAAAGAAATAAAATCCGAGTACAAGTGGGATTAGGAGTACGAAAGGGGTCGGAAAAAGGAATTTCCATGATTAAACGTATTGTACTTATCGCTCTGCTGCTTGTTGCAGCGGTTTCCTCCCCGGCCGGAGCGGCCACGCAGCCGCTGAATTTTGCTGTCATTCAGCCGGGCCAGCCGGGTGATTCCGCTGCAGCCCAGCCGGTCATGGATGCCCTCGCGGCCTATCTGCAGCAGCGATTGGCGAACAGTTCCGTTACCGGAAACTATTACAACCGCACCGACGATGCTCTGGCTGCCGTAGCCAAAGAGCGGCCTCAGTGGGCGATCGTCAGCCTTGGGATTTTTATAGAACATGGTGTCGATCTGGCCATGACGCCCATTGCCTCGACCTTGCCGACCGGCGCCGAGCAGGAGCGCTTTTATCTTTTGGTAGCAAAGGAGCACGGTGACGACTGGCGGAAACTACAGGGGCGGGTAGAGGGCACTATGCTGTTTCAGGATCGGGCGGTGGCCCGCCTGTTGTTCGATGAGCCTTCGGGACAGTTGCCCTTTGTTTTGCAGGGGACTTTCAACCCGCTGCGGGCGGTGCGTAAGGTGGCGCGCGGCCAGTTGGCCGGAGTGATCCTCGATCGCCTGCAGTTTCAAGCCATGCAGGCCCTGCCCCTGATGGACCAGCTCAAGAGTATTCATTGTTCGGCCGAACTGCCCACCGCTGCGGTGGTCTGGTTCGGAGAACCCGATCAACGGGCGCAGCGGCTGGCAGAGGTTCTGCAAGCCATGGCGTCAGATCCCGACGCCGGCGAACTGCTGACTCTGCTGCAAAGTGCCGGTTTCGCGCCTCCCGATCCCCGGTTGGCCGATTATCGGGACCTGCTGCAATGATGATGGATGCTTTGGCAAAAAGAGAGAAGAGGGCTAAGCTTGTTTTTAGCCTGCTGATAGCGGTATTATCTTTCGCTTATGGCTGCGCTCCGCGGGTAGTGCCGCCGCAACCGCCTGTTGCCGACGGCATTGAAGCACCGGTCTGGCGGGAATTGCCCTTTGACGAATCGTGCAGTGCAGACCAAGCCGAGACCTGGGAGCTGAGTGCCGCTAACGATCCGCAAGCTTTGCTTTATGGCGCCGCCTGCGCGGTAGCCGTTGCTGAGCGGGCCGATACCGGGTCGGCGACACTGGACGCCGCCGAGCGCGGCCGCCGCTTGGCCAGCGCCGCAGTCGGCCGCTGGCCGCACAGTGCGGCCGCTCATTATCTGCTGGCCTATGCCACCGGGTTGGTGGCCGAACAGCGACCGCTGCAGGGGCTGGAACTGGTGCCAATCATCGAGAGAGAGGCGCAGCTGGCCGCCGGGCTCGATGCCACGATCGACGATGGTGGCCCGGAGCGGATGCTGGGCGACCTCTATCTGCGTGCCCCCGGCTTTCCGGTCAGCATCGGTGACAGCGCTCTGGCGGTGGAGCATTTCGGCCGGGCGGTCGAGATGGCGCCGGATAAAAGCGCCAACCGCCTCGGTCTGATCGAGGCGCTGCTGGCCGAAGAACAATTGCCGGCCGCCTGTGATGAACTGAGTGTGTTGTTTGCCAGCTTTGCTCCCGTAACCTCGACTGAGCAATGGGGGAGGGCGATTGACCTGCAGCAAAGACTCTGCGGGAGGTTAGAGGCTCAGTAGCCCGGTTTTAAACGAAAAGTCTGATTTCTTCGCGCCTTCGCGTCTTCGTGTGAAACTTGTTTTGCCCTATCTGGCTCACGCGAAGCCGCGAAGAACACGAAGGAAAACGGTTCAAAAAGAACCTCCTCAGTTTAGAGTAAAATAAGCTTTGCCATTTTTGTGTTCTCTGTGATTTTCTCGGTTAAATCCTTTGTTTGAGTCATTTAACCGTAGTTCCATCACGGTTTTTCCTGGAGTTGATTTTGAGCGTACCTGCCATCCAAAAGGCGCGACTCGGCGCCTATATTTTCAAGCAGATTTTTTCCGGTAATCGCCGGTTTCCCCTGGTGCTGATGATGGAACCTCTGTTTCAGTGCAACCTGCGCTGCAAGGGGTGCGGCAAGATATCCCATCCCCCGGAGATCATGAAACAACGCATGACCGTGGAACAGTGTATTGCCGCCGCCGAGGAATGCGGTGCGCCGATCGTTTCCATCCCCGGCGGCGAACCGCTTATGCATCCGGACATTCACCGTATTGCACAAGAGCTGATTGCCCGAAAACGTTTCGTTTACCTGTGCACCAATGCGCTGCTGGTTGAGAAACGGCTGGGCGATTTTCAACCCTCGCCATACCTGACCTTCAATGTTCATCTCGACGGTTTTCGCGACAAGCACGATGCTCTGGTGGGGCGCGACGGGGTCTTTGACAGCGCGGTGGCCGCTATTCGCCTGCTGGTCGAGCGCGGTTTCCGGGTGACCACCAACACGACCTTGTTCGGCGACGAAACCGCCGAGAGCGCCGCCGATTTTTTCGATTTCCTGACCTCCCTCGGTGTGGAAGGAATGACCGTGGCACCGGCCTTCAATTACGAAGATGCCGAGGAGCAGGACAACTTTCTCGGTCGCAGCGGCAGTCAGGCCCTGTTTCGCCAAATCTTTGCCATGGCCAAAGGCCGAGGCTGGCGTTTCAATCACAGCTCGCTTTATCTTGAGTTTCTCGCCGGGCGCCAACAATACAGCTGCTCGCCCTGGGGAAATCCGACGGTGAATATCTTTGGCTGGCAGCGGCCCTGTTACCTGCTCAACGACGGCTATGCCGCCAGTTACCGCGAGTTGATGTCCGATACCGATTGGCAGCGTTACGGCACCGGTCGGGACGCTCGATGTGCCGACTGTATGGTCCACAGCGGCTTCGAGCCGACCGCTGTCGTTGACACTGCCTGTCATCCGTTAAAGCCGGTGGTGGCAGCCGTTGAGCGCCTGTTCCGTCGCGGAAGCTAAGACACTGTAAGGGGGACTAGCCCCTGCGATTTGCATTGTAGGTGGGACTTGACCTATCATGGGCTTTTGAATGTCTGTCTGCGCTAAGCGAATAGCTGCTGACACAACCCGCTACGGTTTCGTGGTTGCCCTGCCGGCAGAGGCGCGTGCGGTTGCCGGCGGCCGCTGGCAGCGGCAGGATGGATGGCCGGTTAAGCGGCGCTGCCTTGCCGGCGGTGACGAAGAAATCTGGGTGCAGTGCGGCATCGGACCACGCCGGGCCGCCGCTGCCGCCCGCTGGCTGGTAAGTCAGCGACTGGATTGTCTGGCCGTGTTCGGGGTCTCCGGAGGGCTCAGTCCGGATCTGGTTCCAGGCGATCTGATACTGGCCTCGTCGGTAATAGACGACTGTGAAGCAGAAAATCCGCTTCGTCTGGACTTGGCTGGAGAACCTTTCCGGCAACCTTTAGTTGCCGCAGGGCTCCAAATTCGCCGCGGTCCCATCCTGACCATGAGCAGGCCGATACTGCAGCCGGCACAAAAGGCGGCTCTGTTTGAGCAGCACGGGGTGTTGGCGGTCGACATGGAATCCGCTGCTGTGGCCCGGGTGGCTAACGAGGCGGCTCTTCCCTGTATGGTGCTGCGATCCGTCTGTGATCCCGCTCAGCGACCGGTACCGGCAGATGCGTTCGATCTGGTCGACGAAAGGGGATATTTAAGTTTCGCTGCATTGCTGGCCGCTTTGGCCAAACGACCGAGCCTGTTGGCCGACCTGCTGCGTATGCAGCGGGACTTCAGTCCGGCGCTGAAGGCTTTGAAGCAGGCAGGGGTGGTGGTCAGGCGGTTTAAGGCGGTGAGGAGTTAGGGGTGAGGGGGAAACCCGTGGTCTGTGACCGATGACGGAGGACAGAGGACACCTCACACTTCACACCTCACACCTCACACAGACCACCGATTACGAATAAGTTCTAAACAGGAGAGACAGTATGGCGGATGTGGTCAAGGATGGAGATATCATCAAGGTGCATTACACCGGCCGTTTGAAGGACGGTGACGAGTTCGATTCCAGCAGGGATCGGGACCCGTTGGTGTTCGTGGTCGGTGTGGGGCAGGTGGTCAAAGGTTTTGACCAGGCGGTGCTCGGAATGCGGGTCGGCGACAAAAAGACCATCACCCTGACTCCGGACTTGGCATATGGCCAGCATCTGGAGGAAAACCTGCTTGAGTTTTCCCTGGCCGGCATGCCCCATCTGCAGGGCTTCAAACCCGGAATGCAGCTCAAACTTCCTCTGCAGGGTGGCCGGGCGGTTTCGGCCCAGGTGGTCGAGGTAACGGAAGACAGCATTCGGCTGGACGCCAACCATCCCCTGGCCGGCAAGACTCTGGTTTTTGATCTGGAGATAGTCGAAGCCGGTCTTGATCCCGCCCAACTCTATGCTGAGGCGACCGCGACTAAGCAATGATGGCGTGGAATTGACGGTTGCAGGAAAAGTCTTCATGAATAACACGGGCTAGTTGCCATCCTACGAGCTTTTGCGAATACATCAATAATAGATCTTCGGTTGACGGTAGAAATACTTCCGATCGATTTTGTATAGTGAAACTTTCTGCGTGCTGAACCATATCTCAGTGCGGACCGCAAAGCATTTGCTGCGGTTTAACCGAACTATTAAGGAGAAACTTAATGTCTGAAGCAATCAAGACCGGTGATACCATTACCGTGAACTACACCGGCAAATTCGAAGACGGCAACGTGTTCGATTCTTCCGAGGGCAAAGAGCCTCTCAAGTTCACTGTCGGTTCCGGTCAGCTCATCAAAGGCTTCGATGATGCCGTTATCGGCATGAAGGCCGGTGAGAAAAAGACCGTTACCCTGGCTCCGGCCGATGCCTATGGCGAACGTCAGGACGGCATGATCATCGATATTCCCAAGACCCAGATTCCTGCTGACATGGAGCTGGAAGTCGGCCAGCGGCTGCACCTGCGCGATCCCAAGGGCCAGCCGATACCTGCGATGGTTGCCGAGATCACCGACGAGGTGGTCAAGATGGACGCCAATCACCCCATGGCCGGCAAAACCCTGATTTTCGAGCTGGAGATCGTCGAAACCGGGCTGGAGGCTGATGCCCCGTCCTGCGACGACAGCGACGGCGGCCATGTCTGCACCGGCTGCGGCAAGCACTAAAAGCATTTGTGCACTAGCGAAAAAAGCCGGGTTCCCCATGAGGGGGACTCGGCTTTTCGTGTTTAGTGGCCAACCAAGTTAAAAACCGGAATTGGACGCAGATAAAATCTGATGCTTCGCATACGCGGATTGATCAAAACCGGTAATCAGTAATCAGTAATCGGTTAATTATTTCACTGCATGTTACTCGTCACTCATTACTCATTACGCTTTTTCCGACTCACGACCCCATCCCTCACGTTTTTTTCGACTCAAGGTCTTATCCTCACGGCCCCATCCCTCACGGCCTTTCAACCTTGTCGATAAACTTTACAGCAGCTTGTCGGAGTTCTTTGTCGCAGCAAAAAACCCTTGTTTAATTAACGTTTATGAGGTAGGACAGTTTTTTGCAAAACAATATCAGCTGGTTATATTTTAATGACAAGACCGCCTTTCGGCGGCCCGATTCATACTGCTGCATCGGATTAGTGGTTTTGTGAGGACGCATGCCGGAAAAACACCAGATGTCATCCCCTTCCATGGATGGCATGGCGATCATCGATGAGATTTCCCGAGCCATCATCGGCGCGGACGACATCGGTTCCATTGCCTACCTGATTCTCGATCTGGCCATCAGCTATACCGATGCCGAAAAAGGCTCCCTGATGCTGCTCGACAATCGCGGGCAGCTCTATATTCACAGTGCGCGCGGAATCAACCACGATCTCAGCCGCGATTATCGGCTCAAAATAGGCGAAGGCATCGCCGGGCGGGTTGCCGCCGAACAACAACCGGTACTGGTCACAGACATCGAAACCGACCAGAGATTTCCCAACAGTGGGCGTGACCGTTACAAGACATGCTCTTTCGTCTCTTGCCCGATTATCGACCAGCATGGGTTGCTCGGCGTACTTAATATCAACGACAAGAAAAACGGCCTGCCTTTCAGCCCCGAAGAGTTCAGCCTGATCAAGGCGGTGGCCAGTCAGGCGGCCCTGGCTCTGAAAAACGCTCGTTTGGTCGACAAGTTCAAGGAAAAAATCTCCTATTCCGAGGAGGTCAACCGCAAGCTGATAGAAACCGACCTGGCCAAAACCGATTTTCTTACTCGCCTTTCTCACGAACTGCGCACTCCTCTCAATTCCATCAAAGGGGCGGTTTATTACCTGAAAAACGTCCCTTCCTCCCAAGGCAACGGTCATGATGAATTCCTGCGTATCATAGAGAGCGAGGCCGACCGCCTGGCGGTGATTCTGGAGAAGCAGCTCGATTTTCTGCGGCTCGAAAACGAGAGGCGGGTCGTGCAGAAATCGATCATTTCAATCGTTCAGTTGCTGCAGCAGGCCCTCGACTCCCATCTGATCAAGAAGACTCTTTCCCAATGTCAGGTTTGTGTCGAACTGGAAGACAATATCCTCGAGCCGGATATTGTCGGCGACAAGGTACAGGTCAGCCATCTGCTTATGAACCTGATTGCGGGTCTTGCCGGACATCTGGAAAAGGGTGCCGGAATACAGATCCGGGTTCAGGATAAAGAGTTGGTGTCCCTGGAATTCGCCTGCAGCCAGCCACTGGACGAGGCTATTGTGAAGACCCTGTTTCAAGGGCAGGACGATTTCGGTCTGGGGGAATCGAGCCCTGCCATCAAGCTCCATCTGGTGCGCAAGGCTGTGGAAACCAACGGCTGGCAGATCGAAGCCCACAGCGCGGCCGAAGGGCTGGTCTGCCGGCTGCGGATTCCGCGCATGGCCCTGGAGATGGAGGAAGCGGCTCTGGACATGACCATGGGGAGGGTTCTGGAGTTCGTCTCCGGTTTGCTCGGCGCCAATACGTCCTCGCTGATGCTGTGTGATCAGCTGTCCGGCGACCTGGTCATCCGCTCCGCCCGCGGCCTCGATGAGGAGGTGGTACGCGGCACCCGGTTGCGCATCGGCGACCGCCTGGCGGGCTGGGTGGCTGCCGAGGGCAAGCCCCTGCTGGTCGAAGATATCGAGGGAGACCCCCGCTTCGGCCGTGGTCCCGGGAATCCGCGCTACAGTTCCCGCTCGTTGCTTTCCGTACCGCTCAAGCGCGACGGGCAGGTGATCGGGGTGCTCAATCTGACAGACAAACACACCGACCAGACCTTCACCGACAAGGACCTGAAGGTCGCCCAGGTTGTGGTGGAGCGCATCTCCGCTTTCATCGACAACCTCAAGGGCATGGCCAGCCAGGGCGAACGGGACTTTCGCAAGATCGTCGCTTCCCTCGACAGCCTGCTGTCTGCAGAGGCCCGCTACGCCAAGCGCAACACCTGTTACCTGGAGGTGGTCGATGCCCTGATGAAGGAACTGGGGGCGAGCGAGCGAGAGCAGGAACTGGCTCTTTATGTCGCTCTTATCTACGATCTTGGCCTCGTGCTCCTCGATCGGCGCCTTCTTGAGAAGAAGCATGAACTTTCAGAACTGGAGATGACAGCCCTGCAGAGTCACCCCTTCACTACCCTGGAGCTGTTGCAGGGCTTCGACTGCTCTGAAGAGGTTCGCCACATTATTCTGCATCATCATGAACATTTCGACGGCAGCGGTTATCCTGATGGATTGGCCGGCGAGGAGATTCCCTTGCTTTCGCGGGTGCTGGCAGTGGTTGATAGCTATTGTGCCATGAGCGAGGAACGCCCTTACCGGACGGCGCTTAGTAAGGATGAGAGTCTTGGCCAGATCCGCGAGGGAGCTGGCCATCGTTATGATCCGCAGGTGGTGACGGCATTGGAACAATTGGTGGCAAGCTGAATTAGGGTCTCGGGCAAGGCTGCGGCCACATGTTTTTGCAGAAGAATCGGAAACCGGCGAACTAGTTGCCGGTTTTTTAATTTGGCTGACGCGACCTTGTCGAATAATTTTACAAGGACGTCGATCAAAGGACAGGCTGTTCTGTCCGTCAAGTAGAGACTTGTTCTTTGTGAATCGCCCCAAGTTTAGGTTTCAAAAAAGAGAAAGGTCTTGCGGGAACATAATGCTGGCTTTGGTGTTGGAGGTAGACAAGGCGATAATGGGCTGTCGAGGGGCTGGGTTCAGGCTGGATGAGCACCATCGCATTGGAATAGCCGTTTGAGAGAAAATATTAGGGATCACACAAAAATTTTGTCGGGCAACTTTACAGCCGGCAAAGGTTCCTGTGTGAATGGATAATAAATTTATAGAAAACAGCACCTTAGCTGTTTGGCATCAGATTTGCTGTTAGTATGTGTCAACGGAGAAACTTGTGTCCTAGAAATCAGACCATAACAACTAAAAGGAGGGTATTGGTATGAAACGTTTGATG
>ENA-ORCU01000185-ORCU01000185.1-marine-metagenome-genome-assembly--contig:-NODE-185-length-31413-cov-3.345354_pt1 | contig 31413 bp, 31 predicted proteins | sample MGYA00248631_ERZ508512 | MGnify/ENA primary metagenome ERZ508512 (study PRJEB26183, sample SAMN06268844) | marine metagenome | isolation source: Tt an P1 anaerobic enrichment on pine from sediment taken...
CTTCGGCGCCGGCCAGGCGCTGGACCAATTTGTAACCGATGTTGCCGGCGTCGAGGTCAGGGAAGACCAGGGTGTTGGCCTTGCCGGCCACGGTTGAGTCAGGGGCCTTGCTGGCACCGACCTTGGGTACCAGGGCGGCGTCGGCCTGCAGTTCGCCGTCGATCTGCAGTTCGGGCGCCATTTCCTTTGCCAGCTTGACCGCTTCGATGACCTTGTCCGGGTCCTCATGCTTGGCGCTGCCCTTGGTGGAGAAAGACAGCATGCCCACGCGGGCATCGACGCCGAGGAAGCTTTTGCAGCTGCGGGCGGTCGATACCGCGATTTCAGCCAGGGAACGGGCGTCGGGATTGGGGTTGACCGCGCAGTCGGCAAACAGCAGGACGCCGTTTTCACCGAACTCGGGGGTTTTGGTTACCATGAGAAAACAGGATGATACGGTTTTCATGCCGGGTGCGGGGCCGATAACCTGAAAGGCGGCCCGCAGAACGTTACCGGTGGTGTTGAAAGCACCGGCAACGGCGCCGCCGGCGTCGCCTTTGCGCACCATCATGGCGCCGAAGAAGAGGTTGTCATCGGCGGTCAGCAGGGATTTGGCGTCTTCCCGGCTGAGGCCCTTCTTCTTGCGTACCTCGACCAGTTCGTCGACGTACTCTTCCAGTTTGGGGGCGGTCTTGGGGTCGAGCAGGGTCACCCCTTCGAGGGAAACGCCGAGTTCGCCGGCCTTGGCGAGCAGCGTTTCCGGGTTGCCGAGCAGCACGACCTTGGCCAGACCGTCCTGGACAATGGGGCCGGCAGCCTGGATCATGCGATCGTCATAACCTTCGGGAAGTACGACCGTCTGCAGGCTCTGACGGGCTTTAGCCTTGATCTGATCTACTAAATGCATTGCTTCCTCCTTGGTGGCAGCAGTAAATGGGTATCGGTTAGCGGTCCCTTTTATACTTTATGGACTACAGGGGGTCAACCTATTTTGTGGCCGCTAATACTGTACTAACCGGGCTTTTACCAATCATTGCTGGCATCCCGGCGCGGGCTTCATGTATAATGCATTCGTTAACTAAGACTACATCCGGAGCCTGCCACCCGCAATGAACATTCATGGCCGGCATGATGCCGTTCTCGTTGGATTCATTCTTTGTTCCCTGTTGCTGCACTTTCTGCTGCTGCATTTTCTCCCCGCTCGCCGGCTGTTGCCGGATTTGCGGAAGAAACAGCCGGTAGTCGTCGAAGTGCGTCCGCCGCAGGCCCGCGACCGGGAGCTGGACTTGCCGCCGCGGGTCGACGAGCCTCGTAAGACGCCGGCCAAGCGGCTCGGGCCGAGCGATAGTGCGGTGCCCAAAGAGATCGCCCCGAAGGGAGACGCCCCTGAGGACCGGCTGACGACGCCGCAGCTGCCCGTCGCGTCCAAGCCTCCTTCCCAGGAAACTCGTTCGCAAAAGTCTCCTCCGCAGGAGCCAGTCGCCGAGGCGCCGACTTCTGCTCCGTTGCCCGACCCGTCGGCCATCGATCTCAACCTGGCGAAGAATACCCGGGAGCGCTATGAGCAGGAGTTGCGCCGCAAATATCGCCAGGATGTCGAAAAAGGGGATGCGGTCTGGCTCGATACGGAAAAAGACATTCTGCTGTCCTTTTTCGATCGCTTCCGGCGCAATATCTACAACGTCTGGAATTATCCGCCGCAGGCGGTACGTAGAAGGGAACAGGGGATCTGCCTGCTTGAGATCGTTATCAATCGTGACGGCAGTGTCGATTCGGTTGAGTTGAAGGAAAAGAGCGGCTTCCCGACCCTGGACCGGGAAGCCGTGGCCGCCGTTTATCGGGGCGCTTCTTATGGCCAATTGCCCGCCGCCTATAGCGAGGACAAACTGAAAATCATGGCCTTTTTCCAGTACCGGCTGTCCCTCAGCGGTCAGCGCGGCGGGGATATTTTCGGTGCTCGTTAGGAGGTTGTTGAGAAGAGGCTTGAAGGCCAGGAACGGATTTTTTCAATTTCCTGCTTGCGGCCTTTTCTAAAACCCGTCGATGAAATCCTGGTAATCCGCACTCTCGAGCAGATCTTCCAGCTCTGCGGCAACGGCGATTTTCATACGCAGCAACCAGCCGTCCTCATAGGGCGAGTGGGCCAGCCATTCCGGTGAATCGGCCAGAGCGGCGTTGCTCTCAAGTACTTCCCCCGTCAGGGGAGCATAGATGTCGATCAATTTCTCGACCGATTCGAGGGTGACCATGGGGCTGCCAAGTTCCAGCAGGTCGCCCGGTTCGGGAAGTTCAACGGTCGTTAGTTCTTCCATGTCTTCCTGCAGATATTCGGTCACGCCGATGGTGGCGGTATCTCCTTCTACCAGCAGCCAGAGATGTTCCTCGGTGTAAAGCAATTCCTCAGGAAACTCCATTTTCTCCTCCAAAACCAGTTTGCATGTCGTATGTTGATCGACCCTGCTGAATACAGTGTTGCCACTGTTGTCTGACGGGTTCGAAAAACTATACGAGAAGGTTCTGGGCCTGTAAAGCCTGAAAAATACTCTTTTTAGCGTCGTTTGTCGGCAAAATTGCGGTCGAGCTTGAGCAGCCGGTTGGTCCGTTCATGTTCCGGCAGTTCGCCAAGCTGCTTTACCGCCTTGTAAAAGAGCCGAAAGTCACCGCCCTGCTCGGCGAACAGAGAGCGAAAACCTGCTACCAGCTGGTGATAAGTGTTGACGGAAGCCAGCTTGGCATTGTTGAGCCGGTTCGAAACCCAATGGTCGTAGCGGCCGTCATTGTTCCATTGCATTTTCCAGTGGTAGTATTGAGTGAGGAACGAGGAGAGCAGACGCTCTTTTGCTTGTCGCTTGCAGTCCGGGCAAAGCGGGCGGTGATAGAGGGTCTCCAGTTGCCGGCGAAGCCGGCCGAGCAAGCGGTTGAAATCCTCTTCCTGTTGCAGGCGCTGCTGATATGCCGCCAGTGCTGAAGGGGAGCCGTGGCGGGCCAGCCAGCGCTCGACCCCCAGTTGTTCGACCGCCATGGCAAAGCCTTCACTGAAGGCCGAGTCGTTTTCGAGAAAGAATTGCTGATGGGCCAGTTCATGGAAGACGATGCCGGCCCGGTCGGCCGATGATTTGTCGATAAAGGTATTCAGGACCGGGTCGTCAAACCAGCCGAGGGTCGAATAGGCGGCCACTCCGTAAAGGTAGGTATCGTGCCCCTGTTGGTTCAACTTGGCGGCAAAAGCTTCCGCCCGCGGGCGTTCGAAGAACCCCTGGTAGGGCAGGCAGCCGGCAAAAGGAAAACACCAGCGTAACGGCGCCAGGTCAAATTCTTCAGCAGCGACGACGTTCCAGGTGGCATAGGGACGCTGTAGATCGCTATAGCTGCGATAGCTGCCGTTGTCGGGGAGGTGCAGTTCGTTGCTGGCAAAATCGCGAATCCGGGAAAATTCCCTGAGATGTGCCGCCAGATTGTCGGGAGTGGCGGGGTCGGCGAGCAGTTCGGAGATCGGGGTTCTGTCGGCTAGCAATGCCAGGTGGCCTTGCGTACAGTGGGCGTAGTAACCGAGCCGGCTGCAGCCGGTCATTAACATCAGCCCTGCAAATATCGGCAAAATTCGGATCAGACTTGAGAGTTTCAGTCTCTTCTCCTGCCGCAAGAGGTAAACAGCCGTTGGGGCACCCAAAGCAAAAAACCCCGGCTCGGGGCCGGGGTTTTTCTCAAGGTTATTCGTTGGCGGCCTTCGGGCAACCGCCGCAGCCTCCGCCGGCCCCAGCGGACGAGCAGGCCGGTTTGGCTGCCGGCTTGGAATAGCCCTGCTGGTACCAGCCGCTGCCCTTGAGAGCGAAAGCCGTCTGGGAGATCAGTTTATTGACCGGACCACCGCAGTCCTTGCATTCGGTCAGCGGTTCGTCGGAAAATTTTTGCCTGGCCTCGAAAACCAGACCGCACTCTTCACATTGGTACTCATACATCGGCATTGGGATTCCTCCAAAGTTTTTATCGTCGATAATCTAACGACTTGGATCCTGCTTGTCAAGGCCACCGCCGGCAAACCTCCTCGATTTATCGTCATAATGTAACTTTTTATTGCAACAAAACAGGGTCTTCATGATATAAGAAAGGGCTAATTCAATTTTGCTGCCAGCCATGTTGTGGTAGCTGTATTCAATGCCAGACCGTTGCCCGTGCTTTGTTCTTCTTGGCCCAGTCGAAGGGGAGGGAGATGAGCCTTTCGGTTTTTACATCTCGCTACACCGCATTTATTGCAAGACTGTTCGTGACGTGCTGGTTTCTGGCCGCTATATTCGTTGTGCTTTCACCGGCCTCCAGCGCCGCATCGAAGTTGTGCCTCGACGATCTCAGAGAACGACATGAGGTCGGTCCCTACCTTGAAATTCTGGAAGATCCGTCTGGCAAGCGGACCATCGAGGATATTGCCGCTCCTGCTGCCGGCGCCGCCTTCTCTCCGGTTAGTGCCCTCACCGTCAATCGGGGGGTAAGCAATTCCGTTTATTGGGTCCGTTTTTCTCTGGTTCAAAGCCCGGATAATTTGTCCGCCGCAACCCGCAAGATCCCCTGGCTACTCGATATCGGCTGGCCCTTTTTTACCAATGCCCAGGCTTATATGGTCAGTGACAGTGCATCAGGTGTTCGGCCGAAGGTTGTCCCGATCCCCTTTTACAGGGTATTTCGGCCCATTGGCAGCCCCATGTCGAAAGAACGGGGCCTGCTGGCACGTCTGCCTGAGTTACCTGCTGGTGAACAGAAAATTTACCTGCGCTTGCAGACCAACAGCGTATTTTTCCTGCATCCTGTGGTCTGTACGGTTAAAAGCTACCTGGAGGGGACGACCCTGCGGATGCTTTGGTACGGTGCCTATTTCGGCATTCTGCTGGCTCTGCTGCTGTATAATCTTTTCCTCTATTTCTGTCTTCACGATCGGAGCTATCTCTGGTACGTGGCCTCCATTGCGGCCATCGGCGCCTATTTTGCGGGGGTCGACCGGCTGACTTTTGAATTCCTCCTTGCGTGGTGGCCGACGGATGTTCTGCGGATTAATCTGACCACCCTTTCCGCCAGCTTGATCTTCCTGCTCTGGTTTGCACGTACATTTATGCAGACTTGGGAACGGGCGCCCCAGATGGACCGGCTGATCAAGGGGCTTTTGTTCGGTCTTCTCGGCATGCTGCTGCTGGTGCCCTGGGCCCGGATTTCATTTCTCAATCAGTGTTATGTTCTGCTTGGCATCCTGACTCCCTTCGTTCTTGTCGCAACGGCTCTGCTCTGTTGGCGAAGGGGCTATCGACCGGCGCGTTTCCTGGTGTTGTCCTGGACTCTTTACGGATTTTGCGGGCTGGTCTATGCGCTGACTTTTCTGGGATGGCTGCCTTTTAATTATGTCAGCTTTCACAGTTTTCAAATCGGCTCGGCCCTGGAGGCGATTCTACTTTCCTTCGCCCTGGCCGACCGCATCAATCTGTTGCGCCAGGAACGGGAGCAGCTGAGTCACAGCGAGCGGCGCCATAAGGAACTGGCGGTGACCGACAGTCTTACCGGATTGTACAATCGGCGTTACTTCGACGCACAGATCGATCTCAATATTGAGTCGGCGGATCGGCTGAGACAGAACCTGACCCTGATGATGCTCGATGTGGACAACTTCAAGGCATTCAACGATCGCTACGGCCACCAGGAGGGAGACCGGGCGTTGGCCATCCTTGGAAAGAGCATTTCTTCCTGTGTGCGGGGCAAAGACGTGCCCTGTCGTTATGGCGGGGAGGAATTCACAATTATTCTGCCGGGCGGCCAGAACTCAACGGCGGTGGAAATATATGAACGTATCAACAAAGAGCTGCTGACCCACAGTTTTGGCTGCGGAGGGGGAGATTCCACATACGTTACCATGAGCATCGGTGTGGCGGAACATCTGCCTGGGGAACCGGCGGATAGCTTGGTCCGCCGTGCCGACCAGGCCCTGTATGAAGCCAAGGCGCGGGGACGAAACCAGATCGTTATTGCCAGCCGGGAGCCGGAAGCGGTCTTTTTCTCCTGCATCGACACTCCCTCAACCGACACCCAGCCTCATCTTTAACCCGCCTTATTCAGGAAAACATCTGCTGCAAGCGTTAATAGCCCGCCATCTCAAGTCGTGCTCGCTCCTTGCGCTTCGACGTACTGTGAGTTCGCCTGCAGGGTACCTCCCCTGCGCCTGGCTTGCTCTGATCCACATTTGTCGATTTCGTTACGAAGCCTCGTAGATAATACCGGCCGGCCCATCTTCAGGTCGAAGTGGCAGGCCCTTGTCGTACGGCCTGCAGGGCCACGGCAATGGCCCTTTGCACGGCTTCCTCTTTTTTTGCCACGTCCACTTCTTCACTTTTGCTGCGATCGGCCAATACGGCGCAGACACAGCCGGCAGCAAAGCCGTAGACGCCTGCCATTTTAAACAGGGTGCCGGCCTCCATTTCATAATTGAGGATGTGGAGTCGGCGGTATTCGTCGGTGATACCCTGCAAGCAGCGCAACAGATGAGGGTTGGCCGAGCGGCTGCTCCGCTCCTGACCTTCGTAGAAGGTGTCGACCGAAGCGGTAATGCCAAGGTGCCAGGGAACCTTGAGAATTTGGGCAGCCTCGACCAGGGCCACAGTCAGAAAGGGGTCGGCCGCGGCCGGATATTCGGGCGGCGCGATATCGTCGGCGGCCCCCTGACGGCAAAGGGCCGCGTGGCTGATCACCACGCTGCCGGTTTCGACCCCATCTGCAATAGCGCCGCAGGTACCGACCCGAATCATGCGGCGGATACCGATCTGGCAGAGTTCGTTAACTACGATACTCAGTGAAGGGGCGCCCATGCCGCTGGTGGCAACCAGCAGCGGGGTGTCGTCCGCCAGACGGACCAGGTAGCTGTTCAGGCCGCGGTGCTGCGACAGGTTTTTGCAGAGGGTCACCCCGGCAGTCTGTTCGGCAATCTGTCGACTGCGTTCAGGGTCGCCGCACAATAAGGCGGTGACCGGAGCCGGGTCGCCGAGGTCCTGGAGGCCGAATCCGATGTGGTAAAGTGGGGAGGAATCCATGGCATTCAGTCCTTCGATCGGTTTGTCGGGAAGGGGGCCGGCAGCAGGTCGGCAAGGGAGGTTTCCAGGACCTCCTCACTGTCGCAGAGAGAGATTATGGTGGCTTGCGGGCCGAATTCCTGCAGCACCTGCCGGCAGGCACCACAGGGCGCTGTCGGGGTTGCCGTCGGGGTATAGATGGCCAAAGCGACGATCCGTCGCGCACCCTGTGAGATGGCTTGGAATAGAGCGACCCGTTCGGCGCAGCAGGTCAGTCCCAGCGAGGCGTTTTCCACATTGCAGCCGGCCACGATGTTGCCGCTGTCGGTCAGCACGGCTGCTCCGACAGGAAACTGGCTGTAGGGGGCGTAGCTGTGGCGGCAGGCCTGCCGGGCCACTTCACTCAGGGCTTGTTTTTTTCCCGCAAGCGGACTGCTCATCAGTGTGTTCTCCCCTTTCAACGGCGCTGCCAGCGCAACCAGAGTTCGAGCAGCTTTTTCAGCTTCGGGGTCAGGCGACTACGCTGGTAGGCGTCGGCCAGTTTTTTGATGACTTCAGCCTGAGTCGGATAGGGGTGCAGGGTACGACCGATGGCATTAAGACCGAGGCCGTTGGTTACGGCCATGGCCAGTTCCCCGATCATTTCACCGGCGTGCTGGGCGACGATGGTGGCGCCGAGGATCTTGTCCGTGCCTTTTTTCAGGTGAACTCGGGCAAAGCCCTGTGTTTCGCTGTCGATATGAGCTCGATCGGTATCCGCCAGGGGCACGGTCAGGGTGTGGACCTGGAAGCCGCGGTCCCGGGCCTCTTTTTCGTACATGCCGACATGGGAGATTTCGGGTGAGGTGTAGGTCGCCCAGGGAATTACCAGTTGCGAGTTGCGCTGACGGCCAAGAAACAACGCGTTGGCGATGACGATACGTGCCTGGGCATCGGCACTGTGGGTGAACTTGTAGAGGGAGCAGACATCTCCGGCGGCGAAGATGCGTGGGTTAGTGGTCTGCAGACGGTCGTTGACCCGGATGCCGGAGCGGGGATGATAGTCGACTTCGGCTTCCTTCAGGCCGAACCCCTCGACATTGGGAGCCCGGCCGACGCCGACCAGAATCTGGTCGACGGCCAGGATGTCCTTGCTTCCATTGTATTCATAATGGATCAGCCGCTCGGTCCCCTGGCGTTCGACTTTTTGTGTGCGAACGTTGAAAAAAAGGCGAAGGCCCTCTTCGACAAAGGTTTGACGAATAATTTCGGCGGCATCCGCATCCTCTCTGGGTAAAAGCCTCGGGCCGTATTCGAAGATCGTCACTTCACTGCCGAGACGGGCGAAGGACTGAGCCAGTTCGCAGCCGATTGGCCCGGCGCCGAAAACAGCCAGTCGTGCCGGCAATTTGTCGAGGGAAAAGACCGTTTCGTTAGTCAGAAAGCCGGCTTCCTCCAGTCCGGGAATGGGCGGCGCCGCGGCCCGAGCGCCGGTGCAGATGGCGGCTTTTTTGAAGGCCAGGGTCTGTTCGCCGACCTGTAAGCGGTTGGGGCCGGTGAAGCGACCTTCGCCGAGGAATACGTCGACGCCAAGCTCCTTGCTGAAGCGCCGAGCCGAATCGTGATCGCTCAGGCCGGCTCTTACTTTTTGCATGCGAGCCATGACGTGGGAAAAATCGGCTTGTAGATTCGGGACGTCGAGGATGCCGAGTGAGCCGTTGTGGCGGGCATTGTGCAGCGCCCGACCGGAGCGAATCAGGCATTTTGAGGGAACGCAGCCGAGATTGAGGCAATCGCCACCGAGCAGGGACTTTTCCACCAGGGCCACCCTGGCGCCGAGACCGGCTGCGCCGGCGGCCGTTACCAGGCCCGCCGGCCCTCCACCGAGGACCACCAGGTTATAGCAGGGGGCAGGTTGCGGGTTGCTCCAGTCGGTTGGGTGAACGTTGTCGAGCAGGTTCTGATTGGCTTCGCTGGCGGGTGATATAAGAGGCTGTTGGCTCATTGGACAGCTCCTGGGGCCGCATGACAAAAGACATCAAATAGGACAATAGGTTGCACCGTCAAGTGTGTTCAAGTATAGCACGGAAAAAACCGACTGATCGCTGGCGGATGTGTCTACAGCCAGCGTGGCAATCGCCTGGGGACGGGGAATCGGCAGTACGCAGGATGAAAACGTGTCAGCGTTTCTTGCGCCGAAAAAGGTCGGTTTTTAAACTTGACACACGGTCGAGAAAAAGCAAACCATCCAAGTGGTCGAGTTCGTGCTGGATGGCTACTGCCTCGAAACCGCTGGCGCGAATGGCTCGGCACTCGCCATGGCGGTCGAGAAACTGCACCAGGATTTCTTCGGCTCGGGCCACGTTGCCGGTATAGTCGGGGACACTCATGCAGCCTTCTCGCATGGTTTTTTCCCCGGATTGCTCGAGAATCTCCGGATTGATCATCACCAGTTGGCCGTGGTTGTTTTCGCGCCCGAGTTTGCTGGATGAGACATCGACCACCGCCACCCGTAGCGGAACACCGATCTGCGGAGCCGCCACCCCCACCGAGTGACCGGCGGCAATCATGGTGTCGAGCAGGTCCTGCACCAGGACGTCGCAGTCCTCGTTCAGTTCGTCGACTGGATCGCAGACGGTTTTCAGCCGTGGATCGGGATAACAGAGGATTTCGCGAACCGCCATCAGTTACAGCTCCACCGGAGTGATGTCGCGCACCGTGATGTCAACCTGGAGGCTCTTCTTCAGTTCGTTCATTGCCTCAGCCAGTTCTTCCAGAAGGATGGCGGGCGGTAGCACGGCTTCGATCATCATCACATAGACCGGGCGCTCCGGCGGGCCGACCAGCTTGGTGTTGAGGTCGGTGATATTGATCTGTCGATCGCCCAGTTCCTTGACCACCGGATAGACGATGCCCGGCTTGTCCGAGCCGTAGACTGAGATGAGACAGAGCTGGCCCTGCAATTGGGGGGGCTCTTCGCCGCCGGGGCGCAAAATGCGAGTAAAGACCGAGAGGCCGTCCTGTTCCAGCGGTTCGAAGGCGTTGCCGAAACTTTCCAACGAGTCGAACTCAGGGTGGGAAACGATCAGGATCATGGCGAACTGGCCACCGAGGATGGTACAGCTCGAATCGGCAATATTGCAGCCGAGATCAAACAGAATTTTGGTGACCTGAGCAACGATGCCCGGGCGGTCGCGGCCGATGATGGTGATGGCAAAATGGCTCATGACGGGCTCCTCGTGACGTGGGTAAAGCCTGAATCCGTGAGTAATTGACGGAAAATAGCGCAAGTCATTGACCGTCTATGGGTTCCAAAAATCACCGACGAACCTATGGGTGCGCCTCAGATTTTTAGAAACCCTTTCCCAGGCCAAGTACTTACACTCTTTTCTCGCCCCTTATTCACGGTACCAGGTAAAAGAGAAGACGTTGTCTTGGCGATGTATTTCTTCTAACATGACTGGCGGAATAATGCCATCTTTCTGCAGGAGGCAGGACATTGTTGAAACGGCAGGATCTGGTTGTCAGCTATTACCGCGCGTCCGGTCCCGGCGGCCAGAAAAAGAACAAAACCGAAACGGCTGTGCGCATCAAGCATGTGCCGACCGGCATCGTGGTGGTCGCCGCCGAGGAGCGTTCCCGGCAGCGCAACCTGGAGCGGGCTCTGGCGCGTCTTGAAGAGCGTTTGCAGGCCCTGCGCCGCCGGCCGCGCAAGCGGATTGCCACCAGGCCAGGCCGTGCTGCTCGCGAACGGCGCCTGCAGCAGAAGAGACAGCGCTCGGAACTCAAGCGCAGCCGCAAGGAGTGGAAGGACTAGGATATTAACATGCCTCTACTACGAAAGCGGTAAACCGGCCCTATTATCCCTTGCTGCTTATTCATCTGGTTCAAGTTGATCTGTCAAGATCAAAAGAGTTCACCACAATAGTCACAGAGAAATTCAATTAAATCATCTGGTTTTCTCTGTGTTCTCCAGTGAGCGAAGCGAACGGGTGGTGATGTTTTTGGGGGTTCTCCGGCCAGCCGCTTTTACTGGAGCCAGAAGTGTTTCTACTCATTCTCTTTTCTCGTTGGGAGCCCCAACTCCACCAGGCTCCTAGCGGACGATGACGGAAGCGCCGCGGTCGAAAGGATTGGTGCGCAGAGTCAGGGAAAAGAGGAAGGGGTAGTTGTTCTGCAGCTGCTGTACATAGAGCAGCCACTGCCGCACCAGCTGTGAATAGACACGGCGAATGTCGCCGCACAAGTGATCGCTGTCGCTCTCCGGCAGTCCCTCGAAATCGTCGCGGTGTAGCAGTTCTTCCTTGAGATGCATGACTGCGATGAGCAGGTCGGTGAAGGACTCGTGTTCCAGCATGTAGGGGCTTTCCAGCAGACGCACCAGTAACTGGGACTGGTCGCCGAGAAAGGATCGCAATTGCTTGAGGTCGACCTGCTGCACATCGACCTTGAACAGGTGGCGATCGAGTCTTTTCAGGGCTTGCTGATAGTCGCGGACCTGCCAGTCGTCGTTTAGGGCCAGGGCTTCCTCAAGAGCGTCTCCTTGGCAGTCCGCTGCGGCAAAGTAACGCATCAGTTCGGTGCCCGCTTCACTGAAAAAGAGACCGATTACCATCTGCAATTTCTGCAGGCGAATCCGGTTGTCATGCCGCTCGATGAAAATTTCCGTGGCGTTGGCAAACAAACTGACGAAGGTGCCGACGCCAGCAACGATCAGAGCGATGGCCAGGCCTTTGCCGGTTAGGGTGACGGGACTGATATCGCCGTAGCCGACGGTGGCGACGGTCACCATGGTGAAGTAGGCGGAATCGGCCAGGGAGAGGCCTTCCGTCAGCATGAAACCGAAGGTGCCGGTCAGCATCACCAGGATGAAGATCAACAGATAGACAGTAAGACGGTTTTTTGTGGCTCGGGAAGACATGGTGAACGTTTAATGGCTAGGAGGCTGTCGGACTTACCATGAACCGACTGCAAAATCGTCTGATTGGTCCAGATTTCCGACGATTTTCGACAAATAGCCCTGCTATTCGCTCTCAAATTCTCGAAAATCTGGCCTCGAACAGCCAATTTTTCGTTTCGGCCCGTTAAGTCCGACAGCCTCCTAGCCCAGCTCTTGCCATTTGTCGAAAATTCTGTTAGAAGGTTATAAGTAGTTTTGCTCAGGAGCACAAGATGCTGTTTCGTTACGACTTTTTTAACGGTTTTTTCTTTTGGCGCGGTTTCTTTTTTAGGCCGTCTGCCCAGGGTGAAGGTCCGTTGACGTAACTGACAGCTGTCAACCAACCATTTGTATGAACCACGGGCAGACCGAACTCCGGCCCCGTGGTTTTTTGTTTTTGTATCGGCAAAAGGTCGCGGCGGGGTTAAACCTGGTTCCGTGAGTAAGGGGCGAGAAAAGAGTGTAAGTGCTTGGCCTGAATAAGGGTTTCAAAAAATCTGAGGCGCACCCACAGGTTCGTCGGTGATTTTTTGATCCCTTAGGCAGGTCAATGACGTGCGCTATCTTTCCGTCAATTACTTACGGGTCCAGGTTGAGGAAAGCCACAGTCTGCGTCCTGAAGTCAATGCGACTCGGCGGCGCTACCAAAAGGAGACCAAGATGATCATCGTCATGAAACATGGGGCCAGCCGCGAGCAGCTGCTGGAGGTCAAACAGCGCATCCGTGATCTCGGCTACAAGCCCCACGTCATTCACGGAGAAACCCGCAATGTTATCGGTGCGGTAGGGGACGAGCGCGGCAAGGCTGTGCTGCAGTCGTTGGAGTCGATGGACGGCGTCGAAAGCGTCATGCCGATTCTGCAGCCCTACAAGCTGGCCAGTCGCGAAGTCTGTCCCGAGCCGAGTGTTATTGAGCTGGCGCCCGGCCTGACTATCGGCGGCGAGCACTTGGTGGTGATGGCAGGGCCCTGCTCGGTCGAAGGCGAACAGCAGCTGATCGAAACGGCCCGCGCGGTCAAGGAGGCCGGCGCCACGGTGCTGCGGGGGGGGGCTTTCAAACCGCGCACCAGTCCCTACGCCTTTCAGGGCCTGGAAGAAGAAGGCCTCAAATTGCTCGACCTGGCCCGTCAGGAAACCGGGCTGCCCATCATTACCGAGGTGGTCAACCCCCGGGATGTGGATCTGGTGGCCCGCTACGCCGACATTCTTCAGGTCGGGGCGCGCAACGTACAGAACTTCCCGCTGCTCAGGCTGCTGGGCCAGCAGGACAAACCGGTGTTGCTCAAGCGCGGTATGGCGACTACCATCAAGGAATTTCTGATGAGCGCCGAGTATATACTGTCCGAAGGCAACCGCCGGGTGATTCTTTGTGAGCGCGGTATTCGTACCTTCGAAACCGCCACCCGCAATACCCTCGACATTTCGGCCGTGCCGGTTCTCAAAGAACAGACCCATCTGCCGGTCGTGATTGATCCGTCCCATTCAACCGGCCACGCCAGCCTGGTGCCCTCCATGTGTTATGCGGCGGTTGCGGCAGGCTGCGACGGTCTGCTGGTCGAAGTCCACAACAGTCCGGAAACCGCCTCCTGCGACGGTCCCCAGTCCTTGCGGCCTTCCGATTTTGCCGCGACCATGGACAAACTACGCAAGTTCGCCGCTGCGGCCGACAGAAAGCTGTAGAACGCGCTCGGTTGCGACAGAGGGTTCGTACTCGTACTCGGATTAGGGGTTGAGCAAAGGGGCAAAACCTTTCAGGCCGAGTACGCGTGCGAGTAGGAGTACGAGTACGAAAAGATGCATATATCCTGTGGCTGGCGCAGGGGGCTTACATTATTCCGGCTGTTTCGTGTAAGATGGTTCGGTCATATAATTCACAGCCGTATTGCACAGGAGTTACCGAATGTTTTTTATCCCCCTTAACCAGCCGGAAAGCGTTGCCCTGGTCATCCATGCCCTGCGGGTTGCCGGCGGCGAGGCCGATTGTTCCACCTGCCCGGTCCGCCGGGTCTGTATGAAGCAGTGCCTTGCCATTGCCAATTCGCTGCAGCAGATGATTGAGGATGGCACTTTGCCCTCTCTGGAGGAAGAGCCGCTGCCCGAAGCGGCTACCGAGGCCGAAAATTCCGCATTGCAGGAAGCGGTTGAGTCGCCGGCCAGAGGCAGTCATCTCAAGGTTATTAAATAGTTTTCTGTACGGTATGGAAAACGTAATGGACAAAAAGCGGCCCTCTAAGGGCCGCTTTTTTTTGACCGTTTCGCGTACTCGTGCTCAGCCCCGCAGGGGTGGTACTCGAACTCGTACTCGAAGGTTTTATGGAAGGGTTTGATCGGGGTGGTTAGGTGGAGAGAAATGGAAATACCGAAGAAGATCCGAAAAACTTTTAAATCCGAGTACGCGTACGAGTGCGAGTACGAGTAAAACGGGGCAGATATTACTCTGCCTCTGCCAGCAATGGCCCTTCCTGGGAAGGAATCAGGCCTGCCGCTGCTGCGCGTTGCAACAGTTCATCGATGGCAGCCAGCCCTTCATCGCCCAGATCCAAAGTGAAGTCGTTGACGTAAAGGGCGATATGGCGTTCGATGGCGCGGTCGGCCAGTTCCTGAGCGTGCCGGCGTATGTACGGCAAGGGCTGCTGGGGATTGTCGCGGGCATAAGCGGCACTGGAGGCAATGGCCTGCTCGATGGCGGCGATCCGCTCGCCGCCCAGATTCCGCTGGGCGACGATGGCGCCGAGGGGCAGGGGCAGGCCGGTCAGTTCCTGCCACCAGCAGCCGAAGTCGATGATCTTGATCAGCCCCTGTTGCTCGAAGGTGAAGCGTCCTTCGTGAATCAGCAGGCCGGCTTGCACCTGGCCGTCTCTTACCGCCGGCATGATGCGGTCGAAGGGCAGAATGACCAGCTGGTCGCAGCGCGGCTGCCAAAGGTGCAGCAGCAGGCCGGCGGTTGTCATGCCGCCGGGGATGGCGATGGAGCCACCGGCGATAGCGGCGGGTGACAGGTCCTGGCGCGCTACCAGCAGCGGACCGCAGCCACGACCCAGGGCGGCGCCGCTGCGCAGCAGGGCATAGTCGCGGCGCACATGACCCAGCGTGTGGCACGATATTTTGCTGATCGCCAGGCGGCCGTTGCGCACCAGGCCGTTGAGGGTTTCGACATCGGCCAGCAGCGGCGGCCTCTGCAGGCCTGGCAGTGGGACGATGCCGCAGGCCAGGGCGTAAAAGAGGAAGGTATCGTTCGGGCAGGGCGAATAGCCGAGCGAGAGGGAAGGGCTCATTTGGATACCGGAGACGATTGGCGGTCTTTCAGGAAGGCCATCAGGGCCCGTTGGGCGATGCTGGCTGCTGCCGGAAGGTTCCAGCGGTCAAGGTCCCGGTTTTCGACCAGGTTGGAGATGCCGCGTAACTCGAGAAAAGGAACCTCGTACAGGCGGCAGACCTGGGCAATGGCACCGCCCTCCATGTTTTCGCAGATACCTCCGGTGCGCTTTTCCATGGTCTGCGCAGCCTGGTCGGTGCCGGAACAGGTCGAGACGGTGACCAGCAGACCAGCCAGTAGTTTGGCGCCGGCTGCTGCGACAGCTGCGGTCATCGGGGGTTGCGCCGCTTCCAGCAGTTGGGCAGAGGAGGGAAAACGCTGTTCCAGGAGCGCTTTGCCGTGCTTCAGGAGCGGGAAACCGAGGGTGGCGAAATCGACGAAACCCTGCGGCGTGATAACCCCCTCGTCGGCAAGCAGTTCTTCGGTGGCCAGGGCAAGGTCCCCGGGCACCAGGCCGCTGCCGGGATAGGCGCCTCCGCATCCGATGACGATCACCGCTTCGGCGGGTACGGTTTCCAGCAGGGCGGTGGCAGCCGACGCCGCGTTGGTTTTGCCGATGCCGCTGTGCAGCAGTGCAACCTTCTGTCCGAACAGGGTGCCGAGAAAAAGCTCTCTTGTGCCGCAACGACGCACCTCGCAGGGTGAGAGGGATTGGCGAAGCAGGACTGTTTCCGCGGCTACGGCGGCAACAATGGCGATCATGGCGTTTATCGGGCTCCACTCTTGTTACAGGGCCGGGAAAAACGAATTGGATGCAGATAAGGCCTAAGGGTCAAGCCGTAAGGTGTGAGGGATAAAGCCGTGAAGGGTGAAACCGTGAGGGGTATAACCTGTTACGAATTACGGAATTTTACTCACGTCTCACGTCTCACGGCTTTCAGCTTACGGCTATTGCTTGATCTGCGAAGGCGCAGCATCAGATTCTACCAGCGTCCGGAATAATAGCAAACAGCCGGCCGGACTTCGTCGATTAGCCTGCATTGTTGCGCTCCGCATCGAAAAGAGCGGGTGCCAATGAACAGGTGTCAGGGTTTGTACCAGCCGGAGCGGATCAGGTCGCGGCGCAAAAAGATGCCCTGTTTGAGGACCATGCCTCGATACCAGAAACGGTCGGCGCGCAAAGAGATGTCGTTGGGGGGGTCGAGACGTTTGCGACAGTCGGACAGGTTGTTGCGAAAACGGCTGTCCGGTTCGGCGATTATTTCGACCAGCTTGTCGTGCAATACGGTGGGAACGCCTTCGATAACATATTGAATAATATCGCGCAGCTTCAGGCCCTGGTGGTATTCATCCAGGTCGCCTTCAAAGCCGGCCTCGCACTCCTGGACGAAATCGTGCCAGCTGAGAAGCAGTTCGCCAAAATCCTCCTCGGCGAAACCGGCAAATTCCGGCTGCTGCTTAAGACGTTTATTGATTGCGGCCTGCTCTCGCCGGGACAAAAAGAATGACAGCCCTTCTTCCACCGGGTACATGTCGAGCAGATCGGCCAGGTCTTCGCAGAAACACAGATAGTCCAGCTCGCATTCCGTCAGCTGGCTCAGGGAGGTGGGCAGAAGCTGTTTCGGGTGGCACAGCAGGGACAGGTGATCGTGCCCGAGGTCGGAGGTCAGCAACAGATCGGGAGAAAAGGGCAGCCCCTGGCTGTGAAGCAGGTCCATGATGCGGATGTGATTTTCGGTAAAGCAGGTCAGGACCTTTTCTTCCGAATAGAAGAGTTCCAGGCCATTGTGATTGTTGGCCAGGCCGAAGCCGACAAAGCCGTCGTTAATCAGGCGTGGCAGGTACGGGAGAATGGTGGCAAGGATCTCCTCGGTCGGCAGGTACGGGGAATAATAGAGAGTCGGAGTCGGTTGCTCGTTCTTGGAGGAGTTCTGCTCTTCGCGATAGAACTCCAGAATGAAAAAAGCTTCTTCCTTGAGCATGCCGGCAAAGGCCTGAAAAATAGCCTGAATGCGATCGGCGTTGGCCATGGCGGTAAATCGATAGGAATCCGTCGATTTTTCCAGCAGGGAAAAATTAAACCCCTCGCGAAGGCGTCGGCCCTGTATTGATTCGCTGGCCCAGGGAGCAATCCCCAGCGGAAAGCTGAATTTCATGTTAGACAAAGCCCCATCCTTTCACACGTGGTGCTGCCAGTTGTTAAATTGCCTCAGGTCATTTTGGCCAGAGTCCTGGTGCTGCAGCTCCAGAAGGGTTATAATTATTCCGTTGCAGGCTAAAAGTCAATATGTTGAGCCGGGATGCCGGCCGGGCCTGCGCGATTCGGGCTTGACTCGCTGATAGCGCTGTTCGGATAATGCTGCCAGTCGCGCCAAACCCTCGTGCTGCCGCCGGTCCGCAGTTCATCGAGCTCGACAAGGGCCCATCTGTTCGGCGGTTTCGCCCCGTTCGGGAGGAAAATACAATGAGAAAAATATCGCTGCTCTTTACCGCATTGTTGTTGCTGTGTTTTGCCGGAACATCCATGGCTTATCTGCAAGTCGGCAGCGAGGCTCCTGATTTTGAACTTGTCGATCTTGAGGGCAAGAAGGTGCGGCTGTCCGACTTCAAAGGGCAGGTCATTATTCTGAAGCTCGGCACCACCTGGTGCCCCGACTGTGTCGGTCAGACCGCCGACCTGATGAAGATGGGCCCTTTTCTCAAGGAGCATGATGCGGTACTGGTCGACGTCTTCATTCAGGAAACTCGCAGCAGCGTGCGCAAATACTTCAAAGGCAAGGAGTTTGCCATGCCGGTGGTGGCGCTGCTGGACGACGGCCAGGCCCACCGTGCCTATCAAGTCTATTTAATCCCCCGCCTGGTGATCATCGATCAGCAATTTCGCATCGTCCACGACGGTCTGCGGCTCAGTGCCGAAGCCATGCAGGATAAAATTGCAGAGCTCGAACCGCCATCTCAGCAAAATCCTACCAACCTGCTCGAAAATAATACCCCCCTTCCCCCACCGCAGTAAACTTTTAACCCTATCCTAACAATTGTGTCCTATAGTGCCGGCCGATCATTTCTGTGCGAATGCGCAGGTGCGTCTGTGGTAAATACACCACAGGCAGTGTGGTGCAAAACGGACAATTTGGCGGTTATGTGGTTTGGTAGATAGCGCCAAACCGCGCAACTGACAAAATGTTTGACTTTGGCACCCTTGTTGAATAGAATTCCGGCGTTTGTGTGGTTTTGCACAGTTGGAGGCTGTGCGATGCCCGCGATGCGATGAAGAATTTGAATTTAGGATGACGCGCTGCGGCAAATCCCGACCGCGGCAACAAGCGTCGCAGGAAACACGGGGTATGTTACAGGCCATTGGGGTCTGGCCCCGGCCGCTTTGGCGGCATGTATTTATTTTTTTCAAGATGGAAGGAGACAGACCTGTGAAACAGATGAGACTCGTTTTGGCGATGTTCATCGCCCTGGCCTTGGCGACTCCCGCCCTGGCCCTCAACGTCGCATGGCACGGCGATTTCAACAACCGCGCCTCTTACAGCACCAATGCGACCCTGTCCACCCGCGTGGTCAGTGACAAGACCCCCTACTACCAGATCGGTAGCAACACCAACATCTCGATCCCCACTGGTGTCGACACCACGAAGAAAAGTGGCGACGCCGACTACTTCGCCGAGATCAAGTACCGCACCCACCTGGTGGTAGCCGACGACGAGAACAAGGTCAAGGGCGTTCTCGGCCTGGAGATCGGTAGCGAAAAGTTTGGTGGTCCCGCCATGGAACTGGGTGGCGACGAGAAGGGTCGGATCGAACTGCGCTGGGTCTACACCGACGTCGAACTGCCCTTCGACCCCGCTTCCCGCATCAGCGTCGGCCTGCAGCCCGTTGGCTACAACACCCTGCTCTGGACCGACAACGCAGCCGGTATCAAGTGGACCCGCGCTCAAGGCGCCTGGAAGTACTCCCTCGCCTGGTGGCGTACTGACTGGGATCAGCTGGGCTCCACCGGTCGCGCTGTGGATGACTCTGAAAATGGCGAGATCTATGCCACCGACGTCACCTACAAGTTCGACACCGGTGCTGTGAACGGTTTCTTCCTCTTCCGCGACCAGGGCAAAGACAGAGCGGTTGGTGCCGACACCGTTACCCGCGACAACTCCTACTGGCTCGGCCTGTCCGGCAGCAACACCTGGGACAACCTCTCCGTCATGGCCACCGGTATCTACCTTGGCGGTACCGTTAAGTCTGAGCTCGCTGGCGATCTCGACCGCAGCGCCTACATGTTCCACGCTCAGGGCGACTACAAGATGGACAAGTACACCTTCACCCTCGGCGGTCTCTACACCCCCGGTGACGACGATCCCAACGACGACGATATCGAGAACTTCGACCACATCGACATCTCCACTTCGCTCCTCGGCTCCGTCACTATCTTCGATAACTACTGTGACGACAACTCCTTCACCCAGGCCTACTATGTTTTCGACCAGGGCTACAAGATCATCTACGCCGGCGTGTCTTACAAGCTTAACGACAAGACCAAGGTCTGGGGCAAGTACTTCTGGCACAACACTGCCGAAGACGAACTGCTCGGCGACGACGAAATCGGTCACGAATTCGTGGTTGGTGCCAGCTACAAGATCATGAAGGGCCTGAGCGCCGACATCAACGCTGGCTACCTGGTGGCCGGCGACGCTCTGGACTCCCCTGTTCTGTCCAGCGACGGCGATGCTGACGACGTGTTCCGTACCGACGCCCGTCTGCGCTTCAAGTTCTAAGATTGCCTGAAGCATTTAGCTTGTGATACTTTGGGGCCGGGCTTTTGCCCGGCCCTTTTTTCTTGGTGGTCGATGGCAGATCGTGGCGCATCGGGCATTTCCAGGGTGTCATTCGGCATGGCTGGCCATGGGTTACCAAGAAGTTTAGAATCAAAATCCAAAGTGAACAGGGATATTCAGGATAGACAGGATGAAAACCAGCCTGAAAACAAGTCTCCTGGCCTCAGGTCTTTATCCTGAAAATCCTGTCCATATCTGTTGAAAAATCGAAAGTTTTTGGCTGCTGGCGAAGTCGGCAGTAAAGCTCTTTATTGTGTAAGGGAGGTAGCTTTGTTTATCAGACGATTGATGTTGTTGGCAGCCTGTGTGCTGCTGTTGGCCGCCGGCCCGGTGCTGGCCGGCACTCTGGAGGATCTGGCAGCGGATCTCAAGCCGGTAGGCGGCTATGTGGTGCTTCCGGTGCAGGGGGAATTCCTCATTGACCTCGATGCCAGCCATGGCATTGCGGTCGGCGACTTGTTCGCCGTGGTGCAACCGGGAGAAAAGATCGTCCACCCGGTGACCGGGGCGGTGCTTGGGACCCTCGATGTCAAAAAAGGGTTGCTGCAGGTGACCCAGGTCAAGGCCGGCTACTCCCATGCTCGGCCTGTCGGTGCCGCCGGCAAGATCGCGCGGGGCGACCAGATCCGCCGCTTCGAAAACCTGCGCGCCGCCTTCTGGGACTACACCGGCAAGGGCGAAGCCTTTTTTGCCCAGGTCAAAGAGGCGCTGCCGGCCCTCACCTGGCAAGACTATGCGGCAGCTCAGGCCGCCAAGCCCGCCCAGCCGGCCGCTGCCGCGGCGACAGGACTTGATCTGCTGCTGGTGCTTGACGCCAACAAGTTGACGGTACGCGACGGCTCTTTTGGCATTCTGCATGCCTATCCGGCCCCTGCCGGCCTGAAGCCCGCTGTTGCGGCCCCTCTTCAGCCGACCGCTCCCTATAAGCTGGAGGCGGCGCCTAAGGCTCTGTCCGTAGGCGGAGTGCGCTACGAGGCGACCTTTCCAGGCTTCAAGTCCCTCGGGGCCCTCGGTTTTCCGACGGTGATGGCCGATTTCCTCGATGTCGACGGTCAGCTGCTGATGGCTGCCACCGACGGCAAGACCATCAAGCTCCTCCAGGTTAACGATAAGCTGACGCCCCTGGCCGAGGTCATGCCTTCCGACCTGGCTCAAGTGTTGTCGCTGCACTGGTGGCAGCCCTCCGCTGATCAGGTCTGCCTGGCAGTGAGCGGCTGGAAGGACAGCAGGATGAGCTCGTCCCTCTACCTGTTTGCCGACGGCCGCCTGACCCTGGTGGATGAATATATGCCCTATCTGTTCGGCAGTTTCGATCGGGACGGCGACGGTCGGCCGGAGCTGCTCCTCGCCCAGCGGTTTGATCGGGAACTGGTCTGGGGTATGCTCATCAAGGAGGGCCGCCTGGCCGGGCGCAACTTCTCCCTGCAGGACCTGGATTTTGAGCTGCCGCGGCGTTTTACCGTGGCCGGCAGCCTGATGGCTGACCTCACCGGCGACGGCAAGCCCGAGACGGTCTTCGTTCGCGACGGCCTGCTCTATATCTTTGCCGGAACCAAGCAGCTCTACCGGTCAGCAAAAATGATGGGCGGTACCCTGTCGCGCTTCCTCTTTGAGGAAGACCCCAGCGCTCGCGAGACTGAAACCAATTATGCCGCCTTCGAGGTGCCGCCGGTGGCCGCCGATCTGGACGGTGACGGGCAACTGGAGCTGCTGGCGGTGGCATCGGACAGTTCGTTTCTTTCGGCTCCGGGTCTCACTCCGGGGGTCAAGAAGAGTTGGTTGGCGGTGCTGAAACAGCGCGACGGCATGTTCGTCAAGGGAACCCTTGGTGAAGAACTCGATGTGCCTTTGCAAGGCCTCGCTGTAGAAGGCGATCGAGTGCTGTTTGTTGCTACCGAAACCGGTAGCGTTTTCGGCTCCGGAGGCGAAAGCCAACTGCTGGTTTTCCCTCTTGCTCGCTAAACGGTAACGACATTCTGTTTGCTCTGAAAGGCCCCGGCATGGTCCGGGGCTTTTTTTGTTGGCCTGGTTTCAGGGACCGGAATGCCGTTCAGCTCTCGAAATGGATCCTGGTTTATCGATAGGAAGTCTCTGGTCTTGGACCGTGGGCATTTGCTGTTTCAGGAAGAGAGTGAAAAGGTAGGTTGGCTTGGTAGCGGGTTTAGTGTTGGCGTTTTGTTATTTTGTGCTTATAGTTAAAAAGAGCACCTGATTCAGGGGCGCACCAGCCAGCGGACAGATATTCTCGAATGTATTTTTTCTGAAAGGAGCAGGAAATGGCGGACATAATGGAAACCATTGCGGCGAAAGAGTCGTTGAAGACTCTGGCCAAGGTTATTGAGCAGACCGGTTTTGCCGAGCGCCTCAAGGGCGCCGGACCCTTTACCTTCTTCGCTCCCAACGAAGAGGCTTTTTCCAAACGCAACCTGGATGAGCTCCTCAAGGACATCGACAAGCTCAAGACCAAGCTGGAATATCATCTGGTCAGCGGCAAATATGCCGAGGCTGCTCTCGATGCCAGGAACACCGACTCCCTGGTCAGCGAGTGCGGCAAGTCGTTATCGGTCTATCTCGACGAAAACGAGGTCATGATCGATAATGCCCACATCGTACAGGGCGATATCGAATGCAGCAACGGCGTGATTCATATTATCGACAATGTTTTCATCCCCGAGCATGCCGGCTGGTACGAGACTTTGGCGTGAAAACTATGGGTGGTCATGGTTAATAATGGAAAAGGGCGGTCATACGACCGCCCTTTTCACGTTTCGAAACTTCATCCGACAAACGCCTATCGGGTGAATTGGCACTTCCCTTACGACATGGAAGCAAGGCGTCTTTTGGCCTCCTTGGCCTCGGAAGACATGGGAAAGGTTTCGACAAGCTTATGGAAGATCGCCTTGGCGCTGTCGTTGTCCCCCATGGCCTGGAAAGTAATGCCTTGTTTCAGTTGGGCAGCAGCTGCCTTGGGATGATCGCCGTATTTCTCGATGACATCCTGAAATTGCAGGATGGCGTTCTCGTACTTCTTTTCTCCGAAATAGGCTTCTCCAATCCAGTAGCTGGCATTGACGCTCAGGGAGTGTCGGGGATGCTGCTGCAAAAACCGCTGCAGCAACTCTCGCCCATCCGCATAGCGCTTGTCGGTGCGAATCATGCCCACCGCACGCCGGTAGAGGTCTTCCGGGGATTCGGCAGTCGGGGCAGGTGTGGCGGCCGGTTTTTCAGCGGCCGGTTTGCCCAGCTGTTCTTCGATGGCGGAGATTTTCAGGCCGAGATCGTCCCGCACCAGCGACAGCTCATCGCGCAATTCGTTGTCGGCCTGGGACAGGTCCGCCAGGCGACCGTTGAGAGCCTGTTGTTCTAGACGCAAGGCATCGAGGCTGGCCTGGAGTTCGGCCTGGCTGCGGCTGAGGGCTTCGAGGCGGTCGCGGGTTTCGTTGGTGCGTTGATTCTGCTGGCTGGCCAGAGCGCGCTCAGAGGCTGCCAGGCGCCGCTTCATTTCTTCCAGGTCCCGTTCCATGGTCAATTGACGCTGGGTGGGAATGCAGCCACTTGCCAGAGCGGCCAGAATCAGCAACGGCAGCGCTTTTTTCAAGAATGTCACGGCAATTTCTCCTTCAGCAGTTTTCGGCCAGGAAACGGCTCTTTTTCGCAATATCTGCATCTATCCGCAGCCTTGCGTGTATTTCGTGCCAAGCACGATCCGGTGCAAGGCTTTGCTTCCCTTGGCCCAGCAAAATGTCGCGTTCCCGGTCTGGAAAGGCATTCTCAAGCAGTGAAAATATGACGGTAAAAACAGTCGGCCGCAGGCAGGGATGCGCTGCGGCCGACGTCAGACAGTGGCGATCAGCGTTCGACTTTGAACTCGGCGCGACGGTTCAAGGCAAAGGCTTCCTCGGTACCCGAAGGATCGAGGGGCAGTTCTTCGCCGTAGGAGATAACCGACAGGCGCTGCGGGTCGATGCCGAGCGAGACCAGATAGTTCTTGGCTGCCAGGGCACGTCGCTGGCCAAGAGCCAGGTTGTATTCGTCGGAGCCGCGTTCGTCGCAGTAGCCTTCAATGCGGATTATCTGATCGGGGTTGGCCTGCATGTAGGCGGCGTTGCCAACCAGCAACTCCTGTGCTTCGGAGCTCAGGTTGTACTGGTCAAATTCGAAATGGATGCGTTGCAGGGCAGGGACCGCAGCGGTGGCGACACCGAATTCAGAGGCAGCGCCTTCTTCGATGGCACTTTCGCCAAGGCCCATTTCATCGACGCCCTCGGTCTGCATCATGTCCTGACCCAGTTCTTCGCTGACCGTGGTGTCGGCAGCGGTGGTGTCGGCAGCAGGCTTCTTGGCGCAGCCGGCGGCGAGCAGGGCGGTGGCGATGAGCAGCAGGAGGCATTGTAATACGGTTTTTTTCGACAAAGATTTCATGTGATCCGCTCCTTTTTAATCAGACTGTTGGCATACCGGAATAGCCCAGTTGGCATCCGCTTAATGGGCATTATTATACAGAAACAAGCAACAAAGACAAACTTTGATGGCGTCGCAGAAAGTTCGCCCTGCAGCGTTGCAGAGTTATTTCAGGATCTTGGAATGCTTTGTATGTATTCCTTCGGCTCCGAAAAGTCCCTACGCCTTGCCGAACCTGATTTTCGCTTACCATCTAGTACATTTTTACCAGCGTCCAGACCAGGCCGGGTGGCTGCAGTCGCCTCCGGGCGGGGAGATGCGTTTAACGCCGCTGCCGTCGGCGCGCATGATGTAGATGGCCTTGGGGCCGCTCTGGGTGGAGGAATAGACGATGAAGCGCCCATCGGGGCTCCAGCGCGGATGTTCGTTATTGCCGGGCCCGAAGGTGAGGCGACGTTCGTCGCTGCCGTCCGGGGCGGTGGTGTAGATGTCGAAGCGGCCGTTTTCAAGACGGCTGAAGGCGATGCGGTCGCCCTTGGGGCTCCAGGCCGGAGTGGCGTTGTATTTGCCGGCGGTCGGCAGGCGCTTGACCCGGCTCGAAAGGATATCGAGGATGAAAATCTGCGGGTTGCCCTGGCGGTCGGAAACGAAAGCGAGTTGGTCGCCGGCCGGACTCCAGCTCGGGTCGACATCGATGCTCCAGTGCTTGGTGAGCTGCCGGTGGTGTCTGCCGTCGGTGCCGAGCAGGTGCAGGTCCGAATTGCCCTCCTTGGAGAGGGTCAGGGCGATTTCCCGGCCATCGGGACGGAAACGGCCGGAGATGTTGAGCCCCTTGCGTGCCGACAGGCGGGCCTCTCGTCCGGAATAGATCTCCTTGCGATAAAGGTCGGGATTGCCGGCCCGGTAGGAAGTGAACAACAGATCCTTGCTCTTCGGTGAAAAGTCGGGGTTGAGCACGATGGAACGATGGTTGGTGAGACGCACCGCGTTGCGGCCATCGACATCCATGAGATAGAGCTCTTTGTGTCCGCTGCGGTTGCTGATGAAGGCAATGCGGCTGTTAAAGGGACCTTCTTCACCGGTCAGGCTTTTCAGAATCTGGTCGGCAAAGCGATGGGCCATCCGCCGAACGTCCTTCTGCGCGCCGATGTAGCGGCGGCCGGTCAGCAGTCGCCGGTGGGTAACGTCGAACAGGCGGGCTTCAACGACCAGTTTGCCGTCTTGTATGCGGCAGGCGCCTTTGAAAACTACGTCAGCGCCAAGCAATCGCCATTGGCCGAAATCGACCTGGCTGCTGGACAGTCCGACCTTACGGGCATCGGAGAGAAAAGATGCCGGATCAACCAGGCTGAACAGCCCGGAGATCTCCAGAACCTCGTTGAGCGACTGGTCGAAGTCGCTGACGATCTGGGTCGGCACGATGCCCTGAGGCAGCAGTTTGGTCGATGCCAGCGAGATGGTCTGCTGGCCGGGGGCGCTGATTTCGATATCGGCTGCTGCCGGGGCGGTGAGCAACAGGAACAACAGGCTGAACAGGGCAAACAGGCGCATCGGCTCAATCCATGAGTTCTTTAAGGTTGAAGATAACCACCACTTCGAGCTTTCGGCCCGGCTTGAACTCCAGTTGCCGGCTCTTGAGGATGGCCCGGGTGATGGAGTCGTCAAAGGTGTTGTCGCCGGACGGTTTGAGGAACTGCTTGCCGGTCAGATGGCCATCGGCATCGTAGGTGATGCGTACCCGTGCCTCGATATCGCGGCGGATGACTTGATATTTGGACAGACTCCAGTTTTTTTTCAACCGTTCCTGCAGCCACAACTCCTGGCTGACTCCGGCCTGGTCCCCGGTACCGTCCGGCATGCCGAGGGGGGCGCTGGAGCCTCCGCTGGCAGCACTTCCGGGGCGGCTGTCGGCGCTGGCCAGGGCGGCGAGCTTGTCCTTGAGGGCGGCCATCTCCCGCTTGCGGCGGATCTTGTCCACCGCGCTCATCGCGGCCTGATAATCCGCCTCGGAACCGGCAGATGAATTTTTTGAGGTTGTAGCGCTTTTGGCGGCAGCCTGGGTCTTGGTTGTCTTTTTGGCGACCGGCGCTTTTTTCGCTGCATTGACGGTGTTGCGTTTGGCGGTCTTCTTTGCCGGGGCCGCAGGGGCTGCCTTTTTAACTGTTTTTGTAACTTTCTTGGTCGCAGCAGGTGCCTTTGGGGTGGCCTTTTTCACCTTTTTTGGCGTGCCGCTCTGGCCGTCCGGACGTCCGGCGCGCGGGTTGGCTACCGGCAACTGGGTGAGGTCGACATAGTAGACGGGGCGCTTAGGTGGCGAGCTGTGCTGGCTGAAAGTGCCTGAGAAGATCAGCACCACAAGCAGGTGCAGGCCCAGCGACACAAGAAAGATGCGACCGATTTTCGGCTCGGGATGGAAGTCGGCGCTATGTCTTTGAAAACGGTTGTCAACCATGGCGGTCTGAGAGCCTAGCGTCCTTTGGGTGTTTCCGGAGGCTGCGAAACCATGCCGAGCTTGTTGATGCCGGCACCCTTGATGGCGGCCATGACCTGTACCACTCGGCCGTAGGGAACGTCCCGGTCGGCTTCCAGAAAAACCTCTTTCTCCTTGCGTGTTTTGAGGATCTGCTGCAGAACCGGCATCAGTTTGGCGACGCTTTCCACCTCGGTACGACCGATGGAAATGGCACCCCTTTTGGTAACCGTTACGATCAGAGGCTCATTGCTGCCTTCGAGCCCGGGTGAGTCGGCCACCTCCGGCAGATTGACCTCGACTCCCTGTTCGAGCATCGGCGCGGTAACCATGAAGATGATCAACAGCACCAGCATGACGTCAACAAAAGGAGTGACGTTGATCTGAGACAGGGTGCTGCGGCTGCCGCCGTCGCGCTGGCCGACCTCCATCTAAGCCCTCCGTAGCATGCGTTCGACGATGTTGAGAAACTCCTGGCAGAAGTTGTCCATTTCGCCGGTCAGCAGGTTGACCTTGTTGACGAAGTGATTATAGCCGACTACCGCCGGAATAGCCGCTACCAGGCCGATGGCGGTGGCGATCAGCGCTTCGGAAATGCCGGGCGCAACTACCGCCAGGGATGCGCTGCCGGTCTGGCCGATGCCGCGAAAGGAGTCCATGATGCCCCACACCGTTCCGAACAGGCCGATGAAGGGCGCCGTGGAACCGGTGGTGGCGAGAAACGTCAAAAACTTTTCCAGACGCTGTCGCTCCTGGGTGACGGCCCGACGCAGGGCGCGGCTGACATTTTCACTCTGGCCGAGATCGGTGGTGAAAAGATTCTCTTCTTCGCCGCTGCGTGTTCTCTGGTTGCGCAGCAGTTCCTGATAGCCTTCGCGAAACAGCACTGTCAGCGGCGAGTGCTGGTAGTTTTTCAGCCCCTGGCTGATAGTTTCGAAGCGCTTTTTGGCCCAGAAAAAGTTGAGAAAACGCGCCGAATCGCGGGTTGCGCGGTGAATGACGCGGAATTTGAAGATGATGATGGTCCAGGAGACCACGGAAAAGTATGCCAGCACCAGCATGACCAGCTTGACGACCGGTCCGGCATCGAGAATCAGATCCAAGGGAATTCCTCCTTTACATGATGAGTAGTGGCCGCACACGATTATCGGCCATCCGATAAAGGCAAGTCAACCGCCTTCCATTGTGCATGATCGGTGCCATGCTTGTTCGAGCTGCGTTTCAAGTTATACCTGAAAATAGGCCATCATGGGGAAAGCTGCGTCATCGATCTCGCTTTCGTTGTGGCCTCTGCTGTCAATCGTGCGCTGGGGGGGCTTTCCGTTGCTTCCTTTAAGGGCGGCTCAAGCGTTGATGCCCGAATGATCCCGCCGGCCAAGGTTCAGGTTATCTGCCACTATGGCGCCAGGGTGTTGTTGTCCGGCGACTGTTTCGATGGGGTGCTGGTCCAGGCCCGGCGCCTGGATAAGGAGGGGGGAGGGGCTGCTCTATGTGCAGTCCTTTGACGACCCGTTGGTGATGGCCTGCTTTCAGGGGGGCCGTTATGGAGTTGCAAAGGGTTCCTTCCGTGTTGCGTGGACCCCGCCTGTTTACAGGAAAGGGTTAGGGGCCAGCAGGCGGGCGGCCAGAAGGGCAGTGGGGGATTCGGGAGCGCGCCGGTACAGGCGCTGCAAAGCGGCCAGGTCGTCGAGGTCTTCCCATTCGTCCAACTCGCAATAGCTCAATCCGAGCTCTGCGGCCCGATGGCGGGTAGCTGGCCACAGCTCGGCGGTGCTCCAGGGCATATCGGAAAACAGCTGTGGGGAATGACGGCTTTCGCCGATCAGCACGTAACCGCCATCCCGGGCCGGGGCAACGGCCAGTTCGTAAGAAGCGAGAGCGGCGAAAGCGTCGGCCACCAGCTTAACGGGCAGGTCGGGACTGTCCGAGCCGATCAGTACCGCCCGCTGCCATCCGGCGGTAAACAGCTGCTGCAGGGCCTGGTCGAGGCGTCGGCCGAGATCCCCGCCGCTCTGGGGGAGAAGGCGCAGGCCGGGAAAGGTTTGCTCGAAAAAATTCCGATCGCCGTCGTAAAAAAGCACCCGTTCGGCGGGCGCCTGGGCCATGGCGGCGACTGTCTCCTCCAGGCAGATCTGATAGAGTTGCGCCGCCTGCTCGTGGGAAAAGGGGGGACAGAGGCGAGTCTTGACCCGGCCGGGAAGGGGCTGCTTGGCGAAGATGCCGAGGACGTTGCCCGCCATGGATGGTTCAGGCCTCGTCGGGGGCGTCGTTGCCGGTGGAAAGCGAAGAGGGGTGCTCCACCAGGGCGTAGGCCGAATGGTTGTGGATCGACTCGAAATTTTCGCATTCGACCCGGAACCAGTGAATGCCTTCCACACTTTTGAGTTTTTCGGTCACTGCGCGCACGATGTCCTCGACGAACATCGGGTTGTCGTAGGCCTGCTCAGTGACCGCCTTTTCGTCCTCGCGCTTGAGCAGCGAATAGACCGGTGCGCTGCCGCAAGATTCCACCCAGGCGATCAGGTCCTCGATCCAGATGAACTTCTGCGAGCGGATTTCGACCCGTACCGCGCTTCGCTGGTTGTGTGCGCCGCGCTCGCTGATTTCGCGGGAGCAGGGGCACAGCGAGGTCATCGGCACTTCTACGCCGAGCACGAAGTCCTTGCGGTCGTCGAGGGTGCCGCTCAGTCGACAGCGGTATTCCATCAGGCTGCGGGCTTTTGAAACCGGTGCTTCCTTCTCGATGAAATAGGGGAACTCCATCTCCAGGTGGGCGCAGGTCGCTTCCAGGCGATCCTTCATCTCTTGCAGGATGCTGCCCATGTTGCGCATGGTGATCTCGCCGCGGTACTGGTTGAGGATCTCGATGAAGCGGCTCATGTGGGTGCCCTTGAAGTGATGGGGCAGGTCCACGTACATGTTGATGCGGGCCACCGTGTGCTGCTGGTCCTTGTTCTTGTCCATCACCACGATGGGGTAGCGGATGTCCTTGACGCCTACCTTGTCGATGGGGATGTTGCGGGTGTCCCGCTCCATCTGCATGTCGCGCATGGTGCTCATTTTTCAGTGCTCTTTTCAATGTAGGCTGCAGGATCTTCGACGCCGGCTTCGCGAAAGCCCTTGAGGCGCAGACGGCAGGAGTCGCAGGCGCCGCAGGCCAGGCCTTCCGGGGTCGGATCGTAGCAGGAATGGGTCAGGGCGTAGTCGACGCCCAGCTCCAGGCCGCGACCGATGATTTCGGCCTTGGTCAGATGAATCAGCGGAGTGTGGATGCGATAGCGTCCCTCGCCTTCCACGCCGGCCTTGGTGGCCAGGTTGGCCATGGTCTCGTAGGCGGTGATGTATTCCGGCCGGCAGTCGGGGTAGCCCGAATAGTCGAGGGCGTTGACGCCGATGTAGATATCGAAGGCTCCCAGCACTTCGGCCCAGGCCAGGGCGAAGGACAGGAAAATAGTGTTGCGGGCCGGCACATAGGTGACGGGAATGCCCTCGCCGACGCCGCTCTTGGGCACTGCCTGGTCGGAGGTCAGGGCGCTGCCGCCGATGCGCCGCAGGTCGATGTTTACCATCTGGTGCTCAACGGCGCCGAGCTGCGGGGCGTACTGCGCTGCTTTGGTCAGTTCCACCGTATGACGCTGGCCGTAATTGAAGCTCATGGTATAGGGGGCAAAGCCTTCAGCCTTGGCAATAGCCAGACAGGTGGTCGAGTCGAGGCCGCCGCTGTAGAGAACTACCGCTTTTTTGCTCATGGTCTGACCTTTCTCAAGTAATTGATGCTGGAGCATAAGCCAGTCTAGTTGTCGTCCGGAAACGGTTCTTTTCCGCCGTGGCGGCGTCAATCCGCGGGCTTGCTTGTGCGGCGTAACGATGTACGCCTCCGCGCAGCCCCTAGATTTCCTTGCCGCGACGAAAAATCCCTCATTTCCGACTCGAAAACTCGCCAGTGTCCATCCGGAATTTCCGGATGGCCCCCAGTTACCGCGGATTATTCATGAAGACTTCTACTGCAACCGTCAATTGCACGTCATCTCAAGCCGTACTAGCTCCTTGCGCTTCGATGTACTGCAAGTACATCTGCAGGGCAACTCTCTGCGTTTGGCTTGATTTGGCGCACACTTGTCGGTTTCGCGACGAAACCCCATGAATAACCCGGGTTGGGGGTTGGCGTCAAGATATCCTCAATCCAGTTGACAGTGGGGGCTGCTGCCAAGGAGATGAGCCTTCATCAGGTTGGTTGTGCCGTGGGTGGCGAGGGGCTGCCCATGGTAATGATCACCAGGTCTCCCCCCGGTCAGGAAGCCGGCTTCCAGCACCGCCTTTTCCAGGTAGTGAATCTGTGCTTCGGCGTTCCCTTCAGAATCGGCCCGCAGGAAACGGACTCCGGCAAACAGGGTCAGGTGTCGGCGCACGCTGCGCGAAGGGGTTATGGCGTTGATGGGATTGGTCGGGCGGTAATGGGCCATGCGGGCGGCGGTGGCGCCCGTCCATGTGAGGGCGAGAATAGTTGTGGCGGG
>ENA-ORCU01000187-ORCU01000187.1-marine-metagenome-genome-assembly--contig:-NODE-187-length-31223-cov-13.229757_pt1 | contig 31223 bp, 36 predicted proteins | sample MGYA00248631_ERZ508512 | MGnify/ENA primary metagenome ERZ508512 (study PRJEB26183, sample SAMN06268844) | marine metagenome | isolation source: Tt an P1 anaerobic enrichment on pine from sediment taken...
CTGCCGTAGGTCATGGTGGAGCCTTCAATGCAGTACTGCTCCAGTCCGGAGTCGCAGGCGGAGCAACTGCGACAGCTGTCTACCATGCAGCCCACGCCCACCAGGTCGCCGGCTTTGAAGTGACTGACCTCCGGCCCAACGGCGGTGACCCGGCCAACAATTTCGTGGCCCGGAATGACCGGATATTTTGAACCACCCCAATCATCTTCAACGGTGTGGAGGTCACTGTGGCAGACGCCGCAGTAGTCGATCTCGATCGCTACATCGTCTGCACGGAGCTCCCGGCGATCAATGGCGTAGGGGGCCAGGCCGGAATCCGGGGCAGTGGCGGCGTATGCTTTGGTATTGGCCATTCGTTCACTCCTTTTCAGTTTTAGAACAAGGATCACGGTTCTGCCGCGGCAGGACAGTTACCTTGTGTTACTCAGTACATTTCAATTGTAACCTACGTATTCCACTCCATCAGGGATGACCAGATGACAAACACGCAATCTCTTAAAGCTGTGTGGCTGGCGAGCGCAATCGCGCTGGGCGCGGGCCTGGTCAGCGGTTGTATGCCGGGTACCATTGCCACCGGCGTTGGCACCGGTTTTGTGTATGAGCAGAAACAGGACCACAAGCACCGCCATGAAGTGGAGCGGGCGGTGGATCAGTACGTCGAAGACCACGCCAACTCTCCGTGCAGGCACGGGGAAGACCGAGTAATGGAGTCTGCGGCGGAGATTCTCAAGGAATACCGGTTAACCGGTTTGAACGAGGTGCTGGGCCGACTGGATAAGATCTATCAGGATGAAAGTCAGCCGGATCATATCCGGGCCGGTGCCCTGTACAACATGGCGGTGTTGCAGTCGCGCCGCAAGGAACCTAACAAGGTGCTCGCGCGGGAGTACTTCAAGCGCTTGTATGTAGAATTTCCCAACGAGTATCGCTGCATCTTTGAAGAATCAGACTGGCGGGATTCAATGATTGAACAGCAGTTGCTGCTGCCCGGCGAGACGGTTGAATCCTTCCTGAGAGATGCGAAAGCTGATGTGGAGCGCATGAAGCGGCGGGACTGAGCCTGCCGCCTTCAAGATCAGGTCAGGCTATCCAGCCGAAGAAGAAATCAAATAGCCAGGAGAAGAAGCCGCCGCTGCTCTGGGGGCGCGGTTCGGCCTTTGTTTCCTGGTTAGCAACCGGCTCGCTGGCGTTTGCCACTGGCGCATCAACAATCACGGGTTCCGGCTCTTCTTCAGCGACGAGCGGCTCGTCCGGGCCCGCTGCGGTGGGCTCGGTAGGAAGCTGGGCGATCAGCTCGTCGTTATCACCAGTGGTTACTTCGACCTCCTCTGCCGGCTCCTGAGTTTTGGTGACGGGCGGTTGATTACTTTCGGAAACGGATGAAGAAAGCTCCATAACATTCTGTTCTGGGGTGTTTTCATCCGGATTTGGTTCAGGGTTTTCTGCTGGGAGCGATTGTTCTGCCAGCTCCACGGCCGCCACCTGATTTTCTCGCGGTTCCGTAGTATCCACGACCTCCGGCTCGACGGTTTCTGGTTCCGGGTCCTGAATTTCGGGGGCCGGTTCCGGCTTGGGCTCAGGTGCGACAGCGGCCACGGAGCGGGCGGGAGGCCGAGAGTTTGCGGCAAGCCCGAGCTGATCGCGAGCGGCAGACCGGGAAGCGACAGAATTGCTCTGGATCGTCAGGGTCGGAGCCGCCTCCACACCAAGGGATTTGATCGTGGCTGAATCCAGATTTCCGCTTGCTGAGAGCTCGGGGCGATCGGACTGATACTGACGAATGGCAGTTCGCAGCTTGGAGTCTATCCAGCCGTCGGCCGTGCCGATATCGTAACCGGACCCATAAAGCGCATTTTCCGCAGCAAAGACGGTATGGGTGGGAGAGGCTGCCTGGGCCCAGCCACAGATGGCAAGGCTTGAGACAACAGCCAGGCTTTGCGCGGCGGTTTTTCGGCGTCCCTGCAACGGTGAGCGTTTCATGGCGAATCCCTCCAGAGGCTCATTGGTATTGTTGTTTACATATTGTTACTGAGTATCTTCACGGTATCAGGGATTAATAGTTGCGCCTATGAAGTGGTTAACAAGTTGGCGCAAGGTGCCCGTAGGATGTTGCGGAGGTTGCTGGTATTGTCACAACCCATCAGGCACAGAACGGGCAGAGCGCCCCCGGTAGTTTTGGCAGGCCAAGCATGCAGAATCTCGATTATCGCGTTATACAGCAGGCCATTGACTGGCTGGAGCAAGGGCAGACGATCTGGCTGTGCACCGTGCTGTCCACGTTCGGCTCTTCCCCCCGGGAACCCGGAGCGATGATGGTAGCGAAAGCCGACGGAGCGCATGTGGGTTCATTGTCCGGCGGCTGTGTTGAAGAGGATTTCCTGGATCGACTGGTGCAGGGGGAATATACCTTGCCATCCGTTGTCATTAGATATGGTGGCGACAGCGAGGAAAACCGCAATCCAAAGGTGAAGCTGCCCTGTGGGGGCGCATTGGAAGTACTGGTGGAAAAGCGATCTCCGGAGTCACATTTTGTCGATCAGCTGCGGACGCTGCTGCAAGGGCTTTCAAGTGGTGAAGCCCTGGAGCGGGAAGTAGGCCTGGCTGGTGGCAACGTCAGTCTCCACCCTGTCGATGATCACGGTAGCCGGGTCATTTGGGAGCAGGGAAGCGAGACCATAAAGATTGTTGTCGCACCCGTCGCACGATTGATTCTGGCCGGATATTCAACGGTAGCGGATGCCTGCGCTCGGTTTGCTCTGGGCCTGGGTTATGCGGTGGTGCTTTGCGATCCACGGGAAGACATTGCAGGCACCCACAATTTGCCCGAAGGTGTCGAGTTTATTGCTCAACTGCCCTCCGTATACCTCGGCAAAGACGGTGCCTGTGCCCCCTCGACGGCCGTAGTGGCCACTACGCACGATCCAAAGATTGATGACCTGGCGATGATGGCCGCGGTCAAAACGCCAGCGGGCTATATTGGTGTCATGGGCTCAATGCGCACTTCAAAAGCCCGGGCGGAACGGTTGAAACGCAGTGGCGGGCTCACTGAGGCCGAGATTCAGCGTATTCATATGCCGGTGGGGCTGGATATCGGCAGCAAGACACCGGCCGAGATTGCCTTGTCGATTATGGCAGATGTGGTTCGTGCCCGGCGCCAGCTTTTCCGGGCGGTCAGTTAATGCTCTCGGCTCGCGGGTTTCGAGGGTAGTACCGGTCGGGTAGCCGCTCGATGTGGGGGAAAAACCGGGTGTCCTTGTAGGGCATCTTCATATACCCGGACACGCCAAGCCCGGTGATCTGCTCCACCGCAGACAGGATTTCGTCCAGCAGTTTCCGGAATTCGGGCTCCCGCTCAGGGTCCAGCAGCCGGTAATGGCTGTGGATCTTCAGGTGCCGGGGCAGGGCTTCGAAGATGATCATGCCGGTGTGGTGAATGTCGTTCAGGCGTTCCAGTGCCCGGATAATCGTCTCGGGCAATACCAGGAATTCTTCCGGGTCTGGTCCATCCTCGAAATAGGAGTGCACGCGGCTTTCATCTTCCACTTCCGGTGCTGCGCTCACTTCGTAGTGTAGATTCATGCCGGGGGAGACGAGAAACGGCTGGCCCGGGTCTTCACGATCAATGTGCAGGGTGTTACGGGCGTTGAACAGGCAGCTTTTGAAGATACCTTTGCGGTAGATGGCCTGGGCCAGGTACACCATGTTATTGACGGCTTGGACAAAGGCCGATTTCAACGTCGGATCATGCAGGTTCAGAGAGGTATCGATATAGATGCCGTCGGTTTCCCAGCGTACCGCCAGGCCTCCTTCCACGGGGTAGCGCCCGAGCCGACTGACCGCCGCCAGAAACGCTTTCTCGGTTTCCCCCATGCCCTGCATGAAGTTCTTGTAGTAGCGGTCGAGCTGGACGTCGTTCACATCACTCAGGGTCTCCGGGGCACCTTCCTCCCGCAAAAACGACTTCCGAGAACTGTATACCACGGTATCAATTTCCTGCCCGGACGCCCGCACCCATACCGGTACCTGCGGAGTGGTCGGCCGTGCCGGCAGGTCAATCATCACCGTGCGGGCCATTCGGGGCATTTCCCGCAAGTAGTAATCACCAGCTTTGCGGCGAGTCTCCGGGTCGGGCGACAGCATGCCATCAAGCATTCGGGCAAATTCCATGGGAAGCCCCAGAGACGCAGCTGGAATCGCCCGGTGCCCAAACCGACAGGATTGGGCAGAGGCGAGGGCATACAGGGTTCCGGCAGCCCCTTGTTCATCAAAGCGGGGCGAGGAGAGCCCGCCGTTCAGCTGCTCCTCGCCGATAAAATAGACATCGCCCAGTCTGGCATTGGTTTGTTGCAGGTTATCCGACATCAATTCCATCACATTGGCTGTGACGAACTGTTGATTGGCATCCAGTTGGGCGAACACCGAGGACCCCCAGTCAATCAGCGCGATGTTCTCGGTACGGGCATCAAACACCAGATTGGACGGTTTGATGTCACCATGAACAATCGGACGGCCGGCGGGCCCGTTTTCCCGGCGCAGGCAGCGCAGAATATCCGCCAACTGGTCCGCTATCCGAATAATAAGCCGGGGCTTCAGACGGCCTTCCTGCAGCGAGACTTCCTCCAGATTGAGCCCAGCGGCTCGTTCCATGACCAGGATAGGTTGGTTGTTGGCGCGCTGGAAAGCGATTAGTCGCGGTACTCTGGGGTGATGCACCTGCTCCAGAATGAAGGCTTCGTCTTCCAGGCGATCCTGCAGGTGCTGGGGCAGGTTGATGCGGGTGAACTTGAACACATGTTCCGGCCCCGGCGTATCCAGGCCGGGAAACCGGCCGGCAAACACAAAGCCATAGGCGCCCTTGCCAATCAGTTCAACGTCCCGGTAACCCAGTTGCCGGAGCTGGGCAACGCAAAGCGCCACCCAGTCCTTGAGCTTCTTGGCATCATCGTGGCTGAGCAGGTAAATCGACTGCTCTTCCGGTATATAGAATTGCTGAAGATGCTTTTCCTGCTCCATCACTGCCCGTCAGCCCATATGTAACAGCATGGTCTGGGGCGACTCCAGGTAGCTCTTCCAGAGGTTGCAGAACCGCGCGATGGTACCGCCGTCAATAATGCGGTGATCGCCGGCCCAACTGATCGTCATGATCGCCCGCTCAACCACCTGACCATTGGCATCGAAACGCGGTAGTTTCTGGGTGCGGCCCAGTGCCACAATCGCCACTTCCGGTGCGTTGATGATGGGCGCTGCGTAGGTGCCGCCCAATGCGCCGATATTGGAAATGGTGATGGTGCCGCCTTTGAGATCATCCTGGCTGACACGTCCGGAACGGGCGGCCTCAGTCAACCGGGCGATTTCCTCGGCGATACCCAGCAGGGTGAGCTGTTCAACATGCTTGACGTTGGGCACCACCAGGCCAGCTTTGCCATCTACCGCCATGCCAATGTTGCAGTGGGGCAGGTAGTGGATTTCGGTCACGTCCTCGTTTAACTGACTGTTCAATACCGGGTATTCCTGAACAGCCAGGGCCATGGTCTTCATGAAGAATGGCATGAGCGTTAGCCGGGTGCCTTTGGCTTCAGCCTCAGGCTTCAGCTGTTCCCGAAGCCTGAGCAAGTCGGTTACATCAATATCCTCACTGTAGATAAAGTGAGGGATGGTGGTTGCCGACTGAACCATCGCCTTGGCCATGGCCGCTTTCATGCCTTTGATCGGTTCCACGCGGACTTGCTGATCACCTTCGGTGTGGCGGCGAGGCGCCGTGCTGGGTTCAACCTGACGTTCGGTGGCGCTGGGCTCTGATTTGGGCTGTTCCAAATGCGCCAGAACATCTGCCTTAAGCACCCGGCCATCCTTGCCGGAACCGGCAATGTCGCCCAGGTTCAGCTCGTGCTCGCGCACCAACCGACGAACCGCCGGGCTTGCCGGAATCCGGGCCCGGTTGCCGGTTGCCACCGGTGTCGCTTTTGTGGGCGCGGCGTCCGCCGAAGGCCTGGATTCACTCTTTGGCTGAGGAGCCTCTTCACGATCCCGCGGGATGAAGGCAAACAGCGGTGAATGCACCCGCGCCATGGATTGCTGCTCGTGGTAGAGCTTGGTGATTCGGCCGGCCTTGGGGGCGGTGATCTCAACCATGGCCTTATCGGTCATCACGTCCACCACCGGCTGATCTTCTTCGATCTCGTCGCCCTCGGCGACGCGCCATTCAACCACCTCGCACTCGACAATTCCTTCACCGATGTCGGGCAAAATAAAGTCTTCAGTCGCGTTATCGTCCCCGCCTTGTGCGGGTTCCGCTTTGACTACAGCTTCCGGGGCAGCATCTACCTGCGACGACTCTTCAGCGCTTGCTGGTGCCGGCGCCCCGGCCTCGCCACTCTCATCCACCAACTCGAACAGTGGCGCATGCACCTTCGCGATATCGCCTTCCTTGTAATAGAGACGGGTAACCCGGCCCTTGTAGGGGGCAGGAATTTCCACCAGCGCCTTGTCAGTCATCACTTCGGCCACCGGCTGGTCTTCCTCGATGACGTCGCCTTCAGCTACCAGCCATTTGACCAGTTCACATTCCACGATACCTTCGCCGATATCGGGCAGAATAAAATCACTCATGCTTGTTCTCCTGTCCTGATATCCGCCTAGAATTCCACGCTTTCCCTGATGGCCTCGTAGACCTTCAGGTGATTCGGCAGGTGCTCCTTCTCAAGCACCAGCGGGAAGGGGGTGTCCATCCCGGTTACCCGCGCAATGGGAGATTCCAGGTACAGGAAGCAGCGCTCCTGAATGGTCGCTGCAATTTCGCCGGCAAAGCCTCCAGTGAGAGGAGCTTCGTGGGTAATCACAAGGCGCCCGGTTTTGAGCACGGAATTGGCCACGGTTTCCACATCCCAGGGCAGGATCGACCGGAGGTCAATCACCTCGCAGGAAATGCCTTCCTTTTCAGCGCGCTCAACCGCCTGGTCTATCACGTCCATCTGGGCGCCCCAGCCAAGAATGGTCACGTCTGTGCCTTCCTTGGTGATCTCGGCTTCACCCAGAGGCAGGCGGTAATCTTCATCTGGCACCTCGCCCACAGACGCCCGGTACAGGCGCTTGGGTTCAAAGAACAGTACCGGGTTCGGATCGTGGATGGCTGCCAGCAGCAGGCCCTTGGCCTGGTGCGGGTTGCGGGGTACTACAATCTTGAGCCCCGGGGTGTGTGCGAAATAGGCTTCCGGGGATTGTGAGTGGTAAAGGCCGCCGGCAATGCCACCACCGTAGGGTGCACGAATGGTCAGGCCACCGACGTTAAAGAGGTTGCCGGAGCGATAGCGGTATTTTGCCGATTCGTTCACGATCTGATCGAAGGCCGGGAAGATGTAGTCGGCAAACTGGATTTCCGCCACCGGCACAGAGCCCTGGGCGGCCAGACCGTTGGCAAAACCGATGATGCCCTGTTCCACCAGCGGTGTGTTGAAACAGCGGGACTTGCCGTATTTCTGTTGAAGATTACTGGTAGCGCGGAACACGCCGCCAAAAACGCCCACGTCCTCGCCGAAACACAACACTTTGTCATCGGCCGCCATGGCGGTATCCAGGGCATTGTTGATGGCCTGGAGCATATTCATCTTGGTCATCTCACGCTCCTCCCTTAACGTGTTCGGCGCTCTTTGGGTACTCATCCGGATATCGACGTATGTGAGCCTTCAGTTTCTCAAACTGCTCGGCCAGCATGGGAGGTACTTCGTCGTAGACATCGGTAACCAGAGTTCCGAGGGCTGGTGGCGAACGCTTCTGGGCCCGCTTCATGGTTTCCAGCACTTCCCGGCGCATGTTTTCCTGGAACTGTTTTTCGTCGTCCTCACTCCACCATTTCTTGCTTTCCAGCCACAGGCGCATGCGCAGGATCGGGTCTTTCTCGCGCCATACCGCTTCCTCGTCTTTGCTGCGATAACCGGACGGGTCGTCGGAGGAGGAGTGGGCCGCAAGGCGGTAGCTCATGGCCTCGATCAATACCGGGCGATTGTGTTTGACGGCCAGCTCCCGGGCGGCTCTGGTGGCTTCATACATGGCCAGTACGTCGTTACCGTCTACCCGGATAACGTCCATCTTGTAGCCATAGGCTCTGGGTGCTACGCCGTCGGCTGCGAACTGTTCGGCTGCGGGGGTGGAAATGGCATAACCGTTGTTCCGGCACAGGAAGATGACGGGTACGCGGTGTACTGCAGCCATGTTCAGGGCCGCGTGAAAGTCACCCTCGGACGCGGCGCCTTCGCCAAAATAGGTGATGGTGCAGTGGCCGCCTCCCGCCAGCTTCTGGCCATAGGCATAGCCGGTGGCCTGGGGAATCTGGGTGGCCAGGGGCGAAGAGATGGTCATGTAATTCAGCTTTTTCGAGCCGTAGTGCACGGGCATTTGACGGCCCTTGCCGTAATCAAGCTCATTGCCGAAAAGCTGGTTCATGAATTCGTCGATGGAAAAACCGCGGTAGGCGAGGGCGCCTTGCTCCCGGTACTGCGCCATGATCATGTCGCTATCATCCAGCGCGGCGGCGCTGCCGATCACAGCGGCTTCTTCACCGGTACACTGCATGTAGAAGCTCAGACGCCCCTGGCGCTGGGCAGCAAGCATACGCTCATCGAGAATCCGGGTGGTGAGCATGGCCCGATAGATGCGAAGGGCTTTGTCTTTTTCAAGATCCGGCGCTTTGGCGCTCTTATAGAGCTTGCCGTCCTGCTTCAGGAGCTTGAACGTGGGAATACGGAATTCCGCACCATCGGTGAACGAGGGGGAATACACAACTTTCGATTTTGTTGTTGTCATAGTCCTCTTCCTGGGGTATTGGCCTGAGGAAACAAAACACGCCTTGTGGGCGTGTCGTTAATGTCATTGTAGACAACCTGGGGAAATCTGGTGTGGATCATTCCAGGCTCACCTTTACCTTAACGTAAACTGCATCCATCGGGTAGACCCAGAATGCGGATTTTTATTTAACTGAGCCAAACCGATGAATTTTCCGTGTTGGCCGCAAGCATGCTAACGTCAATACAGGTACTCTATTGAATAGCTTCATTAAACGGACTCTGGTGGGCAGGCATATGAATGTGATCGTGATCGGCGCAGGGATAATGGGAACCACTTTTGCCACCCTGGCGAAGGAACTGGCGCCCGAACTGGATATCACCATTCTGGAGCGACTGGACAGCCCGGGCGCAGGCAACTCCTGGTCTTTCAACAATGCCGGCACGGGCCACGAGGCCAACTGCGAGCTTAACTATACGCCGGTGGATGGCGAGGTAATCTCGGTGGAGAAAGCCTTGAAAATCCATGCCCAGTTCAACGTTGCCAAGCAGTTCTGGGCCTACCTTGTTCGAAAAGGTGCGATAAAAGAGCCCACTAGCTTCATCAACCAGACCCGCCATTGCACCCTGGTCTCCGAGCCGTCCATCGAGGAACTCAAGCTACGCTTCAAGGAAATGTCCGCCCACCACTTTTTTGAGCACATGCGCTTTTCCGAGGAATTTGACGAGATCAAGAGCTGGATTCCCTACACCATGGACGGCCGCCCCCATCACGAGAAAATGGCAGCGACTGTTGTGGAAACGGGAACCGATGTGAATTTTGGTGCCCTGACTGAACAGATGGCGGAATACGCGACGAAGGAGCTGGGCGTAAACATTGAGTATGGCGTTCATGTAAAGCGGGTGCACCGAAACCCGGCGGGGAGCTGGCTGGTAGAAACGCAAACCCGGGGTGCTGCCGTTCAACACCGGGCCGACATACTGTTTGTTGGCGCGGGCGGGGGTGCGTTCCCCATTCTGAAGAAAAGTCATTTACCGTTTGCCCGGCGGTTCACCGGTTTTCCGGTGGGCGGGCGTTTTCTGCAGGCGGAAATTACCGAAGAGCAGGCCCGCCAATATCGCGCAAAAACCTACGGCAAGGCGGAAGTTGGTGCACCTCCAATGTCTGTGCCGCATCTGGACCTGCGGGTGGCTGATGGCAGGCATTATTTGCTGTTCGGCCCATTTGCCTCATTCAAGCCCGTTCTGGAAAAAGGGCGCGGATTCATTGATTATCTGAAGGCCATGCGCCTGCACGACATCCCCGGGTTGCTGAGCGTTGCGATAGAGCATTTCGCTCTCGTGAAATACCTGGTTTCTGAGACCTTCAAAGGCGAGAAAAGCATGCTGGAGTCGCTGGAGAAATTCGCTCCGGGCCTGAGCTCCAGGTTTGACTGGAAGCCTATTGAGGCTGGCCAGCGGGTACAGATCATCAAGGATGGGGATCTGCAGATGGGTACAGAGATTATCGTGTCGAAGGATAAAACCTACGGCACAATACTTGGGGCGTCGCCTGGCGCCTCGGTGTCACCTGAGGTGATGCTGCGTGCCCTGGAGCAATTGTTCCCGGCGGTATTTGCTGGAGAGTCCGCCAGATCCAAGCTGAAAGAGATGTTCCCTGAGGACAATCTGGATACACTGATCAGCAATCCGGAGCGGTATCGCGAGATTCGGGACGCCGTAAACTCAGCCTTGGGCATCCAGTCAGAGATACCAGCGTAGCCAGGCGTTCTCAGGGACGAACACAAATAGTGAAAGCACTTGAACTCAAGGTTCCACCCGTTGTTCTGGTTATCCTTTTCGGGGCGGCCATGTGGGCTATTTCGAGGCTGTTGCCGTCTGGCTACTTTACGGTTCCGGGCAGGCTGATTCTTTGTACCCTCATGGTCCTGGCTGGCGTAGGTATTGCCCTGGCCGGCGTTCTGGCATTTCGTGCAGCAGGCACCACCGTGGACCCTCGTACGCCTCATCAGTCTGCCAGCCTGGTGGTTGACGGGATTTACCGTTACACCCGCAATCCCATGTACCTCGGATTTCTGCTGATGCTTATTGCGTGGAGCCTGTATCTGGGCAGTGTATTTGCTGCGCTGTTACTGCCTCTGTTCATGCTGTACATGAATCGCTTCCAGATTAAACCCGAGGAACGTCATATGCGGGCATTATTCGGGGACGATTACACCCATTACACCTCACGTGTTGGGCGATGGTTCTAACCAGGGAGCGGCATATCGCCGGGCTGCACATGTAATGGCATCAGGCAAACCAAGATACCAAGTTCTCGAGGCATCTCTGCGCGAAGGCATACTGTCGGGGCGGTGGCGGCCTGGCGAACGCATACCTTCAATAAGAAAGCTATGCCAGAACCATAGCCTTGCCAAAATTACCGTTCAGCACGCACTGCAACGTCTGGAAGCACAGGGGTTGGTCGAGGCTCGTGAACGCAGTGGCTTTTTTGTGTCTATGGCGCAAAACCGATTTGAGAGCCCAAGTCATCCTGTAACGCTGGAAGCGCCTCAGCCCGTATCCGTCAGTCAGGTTTTTCAGGACATTATGAGCCGAAGTGCGGCTTTCGATCTGCTACCGGGCTCCGATAAGAACGACGTACCTGCGGGCATCGTGCAGCTGAATCGTTCTATTTCCCGGGCATTGAGGCGCCAGCTCGGAGACTTTCAATACTATGACGAGCCGGCAGGAGACCCTTCGTTACGGCAACAGATAGCACTGCGGGCGGCAAAACGTGGTTGGCAGGCAGAAATAGATGAGCTTTGCATCACGTCTGGTTGCCAGCAGTCACTGTTTCTTGCGCTGATGGCGGTATGCCAACAGGGGGATGTCGTTGCGGTTGAAGCACCTGGTTTCTATGGCGTTCTTCAATTGCTGGAACAACTGGGGCTTCAAGTAGTAGAAATTCCGGCATCGGCAGAAACGGGACTGGATGTCGGTGCTTTTGAGCAAACATTGCAGCGTTGGGACATCAAAGCCTGCGTGGTCTCTCCGTCGTTTGCTACCCCCACTGGCGCTTCAATGCCACTGCATGCCCGAGCACATCTGATAGAGCTCGCAGAACGCCATGATCTGGCCATCATAGAAGACGACATATACGGCGAGTCTGGCTGGCTGGTCGTGCCGGATACACTGAAAGCCGTCGACCACTCGAACAGGGTCATCCACTGTAGCTCACTTTCCAAAGTGCTTTCCCGGGACCTGCGTTTGGGCTGGATATCCGGAGGGCGATGGCACGACGACATCGTTCGGCTGAAGCTTACATCACAGCTTGCCAGTAGCCGGTTCATTCAGCGCGGAGTTGCGGATTTTTTCGCGGATGGCGGGTATGCGGCCTACCTGCGGCGATACCGCCAGCAACTGCAGTGCCAACGAGACCAGTTGCTCGATTTGCTGGGTACATGGCCTGTCCCGATTCGGGCAACTTCTCCGGCAGGAGGGTTGGCGCTGTGGCTGGAATTGCCAGAGCAGGTTGACACCATAAAGCTGTATAACCGCGCCTTGGACGAGGGTGTCGTGATCACTCCAGGTGAGCTATTTTCGATGTCCGGGAAATTCTCAAACTGTTTACGGCTCAGTTTTGCGCACCCCTGGACGAGAGCCAGAGCTGAGGCATTAATGCGGCTCCCCGGTCTGATGGCCTGACACAAACCCTCATCTGTCCCTATCAATTTCAAAAAATGTGGTCCTGCCCCTAATAAACCAATACCTCTATCCTGCCGCCACTCGATCACATCCGATGACAGGTAAGGGGTGCAGCGGTGACCCAGCTCATTTCCGTAAAACAGCTCGACCAGGCGCCTGGCGCCAGAGGAAACCAGAAAATACAGCCACGATCCTTTACGGGCCTTTATCGACGCTTGAGGCTCTGCGGAGGAGCTGTACTGTTCGCCCTGTATTTTGGGGTCGCCTGGCTGAACTGGAATGACCGTCAGGCCGTGCTTTGGGATCTGGCGGCGAAAGAGTTCCATATCTTTTCAGCCACGTTCTGGCCAGAAGATCTCATTCTGTTATCCGCAATTCTTCTGATATGCGCATTCGGACTCTTCTTTATCACGATGTGGGCCGGCCGTGTGTGGTGTGGCTATGCCTGCCCACAAAGTGTCTGGACCTGGGTATTCCTGTGGGCAGAGCGCTTAGCCGAGGGCGATCGCTCCCGAAGAATCAAGTTGGACAGAGCCGGGCTAAGCGTAAATAAAGCAGCCCGAAGAGCCTGCAAACATGGCCTCTGGCTCATAATCAGCCTGATTACCGCGATTACGTTTGTTGGATATTTCACCCCGATCCGGGCCCTGGTTGGAGATTTGGTGAGCCTGGAGGCGTCTGGCTGGGCTGCGTTCTGGGTCTTCTCTTTTACCGCAGCCACCTATTTGAATGCGGGCTGGCTCAGGGAGAAGGTCTGCTTTCACATGTGCCCTTATGGCCGCTTTCAATCTTCCATGGTCGATGCCGATTCGATGGTAGTGAGCTATGACGCGGCGAGGGGAGAGCCCCGGGGGTCTCGTCGAAAGGGTGAGCAGCGCGCCCCGGACGACGGCCTCGGAGACTGCATTGATTGCCAGTTGTGCGTTCAGGTCTGCCCGACAGGTATCGACATTCGCGACGGACTGCAAATGGAATGCATTGGTTGCGCGGCCTGCATTGATGCCTGCGATTCCATCATGGACAAGATGGGGTACGACCGGGGACTGGTTCGCTATGCGAGCGAGCGGGAACTGGCCGGTGGCCTTACCCGTGTGCTGCGACCCCGTCTGATCGGCTATTTCCTCCTGCTGGTTTCGACGATCGCCTTGTTCTCCTGGGGCGTCGCGTCCCGGCCGCTGGTGACCCTTGATGTAGAGCGGGATCGAGGGATGTACCGGTTTACTGCAGACGGTCAGATTGAAAACAGCTATCTGTTGAAAGTAAGAAACAAGGACAGCGAGGCGAGGTTTTTTATACTTGGCGCAGTAGGACTTGGGCATGGCGAATATCAGGGGCCAGGCAGTCTGGCGCTGGAGCCCGGGGAAAAAGCCGAGATTCCCGTATCCGTTACCTATCCACCCGAATATCTCTCCAGTGCCGATGTGAATATTCAGTTTGAAGTCAGCTCAATGGACAGTAAGGGTGCGCCTGTAACCTCCCGATCAACCTTCCTCGGGCCCAGGTAGTGTCTGGCCGCGGCGAGCATCCTCTCTCTTGCCGTCACTACATGCCAAATGCTGGCATGCCCGAGAAGGTGTGCCAGTTACCGGCATGGCGCGTCACTTGTGCCAGCAGCTGGCATCGCTATAATTGGCGCCCGCTTCGGCGTGCCCAGGCTGCGATTTTACCGCTCGGCCCCGGCTACGCCAGAAACTGGCACCGGCAGAAGCTTGTGCCACTTGTTGGCATGACGCCTCCAGAGAGTCTATGTACCGCGATTTCAAGACCACCCTTGAGCTCATTACCACTGTGCTGGATAACGCTGATCTGACTTCAGATGAGATCCGAAGACGTTATGCCAACATGCCTGACCGGACATTTAAGCGACACATGGCGATTGCCCGCAAACACGGCGCACAGATGGAATGTGTCTCTGATCCTGCCGGCCGCTATACCTGGATTTGTCGCAACAGAAATCAGATAGAGAGCCGAGTCCGAACCTGGCTGATCTTTGAGCGCGAACGAACACTGGTGGGCGATTCCCAGCTCGACCTTTTGCACCAGTCGCTGTAGTGGCTGTCGCCACCATTGCCTCGATTTTGCTAAGCTTTCAGAGAGCAGGGAGAAGATGCAATGGCCTTCCATAACCCGGATCCGAAAATCCGTGAAATCGAACGTGACAATGCCCGACTACGTGCCGAATTTTTCGCCGAACTGTTTGGCGGTGCCTGGCGTGTGTTTCGCCGGGTTTTGTTGCGCTGTCGGGTCCGCCAGCCGCGCGTTTGTTGCATGAAAACGGAGTGCGCACCCCACGAACATTCTGATCAGCGAAGTGCAAGCTGCTCACAGGTACCGCGCTGACGTTTGCCCCGTATACCTGACGAACAACGACGAGATTGGCATTTTATGGCTGCGGCAACCGAAAGTGAGCTTCGGAGTAACCGATATATGCACCCGGTGGTGGCGACGATTGCGGTGCTTTTCAGGAACGATGAAGTGTTGCTGGTGCGCCGTGCTAACCCGCCGGACGCGGGGCGCTGGGGGTTTCCGGGTGGAAAAATTGAACTGGGAGAGACGATCGAAGCCGCCGCTGTCAGGGAGTTGTTCGAAGAGACCGGCATTCGGGCGACCGCCGGTAAGGTATTCAATGCCGTGGATGCCTACGACGTCGGGGCTGAAGGGCATCTTCGTTCCCACTTCGTCTTGATCGCCGTTCTCTGTTATTGGGAGGAGGGTGAGCCGATAGCCGCCGACGATGCACTGGATGCGGCGTTCGTTCCGATGGCGAGCCTGGGCTCAAGCGACCTCGCTCTGAGTCTTGATGTTGAGGAGATTGCGCGAGAAGCCTACCAGCTGACGCTTACAGCTAGCTCTGACACATAGTCAAGTATGTTTTTTGGGGTCGTGGTGCCGCGAAAGGGATAGGGCTTTTTAACAATCATGGCGATGTGATGTAACACCCGAGCCGGCGGGGTTACTGATAGACAGCCTTAACAACGATTGTAGCAACCTTCAGGAGCCCACCATGGCGCATAAATTTGCGGAAATCGCTTTTACCCAGGCTGTTAAGCAGGTTCAGGAGGAAATGGGCAGCCGGTCGGGTTACTCATCCATTGAGACTGGCCCGGACCGAAATCATCTGTTGAGAGAGCAGGAACGCTCGTTCATCGAAGCGCGTGACAGCTTCTATATCGCCAGCGTTAGTGAGACAGGCTGGCCATACATTCAGCACCGAGGTGGGCCAGTCGGTTTTTTGAAGGTAATGGATCAGTCGACGATCGGGTTTGCTGATTACTCGGGCAACCGTCAGTACGTCACAACGGGAAACGTCCTGAACAATGATCGCGTGGCGCTATTCCTGATGGATTATCCGAACCGGAGGAGGCTGAAACTGCTCGGCCGGATGGCGCTTGTGGGTTCCGACCAGCCGTTGATTCTGGACGATCATTATGACGCGAGAGTAGAGAAGGGCATGCTCATTCACGTCGAAGCCTTCGACTGGAATTGTCCGCAACACATAACCCCTCGCTACACTCAGGCAGAGGTCGAAGCCCTGCTTGAGTCGTTGCGCGACGAGGGCTGAACCCACACCCGCCAAGACCGGGGCCCTGGCATTATCTGGATTCGAAGCGTGATCGAGCCAGTGGCAAAGGCGTATTGGAAAAAGCCATGGCCGCCTGAGAGCTTGATTGTGGTCCACTGACCGTGGTTAATCCCGGTTTGGACAATCGGCCCATAAACTAGAACACCTGTCCATTTTTCGGGGTGCACCGGTGGTTAGTCTTTCTCTTGTAGACACCAACCACTGGAGAATCCAATCATGAAAAATGTAACTGCCAAAGCACTGCTTGTTGTTTCCATCGCCCTGATTTCCGCCTCCGCCAGCGCGTCTCTGGCGGACCGCCAGTCAGACATCGACGACTATAGCCAGTCCGTCAGTAGCCCGTACAGTGGCCAAAAGGTCATCCGCGGGCAGGTTGTTCTGAAGTAAACGCTGCACCAAAAGAAAAACGGGCAAGGATTGAGAATCCTTGCCCGTTTTTTTATTTCACAGTGATCAAGCCACGTTGGCATTTTCCCCAGTTTTGGCATTCTCCTCAGCCTCTGCGGCTGTCGCATTCAGCTTTTTCCATTCTCTGGGCGTCATGCCCGTATTCTTTTTGAAAGCCCGGGAGAATCCCGAGGCGTCTTCATAGCCAACTTCGAAGCAGATAATCGACATGGGCTTGTCTTTGAGGATGAGCTTCTTGGCTGCAGAGATCCGGGCATTCTGGACGTATTCGCCAGGTGCCAGACCGAGCACGTTTTTGAAGTGCTGTATGAAGGTTGATCGAGACATGGTCGCCACTTCAGCCAGCTTATCAACAGAAAGATCACCATTCAGATTTCTATCGATGCAATTCAGTACCTTGCTCAGCTGACGGTCCGCAAGCGCGGATAGCATGCCCTTGGGTGTTTCTCCTTCGGAAACGATATGCCGTAGCACATTCACGAAAATGACCTCAACGAGTCGGTTCATAACCGCGTCCCGCCCCTCCTGGGCTGCTTCGGCTTCCGCGAACAGCACATCTACGAATGAGCCAAGGCCCTGAACGGAAGACAGGGGAAGTACAACGGAAGGGGGCAGCGCCTGGAGGACCGGGTTTCGGGAACCAGTCTGGAACTTGATTGACGCGCATACTATCTCTGCGCCTTCCTTGCTGGCACCGAAAAGCTGATGCGGCTGAGACCGCACTGAGAAAACCATGGTTGGTTCGGTGAGCGTAATCTTCTCCCGATTGCCTTCCAGAATGTCGAGCACCCCCGAACGCAGTACATGGATGTAACCGGTTCCTTCTTCTTCAAAGGAAGCGAGACCACAAAGCTGACCCCGAAAGAATACGCCGGCGTTAACGTTAAGTTTGTCGAGAATGTAAGAAAGCCTGTCCATAAGCCGCTCCAGATAATTGGCATAGAAGTTTGAACGATCGTACTCATTCAGTACCGCTCGAGGCCTTAATGTTTCAAGCGTAGTCATCATTCATTTAAAGGAGATACCCAATGACTCGTTTCAACAAACTTCGTGCCTTCGTTGCTGTTGCTGCCATGAGCGCTGCCACTGTTGCTTTTGCTGCTGACGTCGACATGAATGCCGACGCAAATGATGTTGCCATCAGCGGCTACGATCCTGTGGCTTACTTTTCCGATTCAGAAGCCACCAAGGGTTCTGCGGACTATACCGCCACTTACAAGAACGCGATCTACCATTTCTCCAGCGCCGAGAACCGTGATCTGTTCCGTGCTGACCCCAGTGCCTATGCGCCTCAGTACGGTGGTTTCTGCGCGTTTGGCGTAACGATGGAGAAGAAATTCGACGTTGACCCCGAAGCCTGGCGGATTGTCGATAACAAGCTGTACCTGAACCTGAACAAAGACGTGCAGAAGCGTTGGCTCACCGATGTGCCCGGTTTCATTGCCAATGCCAACGACATCTGGCCGGAGATCAAAGCCGTGGAAGCAGCCGAGCTGTAATCCTCTGCCAATGATGTGAGCACGTCCCGGGGTCCTCGGCGCTTTCGGTCGGGGATCCTGAAACAAACTGTGAAGGTGATCGATATGAACCAGAAGCTTCTTTTCAGCGCGGCACTGGCCGCTGCACTGGCGGGTGCCATGGCCGCCCCTCTGGCACATGCTGGTGGCAAGGAAAAGTGTTACGGAATTTCACCAGTCGGCGGTAACGACTGCGCAAACCTCGCAGGAACGCACTCCTGTGCAGGGCAAGCGAAAGTCGCCAACGACCCGGGTGAGTACAAGATTGTCGAGAAAGGCACCTGCGAGGATCTGGGTGGCTTTGACAAGGAAGCGGCCCTGAAAATCATTGCTGAGAAAGGCAAAGGTTAAGCGCCATGAGAAATCGTCAGGCCACAGCCCAAAGCAATCTGGAACTCAAGAAGACCGGCGTTGGGGTCGGGCTGCGATCCGAGCACTACCAGAACGTTCTGGAGAAGACGCCTGCGCTCGATTTTCTTGAGGTTCATTCGGAGAATTTCTTCGCGGACGCCGGTATCGCTGTCGATATTCTTCAAGAGGTCTCGGCCAGCACGCCGATCAGTCTGCATGGCACCTCGGCAGGTTTGGGGTCGGTTGAGGCTGTTCCTGATGATTATCTCAGGAAGCTCAAGCGCCTTGTGGATCGGGTGGATCCGATACTCGTGTCGGACCACCAGTGTTTCACCTGGGCAAGGATCGGGGGAAGGCTTTTTCACGGTGGTGACCTGCTACCCATTCCCTTCACCGAAGACAGCTTGCGGCATGCGGTTAATAACATTGATCGCATGCAACAGTGCCTTGGCCGTCAAATCGCTATCGAGAATGTCTGTGCCTACATCGAGTTTGACCAAAGTGATTTCGACGAAGCGAGTTTTCTCGGTGAAATCGTAGCTCGCACGCAGTGTGGCCTGATCCTCGATATCAACAATCTGATGGTGAACGCCCGCAATGGGCACGTCTCAAATCTGGAGAACTTTGTTGATCGTTACGTCGAATCACTCGACCACTCTGCGATCACAGAGATTCATCTTGCGGGCTCGACGCCCGTGGGCGAAGAAGAGCTGCTGATCGACGACCATGCCCGCCCGGTATCCAAGGCTGGCTGGCAAGCCTATGAGCGCGTGCTCAATGCGATCGGCTCAAAGCCCACTTTGATCGAATGGGATAACAATCTCCCATCCTGGTGCGAGCTTCTTGGGGAGGCTGCCAAGGCCAGGAAGGCACAGCGCCGGGCGCTGGGGAGGGAGCGCAGCCATGAATCTCTCTGATTACCAGGCACATTTCCTCGAATTCCTGTTCGGCGGTACGAGCAAGCCTGTGCAGCCCAATTCGGAGGTGTACCGATTTGCGGTTGAGGCAAAGGCAGTTCGAGCCCTCAGGCAAGGTTATCCAACCGTGAGGGCGCTGGTAGGCCCTGCCGACTTCGAAGCGCTGGCCCTCGATTATTTCGGGATGATCCGGAAACAGAGCGGAGACTGGGGCGACTTTGGTTGGGGCTTTCCGAGCTGGCTTCTCTCGCATCGGATCTCAGATCGCGTTCCTTATCTCTCCGATGTGGCGCGCCTCGACAATTACATCGGGCGAGTCGAGAGGAGCCAATACGAAGAGGTGAACGTCGACAGCTTCGCCGTGATTGGGGAAGACCTGGCGTCCTGCTCTCTGATTCTCAACAAAGGGCTCCGGTTTTTCCGCTCCATGTACCCGGTGGTCAGTATCTGGGAGGCGCACAAAAGCGAAACACCGAAGGACACACTCAGTTTCGCTCAGGCGAAGAGAATGATCGCCAAGGGCAGAGGCCAGAATGCGCTGATCTATCGCGCGGGCTGGAAGGGGATGGCGGAAGTCATTCCTGAGAAAGACTTGGTGTTGCTGGAGTCAGTCAGAAACCAGCGGAGTATCGCCGAAGTCTTTGGCGATGACGTTCTGAGCGACACCAGCTTTACCCATTGGCTGCAAGGCATGATCGCAAAAGGCGTCATTGTTGGCGCCAAGGCTATTCATTAAGAGGAGATTGACATGAAAACATTGGCATACAGTTTCTACGGTTTGAACGATTCGGTTCAGCGACTGGTTGGCAGCCTGCTACCCATTGCCCTGCTTCTCGGGCGGCTTTATGTGGCCTGGGTCTTTTTCAAGGCTGGCCTCACGAAGATTGATGACTGGGGAACCACGCTGTTTCTGTTTGAGGAAGAATACAGTGTTCCGCTGTTGAGCCCCGAGTTTGCAGCCTTCCTGGCGACCTTTGGCGAACTGGTTTTCCCGGTGTTGCTGGTTATTGGTTTGTTTTCGCTGGTGTCTTCCCTGGGGCTTTTCGTCATCAATATTGTTGCAGTCATCAGTCTGGAAGCAATCGCGCCAGCTGCGGAGTTATATCACGTGGTCTGGGGTTTGATCCTGATGGCTCTGGCCATGTGTGGCCCAGGCGTGTTCTCCCTGGACAAGCTGATTGGCGGCAGGTTGAGAAAAGCCTGATCCATAATCGTTTACGCCTTGGCGTATTCGGTTTCCATCCTCGTATTGAAATTGTCCGCCGAATACGCCCTTTATTCTGAAATGGAGAGCGTCGCTCTTTCCCGCGCGACACTTTCTGGGTAACGGAAATCAAAGCCCCAGTTCACTCAGACCCGGGTGGTCGTCTGGGCGCCGCCCCAGAGCCCAACGGAAAAGCCGATCTGACTCGTTGATGGGGCTGTCGTTGATGCATGCGAATCGACGCTGCATGAGACCGTCCGCATCGAACTCCCAGTTTTCATTGCCATATGAGCGGAACCAGTTTCCGCTGTCGTCATGCCACTCGTAGGCATATCTCACGGCAATGCGGTTGTCGGTGTAGGCCCAGAGTTCTTTGATCAAGCGGTAATCCAGTTCTCGATTCCATTTTCGGGTAAGGAATTCTTCGACCTCCTTGCGGCCGTTGGCGAACTCCGCCCGGTTGCGCCAGCGCGTGTCCTGGGTGTAGGCGAGGGCAACCTTCGCAGGCTCCCGGCTGTTCCATCCATCTTCGGCAAGGCGGACTTTTTCAATGGCGGTTTCCCGGGTGAAGGGAGGTAGTGGTGGCCGTTGGGTGCTCATATAGTTTCTCCAGTTTTAGTAAATCACAGTTGGAAGGCCGCCTGTCTTAGAGCAGGGTAGTCAGCTCGTCTCGGGCACGGTGCAGGATGACGCGGAGGTTTCCGTGGGAAATCTGCAATACCTCAGATACCTGCGAACCGGTGAGCGGGCTCATGCCCTTCAGCAGAATCGCATTGGCGTGCTCCGGGTTCATGTTCTTCATTACAGCGCGAATGCGTTCCTGAGCCTTTGCAGTCTGGGTAGCCAACTCAGGTTCGCTAAGATGCCCGGCGGTGCCACCAAACTGGTTGTCTGGTGAGTTGTCGGATAACAAAGCGAGGCTTGGCGAGGCAGGAAATTCTCTTCGGTTTTCACGATACGTGTTGAAGGCTTTGTTGGTGACGATCCGGCACAGCCAGGTTTTCAGTGACGAGCGGCCCTCGAAAGATGCGATGGCTCCAATCGCAGCCATCCAGGCCTCCTGCGCGATATCTTCAGCAACGGCCGCAGAGGTGTACTTGGCGGCTACTCGCAGCATTACCGGATGGTATCTCCGATAAGCCTCATCAAAGGCCCTCGGGTGGCCCGCTTGCAAGCCATCAATCAAGCCTGCGTCATGCTCAAAAGTCGCTTCCTTCCGGGTGACTTTAATCTGGATGTCCATCCTGCTCGTCTCCATGCCGTTTTCATTGGTGGTTCGCGAATGAAACCGACGACAGCGCCAGTCAAAAAATACCCTGTTTCACTCTGCAAGCTGGCATTTCCCGAAATAGACAGGTCGGTCTATTTTTAATTGTAGACAGATTTGTCTATTTTGGTCAAGATGTATTCAATGAATAAGTTGGAGGTTTGCCGATGGGGCGCAGACAGGATCTGATCGATACAGCACTAAGACTGTTTTATGAGCATGGAATACACGCCATCGGCATTAACCAGGTGCTGCAGGAAGCGGGTGTTGCAAAGCAAACGCTCTATAATCATTTTGAGAGCAAAGACAGCCTGGTAGAGGCTGCCGTTGAGCACCGGGACAAACTTTTTTTCCAATGGCTTGAGTCGCGAATGAACAGCCAGCCGGCGGGAAGAGAGGCTCTGATGGAGATGTTTGATGCGATTCACGACTGGTTCAATGACCGAGTTCCGTCACTCCAGCGTTTCTACGGTTGTTTTTTTATCAACACCTGCGGTGAGTATGGCGACCCGAACCACCCGGTCCACAGACGCTGCGCGGCGCATAAAACAAAAGTTTTTGAACTCCTGAAGCGGCACGCTCTGGAAATCTGCACTTCAGGAACTGAAGCAGAAGAGCTTGCCAATGCACTGTTTTTATTGAAGGAGGGGGCCATTGTTAAGGCCCATGTTGAAGGTGATCTGGATGCTGCGCTGAAGGCAAAAGCGATTGCCTCAAGGATGATTTCGCCGCACTGAGAGTCAGCGCGGCGAAATCAGGGTGGTTAACGATACCTGGAAAAGGGCACATTCAGCCCGGAGGGTTTCTGGCAATCCCGCTCGCTGGACAGCTTGCCAAGCATGAAAACGCAGAACGGAACGCAGTAGGTCAAAGCTGCCGGCAGCCACTGAATTTTCTCATATCCGAACAACGCATCGTGCTGGTTGATCAACAGCAGGATCGTACCGACCACAACGGCAACCTTTGCCGCCTGTGTGTGGTAGCGCCTGAGCAATTCAAGCAACTGCATGGGGCACCTCCTTGAGTTGCGTCTCTTTCAGCTTTTCCGAAGCATCCCGGAAGGCGGTGCGAACACCTTCCTCAACAACCGGGTGATAGAAAGGCATCCCGAGTATCTCGTGTACCGTAAGAGACTGCTGCACGGCCCAGGCCAGTAGGTGGCCAATATGCTCCGCAGCCGGTCCAAACATTTCTGCGCCCAGTAGAGTGCCTTTGTGCTGGTCTGCGTAGACCTTCAGCATGCCCTGGTTTTTGGCCATTACCCGGCTTCTTCCCTGATTGTGGAAGCTCACCTTCCCGGTAATGAAGGTGTGTGGCATCAGTTCGTGGGCTCGCCTGCCCACACTGGCAATTTGGGGGTCGGAAAAGACAACGCCCAGCCCGGCACGTCGATGACCGGGTTTTACAGAGGGAAAGGTTCCCGCGTTGCTGCCCGCGATACGCCCCTCATCGGAGGCCTCATGCAACAGGGGCAGCTCGTTGTTGGCATCACCGGCAATAAAGATGTGCGATGCACTGGTCTGCATGGTTAATCGATCGAAGACAGGAGCGCCGCGGGTGTCCAGCGCGATTCCGGTTTTTCCGAGGCCGAGCTTGTCAGTGTTTGGTATGCGGCCGGTTGCCGCCAGTACATAGTCAACCACTACCGTGTGAACGATGCCTCCGGGCGTACGGTAGGTGACTTGAACACCGCTCAGGGTTTCTTTTGCTGCGAGGACCTCCGCATGAAGGACGAGATCAAACTCGGACTGGAAAGTATCTGCCGCAATTTTCCGGATTTCGGAGTCGGCAATTCCGCCAATCGATTCGTTGCGCGACAGCATCGTAACGTCAACGTTTAGCCGGCTCAGAGCTTGCCCTAACTCGAGTCCAATAACGCCTGTGCCGACCACGAGCAGGGACTGCGGGAGGTGCTCCAGTTCGAATACATCGTCGTTAATCAGCAGGCGTTTTCCCGCACCTTCGAGTACTTCTGGAATAAACGGCCTGGAACCCGTTGCAATAATAATCCTGTCAGCGGTAATTTCGAGCCCGTTATCAATCTGCAAGCGATGGGCGTCGAGGAACCGGGCGTAACCACGGATCTTGTGGCTATCATCAAAGTCGTCGACGTCTTCGACAACAAACCCGACGAAACGGTCGCGTTCTCTTTTTACCCGGTCAAGTACCGCCGCACCGTCGGGTTCGACGGTCGGCACATTGAGCCCGAATACCCCCGCATGCTTTGCGCCGTGGGCGGCCTCTGCAGCGGCAATCAAAAGTTTACTGGGCATGCAGCCTACACGGGCGCAGGTGGTGCCATAGTGGCCACCCTCTATCAGCGCGATGCTGTCGGTATGTTTGCGAGCTTCCCGGTAGGCACCCATACCTGCCGTGCCCGTGCCAATGATGGCAACATCCACTTTTCGTTTGAGCATGCTTGCTCTCCTCTATGTCTCTGGGATTGTTCACACCGTTTGTGCGTGATCAGTTGCCTGGGCAGCATGGCGCTGAAGGAAGCGGACGATCTCCTGGGATTCGTAAAGCCAACGCACCTCTTCGTTCGATTCGATTCTGAGGCAGGGAACCTGTGTTCTGCCGCCACCTTTGATCAGTTCAGCCCGATAGGCCGGGTTTCGGGCGATATCTCGTTCTTCAACTTCGATGTCGATGTGCTTCATCGCGGAGCGCGTGTATGCGCAAAAAGGGCATGAGCGATAGTGATACAGAGAGAAAGATGTGGTTTGCGAACTGACGGACATGGGTTGTCTCCTTCGTCGTGAATGTGCCTGCCATTCTCTGCTCTTTGGTCGGAATGGAGGCGGCAGGACGGTTGGAATAGTTGTCCATCTGTTTGAGGAATCGTTGCTGGCGAGTTGTTTGTGCAGGAAACCGGTAATTCACACTGCGTAAAACGCACCGTCCCTGGTGCCAAGACGCAAATGAAGCAGCTAAAGCTCAACCGTGGCTTTCGGGCTGAACCTGGCCGCGGATAACAATCTGACCACTGTATGGGGCCGGTTTGGCTGCATGGCTCTCCGCGTCGCGATCCTGAATTTCACCGCGAATCACGATCTGTCCGCTATAGGGGGCGGGCTGAGCCTGCTCCGAGCGGGCCTCATCGGATTTGCGGTCTGCCAGGGTTGCGTTGGCGGGCAGAGCTGCGGCTGCAAAGACTGAAGCCAGAGTGATGAGTACAAATTTACGCATAACACGTTCTCCAAAGTTCGATGGGTTAATGCTCATACCGGTGTCGCCAATGGACTCGATACCAGATGGAGCGAAGTATGGAGCTGTAAAGTCGAAACAAATAATTCCCAAACGGTATGCAATACATCATGCCTGGTGATGAGTGTTGAATATTTCAGGTCATGGGGTGAACGTATAACTACTTATCCATAAGCATGGATAATGTTTTGAGTACCTGCGATTGATCAGCCCTGAGCGCCAACCGGAAAATCAACCAGATTTATCGACACACTTTTCGGAGTTGGTTGTGAATTCCCAGTGTCTGGTGCCGGTTGGGCCGGTATGTAACAAGCGGCTGGGAGGGGTAGGCCGGAAATCATCATTGCAGGAAATGCAACTTATACAATCCCGCAATTGGTTTTCATGGGCAGAAAGCTTCAATGTTTGAATCAGGTTCAAATGGAGGAGATTTGCCGATGAACAGCATAATAGAAGTAACAGATGTGAATTTTGAGCAGCAGGTTGTGAAGAGCGATCGGCCTGTGCTCGTGGACTTTTGGGCGCCCTGGTGTGGCCCCTGCAAGACGGTTGCACCAATGCTTGAGGAAATCGCAGACGAGTTTGGTGAACAACTGACGATTGCCAAAGTAAACGTGGATGACAGCCCGGACATTACTGCCAAAATGCGTATCCGGGGCATTCCGACTCTGTCCCTGTTCCAGGGCGGCGGTGTTGTTGCCCAAAAGACAGGGGCTGGCAGTCTCAGTGAGCTACGGGCATTTGTAAAAGGCCACCTTTGATGCACATAAAAGCCTCCAGAACGGGGGCTTCTTCGTTTGAGTGGTGAACATCGCCCTTGACGGAATGCCGCAATTGCGGTCGAGTCATTTGCCAGCCAGAATTGACCGGTGCTCAGGATCAGGAACGTTAAATGAAGACACAAGAACTCCAGCTGTTGTACATATTTGACGCCATTATGACTGAGCGCTCGGTGACCCGCGCTGCAGACCGGCTTGCCATGACCCAGCCTGCCGTATCCAATGCGATCTCAAGGATGCGCCAGATCTGGAACGACCCGCTGTTCGTGCGAAAAGGCCGAAACATCGAACCGACATCCTATGCGCTCAGTCTGTGGCACCAGGTTGGCGATCACATGTATGCGCTAACCAATGCGGTGAGTGCGACTCAATTCGATCCGGCCACATCAAAGCGAAAGTTTCGCATCGCCGTAACGGATGTAACTGTTGAAATGATCTGGCGCCAGTTGATTGAATTGCTGGAACGTGACGCGCCGGGAGTGGACGTCCACGCTGTGCCGTACACGCCGGAAGGTACGTACGAGGATCTGCGCGAAGCCCATGTGGATCTGGCGGTAGGTATGCTTACCCAGCACGATCACAGCTTGCGAAGCACCTGGTTGTTTGAAGGTGGATACGTTCTGGCAATGCGTGCCGACCATCCGCTTGCCGGCCGGCAGATCACCATGGAGGAATTCCTTGAGGCCCGACACCTGCTTGTGACAATGTCAGGGGATGCCCATGGTTTCGTGGACAGTTACCTTGACCAGAAGGGGCTCAGCAGGCGCATTGCTGCCACAGTTAACCATTTTTCGATTGTTCCCCAGATTCTCAGGGAGTCGAACCTCATTACTGCAGTTCCGGAGTTGATCAGCCAGGACTGCGGCTTCGTGGACGGCCTATGGATGGGGCAATTACCGTTCGAAGTAGATCCGACCAGTCTTTACCTCATTTGGCACACCCGCCACGACCGTGACCCCGGAATTGTCTGGCTGCGGAACCACGTTGAACGGCTCCTTCGCGAACGCTGGCATGACATTATGACCAGCTCGCCATGTGGCCATTCGACCGTAAAAGCGATTGCCTGAAACGTGTAGAAGCTGAGTCATCACTTTTCGTGATGATAAAGATACCGCAACAGAATTATTCAGCCTCCCGAAAACCTCCAATAATCCTGTGCAGGTGTCGCAAGTCGCGGCATTGGCAAAGGGTTGGTTAAACCGCAGTTTATGCGGTCGGCTTGCCCAACAACCTGCATATCCTGCAATTTGGAGGGGGAATGAGCGGCCAGACAAACTGCCCATCTGTGGACTCACGCTGGAATTCGGCAGCACTCGAAGATTCCGGTAACCAGAAATGGTACAAGCCAATCGTCTCTGTAAACGTCGATAACAGCGGCAAGAGGCACATTTACAAGGCTTTCAGATTCTCCCGGGGCCTTCTCGGGAATTACTTCAGATTTCTCGCATCCCACGAATTCAGGATGTTGAGAAGAGTTGAGCACCTCGATTTCACGCCTGATCAAGTCTCTCGGCCATCAGACGTCTCGCCCACCGTCCATTATCGCCTTATAGAGGGGCGGGCTATCAAGAATGTTGCGGAAGGCGGCGGTGTCCCTAGTGGCTTTTTCTCGCGGCTTTTCAATGATGTAAAAACCCTTCATCAGCATGGGGTGGCGCACATGGACCTCGGCAATTCCGGAAACATTCTGGTTTCGGAGCACGGCGACCCTGCGATCATTGATTTTGGTTCCGCTATACCTTTGAGCTGGCTTCCATCGTCTGTTCGAGCCTGGGCCTGTCGCAAGGATATCGTTGGCGTTCTTAAGCTCTGGCATCGGTTCGATAGGGGATCCATGCCTCTGTTTCTTCAGCACTATTACGAGAGCAATTATCGCAAAAACATCTACACGCCAAAGCGTTTTCTGAAAGCGTTAAGGCGGTGGCTATGGGGTGGCGCTGACACAGATGGTGTTTCCGGATTGACGATTGTGATCAGTGTGTTTTTCAGCCTGCTGGTGTTGGTTTCATTCACCTGAAGAGCGGCATTCGCCGCCTAATTGGTTGTTTGAGGGAACCGAGGGTTTCCCGGCTCGGCGCGCTGTAGGGCGCGCGCCGGCCATGGGCGCCCTGGTTGGCTACTGCTTCCGCAGGTTGGTAACGGTTTCCCCTTTCACGCCCCAGTTGTCGGTCGACACTTCGTCTATGACAATGTGGGTGACATCAGGGTTCTTGTTCAGAACATCGACCAGTAGTTGGGTTGTTCCCTGGATCAATTGACGCTTCTGTTCGGCGGTTACGTTGTCATCGGTGACCTTGATGTTGACATACGGCATTCGAAATTCCTCTCGTTGAATAGTTTCAGGTTTTCGGTCAGGCGGTGGCTGGTGAGTACATCTTGTTCACGATCTTCCAGACACCGTCTTCCTTCAGGAAACCCAGGTAGTCGGTAAAGTTGCCGTGGGGCAGGGGGCACGCCACCTTTACCATGGCCTGGTTTCCTGCCAGTTCCACCCAGAGGATGCGGTAGTCCTCCGGATGTCCGATGTTTGCGGGTGTTGGTCGCGTTGCGACATCGGCCAGCCATTCATCCAGTGTGCGCCGCACGCCCGGCGCCTTGAGTACGCAGTCGCGATGAAACAGTGGAGCCAGACGGTCGGCATTCCCTGTGTGCAAGCCCTGAAAATACTCGTTCACCATGGCTTCGATTTGCGGCTGTACGGTTTCCATTTATGCTAAAGCTCCCGCGCTATAAGCCTCTTCCCGCTTCAGGGCAAGTTGCATGCTGTCTCGCTTCAATACCGCGTCCACCATCTGGCGGCTGCGCGGACCGAGGACGATATTCACGGGAAAGAAGTCGCCCCAACGGGAGTACACGGCCAGCAGAATGTCGGCGGGGGAAATATCCTGCCCTCCCAGATAGGGCGAGTGCTCCAACTTTGCTTCCACCACCTGCCACAGTTTGTTGATGGCCACCGCCGCAGAATCGAAAAACTGCTGTCTGGCCGCTGCTTCGTTCACGTTTGCCTGGGCAAAGAACAGTCGGCCGTAGGCGGGGTGCAGGGTGGCGTTTGCGAACATCATGTTTTCGATGGCCTGGTGCCGCGCGCCCCCGTTTTCAGCGATCAGATTGTTCTCATGCTTGTTGAGCAGATGAAGGATGATTGCGACGCCCTCGTTCAGGACCTTATCGCCGTCCACCAATACTGGCACGGTGCCCGCGGGATTCAGGGCGTCAAAGTGGTCGGCTTCCAGCTTGTGAACAAGGGTACTTTCCTGATTCAGCTCGTTGAGAATCGCCTGCGTAGCCAGTGAACAAGCGCCGGGAATGAAGTACAGGGTGTACATATAAAACCTCGTTTGTTGGGTTGTTGCGTGACTGCAGGTGAAGTTTGGCGCTTCCCTCTGCGCTCTTAAACGGCAATAATGTTTTATCAGTATCAACAAAATGGAAACAGTGCGGTCGGGCAGTATGGACAAATTGCGGGCAATGCGAATGTTTGTTCGGGTGGTGGATGCCGGTAGCTTTACCAGCGTTGCCAACGAGTTGAATGTAACCACGTCGATGATCAGCAAGGAGGTAGGGCGTCTGGAGGAAGATCTCGGGGTGAGGCTGTTGCACCGATCGACCCGAGGGCAGCAATTGACCTCCATTGGTGAGGGATACCTGGAGCGATGCCGGAAACTGCTTGTTCAGGTAGACGACGCGGACGCCTATGTGCAGCACATGCAGGACAACCCGCGCGGTAAGTTGCGAATCAACGCTCCCATGGCGCTGGGCATTACCGACCTCTCACAGCTGTTCTCCGCCTATATGAAACAGTACCCGGATGTGGAGCTGGACATACAGCTGGGGGATGAGAGCCTGGATCTCATCGAGCATGGTTTTGATCTGGGGTTCCGGGCGTCCAGCCAAATGCTCGATTCCAACTATGTAGGCAAACCACTGGTCCGTTTTACCTATAAGGTGTGCGCCTCACCCGGTTACCTGGAGAGCCATCCGCCGATACGCAACGTTGACGACCTGGCCGCCCATAACTGCTTTGTATACAGCTATTTCAAATCCGGGAATTTCTGGCCACTGGCGCAAGGTATCACCGTCGGCGGTTCTCTAAAGGTGAACAGCACCTTATTCATGAGGCAGGTAATTGAGGACGGGCTGGGCATCGGTTTTCTCCCCAGCTTTGTGGCAAGGGAAGGTATAGATCAGGGCAAGTTGGTGGAAGTGCTGCCGGGGGTTAGCCGACCGGACCTTACGCTGTACGCGCTTTACCCCAACCGGCAGTTTACGCAGCCGAAACTGCTTAGCTGCATTGAGTTTCTTCAGTCCTGGTTTCTGTCTCGGGGTCTGGATTAGGGGTGGTTTTTCATTGAGGGAATCAGGGCCGACTCAAGGAGTCCTTTGGCAGTGATCCATCTACCCGGCAACCCTTCGCATGAGCGCTTCGATTGGCCCGCGCTTGAAGAATCGATGCCATATCAAGGCATAGATTGTTGCGACCACACAGAACAATGCGGACGCGAAAAGCGCGGTTACAAGGCTTTGACCGCCTAGCATGCCGAGTCCCTCCAGCGTTCCCATTCCCACCAAAATGTGAGCGATGTAGAGCGATAAAGTCTGGCGCCCCGCCGGCGTCACGACATGCAGCAAACCGAGTTTTTCCAACTGGCCTGAAAACCGAAGACAAAGACCAATCACTGCACTCGCGGCTCCTGATCCTGCCAGAAGATAGAGAGGCATTGGCGGTACTGGCTCGGTGGTGGCGAATATGCCAAGCTCTGGATCAATTGCGTTGAGAGCGTCCGTTAGCGCCAGGCTCAATGCCTCAGCGATAACGAAGGCGGCGACCCCGAACAGGATCAGACGATGCTGGACACCGCGCTCCGCAAGCTTGAGCCTGCTGAGTACAATGCCGAGAAGCAGAAAACCTAGCCACGGAATCACCGGGTGCCAGCCGTTGAAAAACAAGTTACGGATAAATCCCGCCGGCGACCAGAAGTCGGAATAGGTATAGTCGTCCCAGTTCCAGCCTTTGTCGTAATCGAGCGACAACACCATGACCACGAACAGAGTACTCAATAGCACAATACTGGTGACCAGCCAGCGATTGCTGAGCGATAGCAGCAACACACCGAAGAGAAAGTAAAAGGCGTAGTAGTGCAGGATGTCCGCATTGAAAACAAGAGAATTCAACAGCCCGATAACAAACAGGAATATCGCTCGTTTGATTGTCACAGATACCGTCTGTTCCAGATCGCTGTGTAATGCTGCCAACCCCAGGCCAATGCCCGCTAAAACGACAAAAGTTGCTGCAGCGCGCCCTTCGAGAGCGCGAGTCAGAAAACTGAGCACGCCAGTGTCGCTTTCGGCACCCATAGCAATTTTGAAATTAACGATCACCATCCCAAAAAACGCGACAAAGCGCGCAAGATCCAGGCCATCGAGGCGAGGGGAGGCGCTCCTGTCAGTCGTTGTTGGTCGCAAGATGGGCATCTCCAGAGCAGTCGTTTAACACCAGGGGTTAATCAGAACTTGTAGTTCAGCCCC
>ENA-ORCU01000191-ORCU01000191.1-marine-metagenome-genome-assembly--contig:-NODE-191-length-30841-cov-3.154759_pt1 | contig 30841 bp, 29 predicted proteins | sample MGYA00248631_ERZ508512 | MGnify/ENA primary metagenome ERZ508512 (study PRJEB26183, sample SAMN06268844) | marine metagenome | isolation source: Tt an P1 anaerobic enrichment on pine from sediment taken...
CCGCCGATGGACCGGCTTGAGGCCGTCGCGCACGTCGGGCAGGGCACGGCCTATGATGACGCTCATGGCATAGTCCATATAGGACTTGCGCATCTCATCTTCGATATTGACGCTGACCTTGTTCTGTTCCGAAAGCATCCAAATCCTCCGGGGGTTCGCCGGCGAACCCCATAATTAGTACGATCTTCGCCTCTTAAACGTCGAGATTGGCGACGTTGAGAGCGTTGTTTTCGATGAATTCGCGACGTGGTTCGACCTGGTCGCCCATCAGCACGGTGAATATTTCATTGGCTTCCACCGCGTCCTCGATCTTGACCTGCAGCAGAATCCGCTTGTCCGGATCCATGGTCGTTTCCCACAACTGGTCCGGATTCATCTCGCCGAGTCCCTTGTAACGCTGTATGTAGAGCCCCTTGCGGGCCCGACCAAGGAAGTAATCGAGCAACGCCTGGCGATCGGCGACAGTGGCCTCTTCTGCCCCTTCTTTGGAGATGAAAGCCTTTTCGTCAGAGCAGATGTCGGCCACCTGGCGATAGGCCTGCAGCAGCAGGTGGTATTCGTGAGAAGAGAGGGTTTCCAGCACCGGCTTGTCGATGCGAGAACGGACATTGCCGAAGGTGAACAGGATGCGCTGCGGATCGTCCAGCACCTCGAAGGTGGCCTTCGGCTCGACGGCGCGCAGGGTTTCGGCCAGAGGCTGCAGATCGAGCAGATCGGAAAAACCGTTTTCGACCCGGCCCTCGACGAAGATACGCAGCAATTCGCTGTTGACCCCCTTGTTGACGATCTTGTCGAACAGCCGGTTGTACTCGATAATGTGGCGCAGGGTCGGAATGATCTGCTTGCCGCGCAGCACTTTATCGCTCTTTTCCAGCTGTACGGTCATAGCTTCCACCCCCTGGTTGAGCAGGTGGTCGAGCAGCGCCTCCTCGTCCTTGAGATAGATCTCCTGCTTGCCCTTCTTGGCTTTATAGAGGGGCGGCTGAGCGATGTACAGGTAACCGCGCTCGATGATGTCCGGCATCTGACGGAAGAAGAAGGTCAGCAGCAGGGTGCGGATGTGGGAACCGTCGACATCGGCATCGGTCATGATGATGATGCGGTGGTAGCGGGCCTTGTCGATATCGAAGTCTTCCTTGCCAATACCGGTGCCCATGGCGGTGATCAGGGTGCGAATCTCGTTGGAGGTCAGCATCTTGTCGAAACGGGCCTTTTCCACATTGAGAATCTTGCCCTTGAGCGGCAGAATGGCCTGAAAACGCCGGTCGCGTCCCTGTTTGGCGCTGCCGCCGGCGCTGTCGCCCTCGACCAGGTATATTTCGCACAGGGCCGGATCCTTCTCCTGGCAATCGGCCAACTTGCCCGGCAGCGAGAGACTGTCGAGAGCCCCCTTGCGGCGGGTCAGATCGCGGGCCTTGCGCGCCGCTTCCCGGGCACGGGCCGCCTCGATGCCTTTTTCCAGAATCTTGCGCGCCACCTGGGGGTTTTCCTCCAGGTAGACAGCCAGTTTTTCGTTGACCAGGGTTTCCACGTAGCCCTTGATCTCCGAATTTCCCAGTTTGGTCTTTGTCTGTCCCTCGAACTGAGGATCGGGAACCTTGACCGAGATAACCGCCGCCATCCCCTCGCGCAAATCGTCGCCGGACACCGAAGCCTTGATGTTCTTGAGCAGGTTGTTGGCGGTGGCGTAGCTGTTCATGGTACGGGTCAAAGCCGCCTTGAATCCGACCAGATGAGTGCCGCCCTCGTGGGTGTTGATGTTGTTGGCGAAGGTGAAAACCTTCTCGTCGTAACCGTCGTTGTACTGGATGGAAAGTTCCATTTCCACCCCTTCCCGCTCGCCTTTGATGTAAATCGGCTGGGGATGCAGAGGGGTTTTGGCCCGGTTGAGATATTCGACAAAGGAGATGATGCCCCCTTCGTAGAGGAATTCGTGCTCCTTGTCGCTGCGCTCATCAATGATGCGGATTTTCACCCCGCCGTTGAGAAAAGCCAGTTCTCGGAGCCGGCGCGACAATACCTCAAAGGAAAATTCGGTGGTTTCGAAAATTTCCCCGTCGGGCCAGAAAGTGATCTTGGTGCCGCGCTTGGCGGTTTCCCCTTCCTCCACCAGAGGGCCCTGCGGCACTCCCTGATCGTAGCTCTGGCGGTACTTGCGGCCGTTACGGCGGATCTCCAAATCGAGGTGGCTTGACAGGGCATTGACCACCGAGACGCCGACCCCGTGCAGACCGCCGGAGACCTTGTAACTTTCGCTGTCAAACTTGCCGCCGGCGTGGAGCACGGTCATGACCACCTCAGCTGCCGACTTCTTCTGGGTCGGATGCATATCGACCGGAATGCCGCGACCGTTGTCCTCCACCGTCACCGATCCATCGAGGTGAATGGTCACCGCTATATCGTCGCAATGACCGGCCAGACTCTCGTCGATGGAGTTGTCCACCACCTCGTAGACCAGGTGATGCAGGCCTTGGGCAGCAGTCGAGCCGATATACATAGCCGGCCGCTTCCGAACCGCGGATAGTCCTTCAAGAACCTTGATGCTATCGGCACCGTATTCTTTCTTTTCCATTTGCGTCATAGATTCCTCATTCTATGGACCAGCGACTTGCTCCAGGTTCCCTTCGCTGACGTGAAAAGACCTGACGTCGTCAAACCCTTTGTTGCACAACGCCTGCAGTTCGGTGGCGGTAACGAAGACCTGCCCCTGCCGGCTGCGTAAAAACTGAAAAAAAAACTCCTGCCGCTGACGATCGAGTTCGCCGGTCATATCGTCCAGCAACAACACCGGCCGATGACCGAGAATTTCCTCCAAATCGATAATCTGCGCCGTTTTAAAGGCCAGCATAAAGGAACGCTGCTGCCCCTGGGATCCGTATTGCTTAAGCGAATGCCCGCCCACCAGGAAATAGGGGTCATCCCGATGGGGACCGACCAGGGTACGGCCGAGGCGGCCCTCCTGTGCGCTGGCCTGTTCAAGCTCGCGCTGCAGGCTTTCGCGCAATTCTTGTTCTCTGCCCACCCCAGCCGGATAGTGCAAGTCCGCCTCTTCTCGGCCGGCGGTTATCTGCCGATAGGTTTCCTGCAGCAACGGCACCAGGCGTTGCAGATAGGCATTCCGGTCGAAGCGCAGGCGGGCACCGGTGGTAATCAGGTTCTCGTTCCAGGGCGCCAACTGCGCGGTTGTGCAGCCCTCCTTGAGCAACTGGTTGCGCTGCTGCAGACAGCGCTGATAGGCACGGGCCCGCTCCAGAAACGACGGGTCGGCCTGAAATACCGCCCGATCGAGCAGCGCCCGGCGTCCGGCCGGATAGCCTCTAGCCACGCCGACCTCTTCCGGGGAAAACAGAATGGTTGGAAATAACCCCAGAAAATCAGAGCTCTTAATAACCGGCTTGCCGTTGACCCGGGCGCTTTTTTTGTTGCCCTGAAAGGTCAGTTCGATGGACATCGACACATCACCGCGTACGATTTCGCCAAACAAACGCCCGGCCGGCGTCTGCCTGCGAATCAGTTCGCTACCGGGCGCACCGCGGAAGCTCTTCAGATGCCCGAGAAGATAGATTCCCTCCAGAATATTGGTTTTGCCTTGGGCGTTGGCCCCACACAAGACGTTAAACCGCCGGTCCGGAAGCACTTCGACATGCTCCAGATTGCGAAAATTATGCAGCACCAGCCGGCGGAGATACATGAAACAGCTTTACTCAGGGAAAACTCCCTGTTCCTTCAGCCTCTTAGCAGTTGTTGAAAAACTGCCTGTTAGAGCCTCATGGGCATGATGACCGCGAGATATTCCTGATTGTCGCTGGGGGTAATCAAACCGGGAGAAAGTTTGTCCCGCAAAGCAAGACAGATTTTTTCCTCTGCCTGAGCATTGAGAATATCGATAAGGTATCGGGCGTTGAAACCGACGCAAATTTCCTCGTTCTGGTACTCGATTTCAATATCCTCCCGGGCATCGCCGAACTCGGGATTGGACGAGGACATCTCCAGCAGGTTTTCCTTAAGCTCGATCTTAACCCCTTTCGATTTTTCACTGGACAAAATCGACATCCGCCGCAGGGCATGCAGAAAGGAGTCGCGGGGAATACGCGCAGTCAGGTCATTGCTCTGCGGTATGACCCGGTTGTAATCAGGAAATTCACCATCGACCAGGCGCATAACCACCACAGTCTGATTCTTTTGAATGACGGCATTGTTGTCAAAAAAGCCGAGCAACAACTCGCCGTCGCTTTCTTCGGCCATCTTCTTCAGCTCGAAAATACCTTTGCGAGGGAAAATCACCCCTTTGGCCAACTGCTCAATGTGGCTTACATCGATTGGCTTCTGAATCAGCGACAGACGATGGCCGTCCGTTGCCACCAGGCGCAACATGGGCTTACCGTCAGCTTCCACGGCGCGAAAATAGATACCGTTGAGGTTGTATTTGCTCTCGTCGGTGGAGATGGAAAAGAAGGTTTTGTCGATCATCTCCTTAAGCAGGGTGCCGTCGACAGCGATGAACTGTTCTTTCTTAAAATGTGGAAAATAGGGGAATTCTTCTGCTGAAAGACCGACGATATTGAAGTAGGCCTTACCACAGCGGATTTCAATCCAGCAATTTTCCTTGGCATTGAAATCTATTTCCTGCTCCGGCAGTTCCTTAATGATTTCATATAGTTTTTTTGCCGAAACGGTTATTTTTCCGGGAGCGCTCACTGTGGCCGGATAACTGGCCTTCATGCCTACCTCCAGGTCGGTGGCAGTCAACTGAATTTCTCCATCAGCTGCCTCGATCAGAACATTGGCAAGAATAGGAATGGTGTTCTTTTTCTCTACAATTCCTTGGATTCGGGCGAGCCCCTTGATGAAAACCTCTTTCTCGATGGTGAAGCGCATGAATCCTCCTGTTAACAGCACACTGATATTATTATTTCTTTTTTTAAAAACTAGTAGATAGTAATAGATGCTTGTGGATTTGTGTGTAGCCTCAAAAAAAACATTAAAACCAGCCAGATAGCTTGTGAGAAAATATGTCTGTCAGCTGTGGCGAAGTTTGACCTTTTTGTGGAAAAGTCTTCGCTCGGCTATTTTGTCCAGGTTGTCCACGTTTTCGTCCACACCTTTTCGATAGCTCCGGGTGGAGATTAAATGGTCAGCTCTTTTTTCAGCGAGTTGATCACCGAACGCAGTTGGAAATCCTCTTCCATGTTTTTCTCGATCTTCTTAATGGCATGGATGATGGTCGAATGGTCCTTACCGCCAAAGCGATCACCGATTTCCGGGTATGAATAGGAGGTCAACTGCCGGGCCAGGTACATGGCTATCTGCCGGGGTAGAACCAGTGCTTTCATCCTTTTGGAAGACTTGATGTCGGCAATCTTGATGCCGTAATGGTTGGCCACCCGTTTCTGAATTTCCTCGATGCTCAGTTCGCGCTTTTTTTCGATGAGAATATCTTTTAATACTTCCTGGGCCATTTCCAGGGTTACCGGGGTTGCCGTCAGGCTGGCGTAGGCTCCAATGCGAACCAGGTAACCTTCCAGTTCCCTCACGTTGCTGCTGACCGAATTAGCCAGAAAATAGGCCACCTCTTCCGGCAGGCCGATGCCGTTCTGCTCGGCCTTCATTTTCAGAATGGCCTGCTTGGTTTCCATGTCCGGTGCCTGAATATCGGCGATCAGTCCCCATTCAAAGCGGGAGCGCAGCCGCTCTTCCAGGCCGGGAATCTCCTTGGGAAACTTGTCGCTGGTAACCACGATCTGTTTATGGGAATCGTACAGCGCGTTGAAGGTATGGAAAAACTCTTCCTGGGTCCGTTCCTTGCCGGCGATGAATTGCACATCGTCGATGAGCAGAACGTCCATGGAACGGAATTTATTGCGAAATTCATCCATTTTCGCATAACGCAGGGAGTTGATTAATTCGTTCATGAACTTTTCCGAGGTGTAGTAACAGACCTTCATCTCGGGATTGTTCTTAAGAATGGCGTTGCCGATGGCGGTTACCAGATGGGTTTTGCCGAGGCCAACCCCGCCGTAGATAAAGAGTGGATTGTAAGTGGTGGCCGGATTGTTGGCCACGGCCATAGCGGCGGCGCAGGCAAACTGGTTTGATGAACCGAGGACGAATTCCTCGAAGGTATATTTTGGATTGAGATTGAATCCGTTGTTGGCGGTCCGAGCCGGGGGGCGCTCCACCGCCGGTGGCGGTGCAGGTTGCTGTGGTGTTTCCGGTTTTTCCGCAGAGGGTTTGACGGTCTGCGTGGCTACTTTGAGCACGATGCGATAGGGAGTGGCCGCAAGCTCGGAGAGTATCTCCTGGATTATGGATATGTAATGGTCTTTCAGCCAGTCGAGTACGAAACGGTTAGGAACCTCCAGCAGAACCTTGTCCTCTTCCAGCCCAGCGAACCTGATCGGTTTAATCCAGGTCGCGAAATGCTGTGGAGTAAGGGTTTGTTCCAGCTGGCTGAGGGTTTTTTCCCAAAGTCCGTTCATAGATTGATTCTGACTGAAAAAGGATAAAAAAAGGCAGAAAATATAATTAATCCACAGCCCTATAAACAGGTGTGGATAATTGTTGCTTCCGCCGTTCGAAGGCCTGTTTCCGCCGTTTGCCTGAGTGGAAAAAAGCGTGCTCAACGCTACCAGAGCTACCCATTTTTTGCAAGATATTTTTGGTTGTGGAAAACCCTTTTCAGATCGGCTCAGGAGGGGGTAAGGTGTTTCCTGCTTGACAAAAATTTTGGATCATGGTTAATAATGCGATTCGTCAAATTTCCTTGATCCCCCTTTCCATTTGGATAAAAATACGCTGTAGAGGAGATAAAATCATGTCCAAGAGAACCTATCAGCCCAGCAGGATTCGTAGAAAGAGAACCCATGGCTTTCGCGCCCGCATGCAGAGCAAGAATGGCCAGGCCGTTATCCGGCGTCGCCGGGCACGCGGTCGCAAGAAGCTTGTCGTAACCATTCCGACCAAATAAAGTGGCTATGGGCACTGGCCGATATGCCTTCCCAAAACAGGCCCGCCTGCTAAAATCGGCTGATTTTCACCAGGTTCGCCAAGGCGGGAAGCGTCGCCACACGCCCAACTTTATAGTTGTTGTACTGCATCGATCGAACAGCCTCACTCGCCTTGGACTAACAGTCAGTCGCAAGGTCGGTGGGGCTGTTCAACGCAACCGTGTCAAACGCCTGGTCAGGGAATATTTTCGCAACCATATCGAACAACTACCCACCGGCGTCGATATATCCATAATTGCCAAGAAAGGCGCAGCCGAATTAAACTACGCTCGGGTCTGCGACGAATTAAACTTTTTGGTAGAGACATAAACCAAGGCGACCTTATTATGCTGCAAAAAGCGGTACTTGCTCTCCTGGCCTTCTACCAGCGTTTTCTTTCACCTCTTAAGGCACCCACCTGTCGTTTTTACCCCAGTTGTTCCTGTTATGCCTGTGAGGCGGTGACCAAATACGGGGTTGGGCGTGGCTTGCTGATGACAGCAGCCCGTCTCAGTCGTTGTCACCCTCTGCATCCAGGCGGCTACGATCCGGTCCAGTGACCTGCTGCCATCGCCAGCCGACAAACGGAGACTATTAAATGGAAAACAAGAATATTCTTATTGCCTTTGTCCTTATGCTGGCGGTATGGGTTGGAGTTAATATCCTTTTTCCCAAACCTCCTGCACCGCCCGAACAACAGGTGGAACCCGCAGCGCAGGTTGCTGAAACGGTTCCCGCTGATCAACCGGCGGTCTCTGCCACTCCGGTGAAAGATGCCACCAAAGCTGGCGCTGCCATTTCAGTGCCTCAACAGGAGCGAGAACTGGCCGTTTCCGCCGGTCGTTACGAGGCGGTTTTCACCACAGCCGGCGGTCGTCTGAAATCGTTGCGATTGCCCGGCTATAAAGAAACTACCAAAGCCGATTCTCCTGCCGTATCACTGGTAGCCGCCGCTGTTCCTCAACAAGGGACCCTGCGCACTGCGGGGCTCGGCGACTTCGATATTTCGAGCGAAGCCTTTTACGCTCTTTCTGTTGAAGAGGCGCAAATTGAACTCGGTGCCGGCGAGGAACGGGAGATTGTTTTTACCACGGTTACCCCTCGGGGGCTGAAAATCGAAAAGATATATCTCCTGCGGGGAGGGGCGTTTGACTTTGAACTGCAGGTGCGAGTAACCAATCTCGGTTCCCAGTCGGTTCGTGGGGCGACCAGTCTGGCCCTGGTGCAGCCATGGGAAGAGGGGATGAAGGAATCCCGCTACACCTTTGTCGGCCCTGCTGTTTTCGATGGAGAAAAGGTCCGTACTCACGACGTAGAGGATCTCGAGGAAGAGGCCCCTGTTTATGGCAGTGGCGCTGTCTGGACCGCGTTCGAGCGCAAGTACTTCATGTCCGCGGCAGTTCCGCTTGCTGACAGTGGGGAGAAATTCCGGATCGAAAAATCCGGCGATTTGGTCGAGAACAGTATCGAGTCCCCTTACACTGTTCTTACTGCTGGGCAATCGACCAGTGCCGATTACCTCTGCTATTTCGGCCCGCGGGATCTCGATATTCTGCAGCAGGTTGACCATCAGCTCGACAAAGCTATTGATTTCGGTTTTTTTGGGGTGATTGCCCGTCCGCTACTTTCGGTACTTAAGTTCTTCTATAGTTATGTTGGTAATTGGGGGGTTGCGATCATTCTGTTAACCTGCATCATTAAGGTGCTTTTCTGGCCGCTGACCCAGAAAAGCTACACCTCCATGAAGGCTATGCAGACTCTGCAGCCTGAAATGCAGAAACTGCGTGAGAAATATAAAAACAACAAGGAAAAGCTGAACAAGGAGATCATGCAGCTTTACCGCGATAAGCGGGTTAATCCCATGGGTGGCTGCTTGCCGATGTTTGTGCAGATTCCGGTATTCTTCGCCTTGTATAAGGTATTGCTTGGCACCATCGCTCTGCGTCATGCACCTTTTGCCTTCTGGATTCAGGATCTGTCGGCCAAGGATCCCTATTACATCACTCCCATTATCATGGGGGCGACCATGTTCCTTCAGCAGAAGATGAGTCCCAGCACTATGGATCCCGCTCAGGCCCGGATCTTCATGTTCATGCCGATCATCTTTACTTTCATGTTCCTCAATTTTCCTTCCGGTCTGGTGCTTTACTGGATGGTCAATAACCTGTTGACGATTCTTCAGCAATGGCATGTCAACCGTGGATCCAAGGCGGTCGCCAGTTGACCACTTGGTCGACCTCGGCGATCTATTTTGTCAGGATTTATCTGGGAGGGGGCATGCTGCTTCCTCCCTTCCTTTTAGGTGGATTCAAACGTGCTTATTGATAAACAGGACACGATCGTTGCCATTGCCACCGCGCCCGGAGAGGGGGGGATCGGAATTGTGCGGCTGTCCGGTGGGCAGGCCGAAGATTTGCTTCGCCACTATTTTGAGCCGGCTGCCCGGACCGATCGTATGACTTCGCACCAGCTCTATTATGGTCATTTTCGTCATCCGGACGGAGAAATGATCGACGAAGTTATGGCGGTGGTTATGCGAACGCCCCGGTCTTATACCAGGGAAGATGTAGTCGAGGTTCACTGTCATGGCGGGCTGATAGTGTTGCGCCGTATTGTTGACCTTTTTGTTGAAAGCGGTGCTCGATTGTCCCGTCCCGGCGAGTTTACTCTGCGGGCTTTTCTTAATGGCCGCATAGATCTCGCCCGGGCCGAGGCTGTTATCGACGTCATCCGCTCTCGCTCTGAGGCGGCTTGTCGGGTCGCTCTCGGTCAGATGGAAGGGCGCCTGTCCCGTCGTATTTATTATTTTCGCGATGTTATCAGCGACCTTTTGGCCGAAGTTGAGGCAGGAATCGACTTTCCCGAAGAGGAATTGGAAGTAGCCGATCGGCAGCGTCTGATGGACAAGGCCGATACTATCGAGGGCGAAATATCCTCTTTGTTGGATTCGTTTGAATCTGGGCGAATATTGCGGGACGGCTTGTCTATCCTGATCTTTGGTAAGCCAAATGTTGGTAAAAGCTCATTAATGAATGCCCTTCTGGGTGAAGCGCGGACTATTGTTTCGGATATTCCTGGTACTACCCGGGATACCGTCGAAGAGAGTCTTGTGCTTCGCGGTTTACCCTTACGGCTTATAGATACCGCTGGGATTCGTCAATCTGTCGATCCGATAGAAGCGGAAGGGGTGCAGCGCGCTCAGGCTAAAGTCAGTGGCGCCGATCTGATTTTATTGGTGATTGATGGCAGTCGTGAACTCGACGCCGATGACCGTCAGGCCTTGGCGGCCTGCGACAGCGATCGGACCCTATTGGTTATCAATAAGATGGATCTGGGACTTCGTTCTCTTCCTGGGGAGTTCGCCAAGCTACCTGCTGTATCGGTTGCGGCCCGGGAAGGACAGGGTATTAACTCGCTTGTGGAGCGGCTAAGTGGTTTTTTCACTGTTAAGGGCGGTGGTGAAGGTCAAGAGACAGCCTTGCTCTCTGACCGGCGACATCGCGAGGCGTTGTTGTTGGCCCGGAATGCTCTGGAGCGTTTTCGGATTAGTCTCGACGAAGGATACCCGACAGAATTTGGCGCTCTTGAATTGAGAGAGACGTTAGACGCGCTCGGTGAGATTACCGGCGAAACCGCGCCCGAAGATATCCTGGAGAAGATCTTTACCCGGTTCTGTATCGGGAAGTAGTAGTGTTCCACGTGAAACAATTTGCGAAAAAGGCCTGAACAGGTCCTTTTGGATGGTCTATGTACAGTTACGGCAAAGAGTATCAAGTAATCGTGGTGGGAGCAGGGCACGCCGGATGTGAAGCCGCTTTGGCGGCGGCACGCATGGGGTGTCGGACTTTATTGTTAAATCTGAGTCTCGATGCTGTAGCACAAATGTCCTGTAATCCGGCGATTGGCGGTTTGGCAAAGGGTCACTTGGTTAAAGAAATCGATGCTCTTGGAGGCGCCATGGCGCGCTGTATCGATGCGACCGGCATTCAGTTTCGTATTCTGAATACCAAAAAAGGCCCTGCTGTACGCGCGTCCCGAGCGCAGGCCGATCGACGACGGTATCAGGCGTGGATGAAGCGATGCGTGGAAGATCAGCCGCTGGTTGATTTGAAGCAGGGTGCGGTGGTCAGTTTGTTGATGGAGAATGGCCGTTTAACAGGAGTGAGTACACGAGAGGGACTGGACTTTCGTGGCCAGGCTGTAGTGCTTACCACTGGTACCTTTATGCGCGGGTTGATTCATGTCGGGTTAAATAACTACCCGGGGGGAAGAGCGGGAGAGCCGCCCTCAGAGGGGCTCTCGGACCAATTGCGAAGCCTCGGTTTTCGGGTTGGCCGGTTAAAGACAGGTACGCCACCACGCATCGACGGTAACACTGTGGATTTTTCCAAAACCGAGCCCCAGCCAGGAGATATACCACCTAGGCCATTTTCTTTCGAGACAGATGAAATTACTGGACCTCAGGTCAGTTGTTATATCACCGGAACCAATTCGCGCACGCATGAGATTATCCGCTCGGGTCTTGATCGTTCTCCTTTGTATAGCGGGGTTATCGAAGGGGTTGGACCCAGGTATTGTCCATCTATTGAGGACAAAGTTGTGCGTTTTCCCGAAAAGGAATATCATCAGGTATTCCTGGAACCGGAAGGGCTCGATACCTCAGAGATGTATCCCAACGGCCTGCCAACATCTCTGCCGCCCGATGTGCAATTGGCCTTTCTGCGCACCATTCCTGGTCTGGAACAGGTCGAAATTATGCGGCCGGGTTACGCCATTGAATACGATTTTATCGATCCTATTCAACTGAAACCCTCTCTGGAAACAAAAGGTGTAGAGGGATTATTTCATGCCGGGCAAATCAATGGGACATCGGGTTACGAAGAGGCAGCAGCGCAAGGCCTGATTGCCGGGATCAATGCCGCTCAATATGTCAGGAATCGGGAGCCGTTGATAATCGGACGGGATCAGGGTTATGTCGGTGTGCTGATCGATGATCTGGTGAATCTCGGAACCAAAGAACCCTATCGTATGTTTACGTCCCGGGCCGAATACCGGCTGTTACTGCGTGAGGATAATGCCGACCAACGCCTGACCGAGGTGGGCTATAGCCTGGGCGTTGTTGATAACCAACGCTGGGAGCGATATCAGGAAAAAATGGCCAAGTACCGGCAGGGCAAGGAGCTGTTAAAAGAATTGCGAGTGGCGCCAGGGGATAAAGAGTTGCTCGCGGCGTTGAATCTGCCAGGACTGAAAAATGGCCTGAGCCTCGATCAGCTATTGCGACGGCCGGAAATCACTATCGATAAGTTAGCCAGAATAATACCGGAGTTGTCCGGATTGCCGCTGGATGTGCAAGAGCAGCTTGAAATAGCGATAAAATACGAGGGCTATATCAGTCGTCAGGTCGAACAAGTAGAACGCTTCAAGAAGACCGAAGAGATCAATATCCCGGAGGATTTCGATTACCAGTCCCTCACAGCCCTGTCGGCTGAAGTGCGGGAGAAGTTGGACCGAATACGGCCGCGAAGCCTTGGGCAGGCGGCACGTATTCCAGGAGTAACTCCGGCAGCGGTGTCAATTCTGGCGGTGATTTTACGCAAGGGACCAAATGGCTGAGCTCGAACGTCTGCGGAAGATGCTGAACCAGATCGAGGTGGAAATGCCAGAGGAGACACTTGAGGCTCTTCTCTGGTTTCGTGACGAGTTGTTGCGCTGGAATAAGAGGATCAACCTGACAGCCATCACGGATCCTTCTGAAACCCTGGAAAAGCATCTGGTCGATTCTTTAACTTTACTACCTTATTTGCCACATCAGGGCCATCTCCTCGACATGGGTTCTGGTGGGGGCTTTCCTGGTATTCCATTGAAAATAGCCCGACCGGCCCTCAGTATATGGTCGGTGGATGCGGTAGCCAAAAAAATCGCCTTTCAAAAACACGTGGCGCGTTCGTTAAAGATGGTCGGCTTTACCGCATTACACGAGCGTTTGGAAGATTTGCCGGATATCGAGCTTATGCCCCGGTTCGATGTGGTATTAGCGCGGGCCTTTGCCTCCCTGGCTGAAATTGTGCATTTAGCCAAACCGCTTCTTACTCCCCGTGGTGAAATTGTCGCCATGAAGGGCGCCGAGGGATTGCAGGAATTGACAGAGAGCGCTGCGGTATTAAAGGACGCCGGTTTTGGTTGCACCAAAAAAGAGCAGTTACAACTGCCCGAATCCAAAGCGCAACGAATATTGTTGTTTTTGACCAGGACAGATAAGGCCTGACTAGAAGGCCAGACCATTGAATATGACAGGGAAAACAGCGCCCCAGCCGGGGCAGGTGTCTTTTGGATAAGCGTTCCTAGGCCGGTTTTTCGAGCCAGTTTCCTGGTAAATAATCTGAAAAGGCGATACCAACCATTTTTCCTTATGGTTGAAAAGCAAATTATGATAGCCTCCTTGGGTGCCCTCTGAACGAAAGGAATCCTGTATGGCCGAGATAATTGCGGTGGCCAACCAGAAAGGGGGGGTCGGTAAGACGACTACGGCGATCAATCTTGCCGCCTCACTGGCAGCAGCAGAACAACGTACCCTGCTAGTCGATCTCGATCCTCAGGCAAATGCCAGCAGTGGCGTAGGTCTTGATCGCGAGACCTTGGAAAGTACGACCTACCATGCCCTGCTGGGAGAAGCCAAAGCCAGCGCCATCCTATGTAATACGCCGCTCGACTGTCTGCAGATCCTTCCTGCTACGGCTGACCTGATCGGTGCTGAAATTGAGTTGGTATCAGAGCCGGACCGGGAAACCAGACTGCGCTCTGCCCTTCAGGAAATTTCCAATGATTACAATTATATAGTGATCGATTGCCCACCTTCATTGGGACTTTTGACAATCAATGCGTTAACCGCAGCCGACTCTGTTTTGGTGCCGTTGCAGTGTGAATATTATGCGATGGAGGGCCTCTCTCAGTTGATCAAGACGATTCGTCTGATTCAGCGTCAACTAAATCCTGAGTTGACCCTGAGGGGAATTTTGCTGACCATGTTCGACCGTCGCAACAACCTCTCTCACCAGGTCAGCGAAGAAATTCGGCGGCATTTCAATAACCGGGTTTTCGATACGGTTATTCCGCGAAATGTTCGTCTTTCTGAAGCACCTAGTCATGGCCTGCCGGTCTTGCTGTACGATATTGCATCCACCGGTGCGGCTGCCTACCTGTCACTGGCAAAGGAAATCATTTCAGCGGGGAATTGATATGGCCAAAAGACCGGCTCTCGGAAAAGGAATCGGCGCACTGCTGACATCAGCCAACGAGGACGACAGCCGTAAATATTTTCTTTGTCCTATCGAGGAGTTACGGCCTCACGACCAGCAGCCGAGAAAGAGTTTTAATGACGCTAAGATGACCGAACTGGTTGCTTCGGTTCGGGAGAAAGGCATCATTCAACCGTTAGTGGTCCGACGCATGGAGGACCATTATCAAATCATTGCCGGCGAGCGTCGCTGGCGTGCCGCGCAGAAAGCTTCGTTGCATGAAGTTCCGGTGGTAATTCAGGATGTTACCGAGGACATGGCCTACGAGATGGCCATCATTGAGAACATTCAGCGCGAAGACCTCAACCCCATCGAAGAAGCCGAAGCCTACCGACAACTGATCGATCGCTTTGAATTGACCCAGGAAGAAGCCGCCAAGCGGGTGGGCAAGGACCGCTCATCGGTGGCCAATGCCATGCGCCTGCTGCGTTTGCCGACAGCCGTGCAGAACGATGTCATGGGTGGGATCCTTTCCATGGGCCATGCTCGGGCTCTGCTCGCTCTCGAAGATGAACAGGATATTCTGGAAGCGCGGGAACAACTGATGCGCAAGAAACTGTCTGTCAGAGAGACAGAGGCACTGGTTCGCAAAATCAAAAATTTTGCCACCCAGCCGAAAAAGGTCGCCAAGCCGCAACCCGACCCTGAATTGAAATTTCTGGCCGAAGAATTGCAGCGATCTCTGGGCACTCATGTGTCAATTCATCCAAAGAAAAAGGGCGGAAAAATCGAGATCAGTTACTTTTCCAACGAAGATCTGGATCGCCTGTTGGAGTTGTTGGGCGTTTCCTGAGGAACGGTGGAATGATGGAGAGGAAAGGCAAAAAACAGATGCGCAAGGATGCGGCAGCAGATAAAATCAAGGCTTTCCTGGGGACCGGTAGCCAGTTCGAGGGCACCCTGGTTTTCGAGGATATTGTTCGGATGGACGGAACTTTCAACGGCAAGATTACCTCCAATGACACGTTGATTGTCGGTGAAACCGCGCAAATCGAAGCCGACATCTCGGTCGGCACCCTGATCCTCAGTGGTCGTTTCAAGGGTCAGATCAGTGCAGGAGTCAGAGTGGAACTGCGAGCCCCCGCCCAGGTGGAAGGCTCCATAGCCACGCCGTCCCTGATGGTGGAAGAAGGGGTCGTGCTGAACAGCACGGTGAGTATGAGCCATACCTCACCGGTTGCTGACCAGGGTGCCATCGACTGATAAATAGATCAGGCGGGGCAAAATCCGGCAGCGGAAATAGGGATTTGGCGAAAAAGGGATTGACAAAAGTCAGTCGCCTATTGTTATATTTGCGGTCGCTGTACGGGTTGTTTACACCGGCCCGCGCCGAACCACTGCGTCTCAGGTGTGACCCTTACCTCATATTTTTGACAGCATTTGACACATCTCCACGTAAGGGCTGGCAGGCTGTTCCCCGAGGAAAAGCCCGGCGAATACTAGGGCCGAAGCTTTCCTGCCCAGAGCTGTCTAATAACGCAGGCAACCATTTAAGCAAGCTGTCACGTTGCATGAAAACCTGTATGCAACAGATCGCAGCCGGGTTGCAATGCCGGCAATTTCTGACAATACATTCGTTGTTTTTTCAGTTATAGAGGTACTGCTGTGATCAAGGTTGATTGGACCCTTTTAGTACAAGCCGCCAACTTTTTTATTCTGATGGGTGCTCTGCACCTGATTCTGTTCCGTCCGCTGGGTAATATTATGCAGCGCCGCCGCGAGGAAATCGATGGCAACCTGCAGCAAGCCGGAGCTCTTGAAGATCGTATCAATGAGCGCTTGGCGGCTTATCAGGAACAACTGCAGCAGGCCAAAAGCGAAATCGCCGGCGAGCGCAAGCAATTCCGCCAGGACCTGGCGGAAGAGGAGGCGCGATTGTTGGGTGCGGCCCATGATGAGGCCTCCGTTGAGTTGCAGGGTATCAAGGATCGCGTGGCAGAAGAAAAAGAGCAGGCTCTGGCTGATTTGCAAGGTCAGGCGTCGTCGCTGGCTGCCCAGATTGCGCAAAAAGTGGTTGGGAGGGCGCTGTGAGGCTCAAAACAAAAATAAATAGCTGTGGCATGGTCACCACCGCTGCGACAGCTGCGATGGTGATGGCTCTGGCTGGGGCGGCTTTCGCCTCGGGAGACGCTCATGCTGCGGATAGCGGCGCCTTGTTGAAGGATTTTCTCTTCCGCCTTCTGAACTTCGCCATCATCTTCGGTGCCCTTGCTTATATATTGGCCAAGCCTTTGCGCCAAGGGCTCGGAGAACGAAGGGCCAAATTGATCGAAGCCCTGGAGCAGGCCGATAAAGCCAGACAAGCGGCCGAAGCCAAGGTAGAGGAATACGAGCGCAAGTTAAGTAACAGCGATCAAGAAATCGCCGATATGCTGGCTCAGGCTAAAGAAGAAAACAGCCGTGAACGGACCAAGGCCCTGGCCGAAGCCCAGGCCATTGCCGACACGGTACGCAAGGAAGCCCGCCAGTGTGCTGACCGCGAGATCGAGCGGGCGCGCCGTGAATTGCGAAGCGAGGCGGCCCAAATGGCCGTGCGTATGGCGGAAGAGATGTTACGCAAGGAGATCACCGACGAAGATCGTGCTCGGCTGGTGAAGGAAAATCTGCAGCAGATGGAGAGTCAATCGTGAGCGTCAGTGTAATATCCAAGCGTTATGCCCGGGCCCTGGTGCTGCTGGGCCGGGAACGGGGTTTGCTGGAGAGTTTTAGGGACGAGCTCGGTCGTCTGGAACAAGCTTTTGCGGCTGAAAAGCGTTTGGCGCTGTTGCTGCAGAGTCCTTCCCTGGAGGCTGCGAAAAAAGATGCGGTGCTGGCCGACTTGGTGGCATTGCTGAACCTGTCCGGGGAAATCAGCAATTTTCTCGGTTTGCTGCAGAGCAAGGATCGTCTGCGCTATCTATCGCACATCGTCCAGGATTTTGGCCGCCTGGCGGACGAGGTGTCCGGTGTGCAGCGGGTTCAGGTGCGCAGCGCGGTGGCCTTGGAGGAGGATCAGGCCAAGGCATTGAAGGAAATCCTGGCGGCCCGCAGCGGCCAACTGATTGAACTGGAGGAGCAATGTGATCCGGCTTTGATCGGTGGATTGCAGGTGGAGCTGGACGGACTGGTGCTGGACGGAACGGTGCGTACTCAATTGGAGCGAATGGCAGAGACCATAACAGAGGGTGAATAGTTCTCATGGAAATCAGAGCGGAAGAGATCTGTAATATCATCAAAAAACAGATCGAGAATTTTGATCGCGAAGTAGAAGTCAGCGAGATGGGCACCATCATCTCCGTCGGCGACGGTATCGCCCGTATCTATGGCCTCGACCGGGCCATGGCTGGCGAACTGCTGGAATTCCCCGGCGGCACCATGGGCATGGTTCTCAACTTGGAAGAGGACAATGTCGGCGCGGCGATCCTCGGCGAAGCTCACCACATCAAGGAAGGGGATAGCGTCAAACGCACCGGCCGCATCGTCGAGGTACCGGTCGGCGAAGCGCTGATCGGCCGGGTGGTCAACGGCATCGGCCAGGCCATCGACGGCGGAGCCGCCATAGAAACCGACACGACCAGCCAGGTCGAGGTCAAGGCTCCTGGCATCGTTACCCGTAAGTCGGTTCATGAACCGCTGCAGACCGGCCTCAAGGCGGTCGATGCCATGGTTCCTATCGGTCGCGGTCAGCGCGAGCTGATCATCGGCGACCGTCAAACCGGCAAGACCGCTCTGGCCATCGACACCATCATCAACCAGAAGGGCCAGGACATCGTCTGCATCTACGTCGCCATCGGTCAGAAACGCTCTACCGTGGCCCAGGTGGTTGACAAGCTCCGTTCGCACGGTGCTATGGAATACACCATGGTGGTTTCCGCCAGTGCCAGCGACCCCGCGCCCCTGCAGTTCATTGCCCCTTATACCGGGGTGACCATGGGCGAATATTTCCGCGACAACGGCAAACATGCTCTGATCATCTACGACGACCTGTCCAAGCACGCCGTGGCTTATCGTCAGCTCTCTCTGCTGCTGCGCCGCCCGCCCGGCCGCGAAGCCTTTCCCGGCGACGTCTTCTATCTGCACAGCCGGCTGCTGGAACGCGCCGCCAAACTCGACGACTCCCTCGGCGGCGGCAGCCTGACCGCCCTGCCGATTATCGAGACCCAGGCCGGCGACGTTTCCGCTTACATTCCGACCAACGTCATCTCCATCACCGACGGTCAGATCTTCCTTGAAACGGATCTGTTCTATTCCGGTGTGCGCCCGGCCATCAACGTCGGTTTGTCGGTCTCCCGCGTCGGCGGCAGCGCCCAGGTCAAGGCCATGAAACAGGTCGCAGGTACTCTGCGCCTGGCCCTGGCCCAATATCGTGAAATGGCCGCCTTCGCCCAGTTCGGTTCGGACCTCGACGAAGCGACCCAAAAGCAGCTCAACCGCGGTGCCCGACTGGTGGAGATCCTTAAACAACCCCAGTATAGGCCCCTGCCGGTCGAGAAACAGGCGTTGATCATCTTTGCGGCCAACAACGGGTATGTCGACGATTATCCGCTGACAGCCATTCGCCGCTACGAGGAAGAGCTCTACACCTTCTTTGACAACCGCCACCCGGAGATTCTCGACCAGTTGCGTGAGAAGAAGGCCATCGACAGCGACCTGCAGGACAGCATCAAAGCGGCGCTGGACGAATTGAAGAACGAGTTTGTGGCCTGAGCAAGGCGGAAGGCGATAGGCGATGGCGAACCTGAAGGACATCAAAAAACGCATCACCTCGGTTAAGAATACCCAGCAGATCACCCGGGCCATGAAAATGGTGGCGGCGGCGCGCTTTCGCAAGGCCAATGAGGCCGTAGTTGCGGCCCGCCCTTACTCGGACAAGCTGCATGAGGTGCTGTCCAGCTTGGCCTTGCGCGAAGAGCGCAAGGTCCATCCCTTACTTGCACAACGGGGCAAGAAAAAGGCCCTGGTGCTGGTAATGACTTCCGACCGCGGGTTGTGCGGTGGCTTCAACGTGAACGTGGCCAAGGCCGCCGAACAGTTCGTGACCGATCAAGCTGGTGGTTTTGAGGCTTGCGACTTGCTGGTAATCGGCCGCAAGGGCAAGGAGCCCTTTGCTCACCGTAAGGCCTTCAAGGTCACCAAAAGCCACGAAGGGGTGACCAGTCAGGCCTCCTACGGAGTCGCTTCGCTGCTTGGCCAGGAAGTGGTGGCCGGTTACAGCGAAGGCAGCTACGACGGGGTATTTGTAATTTACAACGCCTTTCGCAGTGCCATCAGCCAGGAGGTGACGGTCGACCAGCTGCTGCCCATTGTGCCGCGGGAGGTAGCGGAAGATACTGTGGTGACCGGTTATATTTACGAGCCCAATCGGGGCGAAGTTCTCAATTCGATTTTGCCCAAGTATGTCGAGGTGCAAATTTACCGGGCGTTTGTCGAATCGCTGGCTTCCGAACATGGCGCGCGCATGAGTGCCATGGACAGTGCCACACAGAACGCCTCGGACATGATCAACAGTCTGACCCTGCAGTACAACCGGGCGCGGCAGGCGGTGATCACCAAGGAATTGGTGGAAATCATCTCCGGCGCGGAATCGATCCAATAAGTTTACCCGCAACCGCGCTCGCGGTGAGGATAAGGAGGAAGAATCACCATGAATACAGGCAAAGTCACCCAGGTAATCGGCCCGGTTGTCGACGTTGAGTTTCCCGATGGCCAGCTGCCCGAGATCTATCACGCCCTCAAGATCAGCAACCCTTCCCTTGGCGACGAGGAGTGGAACCTGGTGGTCGAGGTGGCGCAGCACCTCGGCGAGAATACCGTACGGACCATCGCCATGGACAGCACCGACGGTCTGGTGCGCGGGCAGCAGGTGCTCGATACCGGCCGTCAGATCACCATGCCGGTCGGGAAAGGCACCCTGGGCCGTATTCTCAATGTCATCGGCCAACCGGTGGACGAAATGGGCCCGGTGGAATCGGACGACCAGTGGGAGATCCATCGCCCGACCCCCGAGTTTGTCGATCAGTCGACCAAGGTCGAAGCCTTTGAAACCGGCATCAAGGTCGTCGACCTGCTGGCACCCTACGCCCGAGGCGGCAAGATCGGTCTATTCGGTGGTGCCGGGGTCGGTAAGACCGTTCTGATCATGGAACTGATTCACAACATCGCCAAGCAGCACGGCGGTTATTCGGTCTTTGCCGGGGTAGGCGAACGAACCCGCGAAGGTAACGACCTGTGGCACGAAATGAAGGAATCAGCGGTTCTCGACAAGACCGCCCTGGTCTACGGCCAGATGAACGAGCCGCCCGGCGCCCGTGCCCGGGTTGCCCTTTCGGCCCTGACCGTCGCGGAATATTTCCGTGACGAGCAGAACCAGGACGTGCTGCTGTTCGTCGACAATATCTTCCGCTTTACCCAGGCCGGCTCCGAGGTTTCGGCGCTGCTCGGTCGTATCCCGTCGGCGGTCGGTTACCAGCCGACCCTGTCGACCGAGATGGGCGAGCTGCAGGAACGCATCACCACCACCAAGAACGGCTCCATTACCTCGGTTCAGGCTATTTACGTACCCGCGGATGACTTGACCGACCCCGCACCGGCTACCACTTTCGCCCATCTCGATGCGACCACGGTACTTTCCCGTCAGATCGCCGAGCTCGGCATCTATCCGGCGGTCGACCCCCTTGACTCCACCAGCCGTATTCTCGATCCGCAGGTGGTTGGGGACGAGCATTACCAGGTGGCGCGCGATGTTCAGTATGTGCTGCAGCGTTACAAAGACCTGCAGGACATCATTGCTATTCTTGGTATGGACGAGCTGTCCGAAGAGGACAAACAGATCGTTGGCCGGGCGCGCCGGATTCAGCGTTTCCTGTCCCAGCCGTTCCACGTGGCCGAGGTCTTTACCGGCACTCCGGGCAAGTACGTCGAACTCAAGGACACCATTCGTGGATTTAAGGAGATCGTCGACGGCAAGCACGATGATGTTCCCGAGCAGGCCTTCTACATGGTCGGCACTATCGAGGAAGTACTGGAAAACGCCGCAAAGATGGCTGGCTAAGACGGCGCAGTCCTAGTACGGGAGAAGCAGCGAATGGCTCAGACACTGACATTAGAACTGGTTACGCCCGCAAAGCAGGTGTTGTCCGAGAAGGTGGAAGAAATCACCGCGCCGGGAACCATGGGGCAATTCGGCGTGTTGCCGGGTCACACCCCGATGCTCACGACTCTGGAAGTCGGCGAGCTCTGCTATCGCAAGGATGGTCAGACCTACTACGTTGCGGTCAACTGGGGTTATGTGGAGATCGAAGACGATAAGGTGACGATTCTGGTGGAAACCGCCGAAATCGAGGATGAAATCGACCTCGAGCGGGCCAAGGCAGCTCTCGGGCGGGCGGAAAAGGCGCTGGCCGAGATGTCCGCTGAAGAAAAGGAATACCTTGTTATGCAGCAGGCCCTGGCCCGGGCCATGGCTCGCATTCAGGTGGCAAGCCGCAAGGCTTCCTAAAAGAACTATCGCCACCCAACTGCCTAAGGCGGCCTTTCGAGGCCGCCTTTTTTATTGGTTGGGAATCTTGAGAAAGTAATCAGCTCTCTGTTAGCATAGATAGCCATGAGTCGCAGCATTCTTCATTTCGATCTCGATGCTTTTTACGCTTCTGTCGAGCAATACGATGAACCGGAGTTGCGAGGCCGGGCGGTGCTGGTCGGCGGGCGTAGCGGCCGGGGCGTGGTTTGCGCCTGCTCCTACGAAGCCCGTTGCTATGGCGTTCATTCGGCGATGCCTATGGCCAAGGCGCTGCGCCTCTGCCCCGAAGCGGTCGTACGTCCGGTGCGCATGGAGCGCTACCGGGAGAAATCACGGCAGGTGTTCGCCATCTTTGCCCGCTTTACCGATCGTATTGAACCTCTCTCTCTCGACGAAGCTTTTCTCGATGTCAGCGGTTGTGGGCGCCTGTTCGGTTCATCGGAACAGATAGCGGTGCGAATCAAAGAGCTCGTCCGCCAGGAGACAGGCCTGACTATCAGTGCCGGGGTGGCAACTAACAAGTTCCTTGCCAAACTGGCTTCTGACCAGAATAAGCCCGATGGCCTGTTTGTCGTTCCCCAGCCCCCTGACAGTTTCCTTTTGCCGTTGCCGTTGAAACGCCTGTGGGGTGTCGGTCCGGTAACTCAGCAAAAACTTGAACGACTCGGTCTGAGAACGGTGGCCGACCTACGTCAGCTCAGTGAGACCCGGCTGGATCGGCTGTTCGGCAGCGCCGGCCGGCAGCTCTATCGCCTGGCCCGTGGTGAGGACTCCCGTCCGGTAGTGGTCGACAGTACACCTCATTCCATAGGTCATGAAGATACCTTTGATCGTGACTTGCAGCGGGCTGAGGACTTGCAGCGGGCTTTGCTAGGCCTGGCCGAGCGTGTCGCAGTGCGCCTGCGAGCCAAAGGGCTGGTCGGCGGCGGGGTCCAGCTCAAGGTGCGTTATGGCGATTTTTCCACGGTCACGCGCAGTCGCACGGTCGATCCGGGACTCGATTCTGCCAAGGCCATTTTTTCCGAGGCAAAAGAATTGTTGGCGCGCACCGAAGCAGGCCTGCGGCCAGTGCGGCTTCTCGGCGTCAGCCTCGGCCGCTTGCAGGAGCGGCACAGTGCGCAGGGAGAGTTGTTCGGAGTTCAGGAGCGAGCCAGGCAGGCGGCTCTTGACGGTGCGGTCGACCAACTGCGGCAGCGATTCGGGGACAAGGGGGTGCAGCGGGCCAGTTTGCTGGCAAAAGAAGGATCTGACCCGGATTCATCAAGATAGTCAGTCGCGGAACCGGGGGGCAATGCCGGGCAGGGTTTTTAACAGCGCTTCCTGATTATGAATTTCAAGAGTGGCGCTGGGATGAAGATCCAGGCTATCGAAGATCTTAAAGAGCCCGTCAAAATCGGCGCTGCCTTCACCGACGGCCAGATGGGCATCGCGCTCACCGTGGTTGTCGTGCAAGTGCAGATGGCAGGTATGACGGGCTAGCGCGGCGAACCACTGTTCCAGGGTTCCCTGGCCAAACAGGTGCCAGTGACCGATGTCGAAGCAGTGGCCCAGCCAGGGGGAATCGATTTCGTCAAGCAGGCTTTGCAGAGTATCGGGGTGCTCCTCAAAGATATTTTCCAGCATCAACCGGCAATTCTGGGTCGCCGCCTGGGCGATGAAATCGGGCCAAAAACGCAGGCTGGCCTCAATCCAGAGTTCATCGCGGCCCCCATAGTGCCAGCGAAAAAATCCGGGATGAAAAACAATCAGCCGGGCGTTCAACAATCCGGCCAGCTGCAGGGTGCGGTCGAAGCGGCGGCGGGTAACGTCACGAATCAACGGATCGATGGCGCCGGGATTGAGATCCATGAAGGGAGCATGCACGCTGACCGCCAAGCCGGCGTCAGCCAGCTGCCGGCCCCAATGGCTCACTTCGGCCGGCGACCGGTCGAGATCGAACCACTTGAAGGCGATTTCCGGCTGCAGCTGCTGTTCGATGAGCAGGGGCAACAATTGCTCGAGCAAGGCGCAGGGGACATGTACATACAAACGGTCGGTCATAGAGTCAGCCTCCTGCCGCAACCTGTTCGAGGTTCTGAATAGCCGGCCGTTCACCGATGGTAATCAGGACGTCTTCCGCTTCGATGACGGTGGTCGGTTCAGGATTGAACATCATCTGGCCGTCGGATTTCTTGATGGCAATGATCATGATGCCCCAGTCCCGGCGAATGCCGGAGGAAACCAGGGTCTTGTCGACCAACGTCGAGCCGGGAGCCACGCGAATCTCTTCCAGCTGCAATTCGAGGTTCTGGCTGCCGACGGCGATATCGATAAAGTCAACCACCGATGGCCGCAGCACGGCCCAGGCCATGCGCGTGGCGCCAATTTTATAGGGCGAGATAACCTTGTTGGCCCCGGCACGGATCAACTTCTTTTCCGTGCCTTCCTCGCCGCAGCGGGCGAGGATGAAGAGGTCGGGATTGAGGCCGCGGGCGGTCAGAGTGATATAGACGTTGGCCGTTTCCGAATCGACCACAGTGATCAGGCCCCGGGCCCGTTGAATGCCGGCTTCGATCAGGGCTTCGTCATCGGTGGCGTCGCCCTCGACGAACAGGATCCCTTCGGCAGCGAGTCGTTGGCAGATTTCCGGGTCCCGTTCCACTACGACGAAAGGCACCGGCCGGGAGCGAAATTCGCTGCTGATCAGGGTGCCGATCCGGCCAAAACCGCAGATGATGTAGTGGTTCTGGAGTTTTCCAATCTCTTTGGCCAATTTTTTTCTCCCCAGAATAGAACGTAGTTGTCCCTCGACCATGAACTGCAACAGGCTGCCGATGGTGTAGGCGATGGTGCTGGCGCCGAAAACGATGAGCAGAACGGTAAAGGCCCGGCCGTGAACGGTGAGAGGGTGCACCTCCTGAAAGCCGACCGTAGCCAAGGTGATGACCGTCATGTAGAGGGCGTCAAAAAGGCTCCAGCCCTCAATCAGGGCGTAGCCTAAAGTACCCAGACCGATGGTGCTGATCAGGACAAGCAGGGAAATGCGCAGGTGGCGAACCGGTTTCATGAAGTTCTCCGGCGATCAAGGATTCTCGGATGATAGCTTTCCAGGCGGCAAAAGGCAAGGGATGAAGGGTCGGCTCTTCAGCTTCAAAGGGAAAGCTCTTGACAGGCTCGAACCGGATCCAACATATTGGGCGACCACGGGACAAGGTTCCCTTTGCCTGGTGCCCCTTTCAGCTGCTAAGATGGTAGAATTACAAATTAATCGCAACTCCCCTTCCAGGAGCAGGTTCCCCAGACCATGACCATACAGTCTAAGGATCATCTTCACCAACCGATAACGGAGCTTCGGCAATTGCGTGCTTTTCTTGCTGCCGGGGCTCGTCCTCGCCAGCAGTGGGGGGTCGGTGCCGAGATGGAGAAACTGGTGGTTGATGCCGAAACCGGCGAAGCGGCTTCATACCAGCGCATCGAGATGTTACTGAAACGCCTGGCCGAATCGGGAAGCTGGCTGCCGATTCGCGAGAAGGGACGCCTGATCGGCCTGGTGGGGCGAGACTCTTCCGTGAGCCTGGAGCCGGGTGGACAGCTTGAGCTGTCCGGCGCCCTGTGTCCGGACCTTTACTGTTGTCGTAGTGATTTTTGTCGTCATGTCAGTGAAATCATTCAGGCCGCCCGACCGCTCGGGCTGCTGTTCCTCGGACTCGGGGTGCAGCCCTTTACGTCCCTGGAGCAGATTGACTGGCTACCCAAGCCCCGCTATGCGGTCATGCGAGCCTATATGGAACAGACCGGCGATATGGGCCAGAACATGATGAAACAGAGCGCCGGGCTGCAGGTTAATCTCGATTTTTCAGATGAGGCCGACTGCATCGACAAAATGCAGGTGGCTCAGCTGCTGGCACCGCTCTTCTATGCTCTGTTTGCCAATTCCCCTCTGCTCGACGGCCGGCCGAGCGGTTACCTTTCCACACGAGGTGAAATCTGGTCCCGCACCGACCGGGATCGGGTCGGTCTGATTCCCCAACTGTTTGATGAAGGGGCCGACCTGACCAACTATGTCGACTATGCCCTCGATGTGCCGATGTATTTCATCGCCCGCGAGGGGCGTCTGCTGGACATGACCGGCGAGCGTTTTTCCTTTCGCCGCTATTTGGCAGAAGGTTTCGCCGGCTTTCAAGCGACCCTGGCCGACTGGGACCTGCACCTGTCAACCCTCTTTCCCGAGGTGCGGTTGCGGCCGCAGATCGAATTGCGCAGTGCCGACAGCCTGCCGCCCGGTCTGACCCTGTCGGTGGCCGCGCTGGCCAAAGGTCTGCTGTACGATGATGCCGCCCGGGGCGATTTCCGCAAGCTGTTTCACTCGGTCGGGAGGGCAGCTTTGCAGGAGGTTTATCGGCAGTCGTGGCGGCTAGGCTTGAGAACCCCGGTTGGGAGCCACACCCTCCGGGACGTGGCGCGCCAGGCCCTGATCCTTGCCAGGGAGGGACTGGTCTGCCAGCAGAGACACAGTGGCGGCTGTTTTGACGAAACTCTGTTTCTCGACGGCATAGAAGATATCGCCGAAAGCGGTGTTACCCTGGCGGAGCGGTTGCTGGGGCACTGGCACGGATCAAGGCGACAGCGCCTGGACGCGCTCAAAGAACATTGCGGATTTGAAGACTGCGGCCCCTGAAGATGGCAGTGCCGTCGGAAGACCGCCTAGCAGGAGGATTAGCGTATGATCAGCGACCCCATCGATTTGTGTCTGGCCCGCGAGTCCATTGATACCATTCGGCTGCTGGCCGCCGATGCCGTGGAACAGGCCCGCTCAGGGCATCCCGGAACCCCCATGGAAGCGGCGCCCATCGCCTATCTGCTCTATACACGCCATTTGCGTCATTCTCCGCAACATCCCGAATGGCCCGGCCGCGACCGCTTCATATTGTCCTGTGGCCATGCCTCGGCGCTGCTCTACAGCATGCTGCACCTGACCGGTTACGACCTGTCCCTTGATGAGCTCAAGGCTTTTCGCCAGCTTGACAGCCGTACCCCGGGACACCCCGAATTCGGTCATACTCCAGGGGTGGAGACCACCACTGGGCCTCTTGGTCAGGGTTTTGCGGTTGGCATCGGCATGGCAATGGGCGCCCGTTTTCTGAGCGAGCAGGTCGACCGGGAGCTTTTTGACTACCGGGTTTATGCTCTCTGTTCCGACGGCGACTTGATGGAAGGGGTGGCTGCCGAAGCCGCCTCGCTGGCCGGTCATCTGCGTCTCGGCAATCTGGTCTATCTCTATCTCGACAATCACATCACCATTGAAGGCGACACCGCCCTGGCGTTTTCCGAAGAGACCGCCACCCGTTTTCTCGCCTACGGTTGGCAGGTGCTGCGGGTTGAAGGGGAAAACCTGGCCGAAATCGACGCAGCCATCGCCTGTGCCAAAGAGGATCCGCGCCCTTCGTTGATCATTGCCCGCACCCATATCGGCCAGGGGGCGCCCAACAAGCAGGATAGTCCTGCAGCCCACGGGGCGCCTCTCGGTGCCGAGGAGTTGCGGCTGACCAAGGTGGCGCTGGGGCGGGACCCGGAGGCGAGCTTCGTGATTCCCGATGCGGTGCACCTTCATATGACTGCGGCAGTGAATCGGGGCTCGGCCCTGTTTGAGCGCTGGCAGCAGCGGTTGAATGACCGACAGGCCGAACCACAGCTGGCGAACTGGCGGGAGATTGTCGAACGGGGCCTGCCGGACAGCTGGCAGGAGCATCTGCCAGCTTTTGACGCAGCTGAAGGACCAATGGCGACTCGTAAGGCCAGCGGCCTGGTGCTTAATGCCCTCGCTCCTCAGCTGCCGTTGCTGCTCGGCGGTTCTGCCGACTTGGCACCGTCCAACAATACCGCGCTGGAGGGCGAGGCGGCCTTTCGGCCGGGAGCCAGCGGCCGCAACATTCACTTCGGCGTGCGGGAACATGCCATGGGTGCGATTCTCAACGGCCTCGCCCATACTCCGGGGCTGATTCCTTACGGTGGTACCTTTCTGATCTTTTCCGACTACATGCGGCCGCCGATCCGGTTGGCGGCCATGATGGGGCTGGCGCCGATCTATGTCTTTACCCATGACTCCATCGGTCTCGGTGAGGACGGCCCGACTCATCAGCCCGTGGAGCAACTGGCCGCCTTACGGGCCATCCCCAATCTGGTGGTGATTCGCCCTGCCGATGCCAGTGAAACAACGCTGGCCTGGCGGCTTGCCATTGCCGAGCGCCGCCGCCCGACGGCGCTGGTGCTGTCGCGGCAAAATCTGCCGATTATTGACCGCCATAGTTATGGCGCTGCCGAGGGCGCAGCCCGCGGCGGCTATGTACTGGCTGTTGAAGAAGGGGACCTGCAGGCGCTGCTGATTGCCAGCGGCTCCGAGGTGTCGCTCGCCCTGGAAGCCCGCACGATGCTGCAGCAGCAGGGCATCGGCACCCGGGTCGTTTCGTTGCCCAGCTGGGAGCTGTTCGACGAGCAGCCACAGGAATATCGTCAGGAAGTGCTGCCGCCCACCTGCCAGCTGCGTCTGGCCGTGGAGGCTGCTGCATCCTTCGGCTGGGAACGATACGTCGGCGACAAAGGGGCGATTCTGGCGATGAGCAGCTTCGGCGCCAGCGCTCCGGCTGCCCAGCTGCTGGAGCATTTCGGATTCAGTGCCGCGGCGGTGGCGGCCAGAGTAGAGCAGATGCTCAAATAGAGCGAATTTTTTTTCAAAGCCAGTAAACCTTTTTGCGGCAGGTTCGTCCGAATATGCGAGAATGGATTTCAGGAGACAGGGAAAAACCTATGAATCCCCAAGCTGCCACCGCCGTGATTGACCACGCTGGCTCCCCGGAAAGTAGCGCAGAGACTGGGATGGCCAGCGATCGTCGCGAACAGATTCTGCTCGAACAGCTGCGTGCCGGCCAGCCCGGCGCTTTCGAACAGCTGGTAGAGTCCCAGGCAGCGCGCCTGATCAACCTCGCCTACCGCCTGGTCGGCAATCGGGCCGAAGCCGAAGAGATCGCCCAAGAAGGGTTTTTGCGGCTGCATCGCTCGCTCGACCGTTTTCGCGGCGATTGCAGTTTGTCGAGTTATCTCTATCGCATCGTGTCGCGACTGGCCATTGACCATTTGCGTCGCGAAAAGCTACGGCGTAAGCTGTTTTTCTTTCGTCGCCATGAGGACGAGCTCGATCCGCTGGAAGTGACCGCTGATCCGGGGGCATCCCCGCGGGACGAACTGCAGGCCAAAGAAACCGGACAGCGCTTGCTGGCCGCCCTCGATGGTCTGTCGGCCCGCCAACGGGCGGTTTTTGTGCTGCGCCACCAGGAGGGTTTGCCCCTCAAAGAGATTGCAGCTATGCTCAAACTGGAAGAAGGAACGGTCAAGGCCCATCTGTACCGGGCGGTACGCGCCTTGCGCGCCGAGCTGGAAGACTTGCAGGAGGATCGGTCATGAAAGGTATGGGAAAAAAGCACTGTCGCAAAGAGGACCTGCTGCTTTACTACTACGGTGAGCTGGACGGACAGCGTTGCCGCGAACTGGCCGACCATCTCGAGTCCTGTGCTTCCTGCCGCAACGAATGGCGGCAGTTGCAGCGTACTCTGGACGGCGTTCCGTCTCCGACCATTGAAATGGCGCCGAGTGAAACCAGCAGATTTGCTGCCAGGGTGGCGGCACGGGCGCAACGCCCTGGTCGGGGCAGGCTTTGGTTGTGGGGTGGCGCTGTGACCGCCACGGTAGTGCTGGCCCTGAGCCTGATCGCCCGGCCTCCGGGAATGTTGCCCTCTCGGGACAACAAACTGGTGGCCGATGCCGCCATCGCTCAGGAGCTCGAGCTGTTGCAGAACATGGAACTGCTCGAAGAGCTCGACTTGTTGCAGGATCTGGAGGGGCAGGGATGACGGGTACGGAAAGGGACAAAACATGAAACGGTTGGGGCTGTTGGCACTGCTGCTGGTGGCTGGTCTGACCTGGGGGCAGAGTCCGGCCTGGGCGAAACGCTATAATAAGGACTCGGCGAGCGGGACAGCGATTGAAGAGAACCGCAGGACGAATGACAGGGCGAGGTGGCAGGAACTGAGTCCGGAACAACGCAAGAAAATGAAGCAACGCTATCGCCAGTTTCAGCAACTGCCGCCGGAAGAGCAGCAAAAGCTGCGGCAGCGCTATGAACGTTTTCGGGAGCTGTCGCCGGAAAAGAAACAGCGCATGTTGGAGCGTCACCAGCGGCTGCAGCAGTTGACTCCGCAGCAGCGGGAACAGCTGCACCAGGAATGGCAGCGTATCAAGCAGTTGCCGCCGGAAGAGCGACGTCAGCAGCAGCAGAAGCTGCGCCGGCAGTACTTCAACGGCAACCATGGCGGCGGGCGCTGACAGGCTGGGCGAACTTCCATTAATGAACGAAAATCAGGTGGCCGGCAGCACAAGTCGGATCGTTTTTTCCTGATCGGGGGCTGTGAAGCCTTTTTAAGACGCTATAATTGCGGGAGAACTACCAGGGTGGCGGAGATTCCGTTTGCTTTGCAGGGGAGGGAACCGATGAAAAACAGTTATGGGACTCTGATGATTGTTTTGGCGGCTTTCGTTCTGTTATGGGGCAGTGGATGCAAAAGGGACCAGCAGGTAGAGCAGCAGAGTGGTGTCCCTGAGGAGGCAGTGGCTACCGGAGGAAAAGTCGATGACGCTGTTTCGGGGGCAGCGAGTGATGTCGATGGGCGATCCTTGTTCCAGATGCATTGCGCGGTGTGTCATCCCGGCGGTGGTAACATCATCAATCCGCAAAAGACCCTTGATGGGCAGGCCCTGTCTGCCAACGGCATCGAAACTGTTGGCGATATCGTTGCTAATATGCGCCAACCGGGACCGGGGATGACTCGTTTCGACGAGAACCTCCTTTCCGATCGGCAGGCAGCGCGTATTGCCGAATATATTCTGCAGACGTATTGAGCTAAAGTCTGGTTTCGACCTGAGAACATCTGCAAAGAGCCGCGGATAGAACATCAGCAGCCCGCTATAAGGGCCATGCTTCTTTTCCACCGACAGAGTGGTTAACGGGCGTGGCCTTTTTTTATTGCGGT